>Ga0209017_10001006_pt1 | contig 23812 bp, 12 predicted proteins | sample YNPBryunderm2012_FD_185812 | JGI IMG/M metagenome (GOLD analysis project Ga0209017, IMG submission 185812) | Anoxygenic and chlorotrophic microbial mat microbial communities from Yellowstone National Park, USA - YNP Bryant MS undermat 2012... ...
AACGAAGTTGATAAGCAAGGTACTTCACCGTGTCGGCGAACTGGGTGAAGATCAGCACCTTTTCGTTGGCATGACGGTTCTGGAGCAGGTCGATGAGTGCCGAGAGCTTCGCGTCGCGGTCGGGGTCCCAGGTACCGGCAATGGTCAAGATCCCCATCAGGGCCTTCGCGTCGGCAAGCAGGTCTTTCGCCAACGAGTCTTCAAACAGTCCTGGACGCAGCCATTTGAACCGCTTGCGGAATTGTTTCGCGTAACGCTGGTAAATTTCTCCGGCGTGTGACTTGTAGTCGGCTTCCGTAATCACACCATCGACAATCACACCATCGACTTGCTTTGTCGGGTCGCGATCACCCTCTTCATCATCCGAAGCGGGATTCCCCAGGTCACTGTCCTCGTCGTTGGCCCAAGTGTCGAGCAAGCCCATGTCCTGGGTGCCGATCGGAAGCGATAGGTCATTCTCAATAGCATGCAGGTAGATGAAGTTGCGGAGGATGTGGCGTTGCAGTGAGAGGATGAAGGTATGGCCGCTGCTTTCCAATCGCTTGAACAGGTTGGTGCGGCAAAACCCTTTAAGCCGCATGCCAGCACGTGATAGGTCGCTTAGCACTTTCCCTTCTTCTGACGATGGCGGCTTGTGGGGCGATGGTTTCTGGTAGTTGCCTAGACCGTAGCGTGGCAATGTGAGGCTGTTGACGATTCCCAAGACGTCGTCCGCGAACAAACGCGCGTACTGGTCGTTGTCGTCCGTCGGGTCGATGCGGAACTTCACCGTTTTGGGAACCCGCACGTGGAAATAGGAGCGGGTCCCATCGGAGAATTCGAGGTACTTTTGATTCTTCGTCGTGTCGAGCTTCGCGTAATTCTCCTGAATGAAGCTGCGGGTGCGTCGGACCAGGTACAGGCGCATCAGGTCGCGCCAGTCGTCGGCATATTCACTCTTCTCGAAGGCGGCCAAGGACCGCACGGGGCATTGGTGTCGGCGGATAAACTCGGTTTCACCGAGTTCACGCAGGAGCCGTTCCGGGCGAACCCCAATGTCTTCGCTTTCGTCCAGGAACAGCCGAAGTTGGTTGGACAGGTCGAGATAGGTCTTGTTGTAAGGGGTCGCGGACAGCAGAATCACACGACTGTCGTTGGTGTTGATGTACTCCGCAATGGCGCGGTATCGCTTCCCTTCCCGGTTGCGAAGGTTGTGGCTCTCATCGATCAGGACCAGCCGGAAGCGGCGAAGTTCGGGCAACTCGCGCTGGACGTTGGTCACCGAGAGAACTTTGGCACGCAGGCGGTACTGCTGCCGGTAGTCCTCCCACATCGGCACGAGGTTCTTCGGGCAAATGATGAGCGTCTCGACGCCGTGGTCGTCCTCGAAGATCCGAGCCAGGGCCGTTGCCATCAAGGTCTTGCCGAGGCCGACGACATCGCCGATGACGACACCACCACGCTTGTTGAGGTGGTGTGCGGCAATCTTGACGGCGGCCTTCTGGAACTCGAAGAGCGTATTGCCGAAATCTGCTGGGATGCGGAATTCGTTCAGGCCAGCGCGTGCTTCCTGCGCCAAATGATACGCCATCTTTATATAAATATGATACGGCGGGATCGGCTCCGGGCGCGCCCAGCTGGCATTGATGATCTCGACTAACTCGTTCGAGATGTCGAGGCAGAAGCGGTCGTTCCAACGATCCTCGAACCACTTGGCGAGTTTGTTGCACGCATCGTGATCAAGAACGTCGATGTTGAGTTCGCCCTGCTTGGCTAAACCGGCCAACGTCAGGTTACTGCTTCCCAAGTAACCGATTATCGGGTTCAGTGGATCAGGCCGGAAGTGCAGATAGAGCTTGGCGTGCAAGGGGTGCCGAAGATAGAGCTTGACGACCAGTTTCTTGGCGATGATCTGCGCAGCGACCCGCCGTAAGCCGGCTTCATCCTCACTAGTTGGAATGCCTAGAGTCAGCTGGTCGCGGAAGTCCTGGGCAAGCTTCCGCTTCAACCCAATGGCTGTGGCCTGATCGATTTCCTCCTCGTCCCGAAGAAGGCTCATCGCCGAGCGGAGTTGATCCTGGGGCATCTGCTGCATGCCCACAAGCAGCCGGCAACAATGCCCGTCTCCTCCTGGCCATGCCTCGACGAGTTCATCCACCTGTCGCCAGCCACGCAGGTTGAAGTACCCAACACAAAAGTCCGCGCGTTGCGAGCGAGCGAGAGTCTCTCGCAGCGCGGGCAGGAGCGACTGATCGATGTTGTCGAAGATGCGTGGCATTGTGCGACCACCTCCAGCACGGCTCGAGTACACCGCCGTCAATTAGTAAACAGTCAAATTAGATTACGCTAGCCCGCCGGTCGGTCCGTGGCAACCACCCATCACTTCGGTTTCCGTCAAACGAGTTACGCGGGGGGCACACGGGGAGAAGTTCGGTGCGGGTTAGGTTATACGCCGAGGACGCCGACCGGATTGGCTCGTTGAGTCTGGATGATTGGCTGGAAGCGAGCGGCAAAGTCGTGCTGCAAGCGCGAGCGTCTGACTTGGAGATGCGCCTTGGGTGGTTCAACAGCAACAATCAAAGGAAAGATGGAGCAGGGGGGGAATGACGTCGCGTCTTCAAACATTCCTCTTGGATTGTTCCGAACAACTTGCGAATTGCGGAGACGCGGGCATAAAATCTCAGGTGGGATCATGTGGCATCTTCAAGTGTCCCTCCAGCCGGCATCGATCGATGGAATCCACACGGTTCTGCGTGAACCGGACAAGGTCGTTGTCAAGTGGGACGGGGACAGGAAGCCCATCTCATCTCAAAATCCGCATCAATCGCAACGCGCGACTGTATCCAATCGCGGTGATTGGATAAGCCAGAGGAGGCGCGAAGGTGGCGGAAGAGCGCTTTTCGGATATGGAAACCAACTGGACTCGAATCCGGGCGGCGCACCTACCCGGACCCGAAGGCCAGCGCGCCATGTCTGAACTGATCTCACGTTACCATGACGCCGTCAAACGCTACCTCCATCTCAAAGTGCGCGATCCCCATCTCGCCGCTGATATTCTCCAGGACTTTTGGACCAAGGTTCTTAACCATAAGCTGGCCAACGCCGACCACGACAAGGGCCGATTCCGCGACTATCTTCGCACCATTCTCCATCGTCTGGTCATTGATCACTACCGCGAGCGCAAACTCCAATCCTTACCCGCCGAAGACTTGCTCGACGATAGCCGACCGGATCCTGACTTGGATTCCGTCTGGCGACAGACGGTGTTGAAGGGGGCGTTAAAGCGCCTGGAGACCTTCCAGGCGATGACACCCCGTAACCAATACGCCACGGTTTTGAACCTGCGGCTGGCCAACCCCCGAACCCCCATCGAAACCTTGGCCGCCACCCTCGCCGCTCAAACCGGACGGCCCATCACACCCGAGGCGTTCCGCAAGACCTTGCAGCGTGCGCGCGCAAAGTATGTCCAACTCCTGATCGAAGAGATCCGCCAAACCATCCACCCTTCGACCGATGAGGACGTCTACGCCGAAATGTACGACCTGGGACTGGGACGCCTGCTCAAGCGGCTTCAGACCGGAATCGAGTAGGAGGGTTTGGGTTCCCGAAGCCTGCTGCTTGGCGAGTCAACCAGGTCAACCATAGAAGCGAGGCCGACAACCGATTTTCGGGAAGATGGGCAGTTCACTTGACCGTGGCAAATCAACCGGTACATTGAAAACGAGGGATCGTTCACACGAGCGCTCGCGCCGCGCCCAGTTCCCTCGCGGGATTGCCGCACCTGAGGAACACAACGATGCTCGTCTTGTCCCGCAAAAAAAACGAGAGCATCGTCATCCACGATGGGATCGTGGTGACGGTGGTGGAAATTCGGGGTGACAAAGTTCGGTTGGGGATTGAGGCTCCCAAGAACGTCTCCGTCCACCGACGAGAGGTCTACGACGCGATCCAGGGCAAAGGGGGAAGCGCCGCCAAACCACCCACGCTCCCGGTCCACCCCGACGAATCCACGCCGTCCACGACTCCTCAGGCGTGACCACCGCGAGCAAGGGACATTGTACGTAGGTGTTTGAGTGGCTTGGGCTACCGCCTTACGACTTGCGGGCTTTGAGCAACTTGACGAACTCGCCCATCCAAGGACTGTTGTCAGGCCAACCTCGCACCGAGACGAGGTTGCCATCCACCACGACGGCTTGATCCACGAACCGCGCGCCGGCCTGGCTCATTAGGAACTCCAGATCGGGGTAGCAGGTCAACGTCCGGCCTTGAGTCACTCCCGCGGCCGCGAGGAGGAGGGGACCGTGGCAGTTGGCCGCGATCGGTTTCCCTGCCTCCGCGAACGCCTTGACCACGGACACCGCTTGGGGGCGACGGCAGAGGAATTCCGGCGCACGGCCGCCGGGCAACACCAAACCCTCGTAGGAGGCAGGATCGACTTCGTCGAGTCCCACGTCGATCGTGACTCGATAACCGGGCTTTTCGGTGTAGGTGTCGTGACCGGGCTCGAAATCGTGAACCACTGACAAGAAGACATCGCCGGGGGAGCCGGGGGCGGTGATGTGGACCTGCCAACCTTCCTCCTCAAGGCGGAACTTGGCGTAGTAAATCTCTTGAGATTCACCCGCGTCGCCGGTGAGGATCAGAATCCTGGTCATCAGTGGCACCTTTGAACTCGGTTAGCGGGATGTGGGAACTCACCTCCCCGACTTGGGACGAGAGGATAACCCCAAGGGGTTCTCCGATTCAAGAGGGGGCCCAAGGGTCAGCGGTGTTTTTCAACATCGGGCGTTGATTCAAGGCCAAATCGCGTGGGGTCATCCCCAGTGCGAATCGCCTTGGCCTGGTTCGTCGGACGGGCGGGCCTGGTGGCTTGGTTGACCTTGGGCCTATGGTGAGCGTAGTGGAACGTCGAAGCGGCAATGCACGAACCGCGTGGATTCGTCATGGCTTGAGGCGGTTCAACGGTTCGTCGCAACGCCCACCCTCAAGATCCTTGTGTCCTCATCCGTCTTCTCCACATCTTGATCTTGGTCGGACGGTCGTTGCGACAGAATGAGTTTATGATCGTCACGAGATGAGATGAGTCGCTCGACCCGTCGGAGACCACGACGGCATGACACTTCGCTTAGATTCCCCACGTGGTTCCCCTGTCGAACCGTCAAGCGCGTCTGTTTCAAAGTCAACCTCGAACGAGCCCTTGAACTCGGAGGACCGATCGGAGCGGGTCCGACTGCTCATCGATCTCGACGATCAGTCGCGTTACCACGACGGTTGGATCGAACTGGTCTGGCGTCGTGGGGCGTGGTATTTGGTCGAGGACTCGGGCCGCGTAACGCCCTTGGAGCAGATCGAGCGGGTCGAGTGCCGCGATCGCCGTGGACGGGGGGAATGGACCGCCTGGAACCAGGCGGGCCAAGTAGTGGTTCGGCGGGAGTTCACGGCCGCGCGGGCGTCCCAGGCTCGTCGGTTCACCCGCGTCTGGGAGTCGATCCAGGCTGGGCGTCCCGATTGGGATCTTCTCCGCGAACTTCAATCCGAATCCCGCCAATCTGACCTGGACCATGACCAGGCGCGCTCTCCGACCCGCCTCAAAGCCCGCTTGGGGCCGCTAGTACGGCTGGCTCGGTTCGCCCGGGCGCGTGGCGGCCTGATTGGTCTGGGTTTGGTGCTGACGTTAGCTTCGACCATCGCCGGCCTGGTCCCGCCCTATTTGACAATGCCCCTGGTCGATCGGGTGCTGGTGCCCCGCCAGTCCGGTCTGGACCCCTCCCCGTGGCTGGCCGTCGAATACCTCGCGGGACTGACCGCGGCTGCAACGATCGCCTGGCTGTTGGCGTGGGCGCGCGGGTTTGTGATGCTTCGCGCTTCGGAGCGGGTCAGCGCTGATCTCCGAAACGCCGCTTACGAACATCTGCAACGGTTGGGACTGGATTTCTTCGCTTCCAAGCGCACGGGTGATCTGATCGCGCGGATCGGCTCGGACACCGACCGCATTTGCAATTATTTGGCATTCAGCGTGATCGATTTCCTTGCTGATGTTTTCATGATCGTCCTCACCGCCGCGGTGTTGATCTCGATCCATCCTGGCTTAGCGCTGGCGACCTTACTGCCGTTTCCGATCATCGGCGGGTGGGTGCGGTTGGTGAGGGGACGGTTGCGCCAGGGATTTCGCCGCTCGGCCCGGGTGTGGGGCGAACTCAACAGCGTGCTGGCCGACGCGATCCCCGGTGTCAAGGTGGTTAAGGCGTTTGCCCAGGAGCAACGCGAGACCGAGCGTTTCCGCGCGGTGAACAACCGCGTGTTGGCGATCAATGACTCGGTCAACGCTTGGTGGTCATTCACCGGCCCTTTTGTGGGCTTCCTGACCCAACTTGGTTTGCTAACGGTCTGGGGCTGGGGCTGCTACCTGATCTACCAGGACGCAGTAACCCTCGGGGTCCTCACCGCGTTCCTCGCCTACATCACCCGGTTTTATGCGCGGATGGAGGGAATGATCCGCATCCTCCAGGCCACTCAACGCGCCTCGGCCAGTGCTGAGCGAATCTTCGACGTGCTGGATCGGCGGCCCAATGTCCCCGAGCCGGTTCGCCCGGTCGAGTGGACTCGTCCCCAAGGGGCGATCGAGTGCCGAGGCGTCGGGTTTCGCTATGGTCCCCGCACAATCTTGAGCGACATTGAGCTGACCATCCGCCCCGGCGAATTCGTCGGCCTGGTGGGTCCCAGCGGCGCAGGCAAAACAACCCTAATTTCGTTGATCTGTCGATTCGCCGATCCGGATGAGGGTCGCATCTTGATGGATGGCATTGACCTCCGCGACTTATCCACTCGGAGCTTGCGTTCGCGAATCGGCCTAGTGCTTCAAGAACCGTTCTTATTCCACGGAACGCTTTTGGAAAATCTGTGCTATGGACGGCCCGAGGCGGCGATTCGAGCCGCAATCGACGCGGCCAAGGCGGCCCACGCCCACAACCTCGCGCTGAGGTTGCCCGACGCTTACGACACCGTAGTGGGGGAACGCGGTCAAACCCTCTCTGGAGGCGAGCGTCAACGGGTCAGCCTGGCGCGGGCGATTCTGGTCGATCCCGTCGTTTTGATCCTCGACGAGGCAACCTCGGCGGTGGACACCCAGGCTGAGCGTCTCATCCAACATGCCCTAGCCCGCCTGACCCGCGGCCGCACCACCTTGGCCATCGCCCACCGGCTCTCGACCCTCAGACGTGCCGATCGGCTCGTGATGCTCGATCAGGGCCGAATTGTTGGGCAGGGAACCCATGATGAATTGCTCGCCGATCCTCGAAGTCTGTACGCCCGGTTGCATCGCGCCCAATTCGAGTCGAGCGTCGAGGCAGGCAAGGACGAACCGGACGTCCATCAGCGTGAACGCGCGACTTGCGACCCCTTTGGTGAGCGGTCGATCAAGGGAAAACGCCTTCACACTCACGACGATCCGGCCATCGAGTCGGACGCCCCTGTATGGGAGGATCATCCTGGACGCTTCACGCTCGAACCCTCGAGCCGCCCCGACCGCCTCGTCTTATGGGATCGCGCGGCCGAGGGACCAGCCGCGCGACGCGAGGTCGAACCACTACGAGCCTTCCCTTGGAGTCACCCCGAGTCGTGGTGGTCGCTCGTCGATCCCGAAGACGGAACCGAACAGACGCTGATTGAGACCCCTGCCGATCTTGCCGAGGAACCACGGCGGTTAGTGGAAACCGCTCTGGATCGCGCGTCGTGGCGTCCTCGGATTCTGCGGATCGACGACGTGGACGTGATCGAGGAGGAATCACGCTGGCGGGTACAGACCGATCGCGGCCCAACCACGATCCACCTAGCGCATGCCGAGGACGCGCGGCGGTTGGTCACCGGGGGATGGGTGCTGGTCGATCGTTCGGGTGGCCGATTCCGCCTTCCTCCGCCCACTCAACTCGATCCCGCCAGCCGTCGCCGTCTGGGACGTGTGGTGGAATGACCGACCAACTCCATCGCAAACCTCAACCAAAACGACGTGGGCTAGGAGAACTCACCCATCGAAAACCCTCTCGATGGGCCAGTCAAGTTCACTCCCTTTCCAAAACACGCCATTTGCTCAAGAATGACAGGACGTTCCATGTCGTTGAGAAAGATCGGTCGAGAGACTCATTCTCCGACTCATTGCCACATCCTCGCGCATGGCCAAGCTCAATCGCGCAACAGAAGTGAGTCGTGAGCGGATTTCTTCGCCAACTCTTCGCGCAGAAGACCCTGTTGGATCCAGCTTCGGAGGATCTGGGCGACCGACTCCGAGCGGCGACGTGAGAGTTCGATCAACTCGTCCGCCTGTTCTTTAGGCAACAACAGCGCGAATTCAACCACGCCCGGCGAAGGAGGGGTGAAAGGTGAAGGCGTAGTTTTGAGGCTGGTTCCAAGCAATGGCGGCGTCATGAGTAGGAATCCGTTGTCAACGGGGTAGGCGAAAAGGGAACGTCCGGTTGTTCACCTCTGACGCAAAACTCGCGCCGAAAGTCGCTCGACCAGTCTGATTGGCACGACAATCGAAGGTCGAGCAAAAGGAAACAAAAAATAAACCAAACCCGACCAATTTGCTCTGGAGTCGTTCGGCATTCATCACGACGAGGGATGATGTTGAACCCAGGCTTTGAGCTGGGCACGCAGCGCGCTTGCCGAGGCGGGTCTGCGATGGGGTTCCTTGGCGAGGAGACTGGTCAGTATCTCCCGGAAGTCGGGTTCGAGATCCTCAGGGAACAGGGGAGTGTCAAATCGATGCTTGACGATCTTGTTGATGGGGGAGCCTCCCGCAAAGGGAGGTCGTCCGCAAACAAGACAATACAGGACGCAACCCAGCGCGTACAAGTCCCCGGTGGGACCAACTTGATCGGGATGATCGATTTGCTCGGGCGCGATGTAGTCGGGGGTGCCTAGGATGCCGTTGTCGTCCAGGGGCAGGGGGGGGAGGCCGGGCACCAAGGCGGTGCCGAGGTCAAGCAGGCAGGCGTGTCCTTGGGGCGTGAGCATGAGGTTGGCGGGCTTGAGGTCGCGGTGAATAATCCCGACCGCGTGTAAAGCGGTCAGAGCCGGAAGCAGATCGACGGCGTAACGGGCCGCCCTTCTTGGTTTCCAGGGACCGTGAGCCGCGATTGAGGCCTCCAAACTGACGCCTGGGATGTACTCCATCACGAGAAAATCCACCCCTTCGACCGATTCCAACCGAAACACGCGGGCGATTCGAGGATGAATCACCCGTCGAGCCACCTCCAACTCGCGTCGAAAGCGAGCCAAGATGGCCTCGCGGTGATCGTCGTCAAGTCCCTGGCGATGCTCCGAGGCGCGGGGGGGAACCACCTTGAGCGCAACGAAGCCCCCCTCGCGTTCGTCGCGGGCCAACATGACCCGACTGGAGCCTCCCGAGGCCAGGGGCCGCATCAGTCGCCAGCGGCCCAGAAAAAACCCCTTGGTCAACCCAGTTCGGAGTTTTTTGACCTGAAAGGGGGTCAAGTCGCCGGTTTCGATCAGCAACCGCGCCGCCTGGTCCACGGCGTCGGGCCGGGTGGGCTCAATCGGACGCAGCCGATCCTTGAGGGCGGCGGCGGTCATCAAGCCGCTGGCTGCGACGCGCTCGATGAAAAGGCTCAGGTCCGTCATCGGGTCGGATCCGATATCCCCCAAGATCAACGGAAGCCGCCTGATCCGACCGACATCCCCGGGACGCCAACGAGTCGAATCGGGTTGATTTGAGACCAGTCCCCATACCACCAGGACCCGACCAACTCAAGCGGGCGCGCTTTCGAACCGCGACCCGCCGGAAGGCCAACCACGCCATCAAGATAGGTTGAATGATTAATCAATGTGAATCACCGCACAGGTGATGTTGTCGCGGGATTGATTGCGCAGCGCCATGTCCACCAGTTCGCGTGCTGAAACTTCGGGGTCCTGATTTTGAGCCATGACCCGCGCCAAATCCTCGTCGGGAACCACGCCGGTCAAACCGTCGGAGGCCAAGAGGAACCGGTCTCCGGGCATCAGTTCGAGTTCCTTGACGGTATCGGGGCCGTCGCGGGCTTCGCGGCTGCCCAGATACAGATAGAGGACATGATTGAACTTATGGGTGGCGACTTCCTCGGGTTTGAGCGTCCCCGCGTCCACCAACGCCTGGGCCAAGGAGTGGTCCTTGGTGAGTTGTTCGAGCTTACCTTGCCGAAGGCGGTACACCCGCGAATCGCCGATGCCCGCCACGTAAGCCCGATCGCCGTGAATCAGGGCCACCACGCAGGTTGTTCCCATATTGGTGGTCTCGGGCCCTTTGGAGGCGCGTTCAAGGATCTCCTCATTGGCTCGCGACATCGCCCGACGGATCAACTCGCGTGTCTCCTTGGGCGACAGGTCCTCGGTCAGACCCGACTTGACGACACTGGGGATCGTTTCGACGGCGAGCTGACTGGCCATCTCGCCAGCCAGTTGCCCCCCCATCCCATCAGCCACGACGAATAAGTTTTCAGGACCCTTGATCGGGGTCATGTCCGCGGTGGGATCCACGTTGGCGTTAGACCCTAGCGAGTTGTACCGACTGACCGGCGCGTGGCCGGGAACGTAGTAGCTATCCTCGTTGTGATCACGCACGGGCCCCACATCGGATCGGACTCCCGCCCGAACCACCGGCTTCCAACCCGGCGGAGCCTTGGTGGCGACCGGGGAATCGGAGTCGTTTCGATTCGGAAACAACCAGGCAAACATTCGCCGAATCCGCCTCGCCAGGTCCACTTCGATCGCCTTCCGGGATGTGGATGGGATCACAACACGACAACGACCCTCAACCAGCGCGGTCGGATCACTTTTGAGGAACCGCTCCCGTCGGATCGGATCCCAAGCACTGGCCCGCTCAATCCAAGCCAATCCGTCCCCAGGCGAACGCGGTGGGTTGAAAGGGGCTGGCTGGAGGAATCGGCTCCAATGGGAACGCTCGTTGTCAAACAACTGGAATGGACTCGAAAACTGCTCCGTTCCGACCCAGTGTATCCATTCTTCAGTGTAACGCAAGTTTCCAGGGTTCACCAGCCGCCTCAAGAGCTTTCCCGCATCGTCCCGCGTCAACCGGAAGAATCTCGAAGATCGGTTGAAGATGCGGGAGCCGACTTCTACAATCCATGATCGCAGCGACCTTGAATCCTCCACCCTGGAATACGGGAATCAAGGCGCGAACCAACGATTCATGGCAATTCGCGGTGTCGTGGAGTGGACCAGCCCATCGACGCGGCAACCGGACCATCGGGGTTGACGACCACCATTTAGCGGGGAGGCATGACGACGGCATACTACAAACGTTACCGCATGATGGTGGATTTGTCGCCGCGACGGTCCCATGAACTGTCCAATCCACCTCCTGAGCCCGTCTTGCCTCCAGGCTACGCCTGGGCGGCGTGGCCCCGGCCGTTCAATCCGGTGGACGACGAAGCCTTCATCGAACGGCATGCTCAAACCAAAGCCCGTTGCTTTGCGAACGAACTCGATGCCGGCGTGTTCGCCTGCCTGAGTCATCTCGACGGTTGCCGCCGACTGGTGCGGGAGATCCGTCGCAAACGCGGCTTCCTGGCCGATGCCACTTGGTTGATCGTCGCCCCCAACGGCGAAGATTGCGCCACCATTCAAGGGGTGCTGGAATCGGGATGGCTCGGATCGATCCAAAACGTGGGAGTGGCCCCAGCGCACCGCGGTCGGGGTCTGGGAAAAGCGTTGGTGATCCGCGCCCTCGACGGCTTCGCCCGCAACGGAGCAACCAAGGCCACCTTGGAAGTCACCGCCGCCAACCTTCCGGCTATCGCGCTTTACGATCGCCTGGGGTTCCGCCGGACCCGGACCTCCTACAAGGCGGTGGAACGGGTCAGTCCTTCACCGACTTCCCCCCAACTACCGGCCGCGATGTCGGCAACCCTCCCACCCTCGTGCCCCACCTCCGGCGGAACGGCCTCCTGCGTGACGTCCCCACCCCGTCACGGGGTCATCGTCGTACCGACCACCCCGATCCGGCCCCTCCCTCCTTCCTCCACCACACAAGGATTCGGACCGTGACCTTGTCCACGACCGCTCTTGCCACCTCGACGCCCACCGCCCAGATTCGCGTGCTGGACAACGGCCTAGCGCTGCTGGTCGAGACCATGCCCCAAGTCCGCTCCGCCGCCTTAACCCTATTGGTTCCCGTCGGGGCCGCCCACGAAACCGAGGGCCGCGACGGCTCCGCCGCGATGCTTTGCGAGTGGATCATCCGCGGGGCGGGCCAACGCGACAGCCGCCAGCTGCTCGCGGCCCTGGAAGACCTCGGGGTCAACTACGGCAAAAGCGCCTCGACCTTCCACACCGCTCTGACCGCCTCGACCCTTGCAGCCAACCTACCCCCGGCCCTGGAAATTCTCGCCGACGTTCTTCGCCGTCCCCGGCTTGATCCGGTGGAGGTCGAGCCCATCCGCGACCTGGCGCTACAGTCGCTCCAAAGCCTGGAGGACGACCCCGGAGGACTGACGATGGTCGAACTGCGCCGTCGGCACTACCCCTCCCCCTGGGGACGCCAAGCCGTCGGGACACGCGAAGGACTGGCTGCGACCACCCCCGACGATCTGTCAGCGCTTTACCATCGCGGATTTCGACCCAACGGCTTGATTCTGGCAATCGCCGGGGCCGTCGAGTTCGACGCCATCGCCCCCCTGGTCGAACATCTGCTGGGCGACTGGCAACCCCGACCCGACCCCCCGGTGATCCTACGCGATCGCGGGCCGCTCGTGTCCCATCTCTCCAAGGAAACTCAGCAGACCCAGATCGGCCTCGCCTGGCCCAGCGTCACCCCTGCTGACCCTGGCTACTACTACGCCCGCGCCCTGACCACCATCCTGGGCGGCTACGCCTCCTCGCGACTCTTCACTGAGGTCCGCGAAAAACGCGGGTTGTGCTACTCGGTCACCGCTAGCTACGAAACCCACAAAGAACAGGCTGCCATCCTGGTCTACGCCGGAACCGCTGCCAACCGCGCCCAGGAAACCCTGGAGGTGACCTATCAGGAATTGCTCCGTCTGCGACGCGACGGCGTCGAATCGGCCGAACTCGACATGATGCGGGCCAACCTCAAAACCCGGCTGATGTTCCAACAGGAATCGACCCAAAGCCGCGCCACGGCGTTGACCGCCGACTACTACCACTTGGGACGGGTCCGCACGCCCGAGGAAATGGCCCAGGCGATGGCCGAATTGACCCCTGAAACGGTCGCCGCCCACGCCGCCGCCTTGCCGATCGACTCTCCCACCCTGGTCACCCTGGGCCCCGCCCCCCTGACCGTGCCCTGGAGCGGATTGACCTCCGACACTCCCCACCTGCCACCTTCCGCGACCACCAACCCCCAGGCTTGAGCCTCCCATGAAGACGCCCCACACCGGCCCCCGCGCCTCCACGCCCCCGGCGGCGGGAGGCTCGTCCAGCCGCTTTCACCACGCCACGTTGCCTAATGGTCTGGAGGTGGTCGCCGAACTCGGACCCACCTACCACTCCGTCGCCGCCGGCTTCTTCGTCAAGACCGGCAGCCGCGATGAGTCGCCCGAGACCGCCGGCGTCTCCCACTTCCTCGAACACATGGCCTTCAAGGGCGGCGGCAAACGCGACGCCCTCGCCGTCAACCGCGACTTCGACCGCGTCGGAGCCCTCCACAACGCCCAAACTTCCGAAGAAGACACCATCTACTACGCCGCCTGCCTGCCCGAATACCTCCCCGACACCCTCGACATCCTCGCCGAACTAATGCGGCCTGCCCTCCGCGAAGAGGATTTCCAAACCGAAAAACTCGTTATCCTCGAAGAAATCAAAATGTATCTCGACGACCCGATGATGACCGCCTACGAAGCTGCCAAGGCGGCCCACTTCGGCGCGCATCCCTTGGGTCGAAGCATCTTGGGCACCGTCGAATCGATCGAAGCGCTGACCCTCCACCAAATGCGCGCCTATCACGCCCAACGATATGGGCCGAGCAACGTGGTGCTGGCCTTTGCAGGCAAGGATGACTGGTCGCGGCTGCTCGACTTGGCGCACGCGGCCTGCGGCTCCTGGCAGGGAAACGCCGGTGTTCGCGCCACCCCCCCCTGCAAAGGGCTGCATCGTTTCGAGGCAATCGAGCGGCCTGACGACCAGCAGCAGAAAGTGGTCGCGGTGATGGACGCTCCTGCTCTCGAAAGCGACCAACGGCACGCCGCCTCCCTGATGGCTGCCATGCTCGGCGACCAGACCGGCAGTCGTTTGTACTGGGAACTCGTCGATCCTGGCCACGCCGACTACGCCGAAGCCTCCTACCAAGAATTTAACCAAGCCGGGGCTTTCTATGTCTTTATGAGTTGTCAGCCTGACACCGCCCAGGAGCAGATTCACCGCCTGGCCGCGGTCCTCTCCCGCGTCATGGCCGACGGCTTTACCGCCGAGGAACTCCAGCGGGCCAAAAACAAGGTGATGTCCCGTCTGGTGCTGCGGGGCGAGCGACCCATGGGACGGCTGATGTCGGTGGGCACCTACTGGACCTACCTGCGCCGTCATGTCCCGGTTCAGGACGAGATCGACGCCTTCAATCGCGTTCAACTCGAAGACGTGCGGCGCGTGTTGGACGAGTGGCCGCCACTGCCTATGACCCTAGTGACCATCGGTCCCAACACCCAACTTGCGCCCCCCGCTTGACCAAACCGGATCGGCTCCCTATCCAAATCCACCCAAACCAACCACACGGAACCAAGCCGAAAACTCAATCACCCCGAGGGACTCCAGCTGGCCGAAAAGCCGGAGACCACTCGGGGTCGAGTTGATTCGATCGGCAGAACATCAACCTCGCTGTTTCTACCCGTCGGTGGACGAGACGGGATCGTCACGTTGAACAATCCATCAACGCCCGAGCGTGTGGTGATTCGAGAGGTTGGCGGGCAACCGAGCTCATTCCAGTCAAGTCGCCGCGGAGTGGTCGGCGACGCAGGGGGGATTCCCGCGCCACCGACCAGAGCCAGAGAACGAGACCGGACGACCGGATCGCGCGGACGGATCAACCACCGCGCCGACCCGGGTTGGATTGACGCGCCGCGCCCCGGAACCGGGGATCGAGATCCTCCAGGTTGAGTTGCGGCAGGGTGGGACGACGACGCACCAAGTCACGGATTTGCGCCCGTTGCGCCGCCACCTCCAGCACCGGCGGCACCACGCCCGGCACGCAGTTTGGTTCGATCGGCTCGGCAATGGCGATCAGGTCGCTGTTGTGGATCACTCGCGCCCCCGAACCCCGGTTGGGCAGGGCGGCCACGTCGTCCACGATCAGACGGGTCCGATTGGGACGATGCTTGGTCGGGGCCGGAATCCGCAGCTGGCGGTTGAACACGATGTTGTTGCCGATGTGGGCGGTGACCACCTCGCGGAAGTTGTCGCGGCCGGCGTCCATGATGTTGTTGCCGGTCCCGCCGTCGAGGTTGTCGAAGCCGTCCTCACCCAGCAGCACGTCGTCGCCGTCGAAGGGGATCGAACGGTCGCGGGGGCGGTGGACCAAGTTGAAGGTGTCGCCACCGATTAGCCAGTCGTTGCCGTCGCCACCTTGGAGGGTGTCGTTGCCCGCGTTGCCGAAGATCGTGTCGTCGCCGGCTCCGCCGAAGGCGATGTCGTTGCCGTCGCCGCCGGAGATCACGTCGTTGCCGTCGCCGCCGACCAGGGTGTCGTTGCCTGCTTCGCCGAAGAGGAAGTCGTCCCCCTCACCGCCGAAGAGATAATCCTGGCCCACGCCACCGTAGAGGGTATCATCACCGGCCCGACCAAACAGCACGTCGTCGCCCGACTCGCCGAAGAGCAGGTCGTTGCCTTCACCGCCGCAGAGGGTGTCGCTGTCGAAGAACAGGCTGACCCCGTCGCCGCCCCAGAGCGTGTCGTTACCCGCGCCGCCGTCCACGAAGTCGTCGCCGCCGTCGCCGAAGGCGCGGTCGTCGCCGGCACCGGCGTAAATGGCGTCGCTGCCCTCGCCGCCCCGGATGAAGTCGTTGCCCGGCTCGGTGACGAAGCCCGCGTCGAAGTCCGGCACAAACTGTTCACCCAGTAGGTCGTCGCCCAGGCCACCGAGGATGGTGTCGTCGCCGAGTTCGCCCACGATGCGGTCGTTGCCCGCGCCGCCGTCCAGGAAGTCGCCCGAACCGATAGTCGCCGGAACGATCGTGAGGGTGGCGATGTCGAAGTCGGCGTCGCCCAGGATCAGGTCGTCGCCTTCTTCGCCGGTGATCACGTCGGCACCTTCACCACCCAGCAGGGTGTCGTCGCCGCCGCCACCGGAGATGGTGTCGTCGCCCGCCACGCCGCGGACTAGGTCGTTGCCCGAACCACCTTCGATCAGGTTGTTGCCCGCGGTGCCGTGCAACTGGTCATTGCCCGGACCACCAATCAGGGTGTCGTCGGTCAGGTCGCTGGTGACGCCGATCAGGCCGCCCCACAGGGTGTCGTTGCCCGCCTCGCCATCGAGCAGGTCGGTGCCAGCTCCGCCTTGGATCAGGTCGTTGCCCGCGCCGCCGGTGATGGTGTCGTCGCCGGCCCCGCCGACCAGCGAATCGTCGCCGCCGTTGCCCTCGATGGTGTTGTTGCCATCTTCAACCGGGTTGTTGTTGCCCGCCCCGCCGAAGATGGTGTCGTTCAGGTCAGAGCCCCGCAGCAAGTCGTTGCCCGGACCACCGATCAGCACCAGGCCGGGCGTGCCGGCCGGCAGCGGATTGATCGCCGAGTTGCCCGCGCCCAGGGTGTCGTTGCCCTCACCGCCGTTGAGCACCACCCGGAGGTTACGCGACACTTCCGCGTCGCTGACGATGCGATCGTCGCCCGCGCCGCCCAGGACGGTTAGGGTCTCGTCGATGGTCGGGCCGAAGACCCGCACGGTGGCCGAGAGACCCTGAATCAGCACTGGACCAGCCGCGTTGGGCCGAGCCACACCGATGTCGTCGGCTCCCACGGTGCCGCTGACCTGATACGAGTCGGTCCCCGCCCCGCCATCCAGATCGACCAGACGCAGGTTGGTGGTGGACAGGTCGTTGACGATGTAGGAATCGTTGCCCAGGCCGCCGACCAGCGAGACGTGTTCTAGGTCGCCCTCGACACTGGCTCCGGCCACATCCAGGCGGAACTGAGCCCCCAGGCCCGGCGAGCCGATCGCGGCGTTGGCCCCCAGCACGAAGGTGTCGTTGGCGTTGGTGCCGTTGATCACGGCCGCGTCCACGCCGTCGCCGCCCACGATCGTATCGGCTCCGCTGTCGCCGGCGTTGATCACGAAGGTGTCGTTGCCGACGCCGCCGAGCAACAAGTCGTTGCCTGCGCCGCCAATGATGAGGTCGTCACCGTCGCCGCCGTCGATCACGTCGCCGAACGTCGAGCCGGTTAGGCTGTCATTACCCGCCCCGCCCAGCAGGGTCGCACCCTGGAGGGTGAAGCCGGAGAAGTTGATCGTGTCGTTGCCCGCGCCGCCGTCGGCGGTCAGGCTCTCGAATGTGCCGTTCAGGTCGATGGTGGCATCGTTGAGCGAAACGGACGTGCCTGCCCCGGTGATCGTGTCGGCCGCGTTGGTTCCTTCGATCACCACGCTGTCCCGACCCGCGCCGGGGGTCAGTCCCAACGAGTTGAACGCGCCGCCGGAGACCAAAAGCCCGCCCAGGCTGGAGGAGATCGCCGCGCGACCGGTTCCCAGCGAGGTCACGCGGTGAGTGTCGTTGCCGCCGAAGCCGGTCAGGTTGAGCCGGTTGACGCCGCCCAGCGGGTTGAACCGCACGTCGCCCAGGTTGCTGAAGTTGGTACGGCCCCCGTTGTTCTGGGTGATGAACCCGGCGGTGATCGAGATGGCCGTCAGGCTGAACACGTCATCGACCAGGGCGGGCACGCCGTCGCCGTCGATGAACAGGATGTCGCCGTCGTTGGGCGCGCCGCCGTTGACGTTGATTGTCGGGATCGGCGGGCTGTTGGGATCGACGGTGGCGATGACGTTAGCGTCCGGCAGATCGATGACGCCCACCCTCATGCTGCTGGGTTCAACAGCGAACACGTCGTTGCCGCCCAGACCCAGCAGGATGATCGCCGAGCCGGCCCCCACGCCGAAGTCACGCACCCGAATCAGCGCGAATTGATCAACCCGCGCGGTGTTGTCGTGGACCCAGAACGAGTTGGACGCGCCGTTGCCCCGCACGATCAGGATGTCGTTGCCGCCGTTGCCGCCGTTGATGTCGATGCGGTTGATCCCGCTGAAGGCGACCGAGGCGGTGTCGGTGCCACCGATGACCAGCAGACCCGACTCATTGTCGGCCCCCGGCGCGAAGTCGTAGGAATCGTTGCCCGCGTTGCCGACGACTTCGATGACGTCGTTGCCCGCGCCGGCCTGGATGACGACGTTGGGACCGGTGCCTTGCAGGTCGAACCGAATCCGGTCGTTGCCCGCTCCAGTGTCGAGCGTCACCGAGGTGAAACCGTTGGCGACAGGTCCCGGAGTTAGGCCATTGCCGTCGTCAATCACCACGTCGAACCGGCCCACGATCCGAATGTCGTCGGAGACCGCTCCGTTCAATGCGCTGAAGTCGCCCACCGAGGAGGACGGGGAATAGCGTACCTCCACCACGTCGTCCTGGCCGGTGGTGACGATCCGCAGGGTGTCGCCGTCGTTGGGGTTGGCGTTGATGTTGACCTTGTCGATGTTCTGGAAGAACAGAGTGCCCAGGGTATTGGTTAGGGTGCCAGCGTCGAAGATCCGCCCGCGGCGCGATTCGAAGGCGTTGGCCTCCAGCACCAATTGGTTAGAGATCTGGTCGACCCCGCTGTAGGCCAAGCGGTTGACGCCGGTGCCACCGTTGACCCGCACATCGATGTCCCAGGTGGAAATCTGGGAGGCGAAGGGAGCCACGCTGATGCGGTCGTTCAATGTGCCGGTGCGGATGTTGAGCCGTCGCTGGGCTCGAGGGTCGAAGAAGCCCAGGAAGTTGAGGTCAACTTGAATGGCGGGCAGCTGCCGAGCCAGGTCGTTGATCCTCACGAAAAAGGCGCGGGAGGAATTGGGCCGCGGGTCCTGGGGCAGGTCGGGGTTGAAACCGTCGATTTGAACGATGTCGGCTTCATCGACGCCGCCGGCGGCCGGGTTGCCTGCGGGATTGACCCCGCCCCGGTCGCCCAACACATTGATGACGTCGGTGGTGATGCCGATGGTTTCCATTCGGGTCCAGGAGATTCGGCCCTGACCCGTGATCGGCAGCAACGTCAGTGGGTTGACTTCACGGACAGCGTAGTTGGGAGGACCCAGCACCGGGTCGGTGTACAGGTCGAATGCCGGGCCGTTGAATTGGAGGCGATCGCCAGGACGGGCCGGATCGGCCGGGTTCATACCGTCGAGATAGATGTCCACCCCGTTGGGCGAGAAGGTCGGGATGAAGAGGTCGCCCAGCGTGCCGGTCTCGTTACCGCCCGCAGCGTAAAGCGCTGCCAGGGTGGTCGGATCGAGATTGACGAAAATCAGGGCTCCTAGCCCCTGGTTGAACACCTGCACGACAGAATCGGTGACAAAGAACTCATCCACCGCCGAGATGCCCATCGGAGCGACCTGACTGAAGGCGTTGAATGGACTGCCCGTCGCCGCCGGAGCATTCATGTCGGAAAGACCGACCACCGACACCACGTCTCTGTCGCCCGAGGCGTTGGTGTCGCCGTTGATGAACAAGCCGCCGAAGGTTCGGAACCCTCTGATCTCGACTCGTTGGCCGAACCGCCCATAGTTGGCCGTGCCTTGGCCCACGGTCAAAATCGCCGCGTCAGAACTGGGCCGGAGCGAGACCACGATCCCTCGTTCGGGGTTGGCGATGGTGCCCCAGGCGATGTTGGTGTCATCGGCTAGGGTGAAAGTGTCGTCGCCCGCGCCAACGAACTCGATCGGCACCGTCGCCAGAAACTGGCTATCCAGGCCGTTGAGGGTCACGTCGTTGAAGAAGAACCCAGGGGCCAGAACCACCGTCAACGATCCAGTCGGCGTGACGAAATCGACCGTCTCGCTCAAGCCCACCGAGGAAATTCGCGACACATTGTCGCCCGCCACCCCGTTGTCGCCCAGGGTCACATTCCCTTGAAGGTTGAAGATGAACTGGCGATCGACGGCATTGAGATTGTCGATGATCGGGTTTAGCCCGGTATAGGAAATGCCCCGACCGTCGATGAAAATCGTGCCCGCGTTGGCATTAGTGAAGTTGTGAACCACGGTTTGAGCGTTGATGCTCGTCCCCGCGCTCAGCAGGTTGATCGTATCGAAATCAGCACCACCATTGAAGAAGATTTGGAGAACGTTGGTGATGTTGGAAAAGTCCTGGTTGCGATAATTGACTTCCAGAACGTCGTCGCCGAGACCGCCGTTGAAGGTGAACGTTCCGATGCCAAGCGGCCCATTGACATAATCGACCGTGGCGGTGTCGTCGCCGTCCAGACCATTGAAGATCAGGTCGAGGCTGTCGAGGAACCGCACCGGAGCCGCGCTGTTGAGAATGTACTCGAGTCGGGTCGCATCGAACCGCCGCAGCAGAAACTCATCGTCGTCGGGGGTGCCATTGACCACCAGGCCAGCCGCGTTGGTGATGTTGACTTCCTCGATCCCGGTGAACTCGATGGTCGGGAAGAATCCGAAAGTCACCAACCCGGAGTCGGGCCCGGTGAAGATGACTTCGACCGTGTCGCCGCCGGCGTTCACGTTTAGAACGTCCGTGCCGGCTCCGCCGTTGATCACATTGATCGAACCGGCCCCCAACAAAGCGGCCGCGACGTTGATCGTGTCGTTTCCGGCCCCGGTGTTGATGGTGGTCGTGGCAAAGGTGACGGAGGTGTTGACATTCACTACATCCGCGCCCGAGCCGAGGTTGATGGTCAGATCGAGTGTGTCGGCTTCGACCATGCTGATGTTGGCTGGAGCCACGCCCGAGACCACCACATTGCCACCGACAAGGTTCAGACCCACCGTGCGTCCGGTGGCGTCGGCCCCGTTGTTGATCGTGACATTGTTGAAGCCAGACGGGTTTTGCAGAGTCACTGGGGCGTTGATAGTCTGGGCGCTGCCGGCGCTGCCGATGTTGACGGTGTCGATTCCAGCGAAGCCGTTATAGATGAACTGCTCGCCCGCGAAGGTGGACAGGATGGTGAGCGTGTCGGCGTTGCCACTCCCGATCAGGATAATACCGCCGTCGAAGATCGCGTTGTTGTTCAGGGTGAACCCGGCGGCGGTCGTGATCCCAGTGGTGGCGTAAGTGAAGGTCTGAGCCGAGGCCGCCGAGAAGTCCACCACCAGATCGTCGATTCCCGCGCCCGCCGACACAACGTTGATCGTCGCTCCGATCAGGTCGGCCCGGCCGGTGAAGGTGCCGATCCCAAGCGTGCCGCCGCCAGCGCCCAAATTGACACTCACCGTCGAAGCGGGGGCCGCCGGCAAGGTCTGATCTCCGGGCAACGTGCTGTCGAAGTCGAAATCACTATTAAACCCGAGGTCGCCCTCTGAAAAGCGGTTGTGACGTAGCAAGCCGCCTTGCTGGTCGATCACCAAGGTTGCGGACACAGGGCCGCCCACGAACGAGGCGACTCCGCCGACAAGGGTCGCCGAAAAGGCCAAGAGCGTCCGGTCTTCCAATTTCTCGGGGGACCAGGCGTTCGACGGCTTCCGCTTGCTCTTGAGGCGGCGCCCCTGACGCGCCGTCCAATCCGCCCGACCGAAGTAGCTGCTCATCGGTGACTCTCTTGGAGTGAAGACTCTGACCGCGTCCTTTCAACAATCGCTCATCCTTGCATGATGCAGACTCGAAGGCCGACTGATCTAGGTGGGGAATCGCCTAGCCAACCCATTTGGGAACCCCCCATTCTTCCTATCCGACAGTAACGATGGAAATGAGGAGATCCTCTCTAACCTTACTACTTAGCGAAGACGCTGCAAGGTTGCAAGCCATCCCCCTCCAATTTTTTCTTTTCTTCGCAAAATTCCCATACCGCCAAGTCCAAGGAACACATTCACTCGGTGCAAATGGAAAGTCGCTTTTCTTTTTTGGGAACCGAACGAAATGGCACGGCGTTCCGCACACGGTGAGCTTAGGTCGAACTCGGAGGAAAACGACAGAGGTAGTTCACCTTGGTCTTGATTCCAAGTTCAAGGCAGTTTACGCTCATGAAAGCGCAAGGTGACGCTCGTTTCTCCCCGCCTCGCCGCAATTCCACCGTCCGGCGTTCCTGAGGATGACTCGGACGGTTTGAGCAATGCGTCCAACCTGCCTCCGCACCGCATCGGTTTTCGAGATGCGATTCCGATCGAGGACAGAATCGCATCAAACCACCCCGATTCACCGTTTGGTAGCCACGTTTGAAGACCTTCCCGGCGTCGATGACCTCCGCGACGCTCCACGGGATCCTGGCACGTCCCTTCACCGTCGTGGTCCGTCCAAGGTCGCCCATTCCTTCACCCCTCCCACCTGAGCCGCCTCTTGGAGCGCGAGACGATGAATCCGCTGGCGAAGTCGTCCGAGGACGCTCGGGACCACCCGAGCGGGACCGCTGGCGCGCGCCCTTTGGTACCCACTCCGTCGCCGGCTGAACGGCGGGACGGTTCGATTCGTTCGTTCTCGGTGGTTTCGCCGGACGACGACCCCGAAGACGAATGGAATCCCGAGTCCCGCCGGGCCAACCACGCCCCGCTCACCACGCCCGACTTGGCCTCCACGTTCTCGCGGAGTTCGACGAACCCGTCGAGTTTGACGCAAATCCAGTTTCGGTTGCTCCGCTCCGAGCTGGACTCGCTCCGCCGTCAACGTGACGATGCCCGGCGTCAGTACCGGGCGCTTCAGGACCATTACGAAGCGTTGACCCGCACCCTGGTTTCTCCCTCGCGGCTCAAGTTGTTGAGGGCGGAACTCGAATCACTGCGCCGCCAGCGCGACGATGCTCGCAACCAGGTTCGCCGGCTTCAAGAGGTGTGCGAGCGTTTGCAACGGCTTCACGACCACGACCAGGCGGCGCTGACCGCCTCGCAGGAGTGGCGTCGTCAACGCGACGAAGCCATGAAGGAGGCCGCGCGGCTACGCAGCGTGCTTCAGGAGTTGTCCCGCACCTCGTTGATCCCCGACGATCTGGTGGATCGCGGCGACTACGAGCGTCTTCAGGAGCAACTTCAGGCCGCGCGGGCCGAGTTGGAACGATTGCGTCACGAACGCCGTCGCCTTCAGGAAACCACGGTTCCGTTGCACGAGTATCAGCTCCTCTCCGAGCGGGTCGAGATGCTCTCCAACCAGCTTCACGAAGAACGAGCCAAACACCGCGACGTTCCGCCGCCTCATGAGTTAGAAAACCTGAAACGGGATCGGGAGATTCTGCGCGAATTGGTGGCCAGTCTCGTGGAGGCGCTGGCGCGTCGGCTCTGGACCATCCAGCCCAGCTCTGAGCTCGAACGCCGGCGCTGGGAGCTTCAGCTCGAACATCTGGTTCAGCCGGACCTCTCTTGGGAGGAACGGTTGGCGATCCTCGCCACGGAACTCCATCGCCTTCTGGAGGTTCGGACGTCGCCAGGGCGGAGTGTCCGCTCGCCAATCGCCCCCGGCGATGGCACGCCGCCCAGCCCAACGCGTGGGGAGCCGTCGGCGCAAAGTGCCGCCTCGAGCCGCCAGGGCTCGTCCCGCCTCGCCCAACGACCCGCAAGCCCCCTGGCACGCCCGGCCGATTCCGAACTCCGCTCGGCCGTGCGGTTGCTTGATTCCACCCGCGCCCGCCTCGCTCTGCTCCGCAACGAATACCGCCGCCCCCCCACCTCTTGACCCACCCCGGTCCAATC
>Ga0209017_10001008_pt1 | contig 23804 bp, 15 predicted proteins | sample YNPBryunderm2012_FD_185812 | JGI IMG/M metagenome (GOLD analysis project Ga0209017, IMG submission 185812) | Anoxygenic and chlorotrophic microbial mat microbial communities from Yellowstone National Park, USA - YNP Bryant MS undermat 2012... ...
TGGAGCTTCCGGCGCGACAACCTCGCAGTTCTGAACATGATCCGCGGCGGGCTGTTCGGCCGCATGGTGCACTGCCATTGCGCCCACTCGCACGACTGCGTCGACCACTGGTTCTTCGACCGCGAGGGCCGCATGCGCTGGGGCGGCGAGTTTCTCGCCCGCCGCAACGCCGACCATTTCCTCGAACGTCTGGACGACTCGTTTGTGCCCCCCTGGGACTTCGACGTGCCCGAGGGACCTGACCGCATCCCCGACAGCTCCGCCGGCGCGATCGCCGCCTCCGGCCTGCTCCAGCTGGCCGACCTCGTGGCCGATCACGCCGACCCCGCTGACCCCGAGGCGGCCCGACGCTACCGCGCCGCCGCCCTGGCGATCCTCCGCGCCCTTTGTCAGCCCTCCTTCCTGGCCGACCAGACCCCCGGCTGGGAGGGAATCCTCAAACGCGGCGTCTATCATTTCCATAAAAAGCTCGGCGTCGATGAGTCGGTCATCTTCGGCGATTACTTCTTCGTCGAGGCACTGCGCAAAGCCCTAGCGCTTGAGACCCTCTCGGCTTCGCCGGGTATTGGGAGCTAGAAACCGACCTCCGCGTGAGCATTCCTCCCCCTCTCCACCCCCACTTGATCCATCCTGGTCGAGTCTCCCAACATAACCTATGAAGATACGTTGGGTTGCTTGCATTACGCCAGCGAACCGCTCAAGGCCGAGAAGGTCGATCCCGTGGAGCTAGGGTATGAGATTCCTTGCCAATGAGAATCTTTTTACCACACCGTCCTCACGAGCGCGGCGACCTCGATCGCCGCGCTGACCAACGCCAGGATCATCAGACCCAGGAACAGCAGACGATGAGGACGATGTTTCCACGTGTGTTGGATCATCCGGGCGAGGATGCGCAAACCGTCGCGGACGGCGTTGAGCTTGCTGACGGTTCCCGCGGCGCGGGGGTGGTAGGGGACCGGAACCGACTCGACCCGCCAGCCGCCGGTGACCGCTTCGGCGGCCAGTTCGGTTTCAATGGCGAACCCCGGCGAGCGGGGTTGGATCGCGCGCCGGAACGCCTGGTTGAACGCCCGGTAGCCCGACAGCAGGTCGGAGGCTCCCGGACCGATCAGCACCCGGAACGCCGCGCGAATCAGAAGGTTGCCTACCCGACGGGTCGGAGCCATCGCGCCGAGTTCGTCCACCGGCCGACGCGCGCCTACGGTCATGTCGGCGCGTCCGGCCCGAATCGGCTCGACCAGGCGAACCGCCTCGGAGGCGGGATACGTGCCGTCGCCATCGACCATAACGAGGATGGGATGATCCAGCAGGTCGCGGAACATCGCCTGAACCACGTGCCCCTTGCCTTGGGCGGCGACAAAGCGCACCTCGACTCCCAGCGCGTGGGCGACCTCGGCGGTGCCGTCAGTGGAGTTGTTGTCGAAGACGATCAGCCGGGCCTCGGGCAGCGCCGCTCGCCACTCGGCCACCACCGCGGGAAGGGCGGGGGCCTCGTTGTAGCAGGGGATGCCCACCACAATTTCGGCCAAGGGACGTGAAACCGACCCGGTCAGTGGGGCAGTCGCGGAGGCGTCGGCGTCGGAGGAAACCATTGTGGCGCACAAGCCTCGCCGAAGGGCAACAGAGGACAGGACCAAAGACAACAAAGTGGGGTGGACACTCAAGAATATCCCTTGATGCACAGGTGTCAATTCCCCGATGGTGAAGTCGGGAGCCACGCCGCGTGCAGAAGCGCGTGGCCTTCTCCCCTTTCCTCTCCAACCCCAATGAAATGATTCCATACGCCATGTCATCGGGGTGGCTCTGCCTTGGCCACGCGGGATGGACGGGCACTAGGCAAAACAGGGGTGGGTGTCGCCCGCCCACCTACTTCCTCGGGTCGGGTCAGGTTGCGGCTCAGCTTGGTTGGATTCACGATTCGGGGCCAACCAAGAAGGAAATCAGCGCGAGTCCGGCCAGAGCGGCGAGAACCCCCAGTATCGCGCTGCCGCCGAGGTAGGCGGCCGCGCGTGTCCAGTCGCCTCGTTCCAACAACCGCACGCCATCCAACGAATAGGTCGAGAACGTGGTGAAGCTGCCCAAGGTGCCCACGGTCGCCAGCACGCCGAACTGGGGAGGCAAACTGATCTTGGCCAGCAGCGCCGCGACGCACCCCATCAGGAACGAGCCGGTCACGTTGACCAAGAAGATGCCCCAGGGAAACTCGGTCCCCAAGTGGCGGGCGCACCAGAGGTTGAGAAAATAGCGGGCGTTGGCTCCCAGGACCGCGCCTAGGGAGATCGCGGCGATTAAAGTCAGTTGGTCGGTCATCCGTCGGACTCGCGAGGGGCCAGCCGGAGCGGTGAGCGGATGCGGACGCGGCTGGGGATCATGGGCGGGCCGACTCACGACGACTCGTCCTCTTCGGTGTCGGCCATCCAGGCTTCGCGCAGCGCCGCTCCCAACCGTTTGAGGCGATCGCAAATCTCGGTATCGCCCGAAGAGTCGCGCAACTCCGGCGGCACCACGGCCAGCAACCGGGGATTGCCCTGAAGCCACTCGTTCTCGGCCACGCCTCTCCAGGTGCTTTCCAGTTCGAGAAAGCGGTCGCGTAATCGCCCGAGTTCCTGTTCGCAGAAGGCGGCGAAGCCGGCGGCGTGGAAGACGGCGTGCAACAGGTACTGCCGCAGCGCCTCCAGATCGGCGTGGACCTCGCGGATGATGTCCTCGCGGCGGGTGGCGGGAATCGGCGGGGCGAGATCCGCTGCGGCCGAGGAGGGGGGGACGGCGTTGGCCGACGTGACGGTTTTGTTGCGGCGTCGCCCAACCAGCCGCGAGAGTGACGCGGCGGCCCTGCGACCAGTTGAGGTTGCCGAGTCGGCCGGACCGCCGGCGGGGTGATCGGTCGCGCCGTTGACGTTGACTGAGGATCGCCTCGTTGAACCGCGTTCCTCCTCCCGAGCGTCAGCAGGGGGGCGGGGCCCATAGGTGAGATACCGCTTGAGCGAGGCGTAGGTGGGGTCTCCCCCCTCATAGTAATGGTCGATCAGATCGATGTCCGGACCCAACCGCACCACGGTGCCTTGACGGGTCTCCGAGCCGAGGGGACCACGAATCAACGCCTCGGCGATTGGTCGGGCGAACCGTAGAAATAACGCGCGGAGGCCGTGTTCCATCGTCAGACGGATCGACTCGGGCACCTTCTTCATTTCAGCGCGGACGCGGGGGGCGCGGAAGAGCAGGTCGCTCATCACATCGACCAACGAGGTCGCCTCCCGCTCCAGTTCCAAAGCCAGGGCCCGGGCGACGTCGTCGAGCAGGTCGGCGATCTGGCGATACAGTTCGCGCCGCCAATCGAGGTTGGCGCGGGTGGAGTCGAACACCGTGCCCGAGTCGAAGATGGTGTCGCGGCGTTCGGGCTGGAGCGCCGGCAGGTGGTTGAGTCCCTCCTCGACGGCAGCGACGTAGCGGGTGCGGAGTTCCTCCAGGGCCAGCGGTCGCGCCGAGGGGGATTCGGGGGTGCGGCGGATGACCTCGCGCTCATAATGGCGGTTGAGTTCGGCCCGGACCCGATCCCAATAGCCTGGCCACCAGTTCGAGAACCGGATGCGCCGCTCGTCCTCGAAGAGTTGCCGAGCTAACTCGGGGTCTTCGGGAAAACGATGACGCACATCGGAATGAATATCGGTGGAAATGCGTAAAATGTCGTCGATGGCCTCCTCGCACCGCAGTCGCAGCGCCTCGACCCGTTCGTGTTCCAGATAGCGTTGAACCCGCTCCTTGAGGCGGGGGATGCCGGTGGCTTGAAGGAGGTCCTCGTATCCCTCGCCGCAGCGGGTGACGTGACGGAGGTTGGCCAGCAGCTTATCGCGGTTGCCCGCGTTCTTGAGCAGGTTATCCTTGGCGAGGTTTTTGAGGACGAGAAAGGCGGCGGCCGAGCCGACCACGATCCGATCGGGGGTGAGGCGGCCGCGGGCTTCCCAATCGCGGGTGGCCAGTTCGAGGTTGTCCCGCAACGACTCGGCCGATCCTTCCTGGTCAATCCGCCCGAGGAAGACGAAGAGCTTGCCGGCGACCCCCACTCGGTCGTCCCCTTGATGGACGAATTCGATGAGCCGCTGTTCGCTGGCCTCGATCGAGGGCGTACTCGAGCGCTGGACCAAAATGACCGCGTCGCAGTCGGCCAGCATTGCCCGCGACTCCTCGACATGCTTGGCCAAACCGGAGTTGAGTCCCGGCACATCCTGGAAGACCACGCCGGGCGGGGCGGCCAGGCGGTTGGTGAAGAGGCGCACCTCCTTGACAGCGTAAGCCTGGGCGGGGTCAGCCACCGCCCGCCTCAGAGGCTCGGCGATCTCCTCGAGGTTCTGAAACGGCAGCACTCGTTCCCCTTCGTCGATGACCACATTGAGCGCGCCGCGCATCGCGGCGATCGCGTCAAGATCGGCCTGGGCACGGCGTCCCTCCTCGGTGTTGGCCTGGGCGATCCGAGCCAGGTCGTCCTGGAGCTTCTGGAACTCCTCGGGGGTGAAGGGATCGATTTCCAGACGCTGCTCGGCCTCCTGAGCGACCGCGTGGACCCGGGTGGTGGTGAAGGTGCAGCGGGCGCTGTCGCTGGGGAGCAAGTCATGCTCTAACCAGGCGTTGACCAGAGTGCTTTTGCCCGCCTTCTCCAGGCCGACCACGGCAATGCGGAACTCACCGCGCTCCAGGCGGCCCAGCTGACGCTCCAGGGGGGGGATGAGAGCTTTGAGGGCCAGAATGGCGCTGGGATCCACCTCGGCGCGAGGATGGGTGGCCAGGTCCAAAGCGCGACGCGCTACCTGCAGAGACTGGCGGAGACGATCGCGGAAATGAGCGGCGGCGGCGGTCCAGTCCATCGGGTTGTCGGTTCCGGCCCCACCGGAATCCCTCCCCGTTCGCGTGTGGTCGGTCTCAGTCCCGTTGCGAGACTCCGTCTCCGAGCCGGTCGCGCCGTCGGGTTCCACGGAGCCGCGACGGCTCCCGACCCGTCGAGTTGACGGAGCGTCTCCGGAGGATTGCCCCAATCTTACGTCCCGACGCGCGATTCGCATAGGACTCCCACTCCCGCCGGCTCAGCGCCTCCGGTCTACGACCAGACGTCGATCCCGAGCTTGACTCTCTCCAACACCTGCGTGAGAGTCTCGGCCCATCATCACGCGGCTCCCACGTTATGCTGCGAGAATCGCGCCGGGGGTTCACCCGTCCAGTCCGGGGGTCGGCTGATCGACCCTTTCAACTTGTCGTCTCGGCGTTCCAAGTTCAAGAGTCGCAATACGGCGGACCCTCAAAAAATTCACTCGGACCAACCCGTTTTTTCGAGGACATTCCTCCCGGTTTGGACAATCCTGGCTCGATCAGCGCTTCGCGCCAGCAAGGGTTTCTCAAACCGCCGCCCAACCCCTCCTTGCTAGAACGAACTCGCGCTCCAAAGCCTCAGCGAACCAATTTCAATGACGTAGCGACCACCGTGCCGGTTCGGTCGGTTCGTCCGACGGCGTCAACCAGACTGCCGTGACAGAGATTTTCGCCCAAGTCCTCCAACCAGGACCGATCGCTCACCAGACTGGGCGAAGCCTCCACAATCCACAATGGCCCCCAACGATTACGAGGGGCTACTTGCAACACCAGCCGCCGCGGCGCGGTGAGACAACCCTCCAGCCAAGAATCGACGATCCAACCCGACACCAGCACGTCGTCCCGCTCCCGCTCCCCAGTTGCGACCCGAGCGCGCGACTTTGAGAGCCTCCAGGACTCCGCGGCCGTCATGGGTTCCGGCGTCGCCATCAGGGAGCCCCCCTTTCCCATTTCATCTCGAATCAAACATCCTGGCGGAACCGATCGCCTCGACCATGCATCCATCATTGCGGCGAATTGTGGCAAAAACAAGAGCGATCGGCCGGAACATCGCGCGGCCGCTGCATTTTCCGCCGTCGCGGGTTTCTCAAGCGCTCTGGGTGGTTGTGGGTCGGCGGGTCAAGACTGTCAAGACTGGAGAGGAATGCTTCGAGTCGGGATGGCCCCGGTTCGCCGCCGGCGTTGACGAAGTCGATCCCTTCGCCTAGAGTTGACCAGCCCTTCTGATCGATCGCCGCAGGCCACTCGGTTTTCTCCAGTCCTCCACCTGGATCCTGTCATCGCCATTGCTGCTGCCCGTTCGGCTCGCCGCCGTCTTCATATGGCGACCGTCGTTCTGGTTTTTCTCGAAGGTGGGATTTTGAGGTTTCCTCACCTCACACCTCTGCCTCCACCTGTTCCCACGATTGCAAATCCTCTTGACCAGCGTTGGGGGAGCCGACCATCGTATCAAAGAGTTGTCCAAGGAAACGGTCCGCTTCACGACACGTCCCTGGATCCATTTGCGGAGTTTGGTTCATCGCGTCCCCGTGCGTCGGTGCTTCTGCTCGACGTTGGCAAACTGGCGGACCGGTGAACAAAAGGCCGCAACCATCGGGTGTCACTTTGTTCCCGACCACCTTGCGCCATCGATTTCCATTTTCTCCACGATCCTGAAAGGAGTCCACCGGGCGGGTTCCGGTTCGATGGATGAACCGACCAGTGAGTCGTTCGCAGGCGACTCACCGTTTTTTCCACCCCGCACGGGCGACCGGAAGTCGCGCTTCGTGTCTGGTTTCGGCCCGAGGAAGCTCGATCGTGTCCAGTGCCACTCCTCCTTCCCGTTCCTCCGCTTCCGAGGCGCCCGACTCCACGGGGTCCTGGCGATCCCCCTCGCCTTGGGATCAGGCCGCCGGGTCCAACCCAAGCCCCGACACGCCCACCTCCGCCGCGTCCGACTCCACGGGGTCCTGGCGATCCCCCTCGCCTTTAGATCAGGCCACCGAGTCCACCGCGGACAACGGGCTTCCTCTGCCGGTGGATCCCAATCCGACGGTGATTTCGGTTCGCTCCCAAGCGGACCCCTCACCGTCCTCCACGCTGGAGGAACAAGAGGCCTCCACACCCGCCCGCCCTGGCTCGTCGCTGTCGGGACGGGAGCGGGAAGCTGGTTCGACCGACCCGCGGACCCCGCCGGATCCCCCGGTTCCCGGCGATCGAATCGACGGTTTCGTGATCGTGCGGCCGATCGGCGTGGGCGGCATGGGAGCGGTCTATTTGGCCGAAGACATCCGCCTGGAACGCCCCGTGGCGCTCAAAGTCCTGCCTCCGGCCCACTCGCGCGACGCCGACGTGGTGCAACGGTTCTATCAGGAGGCACGGGCCGCGGCCAAACTGGACCATGAACACATCGCGCGGGTCCACACCATTGGCCATGACGGCCAGTATCACTACATCGCCTTCGAGTTCATCGAAGGGATCAACCTCCGGCAACTCGTCGAAGAGAACGGGCCGCTGCCGCCGGCCACCGCGATCCACTACACCCTTCAGGTGGCCCACGCCCTGGCCCACGCCTCCTCCCGCGGCGTGGTTCACCGCGACATCAAGCCTTCCAACATCATCGTCACCACCGGCGATCGGGCCAAACTGGTCGATATGGGCCTGGCCCGCCACTTCGAGCGCGGCGGCGACGACACCGGCGGCCTGACCCAAAGCAACATGACCTTGGGCACCTTCGACTACATCAGCCCCGAACAAGCCCGTGACCCCAGGACCGTCGATGTCCGAGGCGATCTTTACAGCCTAGGATGCACGCTATTTCACATGCTAACAGGTCGCCCACCGTTTCCTGAGGGAACGGTGCTGCAAAAGCTACTTCAGCACCAGGAGGATCCCCCGCCCGATCCCCGCGCGATCAATCCCGCAGTGCCCCAGGCGCTGGCGGCGGTCACGATCAAGTTGATGGCCAAAGATCCGGCTCGTCGTCATCAGACTCCCGAGCAACTGGTCCGCGACCTGCGTGAGGTGGCCGCGACCCTGGGGTTGCGGGTGGGCGAGGGATCGGAAGGTCTGGTCGTTCCACAGGCCGGCTCCGAGGTTTGGGGCCGGGCGCTGGCCTGGACCGTCCCAGTGGTCGGGCTGCTGGTGCTGCTACTGGCTCTGGTCGGCTTTGATCGCAACGCCGCCCGCACCGTCCCCGACGACGGCCTGGAGGCGATCGGTCTGGGCGACAACCGGATCGGCGGTCCGATGTCCGGCGTCGCCCCGAAACTCCCCCCGCCCTTCAACCCGGTCGCACCCGACCCGACTGGTCCCCGCGCTGGTCTGATCGTGATCGAACTCAACGAGGAGCTCATTGATCTGCCGACCTTGTTGAAGGAGCGATCAGCCGCCACGATTGAACTTGTGCTAACCCGCTTGGAACCTTACCGTTGGAAGCGTTCCAACGAGCCGATTGACCTCAAAGGACGCCACCTCCGTTTGCGCCCCGATCCCAACCGCGCCGCGGGCAACCGTCCCGTGATCCGTCTCGACGGCGGGGCCGTCCTACGCGACGGTTGGGTGCGGATGGAAGGGGTCGAATGGATCCGCGAACCCCGCCTCGACGCTGTTGAGGCCGCCCTGCGCGGCAACGGCAACGCTAACGGCAACGCCAACGCGGCCCGCGGCGAGCCCCTCGGCGCGTCGCCTGCTCTCAGGTTGGACGACGGACGTTTAGAACTGATCAACTGCCTCTTCCGAACCATCGACGGCGACGCCGACCCCAACTGGGTCGCGGTCGAACTGCGAGCGACCCGTTCAACCGACTCGAGTGGACTCCCATCGCGCCAGGGGGCCTCTGGCCTGATCCTGGAATGCGAGTTCGGTTCGGCTCAACGCGGCCTTCGCCTCATCGGTCCCGTCACCCTGACAATCCGGGACAGTCAATTCCTCGGTTTGGCTCCGGCAGTGATCCATCGGCCCTGGTTTGGAAGCTTCTCCAACGTCAGTGGCCTCGCCGCGTCGCTCGCTTCCGGCGACCCAACGTCCGCGTCCGCGTTCGGTTCGGCTCGGATCGAACTGACTCGGGTCGTGATCCAACCCCGGCAGGAGGGCGCGGTTGGCAACGACGTAGCCCCAAGCCCCGTCGTTTTCGACCTAGGCGGGACGGTTCCGGTCCTGGAACTCAGCGAGTGTCGCGTCGAAGCCGGCCCCTACGCTGGACGCCTTGTCCTCGTGAGAACGGACGATCCCGCCGGCCCCCTTTGGCGAGGGGTTCGCAACCTCTACGTCGGTCTGGCCCGCTTCCTCGATGGTTCCCAACCCAACGCGCCGCGGATCGACGAGTTCGATCGCTGGCGCGATCCCTCGGCGATCCCTGTGTCGGAGTCCGGCACCGTCGCCCTGACGCTCAACCCGCGTTGGGAAGTCGAGTCCCAAGCGGTTCCCGTTCCACCCCACGTCACCGTGGAGGCGGTCGCTCGAAACGACCTTGGTCCTCCACGCCGCGAGGAGCAACCCTCTCCGCGCCAACCGCTTGCCAACCCATCGCCTTCGTTGGTCGCGGCCGCCTCCCAACCCGATCCTGGCAACACCCCGCGCCCTTCCCGGGTCGGCCCGCCCCCTCCTCCTCCAACCGTCGCAACCAATCCCACCACCCCAGCCGAGCGGACCGACTCCCCCCCTGGTCCCGCGTCGGACCGACCTTCGCCCGAGTCGGCGGCGGCTCCGTCAGGTTCCGATCGCCCCCTCGCTCCAGTCACGACCCCTCAAGGAAGTTTGGGGCTGAGCGGACTCAATCTGGGCGAAGGACCCGCGGCGCTGCGACTGCCTCCCCCCGACGCGGTCGCCGACCGCGAGCGCCCCAACCTGGTTGAGGCCGACTCCAAACCCTTGCCCACGCCTGCCCAGGTCGGGTCCAAACCCAAGGAACTGGAACAGCCGGTGGCGGCCACCAACTCCACTCCCACCCTGACGCTTGCCAAACCGGAGCCGCAACCAGCCGAGATGGACGTGGACATGATGGAGTTGCTGGACCAACTTGGTCAAAATCTCAACCGTAACGACACTCGACTGACCTCCCCCAACCCTTCCCCGCCTTCAACCACCCGAGATTCTTCCAAGTCCGAGAAAGTGTTGGGAGAACCGTCCCACGCTTCCAATGCCGCCGTGGAGGACTCGAACCGCGATCCCTCCACAGCGACGATCCGGGACGGTCGGGATCTCTTTCGAGCGATCGCCGCGCCTCGAACCCGTGCCGGGGAGCGGATTTTGAGATTGGCCGCCGGCCCCTTGTCCACCTCGGGTTTCGAGTTCAAGGGAACGGGCCGCCTCATTCTCGCCCCCGCCGCTGAGGCAGGAATGGCTGCCAATCGCTCTGACGCCCAAGCCGACCCCAACTCGGCACAGCCGCGGCCGATTCTGGTGCTGGAGCAAGGGGAAGCCGCCCCGCGCGCCCTCGACGGTTTCGCGCTGCCCCGCGGACTCATTCATGTCCAGGCCGGCGAGTTGATTCTCCAAGGCGTGGAAGTTCGGTTGTCGATTGATCGGGAAGGTCGCCCTGGGATCGCGGTGCCGTTTTCGGTGGCACCCGGCGCGTCGCTGCGGCTGGAGGATTGCCTGGTGACAATCGCCCACGCCGAGGAGACGGCGGTGATCGGTCTGATCCCGGCTGACGCTTCGATCACAATGGTCGATTCGGACCCAGCTCCAGCCCGAGTGGCGATCCAAAACTGCCTCATTCGGGGCGGTGGGGATCTGTTCAACCTCCCGTCGGGCGTAGGGTTGCGGGCCGAACTGTCCCAGGTCGCTTTGGCTGGTTCTGCCACGCTCTTGAATGCGCGCGGCGTGCCCCGAGACGACCCGATCCCGGAAATCAAGCTGAGTTTGAATCGGGTTACCACCTTGACCCGCGGACCATTGATCCAAGTGATAACCCAAAGTGCTCAGCCCGAGCCTCCCTTCGTCGAGGTTGAGGTCGTGTCCAGCTTGGTAACCACCACCAGTGCTACCACCCCTTTGGTTCGTCTGGTGGCCGCGGACGACTCCAACCCGTTCCGACGCCGGTTCAACTGGATCGGCCGCGGGGTAGGGTATCATCAAATTCAAATCTATCGGCGTGATGAAATTCCCGTCCCTGCCGAAGTCGATCCTAACCTGATGATCGAGCCGGTCGAAACCGCGATCACCACCGACTGGACCCAAGCGGCCTGGAGTCAAACCCTGGGCGAGTCTGACCGCGACGCGCTTCACGGCGACCTCGGGCTGATCACGCCTCCTTCGGACGCGCGATCGTTCTGGACCGTGACCCCCGCTGACCTGGAACGCCCTGCCGAAGCTCGGGGGAGCGATCGCGGGGCCGATCCCAAGCGGTTGCCGGCGGTGGGAACCCAAGGAACGGGAACTGAGGGTTCCACCGTTGCGCCTCGTTGAAGTGGAAGTGGTATCCCGTCGTGGATTGAGGAAGCAACGCGGCAAGCCGCTGGGGATCAGACTCGATCTCGGGTCTGGCTCAGTTTGATGGGATCTTGTGATCTGTGGATCGGATCGGATCGGATGGATCCGTCCTCCGGCCTTGAATCCTCCGGGGGATTGTCGGTGGAGCGGCACCTAGGAAGAGATGAGGTCGTTGAGGCAGCGTGCCAGTTTTTCGGGTTGTTGACTGCCCAAAATCACCTGGGAACCATCCACGAAGGTCAGCCGGACCCCGCGGCAACCGCGAGCCGAGTAGACCCGCTCGCCCCGATGGCCGCGCAGAGGTCCCCAACCGCCGTGGTCGCGCCAGGGGCGGAAGGCGACCACCTCGACGGCCCTGAGACGCCGCGGATCGAAATTCCGTCGCAGCAGGGGAATCCAGCCGTAGGAGACTTGGATGGTCAGGGGATCGACGATGGTGGTCATCCTCAGAGCCAGCCCCAGACCACTTCCCAGCCCCAACCCCGCCAGACCCATCAGATCACGCACCCAGGAGGAATCGAGGCGGTTGGCGAGGGCGGCGGCGGCCACCAACACAGTGACGGCCGGGACGAAATAGAGCCCGCAGTGAAAGAGTTGATCTTCGCGGTAGATCAGGGCCGGGGAGGGAATCGACGCTACCGAAGACACGTCGCTTCATCCTCCCGGTCTTGAACGGGCCCGCCTGCGTCCTCCTCATCCCACCTTGATCCCTTCTTTCCCCTCTCGTTTGTTTGAGCGATGGGGTGGAAGAGGATCGGGGGGATCCTCTCGCAAGGGAGAGAGATGCGAGCGAGGAAGGCGAGCGGCCGTTTGTTGGGTCGTTGGTTAGCGAGGTTAAGTGAGTTCGAGGGTGCGTTGAAGGGCATGCCACGCGATCATAGCCACCCGATCGGCGGGGATGGTGGCGAAGCCGCGAGCGGGCACCTCCAACGAGATCATTCCATCATACCCCAAGGCGGCGAGGGTCTCCAAAAGGGGACCCAGGCGAAAGTCGCCCTCGCCGGGGAGGATGCGATCGCCGTCGCCGGCCAGTTCGCGGGGCACTCCCAGAAGGTCGCAAACCTGAACCCAGCCTAGGTTGCGAGGGTGGAGCAGGCTGAGGTCGTCGAACTTACTGGGTCCGCAATGATAATGGAAGGCGTCGAAAGCCACGCTCAGGCCCGACTCGGCTCCGCCCAGAGCGGCCACGACCGCCGCGGCGGTGTCCAGCGAGGCACAGAACCGCGACCCGCGATGAAACTCCAGGCTCAGGGCGAGGTGGCGTTGCCGAGCCTGCTCGACTTGGAACCGCAACGCCTCCATCCAGCGGCCGAACAGCGAGGCGTCGGCTTCGGGCACGACGCCGGGGGCCGAGGCGGGCAGGGGAGTGGGGTCGGCAGTGAGGATCACCCGGGGAACCCCCAGTTCCACCGCCAGGTCGAGCCGTTGACGAAACCGGTCGCGGGCTCGTTGGGCGGCCTCCTCGTCGTGTCCCAGCACTTCGGCCGGTCCCGGTCCCTTCAAACCGCTGAGCGCCGCGAGGGTCAGACCGCGATCGGCGGCGAAGCGGGCGAGTGGTGCGGCGGGCCGTCCCGCCTCGACCTGGCGGGCCATCCGGTCGGCGTCCAGCTCGACGGCGTCCCAACCTCCCTTGGCGATCGCCTCGCATTCCGACTCCCAACCCTCGGCTCGAAGCGTGACCTGGGCCAGACAGGTCCGCCACGAGCGGGGCGAGCTTCCCGGATTGGCGTTGGCACCGTGGTTGGCGTTGGGGTTGGGGTTGGCGATCGAAGAGGAGGTCATGAGGTCATCCCTCCGCCTCAGGGGGCGCGGAGGCCGCGGCCGGCTCGCCGCGGACCGGCTCGCCCGCCATGAGCGACGCCAGCACACCCACGATGTTGGCCGAGGGGACGCGCCACTGGCGGCAATCATCCCGGTCGCGGATCGTCACCGTGCCATCCTGGAGACTCTGGCCGTCGATCGTCAGACAGAAGGGCGTGCCCACCTCGTCCTGACGACGGTAGCGCCGTCCAATGGCTCCCTTCTCGTCGTAGAAGACGTTGTAATGGGTTTTGAGCTCGCGATAGATCTTGGCGGCCATTTCGGGCATCCCGTCCTTTTTGACCAGCGGGAGGACCGCCGCCTTGATCGGAGCTAGACGGGGGTGGAATTTCAGCACCGTGCGGGCCTCGCCGCCGACCTCGTCCTCGTGGTACGCCTCGCACAAAAACGCCAAGGTGGCTCGATCGGCCCCGGCAGAGGGTTCGATGACGTGCGGGACGAACCGCTGTTTGGTCTCGTCGTCGAAGTAGGACAAATCCTTGCCGCTAAACTTCTGATGTTGTGTTAGGTCGTAGTCGCCCCGATGCGCGATCCCCTCGAGTTCACTGACGCCGAAGGGGAAGGCGTATTCGATGTCGGCGGTGGCGGTGGAGTAAAACGCCAATTCGGCCGGGTCGTGGTCCCGCAGCCTCAGACGATCCGACCGCAAGCCGTGGCGCACGTACCAGGCGAACCGGGCGTCCCGCCAATAGCGGTACCAGGTGGCGGCCTCGTCGGGGTGGCAGAAGAACTCGATCTCCATCTGCTCGAATTCGCGGGATCGAAAGGTGAAGTTCCGCGGATTGATCTCGTTGCGGAAGCTCTTGCCGATTTGAGCGATGCCGAAGGGGATTTTCAGCCGGGTGGTGTCGCAGACATTCTTGAAGTTGGCGAAAATCCCTTGGGCGGTCTCGGGCCGCAGGTAGGCGATATTCGACGCACTTTCCAATGCCCCGACGTAGGTTTTGAACATCAGATTGAAGGCGCGGGGCGGAGTCAGCGTGCCAGGTTCGTCGGTCTGGGGACCGACAACCCGATCGCGTTGGTCGTCGGGAATGTCCAGATAGGGGGTGACGCTTGAGGGAGCGGGCACCTCGGCAGGCTTGATCTTGAGCATCTTAGCCGCCTTGCGGTCCAGCCCCTCGGCCGCCTCCTCGGGGTTGGAGCCCAGACCGGCGAGCAACACCGTCCGGTTGGGGTCGCGGGGATCGGCGTAGGTGAAGACATACATCTGATCGGCGCGGTAGCGGCCTTGAGTGGCTTTGCAATCAACCATCGGGTCGGAAAAACCACCAACATGACCGGAGGCTTCCCAAACCTTGGGATTCATGATGATCGAGCAATCCAGCCCCACCATATCGTCGCGTGCGGTAACGTTATCCCGCCACCATGCCTCCTTGATGTTGCGCTTGAGTTCGACACCGAGCGGCCCGTAATCCCAAAAGCCGTTGAGTCCACCGTAGATTTCGCTCGACGGGAAGATGAACCCTCGCCGTTTGCACAGTGAAACGAGTTTCTCCATGTCCATGAGTTGCGCGTCCTCGCGGCGGTGGGGGTCCGCCCAAACCAAGTCAAAGGAAGGGAAAAGTAAAAGCAAGGTGGAGCCGGTCGAGTCGTGGTTTAGGCCACCGAGGGAGGGGAGTCAGATTCCTCGGCGACCAGCAGGCCGGAGTTGGGATCGCGGGCCACGACGCGGGGCAGGGAATCGACCCGGGCGCAGTCCTCCAGGTCGCGGCCGAATCCCAGGTCGAGGAGGTTGCGTCCGCCGCGTCCCCATTTTAGCCGTTCCGCCAGAATCGCGTCGCGGTCGGTCGCGGTGGCGGCGGTTTGGCGTTCCGCCGCAACAGCCCGCCAGGCCAGGTGGGCCAGCAGGGTTTCATCGTCGTCGCAAGTGAATCGGAGACGCGGTGGCCGCGCCGGCTCCGCGGCTTGGACTTGGTCGAGCAAAGCGGCGATCAGACCGCCGGCGGCCAGCACGTCCTCCTGACTCACGCGGCCGTCGGTGCCGGCTGGCACCAGCAGCAATAGGGGAGGGGACCATAAGTCCCGGATGGGGGCGGCTTGGAGTTCCCGCTCCAGACAAGCGACCAAATGCCGGGCGGTGGCGGCGAGATTGACGAAGGCGGCGACGAAAACCCGCTCGGCTCCCGCTGCCGCCTCCAAAGCGCGGGTGCCGTTGGTGGTAGTGAGGACGACCAAACGTCCCCGGCAACGTTCGGGGGTATACTCAGCGGGGGAGTTGCCCAGGTCGAACCCGTCAATCGCCTTGCCGCCCCGCTCGCCGCCCAGCACACGGCTTGATGATGGTTGAGCGGTCGCAACAACGCGCGCTTGGTCGATTGTCAAGCAGGGACGCACGCCCAACGCGCCCGATTCGATCGCCCGGACGATCACTGTGGTCGCCCTCAGCACGTCGAAGACCACGGCCCAAACCCTCGTGGTCTTGGTTTCGGCCTGGAGACCGGCCAGATCGAGAACCGTGCCCCTACCCACGCATTCGGAGGTCGCAAGACCGCGAACTCTCAACGCGACCGCAGAGCCACCGGACGAAGATCGCGCGGGCACATCGTGGGAATTGGTCAACGGATGCGTGGACATGGTGGTAAGTTGCGAAGATCGGAAATCGGGGCGGAACTCAATGATCATGATCGGAGAGGGTCACCCGGTTTTGGGTGACGATCGGGCTTGGTTGCGACCGATGGAGAAACAGCGGCGCGGTGGATCGCGCCGAGGACCCCCCAATGGTAGCTGAAGTCAAGGAAGACGGTCCTCTCAAGCGGGCTGAGCGGCGTTCGTCATCTCTCTCCGATCGCGTTGGGCGCGGGTCGGATCTCGGGCGGCGTGACACTTAGCAAGCTCCCCGCGAGGGCCGGGGCGAGGTGGCGGGATGCGTGAGCCGATCGGTAGAACGGTGCCGCTGTCGCCCACGAGGCGGTTCGTGATCGATCTGGTCACTCAGGCCAGCCAGATCCCGACCATCCCGGTCGGCCGGGTCTTCGACGTCGCCGCCCTGGAGCCGAGTCGCCGCGCCCATCCGGCGCGCCCCTCCTGGTCGGTCCTGTTCATGAAGGCGTTTGCCTTGGTCGCCGTCGAGCATCCGGCGCTGCGCCGCGCTTACCTCAAATATCCCGTCGCCCGCCTCTACGAACATCCTCAATCGATTGCCTCGCTGGCGATTGAACGCGAATATCAGGGGGAACCGGGCATCTTCGTGGGGATGTTCCGCGCCCCAGAGTCGCAATCTCTGGTTCAGTTGCAAACGGCTCTGGAACTTTACAAGACCTTGCCCACCGATCAGGTCGGGGTCTATCGCCAGATGTTGCGGATCAGCCGTCTGCCAGGACCAGCGCGCCGCTTCCTCTGGTGGACCACCTTGAATTTCTCCGGCTTCAAACGCGCCAAGCGGCTAGGCACCTTCGGCGTGACCAGCTATGGCTCGCTTGGGGCCGAGTCGCTCCACCCGATTTCCCCCCTGGCGGTCACGCTGACCTACGGCCCGATCGACGCCCAAGGCCGGGTGATGGTCAAGTTGGTTTACGATCATCGCGTGATGGACGGCGCGTTCGTGGCCCGTCGGCTCCGCGACGTGGAGGACACGCTGCATGCCGCGATCCTCCGGGAACTGACCGAGGATCTGGAGCGTCCCCAGGAGGAATTGGCCTCTGGGTTGCCTTTGACCTTCGCTCACGATCCAGCCTCCCTGCCCACGCCCCACCTGGCGTTGCCAACGCCTTGCGACAAGACCACCCCAGCCAACGAATCCCCCACGCCGCGAATCACCCGCCTGAACCCCAAGACCAACGAGTATCTCAACCGCGCCGCGGGTCGTTGATCCTGATCCCAAGCACGTGAAACCGCTTCAGTTTAGTCGAATTCGGTCAAACACGACTCGGCTCGACCAGGTTGGGTTGTGAATCGCCAAATCCAACGAGGTTGACCCATCCGCGTCCAGCGAAGCGACCAAACGCGAACAGACTGGGGTGCGAGCACCAACAAGCGGTAGCAAGGCAGGAACCAACGTTCCGCTGAAATCACTGACTGATTTACCTGTCGACCTGGAGACGGCTGAGAAGCTGCTTGAGCTCCTCTTCCTTCTTGTTGATCTGCAGCACGTTCTCCAGCACGATGAGCCGATCCTCGCCCTGAATCTTAAGCACCAGACGGCCCGAACCCGCCATCATGAACTCGAGAATGTCCGGGATCTCCTTGCTGAAGCTGAAGTAAAGCGTGGGATAGCGGTCCAGGTCGGAAAACGGACCGTGGTGATGCAGGATCTCGTTGGGTCGGATTTCCCAATAATCCAAATAGCGAGCAAAATAGACAATAGTGAAAATAAAGATTAGAATACTTGAAAATACAAAATAGAATGTGGCATTGGCTTCGATGTAGAGCTTGCCAAAGATCAGCGAGAAGAAGCTGATCAGATCGTATTGCTCGCCCAGGAGGATCAGCAGCAAAACGATGGTGGTTCCCAGGAACAGGCCACCGAAGATGGTGAACCTAGGGAAATCCAGCGACATGATGACCAAGTTGATGCCGAGGACCAACATAAAGACGGAGCCGACGATGTTGACGTAGGAGCCAACCCGGGTCTTGGAACGAGGTGTTGACGCCGCGGCTGTGGTGGGGGTCTCTTTGGTGGTCTCGGACGCCTCGGTGGCGTCTTCAGCTTTGGCAGTCACGGGGGCGGGCGCGGACGTTGGCGGGACGGGAGGTTCCTCGTCGGGACGGAAAATCATCAGCACGCCGCAAATCAAACCGACAATGGCCGATGGATACAGGTAAATCACTTTGGGGTAAGAGAAAATCTTGATAGATTGTGGTTTTTCGGTGGATGGTTGGGACGACTCGCCTTTGGGAACGTTGGGATCGAAGTCTTTATCGGCGTGGGACATGGACAAGCGCGCTCCTGAGAGAGGGCGGAATGGGATCATTTGAGAAGGGAGCGCGTGCGAATTGAGCCGGCGTCGGGAGCGACGCGGTGGATCCGGGACGCGCTCAACCCCAGGTCCACTCCCTCGCCGCGACGGGAGACGGCGTGAACCGCTCGCGTCGGCAATGGGCTTTCATCCTAACCAGCTGGGTTGGTTCGGTAAAGGGACGGGTTGCCGCGGGGGAGGAGGCTTCCCGGGGTTCACAAAAGTGAGTTCGCCGCCCAAGAGGGATTCTTTGGTTGGAACCCCGAGAACTAACCTCCCTTCGCTCCAAACTCGGTGGTGTTAATCCAAGCAGGGTTGCGGAGTTATGGTTGTAAGGCCACGTCTTCATTTTCTCTTCACAGCGCCTCGATCCGCACTGCCAGGTCGTGCAAGTCACTGGGTTCGACCTGGCCGGTGGGCACCTCGTATTCGAAGACTTCGGAGCCGGCGGGCACCTCGACGACGTGGTGGCGTGCTTGATCCTTCTCGCGCCACTCGTGGACGATCCGGGCTGGTCCCGGCGGCGGGGTTTCAACCAAGCCGTAAGCCTCGAAGGCGAGCAAACTCGTTGGGTAGCCGCCGCCGTCGAGCGTCACCTTGACCCAGGCTTGGGCGGGCCGGGACTCCTCCAAAGAAACTCGACCCGCCACCCATCCGCTTGAGAATGCGTTGGTTTCCGGCGGCTCGACGAGGGCCAGGGGGGACCAGCTGGCTCCCTGGTCGGTCGAGACCTCCAGGCCGAACTTGGCTCCCTTGGGGGTGGGCGAGCGTACTCCGAACCGCGCCGCGGCCGAGAGACCGACCAGACGTCGCTCGGCTCCGGCGGGCACGCGGAAGACCACTTGGGCCGGGCGGGGACCATTCACCTTGTAGGCGATACGGTTCTTGGCGGTTCGTCCCACGAATTGCAGGTTGGCCGAGCGTTGGGAGGCCACCTCGAAGAGCTCGGTGGTCTCCTTCTCGTCGGCCAGCAAGGGACGAACGGACACCACGGCGCGGGGGCGGCTGCGGAAGAGGACGCGGCAGCCTCCAGGAGTCAGACGGGGCGGCATCGCCTGCGAAGATTGACAGGTGGTCACGCAACGCAGCGACTCAATCCGGGTCGCGCCTGACCAACTCAGACGCACCCGCCACTGGTCGCGGCCTTTGACCGCCTCGGTCAGATCCAGCCGGAAGGGTCCCTTCAGCCGATGCGACTCGGTCCAGGTTTGGCCGCCGTCGGGCGAAACCTCCAGATGGACCGTGGCCGCGGCTCCGTTGGGGTGGGCTGGATCGGGTTGCACGACTCCGGAGACCACCAGGCCGTCGGTGGCCCGGCCACGGATTGGGTCGGCGTCGTCCACTGGGTCGCCGGCGATGACGTAGGGAGAGGTATGATCCAGCGTCAAGACAGCCGTTCCGCCGCCGCGGGCGATCCAGCCATCGGGAAAGGCGGCCACTCCTGAGGCCGCCACCTGGGGTTGGGTCAGCCAAGTGGGGTCGGTCGGGTCGGGCCGAAGGTCGAAGACGACGTTGGCGTAGGTGGCCTCGTTGCGGGCGTTGGAGGTCGCGCCCCGGTGCTCGGGACGACCCGAGGCGGCGTTGGCGAAGGTCCAGTTGCGTGACGGTCCCCCCGCTTGAACATGCCAGAACCGCCGACGGTTCGGACCACCAAAGGCGTCGCGATCGAACAGACGTTGCATCGACTCGCCCCGGCGCAGCGAGACGATCCCGGGCGCGGCCTCGTAACCCCCGTGGTGCATGGCGTACCAGGAGGACTCCCCTTGCCGGGCCACCTCGCGCCAGCCGTTGCGCATTGTCTTAAAGTCGCTTGGCCAGGCGAAGGGGTAGCGCGGCCTTGGCGGTCCTTCGAGGGTCAAAAGATCGAGATCCGCCACGATGTCAGCGTAACCGGCGACGGTGCCATCCCGTTTGAAAACGACGCCCGCCATGTCGGTGTCGTACATTCGCCAGGCTCCGTCGTAGAACACCTCGGAGTTGACGTGGCCGGGAAAGGCTCTGCGCCTCACGTCGAATCCTAGGACCCGCCAATACGGCTCGTTCCAAGCGTGGACCGTGCCGCAAAGCCCGTAGCCGTAGCTGAAACGTCCCCGCGCCGCGTCGTAGACGATCAGATCATCATCCGACCCCGAACCGGGAACCTTGCCGGGGACGCGGAACTCTTGAGGTGAGGCGAGATGCCATTGATGCGTCAACAGCCAGTCGAAGACCGCGAGCGCCTTTTCCTGGTCGTTGCGGGCACGGGCTGACTCGACCGCGAACCTCACGCAGTCTTCGGCGGTCTGAAATGCCCCTTCGCCAGGATAAACCGGGTGATCGCTGCGCAAGGTCACGTCGCCGAGTTGTCCCCAGCAGAGCGGAGAAGCAACCGCCAATATCGCTGGAATCGCCCAGTGACCGATGAGAACGCTATTCCATCCCCGCCGTCCCGCGCGGTTGCCTGGTGTTGCCGTCTTGGTCGTCATGGCGTGGATTTTCCTTCGCTTTTCGCTTCGTTCGTTGGGAGACGCCCCAATTCCCTCCGGGCAAACAAGACGACCGAATCCATCTGCGGGTAGTCTGGTTTGAGACTGTCGATCATGCCGCAGCGCGATGGTTGAATCAAGCGCGGCGACCACACCGCCCTCTAGACCCGATTAGACTTTGAACGCCATTATGAAAGCCTTGATCGGTTTCCAACCGGGTTTCGTCCTACCGAATACGGAGAACGTCATACCAATGCGATTGCGTCGAAGCCACACGCGACCGCTTTCAATGATCCTGGTCGGATGGGTACTGATCCACGCGATGGGGACGCTTTCGACCTCTCGCGCTCAGGAACCGCCCGCAAAGCAGCGGCGCGTCGAGTTCCTTGAGGACTTCGATGTTCGGGTCGAGGGCGGACTCAGGCGATTCTGGACCGCCGCTGGGTCGATTCAGTTGGCCTTGGAGCCGGTCGAGGTCGAGTCGCTGGAGCAGGTCGCGCCCGAGACCCGCGACCAAGCGCGAACGGCGGTGGCGGGTCGGGCGTTACGGATCGTAGCGCGGCCGGGCACGGTCGCGGCCCGACGGCTCGTCGAGGCTGACCAAGTCAAGGAGCGTCCCGCGTTGGCCGATTGTGGCCTGCTACGGTTTTGGGTGCGGCCCCGCTCCGCCGACCAAGAGCCGGTGGTGCTGGAGGTCCGGTTCTACGAGGGAGGGCGACGCGCTTGGTGGTGGCGTAAACTCACGCTCGACCGTCCCGGCTGGCAACAGGTCGAGTTAAAGCTGAACGACTTCCGCGACGGCGGCGGCCTGGCTCCCGAGTGGGAACAGGTTGAATTGCTGGGGTTCTGGTTCCGCACCCCCGGCGAGATCGAGCTCGACCACATCGAGTTGATCCGGGGCGATCGTCCCGGCGCGGCCTATCTCGACCTGGAGGAATTGGCCGGTTGGGCCTTCGGCCCGGAAAACCTCAATCGGATTCATCGCCACCAGCGGGCCGGCTCGCCGTTCGTGGTGCTGACCGACGTGGCGGCCGTGGATGGTCCCAAGGTGCTGGATGCCCTGGAAGCGATGCGCCGAGCGGTCAAACGGGACTTTCCCGGCCTGCCCGATCCGAGTCGCCCCGTGCCGTTGCTCATCTTCCGTAGCCCCGAGGAATACCGGGCGTTCTGGCCGCGGTTCGCCGGCAAATATCTAGGGATCATCGATCCGCCCCAGGCTCAGGGATTCTCGGCGCTAGGGGTCGCCACCGCCTCAGTAGATACGCCGCCCGATCGGGTTCGCGCCACTTACGTTCATGAAACTAACCATGCGCTATTGCATCAGTGTCTGGGGATCGCTAACCAGGGCGAGTGGCTGATGGAAGGTCTGGCGGTGCGGTATCAACTCGAGTTCACCCGCGAGGACATCCGCCGCCGGGTCGATCAAATGCTCAACGACCGCAACCGCCGGGTTCCGCTGGCGACCTTGCTCAACGGCAAACCCATCGGCATCCCCAACTATCCCCAAGCCAAGCTGGTGGTCGATTGGCTGCTGGACGATCCCGTCATGAAGCCGGGATTCGCCAAGGCGTTGGCCCATTTCCGCAACACCGGCTCCACCGACATGACCGACCCGGAACGCTGCCGCGAATGGTTCGGCAAGGAGATTGACCAACTTGAACGCGACTGGTTGACCTGGCTGCAAACCAAACGGGTGGAACTTGAACGCGAACAACGCGGTCGTTGAACCCCCACCCTATTGCGCGAAGGCGTGTTTCTTATTCCCCCCCCTTCCGCCTAACCCCGATCCTCCTTGTGCCGGCGAGCTTGAACATCCCATGACTCATCCCCACGACTCGACCAGGCCGACGACAAGACCGATCGCGGGCGAGTTAGCTGTGGTGTGGCAGATGGTATGGGACCGCCTAGAGCGGTCGGTCAATCAGCCCGACGACCCCTGGCGCGAGGGAGTCTTCGCCACCTCGCGCGTTCCGGGAGGCGACCCCTTCGGATTGCGAACCGTGATCCTGCGCCGGGTCGAGCGGGACGCGGCCGCCTTGACGATCCACACCGATGCCCGCAGTCCCAAGATCGCCCAGATCGAGGCCGATCCGGCGGTCGAGTGGTTGGGGTACGATCGCCGGGAACGTCTCCAGATTCGGTTGGCCGGACGCGCGACGATCCATCGCGCCGACGCGGTGGCCGAGGCGCTCTGGAACGAGTCGTCCCCCCTGAGTTTGCGGGGCTACTTGGGCGGTCATCCTCCCGGCACGCCAGTGGAATCCGACACGCCCGACCCCAACCTGCCCGCCTGGGTGTTGGAGCGGGGCGATCGTCTCACTCGCGAGGAGGTACAGCCCGGTCGCGCCCACTTCGCCGCGGTGCGGATCGTGGTTTACGCCGTCGAGATGTTGCAACTCGATCGCGCCGGCCATCGCCGCGCCCGGTTCGACCGCGTTCCCAACGACCCTAGAACGCTCTGGACCGGCGGATGGATCATGCCTTGACGCTAACGCGAACGTCCAGGCTCGTGCTGGACGTTCAGCAATTGAGCGTCCAGCACCATTTCCCCATTCGATCCCACCGATTCCATTTCACAACACAGTTGGTCGCGGCGGCTGGCGACCGTGTCTCGTCGTTTCGGTTCGTCTTGGCCAACCAACCCCCATCCAGGTCGTCCCAACCGAAAACCAATGGTTGGGACGTGATCCGCTTCCAACCAGGCGGTGCCGACCATCACCCGAGTCACTTCAACCAAGGTCCGACAGGAGGACACGACTTGTTCTCAACCAATTCTGTGATCCCCGACCTCACCGGAGTCGGGAAACCCACGCCGTCAATCGCAATCGGCACGGTGGAATGACATGTCGCGTAGCCCTAAAAATAAAAATGGGTGAACGGAGGATGACACCAGGAAGGTCGCGCCGTCCTGGTCATCCTCCGTCATTCAACCCAACCCACTTACACTTGAAACGAGGTCGTTTTCAAACGGTCAGAACTCGGTGGTGGGTTCCAACGGCAAAGGAGTCGGACGAGGGTTTTCCGGGGTTGGTGGCACGAACGGGATGACCTGTGCCTGATCCGTGATGGGGTTGAAATCCGGACGAAGGTCCTGATCCTCGAACCCAGCGACCAGGAAGAACAGGTCGTTGCCGGGACCACCCACCAGGGTGTCGGGGAGGTCGTCGTAACCGCCGAAGACGATGTCGTCGCCCGCGTTGCCGTTGACCTCATCCAGGCCTGGACCGCCATCCAGCGCATCGTCGCCGTTGCCACCCAACAGGGTGTCGTTGCCGTCGCCGCCGAGGAGGGTGTCGTCACCTTCGTAGGCGTCCAGGAAATCCTCGCCCGCGCCGCCCTCCATCAGGTC
>Ga0209017_10001011_pt1 | contig 23768 bp, 6 predicted proteins | sample YNPBryunderm2012_FD_185812 | JGI IMG/M metagenome (GOLD analysis project Ga0209017, IMG submission 185812) | Anoxygenic and chlorotrophic microbial mat microbial communities from Yellowstone National Park, USA - YNP Bryant MS undermat 2012... ...
AGTTCCTGTGGGAATCCCCTCGCGCTCCCGGGCATGAGGGCGGGTTTTCCCGGCGGCGAGTTGGCGCACACGGAGCGGGGGGGTCACTTGTCGCCGTCGCCGCCGAGTTGAGGCTTGATTTCGGGGGCGGCCAGATCGGGCAGGCCGGAGTCGTCCTTCGTGGGGTTGGTCTCGTTCTTGGATTCGGGGGCAGGCGCGTCAAGCACTGGGTCGGCCGGCGCGACCGGAGTTTCCGGCTCGGTCGAGTTGGTTTGGGCTGCCGCGGCCGGATCGGTCACCGGAGTCGCGGTGTCCTTTTTGGTCTCCTCGCCGCCGCAACCCACGAACAGACTCAATGTGGTCAGCATCATTCCACCGGCAAACCAACACGCGCGAGTCATTGGAGAATGGCTCCCTGTTCTAGAGTGTCATGGATCAAGCGAAGTGGTTGTGGCGGATCGAGACCGATCCTTCCGGCGGGATGATCTTCGGCGAAGTCCTGTCCGAGACTCAAGCCTGCCCGCCGTCACAACCTCACGCGGGTCATCTTATCCCATCCGCCCGCGGCACGCCACCAACCCCTCTCGGCGTGGCGGACCCCCAGACCGCCGGACAGCCTCCATCGCGCGACTTGCGGTGGGGGAAAATCGGCCTTTTCCCAACGCGAGATCGGTTCTTGGGGTGTTCGCGGTTGCGGTCGGGTCCAATTCTTCGGAATCCTTTGCCAAAAATGATCAACCTCACGAACTCATGAGTTGGAAAAGATGTCAAGAAGTCGATGATCTGGTCGGTTGGAATGAAGGGCCGCGCGCAATCTCGAGAGTGATGGTCAGGTCGCGTCGCAGAGGCTGATGACGGCTGTTTCGATAAACAGTCCCACATCTTTAGGAACGGGGTCGCCAATGGTAGATGATCCTGATCAAAGGGCAGGATCAACAGGTTGTTTTGGTTCTTCAGAGGATGTCTGAGCGATCAAGGCGAGTGACTTGCGACAGACCAAACCGCCCGATCGCGCGAGGTTCCGGTGGGAATCTCAACGTGATCGGGCGGTTCGAGTTGGGTTCGGGAAACCCAGGGAGGAAGTCGGGATGGAGGAACCGATCCCCGATTGGGAGAGTGGGGATCGGTTCATTCAAGGAGCTTGAAACCGATCATCGATTGGTTGGATGCCCGATTCGCCGACTCAGCGGGTTGAGGGCATCAACGACGGCGGAAGGCGGCTGGTCGCGGCAGAGTCGAGGCAACGGCTATATTGTTGGTGTTGGACGGGTAAACGATCGCGCCTCGGAAGAGTTGATTGGAGTTGCCGAAGTTGTCCTGAACCTGGCCGCTTAGAACGGTGACAACCAAACGTCCGCGTTGGTTGAGCCGACCGGCGATGTCCAGGCGGACGGTTTGCGGGTCGATCAGGGTCACGTTGGAGATCCGCGCCCGGTTGCGGGGGTTGATGGCCGAGCCGGCGATGCGGAAATCCGAAATCTGGAGCGACTGTGGATTCACCGGGCGGTTGAAGGTGATCAAAACGAACCGGGGAGCCTGGCGGGGATTGCCGCGCCGGGATAGTTGGGTGACCACCAGCGGGTTGGCCGGTGGCGGCGGCGTGGTTGCCAGGGTGAACGAGGTGGCGAAGCCTTCGTTCCGCAAGCCTTCGGTGTCGAAGATGCCGTTGGGGTTGACGTTGAAGTTCAACACCCCTTCGCGTAGCGGACCGACCAGATCGACCCGAACCGTCGCCGGACCCAGCACTGTCACGCCACTGATCTGAGCCGGACTGAGCGGATTGATCGCCGTGCCGGAGACCGCGAAATCCTCCACACCCACGGTGACCGGGTTGAACTCGCGGTTGAAGGTGACCACGAACGAGTGAGTGGTCGAACCCAGCGCGAGATTGGGGATGACGCTGGTGACGCCGAAGGAGGTCAGCGGTGGGGCTTCGGTGCCATTGAACTCGTAGGCTCCAATGTCGGCCAGAGTCCCGGGGGTTCCCACGTTGGGAATGATTACCCGACCACGATTGCGGAAGTCGCGGGCTGGAGCGAACAGGTCGTTGCCGCGATCGACCGCCGCCGAGTTGGACGACAGGTCGAAGTTGGCTGTCAGCAAGAACAGCGCGATACCGTCGCCGTCGGGTCTGGGGTCGCGGGGCACCTGGAAGCTCGGGTTGCCGGTGAGGTTACCCAGAGCGTCCGGTGTGGCGGAGAGCAGAGCCGGGTCGAAGCCGCCGCCGACCCCCTGGGTGTCGTCACCGGGCAGAGTTGGGTTGACCCCGTTGTTAGAGAACAAGTTGTTGCGGACATTCAGCTTGCCTGGTGTGCTTGCGCGGATCGCTCCGCCGAAATCGGTGGCGTTGGGTCGGGGTTGGTTGCGCCAGAAGATGTTGTTGACCACATTGACCGCGGTAGCCACGCCGGAGGTCTGCAAGGTGGCGTCCAGTCCCAACTCGTTGTAGGCGAAAGTGTTGTTGACAACCCGGTGGGTACCGGCCAGGCCGTCGGCCGTGTTGTCTTCGATCCGCAGCCCGGCGATGTTGCCGGCGAAGACGTTGTTGAAAACATTGACCACGCGGTTGTTGAAACTAGAGTTGACTACCAGCAGGCCAGACCCACCATTGACGATGATGTTGCGATCGACCTGAAGGGCCGAGTCGATGACCTCGATCGCCTGACGCCCCTCGGTCGGGAAGCCACCGCCGGAGAACTCGGGGGCCGAGATGGCGAAGCCGGAGACCCGAGTGGGGAAGCCGGGGATGCTCAGCAGGTTGGCCGCGATGACCGTCGAAGTGATCGCCGGGTCGGTCGGCTGCACCCGCAAGAAGGTTTGGAGCGGCTGGCCGGGGGTCGGCAAGGCGTCCGTCGAGTCCAGGCCGGCCGAGACCAGTTGGACGGCCGGCTTCATGATGACCTGTTCATCATAAGTGCCTGGCAGCACGCGGATGAAGTCGCCGGGGCCGGCGGTCCGCATTGCCTGGGCGATGGTACGGAACGGTCGGGACCGCGAGCCGTCGCCGAAGAAGGGTCCGTCGTCGTCCACGAACAGGTTGCGGCTGAGGATCGGGTCGAACACCACCGCTTCGATCGGGTTGGTGACCAGACCGGGGCTGCCCGCCACGTCCAGCGGGTTGCCCGCGATGTCGGTAATCGCCTCGCTGAAGGTGATCCGGTACACGTCGTTGACCGGGTTGCCCTGCAACGGGACGCGAATGGTGTGGCGGCCCGTGAACGGCTGGAACTCGACCGTGACCGCCGGATCGAGGCTCACCACCACGTCGGCCGCCGGGTTGGTCAGCGGGTCGGCCGTGGGGCCGCCGAAGAGACCGTCGCCACCGGAGCGAACCACCGTGATGCCGGTCAGTAGGCTTTCCAGATCGAGGTTTTCGTCGGCCACCAAGGTGATGAACAAGCGACCATTAATGATCTGGAACTGGCTGTCGGGTTGGGGCGTAACGCTTAGCAGACGCGGACTGCGGGTATCGACCACCACTGACAGCGGAGCCGACACCGTGGTGTTACCCGACTGATCGGTAATGACCACCCGCGCCAGGCTCGCGCCCGGTAGATCGGCACGGATGCGTCCGTCGGCCTGATACTGAATTGGCGAGTCGGGCAGCGAGGCCAGCGGGGTGCCCGGCAAGTTGGCGGCGTTGACCCCCACGGTGACGCTGAAAGTGCCGTCGTTGGCGGTGATGGCTGAACCGGCGAACTGGAAGACCGGGTTGCGGCTGTCGGTGGCGATCTCGAGCCGCACCGTTTGACCGGCTTGCGGGTTAGCGGGTGGGAACTGGTCGGTGATCCGGCCCAGGAAGGTCGGAGTGTTGTCGAAGGTAATCCGATCGCCCAACAAGGATGGGCGAGGGTTGGTGTCGCTGGTCGGGTCAAGTCGGAAGGTGTTGGTCACCAAGGTCGGAGCATTGCGGTCCACGATGAAGTCGAGTTGAAAGTCGCCGCCGGACCGACCGTCGCCCGAAGGCAGCGGACGTTGCAGACCCGAGGCGTCCCGGTTCTCGCCGTCGATCGGCAGACCGGCCGCATCCCTGACCTGGTTGGTCCCGGTACCCCGGATCGTCAAACGATACAGGTCCGAGGACAGGTCGATGCCCGCCGTCACCACGGTCAGCGTCAGCGCGTTGTTGTCCACGATCAGGTTGGCGTTCGGAATCGGCACGTTGCGGTCGTTGCCGTTGCCGAAGATGCCGTCCCGACCTGAGGCTTGCAGAAGGATCGACTGGTTCGTGACGGTCGCCGGATCGAGCCGGTTGCTCAACCGGAAGGTGATCCGCTGGATGTCGCCGTTGGTCGTGGCGACGCCGTTGGCTGGGTAGAAGTTGGTCAGAACTGGGTCGGTTGCTCCCGGCGCGAGGATCGCCGCCTCAACCGGCCGGACCTCGCTGAGAGGCACGATGCGGGTGGTGTCGATGCGGAAATCAAGCCGGAAGTTGCCGCCGGGGAAGCCGTCGCCCGAGGGGAGAGCCGCCGCGAGACCCGCCGCGTTGAGGTTCTCGCCGTCCAAAGCCAGGCCGGACTGGTCGCGGACCACGTTGGAGCCGGTGCCCCGGATGACGAGGCGGTATAGGTCGGAGGCCAGGTTGATCCCCGCCAGACTGACCGTCAGGGTCAGGGCGTTGTTATCGACCGCCAGGTTGCCTGAGAGGTCGATGAAGAGGTCGTTACCGTTGTCGAAGATGTCGTCCCGGCCGGATGCCTGGAGGATCACCGTCTGGTTGGTGACGGTTGTGGGATCGAGCCGGTTGTTGAACCGGAAGGTGATTTGTTGCAGTTCGCCGCTGACATTGATCACCTGGCCGGGTTCATAGATGTCCAGCGCTGTGGGGGTCGTCCCTCCGACCGGCACCACGGTGGCCTGGACATCCAAACCGGGGCCGAACGGTACCACGCGGGTGGTGAAGACCTCGCGGAACTCGAAAGCACCGATGTCGAAGAACGGTTTCGACCCGAACCCGGTGTTGGCGACCCCAGCGAAGTCCTGACGCAGGAAGCCGCGTTGGTCGCGTTCGCCCTCAAACGGCAGATAGCCGAAGGTGGCGGCGTTGGCACCACTGCCGGTGAAGGCCGGGCCGTTGCCGCCGAGACTCACGGGTAGAGCGGCGATCCAGGCGTCGCGGAAGGCCCGTTGGTTGGGGAAGCTGCCCGGCAGGGCCACGATGTCCTGCGAGTCCAGAATCGGAGCGCTGAAGGTGGGGAATGGATCTTCCTCGAAGCCGACCCGAATCGAATTGCGGTTGCCCAGGGTGGTGCCCAGCACCTGGTCGGAGAGCGGACGGAGGATCCGCGCGACCGGGTTGAGGGTCAGTTCGGAGCGAGCCGCGTCGATCGCCGCCGAGCCAGGTTGCAGGCGGAAGTCGCGGGCGGCGGCGTTGACGAACCGGGGATCGCCCACGATCGGGAAGTTGTTGCCTAGGAACGAGCCGTTGTCGCCCGTCACAAAGACCTGATTCACTCCAGGGGTGAACAGGTTGTACTGCATTTGCGAGAACCGCACGTTCCCCTCGAACCGAGCGGCCAGGTTGCCGATGTTCGAGAAGATATTGTTCATCACCAGGACCGAGGCCACCGCGTTGTTGGAGGCGTCGTTGGGGAAAGGATCGGAGCCGGTGACATTCACCCCGATGCCAGTGATGTTGTGGAAGGTGTTGTTGAGGATAATCCCGATGGTCGGTTCGGGGTTAGCCGCCACGTTGCCGCCGGGGAAGCCCGAGCCAACCGCTCCCTCTGACAGCACCCGCACACCGGTGGGCATGTTGGCAAAGGTGTTGTTGTGCAGGAAGAACTGGTTAGCTTGTCCGCGCTGGCCGATCCGGGGCGCGTTGGTGGCTGGGGGACCGCCCACGACGCGAATCAGGCCATTGAACCCGGGATGGACCACCAAACCGGCCTGGCTGAAGTCGGCCAGGTTCGAGTTGGTGATCGCCAAACGCTTGGGCATGTTGTTCTGAATGGCGGGGACCGCCGCGCCCTTCTTCTGTTCACGCCAGGAATCGTAGTCGGCGGTGGTGATATCGCCGTTGAAGGCGTTCTGGGTACCGGTCCCAGCGATGTTCAACACGTCGGTGACCCCGCCGCCCTGCATGTTGATTCGGGTGAGGAACCGCAAATCGGCGTTGTCGATCGTGTTGCCGCCCCGCGGGTCGAGCAGGCTGTAGTTGTTGGCCGCCAAGCTGCCGAAGCCGATCACGCCGCCGTCGCCGGCAGCCGGCGGCACGTTGTCACCCCGGAAGGCGTCGGACATGTCCACACCCCGAACCGTCACGCCCACGCTGTTGTCGCGCAGCGAAGTGACGATCACCGGTACCCGTTGCTGGTCGAGGGTTTCGTTAGCCGGGATGCCCAGGATGCGGAACGAGGCGTTGCGGCCCGCGTCGAAGAAGGGGTCGGTGTCAGGATCCACTCCGTCGTCGTTGCCAATCAAGACACCCGCGCCGGCGTTGGAGTCGATCGCGGTATTCGCAGCCGAGCCCATCCCAGTGTCGCCATTGCCGTGAGGCGTGAACTGGTTGAGCAGCTTGACGATCAAGCTCTCGCCGGGACGGGCGATCCGGGTGTTGTTGGCCAGCAGGGTGTCCGGCATCGCGCTTTGCCAGGTCAAGGTCACCGCCGGGGTGACTTCGGGGCCGAAGGCGTTGGGGTTGGGAGTCGGGAACGGAGCGCCGCCCAGGTTAATCGTGCCCCTTAGGATGTGCTGGATATCGGTGTCGTCCCAGACCGAGTTGACCGTCAGGTTGGCCACTGCGCCAGGGGCCGGCAGCGGAGCTTCTGCGAAGCCGACACCGAGAACCGGAACAGCGTTGGCCAGGATGTGTAGGCCGTCGTACTGGTTGTTCCGCAGCACGTTGCCTCGGAAGAACGGGTTGCCGCTGGACAGAGGCGTTTGCGGATCGGCCGCGAGCAAACCGTTGGGCGTGGTAACCAGCGCTGAAAGATTGAAGAAGAAATTGTTGTTAGTGATGATCGCCCGGCTACCCGTCGTGTCCAGAGTCGTGGCAATCAGACCTAGGGTCGGCGCTGCCGGAATGGTGCCGGTGATGGTGTTGCGCGGGCCGCCGCCGTAGAAGAAGTCGGCCTCGTCGATCACCACCCGAGCGCCCGAGGAGACCGTGATGCCGCCCCAGCGGCTAGTCAGGGGAATAGGCGCGTTTTCCGGCTGGTTGGGGAAGCGAGGCTGAAGTTGCGGGCCGACGTAGCTGGGGTTGGGCGTACCGTTGACCAGATCCACGTCCTTGGAGTTGTCCGAATCCACCCGCGGGACGATAACCCGCCGCACGTTGCCGTCGGGCGAGACCCATTCGGTGAACGCCAGGTCGTCGAATAGGCTAGTGAAGACCACGCGGGCGTCGCCTACCGTACTGGCCCGGAAGTTGGGATTAGGCACGAAGGTGCCGCCCGGTCCCGGAATGAGGGGACGGTAGTTCGCGCCGAAGGCGTCGAAGCCGCCGAAACCGTCGTCGCCGCCGATGTAGACGCGGTCGCCGACGATCAGCGAGTTGCCTCGGGGCGGAGTCCCTTGCAGGTTAGGCACATCGATTCCGGCACCGGCCTGGAACTTGAGCAGCATCCCCGGCTGGACGTAGAGGCGGTTGGCCGTCGGGGCCACTGCGCCAAAGGGTCCATTGAGATTGAGTTCCTGACCGAGTTGGAGGTTGGCCAGGAACAGGTGGGGAACTGGGTCGTCGAACACGAAATCACGGGTGTTGCCGTAAGCTCGCGCGTTGGTTTGCAAGATCACGCCGTTGTTTTCGGGACGAACCAGCAGACCGTTGAGCGAGTTGTTACTCAGCTCAACATTGCGGATCTTGACGCCGCGGGCGACCCGATCCTCGCGGAAGCTGTCGAAGTTGGCCGAGATTGCCGCTTGATTCGAGTTGGGGCCGCCGGTTTCCGACACCTCGACGTTTGAGATGGTCGGGCGGCTGTTGAACAGGCTGATGGCGTCGAACCGGGTGCCGATGGTTTGTGGCACCGCGCCGCCGGCGTAACGCACGGTGGTGAAGTTTAGCTTGGACATGACGTCGTCCGCGCCGGAGACCCGCACCCCGGTCGTGGCACGGCTGCGGAGGATGATCCCGCCCCAGTCGCCGCCGCGAGGTTGGGTCAGGTTGCGGTCGCCGTTCGTGTCGCCGCCCACGCTGTCGTCGGCCAGCGAGGTGAAGTTGACCCGTTCGGTGGCGGTGCCGCGGGCTTGGAGACTCGAACCTTGCTCTTCAACAATCAGGGTAGCGTTGCGGAACTTCACTGCCGAACCCGGCTCGAAGACCAACATGGTTTGGGCCGGCACCGTCGCCGAGCCGTCGGCCCCCAGCGCGGCGGGCGCTTGCAGCACGAAGGGACGCTGGACGATCTGACCAGTGATCGGGTCGAACGAGGGAGCCGAGGGCAGCGCCACGATCACCGCCGGGCCACCGGTGGCCGCCACCCGCTCGCGGGCGGCGATAAACGCGGAGCGGTCGAACCGTCCGTTGCCGTTGAGGTCGGCCTGACCGGGGTTGACTCCGGGATTGAACCCGGTGCCGAAGTTAGAGGCATCGTTATTCAGCGCTTCGGGGCCGAGGGTGGGGAAGGGCCGGGCGAGCGAGCCGTCGGGGTCATCTACCGTGATGAACGGGTTATCCACGTAGTCGGCCCGAGCATAGATTACGTTACCGGTCGGCACCACCATGAAGCCGGTGACGAACGAGCCACCGGGACGAAGATCGCCCGACATCCCTGAGCGGATCGCGCCGTCGGGTAGCAGAGTGTCGTAGAACGGCAGACCGGTGGCGGGGTCGAAGGTCGGTTGCAGGTTGCCCAGCGTATCGACCGCCGGACGCGGCGTGCCCAGGTATTCGCCGTCAAGCTGGTTGCCGAAGCGGTCGCGGATGATCGCGTTGCCTTCGTTGATGATCACGATTCGGTAGTGATCGGCGGGCAACTCGCCGATGGGACGAATCTCGACCCGGGTGTTGGGCCCGTTGGGACCGTTGACCAAGGAGACTGTGATCGGAACCTCGGTACCTGAGATGCCGTCCAGACCGAAGTCGCCGTCCACCGGACTAGTGGAGCTGTCAGCTGAGCGGATCAGACGGAACGCTCCGTTGGGGATCGGCTGAAGCTGTTCGGAGAAGTCGAACCGAATCACCGAGGGCGGGGTCGGAGCGCGTCCCACCGTGCCCACTGGGCCGGGAATCTCGAAGAACGACTTGTCGGGCCTCAGCACCGTTTCGCCGGTGTTGGGGTCGGTCGCCTCGAACTGCACGTCGGTGATGAACACCGGTTGCGATTGAATGACGAGATTGAGATCAATCAGGTTGATGAACGATTGGGTGCTGGGCACGATGGAGTTGCCCGCCGCATCGACCAGGCCGGGCAACGCGCGAAGCTGGTAGGACCCTGCGGGCAGACCTGGATTCAAGGTCATGTTGATCCGACCGGTGTAGCCATCGACCGGCGTGAACTCGCGTGGCGTGGGTGTGAACCGAATCGAGGAAATGAACCTGGTTAGGTCTTCGGGCTGGATCGGATTGCCATTGACATCGGTGACCCGGACCAGCCGGTAGTTGGCCAGGCTGATCGCGGCGCTGGGGTCGAGCGCGAAGTAATCGAGGTTGGCCGGGACTTCCAGAGCGGGCCGGGCGGCCACGATCGGGTCGAGGATCGAGAATTGGAACGAGGTGATCGAGGAGTAGGGGGCGGTGGTCACCGGCTGACCGTTGATGAGGGTCAGGTCGGGACGAACCAACGGCCGCGAGGTGTCGATTCGCACCGAGGCGTTGAACACGGTAGCCAGACCGTTTTGCGGCGGGGCGTCCAGAGCGCCGATGACGCCGACCCGGATCAGGTGGAAGCCATCCACCAGATCGTCGGGCACTTCGATGCGGAAGGTGCCGTTAGCGTCGGTGGTGGTCACAATGTCGGTGGGCGAGGTGCCGAGCAAGCCCCGCCCGTTGGTACCGACCCGAAGCGCTAACAGGTCGTTGGGTTGACGCGAATTGATCTGAGCGACTACCACAAGATTGGCGACCCCGCCCAGCAACGAACTGCGGACCTGGCCGATGAAGACCGGGCGGCGGTTATTCGTGTTCTCGTCGCCTTGCACACCAGAGTCGCTGGCCGGTTCCAGTTGGAAGAAGGAGATTTCCGGCGCGGTGAGGATCAAGTTGCCCAGGTTACGCACGAAGTTGCCGCCCGGCTCGCCGTTGCCCGAGGGCAGGAAGCCGAAGTTGGGGTTGATCTCGCCGTCCAGGCGGTTGCCCACCAAGTCGGTCACCGTGTCGAACAAGGTCAGCTGATAGGTACCGCTGAGCAGTTCCGATTGCGGGACGTTGGTCAAGTCGAAGACCCAGCGGGTGCCGGTGATATCGCCAGCCTCCGGAGCGACCGTCATGCCGCTGAGATTGACCGGAACGCCGTTGCGGGTCAAACGCAGCGCCGAGGGAATCATCGTGGCGGGGTTGATCGCCTCGTTGAAGGCGAAGCTGATCCGACGGCTACCGAAGCTGAATTCAGTGACGCGGGGGCCGGCGATGTCCTCAACTCGGAAGGGGATGGTCGCACCCACCAGAGGCTTGTTGTCAATCGAACGGATCGAGCCATCCACGAGCTCGGCGACGTAGTCGCCATTGGGAGTGCGGCCCGGAGGAGCGGTCACGGTGATCGGCCAGCGGACGATCCGGGGGTTGTTGGGATCGACGATCGGCGCGCCGGTGAGAACCTGGATCGCCAACGGGGGTTGGGACGAGGTGGTGGCAGTGATTCGCAGGTCAGTGGCGTTGAGGGTGGCCGGATCGACCGGACGGTTGAAGGTGACGGTGAACAGACGAGGCAGCGAAGTGGCGGTGGCGTTGGCAGCCGGGATGGTCGAGAGGACGCGGAATTGATCGATCGCCTCCAAGGCGCGGGTCATGTCGGGGCGTCCGTACCCGCCTTGGAAGTTCCAGGGCTGGTTGTCCACGCCGGGGACCGTCGGCGAGGTGTTGTTGGCGAGGAAGATCGAAGCGGAACGGAGCGCGTCGAAAATCTCGTCGCGGGTGGAATTGGGGCTGAGTTGCCGCATCAAGGCCACGAGGGCTGCTAGGTTGGGAGCCGCCGCCGAGGTGCCGAAGAAGTTGGGGAACCCGTCGGGCTCGATGTCGGTTTGGCCCAGCGGACCGGGCGGGAAGAAGGAGGTGTTGCCTGCTTGAGGCGCGGAAAAATCGGGCTTGAGCAATCGAACCGGCTGAGGCAAACGGTTGCCGTTGGCGTCGAAGACTCGGGTCACTGGGCCGAATGCTGAGAAATCGGCCGAGATCAGCTGATCGGGATTGGCATAGGGAGCGGCCTCGAAATAATTGACCGCACCAACGCCGATCGCCTCGGGCGCGGTTCGCACGCCGAAGGCGGTTGGGAAAGTGGTTTCAGGACCGAACTGGATCGTGTTGTTGGGATCGACCACCAAATCGTTGAAGCTGCTGAACCGAACCCGTCCGGGCGCGACTCCCGCCTTGAGTTGGATCGAGACGAACAGTTGTTGGCCGCCCGGGAAAAGGACGACCTCCAAGGGCACGCCGGTTCCACCAGGCGCGCCGGGGAGGTTGTTGTCCACCCCACTGGCCACAATGTTGCCGTTGGCGTCGGTGATGAAGAAGTCGAGGTCGGTCGTAGCGTTGCCCCTCAAGCCGTCGAAGGGGTTGTCCCACTGGAACGAGAGCCGACCGCCGAAGGTACTGATCGGCAAACGGGTAACCGGCGGTCCCCCACCCGGATTGAAGTTGTGGTAAATGCCCGCGGGCAGTCCTTGGGGGGTGGCCTGCACCCCTCGGAACGGGCTTTCATAGCCCGAATTGGCCGAGTTGCCGCTGGCGCTGAGATAGATCACATTGTTGGTGATGGTCACATCGCGGGCGGCCTGGGCCACGATGCCGTCCTGGAACATCGGTTCATTCAAGAAACCGATATCGTCCACGATCACGTCCGAACCCGCTGAGGCCAGAACTCGGATGGCTTGAGCGAAATCCGAGATCGAGAAGCCAACTGAGTGGAAGAACAGTTCGGCTCCCGGCGCGATGTCGTGGATCAACTCCATCATCGCCCGGCCTTCGTCGGATTGACTGAAGCCAACGTCGTTGAGAACCACGACATTGGGAGGCAGGTCGCCAGTGGCGATCGAATCGGCCAAACCGCCCTGGAACGAGTTGGCACTGTCGGAAATCACTCCCACCCGCACCCCGGTGCCGTCAACACCAAACTGGGCGCGGATGCCGGCGGCCACCGGCGGCAGACCCCCGGCGAAGACGTCGTCAGCCTGGTTGTTGGCAACCCCTTGTTGCAACCGCTGGGGCAGAATGCTGGGCATCAGGCTGGTCACGTTGGGCATCAACGCGACCGTTTCCAACTGCGCGATCGGTAGCCAACCCGAGACCGTGTTTCGCTCCGCGGAAGCGGAAGTCGAGCGGAACCCCAGATTCCGCAGCTGGTTAGTCAAGGTGGTGTGAGGGCCGGAACCCACCACCGTTAGGTGTACCTCGTCGCCCCGGATCGAGAGCACCTGAGTCAGTTCGGTCTGGAAGGGCTCGTTCGACCCGGAGAGCAAGTAAGACTTGTAAGCCCGGTTGAGACGAAACAAAAACGCGCCGCCTTTGGCCAGAGGCCCGGTTTGCAGCTCCTGGAACTCCTGGGTGCCGGGAATGATCGGCGTGAGGCTCAGCAGGGTCCGGTCTTCCAGATTCTCCACCCGGAAGAAACCGCGTCGCCGGGCCTTGAGCCCGCGTCGCCCCCGTCCGAAGATTCCACCCGCATCGTGGTTGCCGCTGCTCATCGTCAGACTCTCCCGACCTGAACTCCGTCCTGGCCGCCCGGCCAAGACCCGTTCCCGGCGCGTGTGTCCGTCGTTCGTGGTCCCAAAGATCGCCGTCCCGGTCGACCGGTCTCACCTCAACCGAATCTCCTGGCCATCCGGTTCCCTTCTACGCCTCGCTCGCCGCCTCATCACGCTCGTCAACACCACGCGCCGAAGCGAATCCGTCTACCGGATGAGTGCATCCATCCATTGCATCATCCATTGTAGAAGGCTGGGAGTCAAGAGGGGGGTTGGAAAAAACCGAAGGGGGGGGTTGGTTTGGACCAACGCGATGGATCCACGCCCGCCCGAGACAGCGTCGCATGCTAAACAGATCGGAGTTGGCCCCTGAGAAGGATTGACTGTTTCCTCCAAACCGCCTGGTTTGGCATGTCGGGTGGATCGGGTGCGCCGGTCGGTGTCAACGAGGCGAACGGGGCGATCGACCGGCCGGTTGGGGTTCAGCGGTTGACGCGGACGCCGAGGTGGGCGAGTGCTTCCACCAGGTTAGTGGTGTTGAATTCGTAGTGAACCGCCACTAGACCCTGTTTCCGGGCGGCTTGGACATTTTCTGCCAGATCGTCTACGAACAGGCAGGCGGAGGGAGCGACCTTCATGGCTCGTAGCGCGTGGTTGTAGAAGGCGGGGTGGGGTTTTTTGACTCCGATCCGGTGAGACAGGATCAGGTGATCGAACTGGGTGAATAGGTCGGCGTAGGCCTTGAGGAACCAGGAGGAGTGAAGTTCTCCGGTGTTGGAGCCCAGACCCAGAAGGTATCCGGCCGCCTTGAGGTCACGGGCGAGTTGGGCGACGGGCGGGTTGAGCTCGAAGATCTCTTGGTATGCGGTGGCGAACTCCTCGAACGGGACCGACCAGCCGAGGATGGCGTTGAACTGAGCGGCCAGGGTTCGAGAGTCGATCCGTCCGCATTCGTAGTCGGCGTGAACCGTGGCGAAACCGCCTTGGTCGAGCCGTCGCAGCAGCTCGGGGGCTGACGCGCCTCGGGGCGCGCCCAAGCGGTCCAAGGCCCGATGGTAGTCGAAACGGGCCAAGACGTTGCCGAAGTCGAATAGGACCGCTTCGATTGTCATGGTGAGGACACGCTGGGGGAAGGTCAGGGTTTTGCGGAGTCGAGGAGGCGAATACGCCGGAGCGGCTTGATTGGTTTTATGACGACCGCTTCCTGAGCTCAAGCCCGACCAGGCGGACGAGCTCGTGGGCGTGGCGGATCGAGGGCGATTCGTTTTATGGTGAGAGGGAGGGGGAGGACCGCGAGACAAGAAGAAACTCGCCCGGCTCCAAGGTTGGGGAGGGGCTTGAAGCCAGGCGAGGTCAGCGAAGCCGAGCGAAGAGAAACGGGTTGGTTTTAGGGAATCGAGAAGGTGAATTCGTCGCCCACCGCGTCGATCTCGATGGTTCCACCAGGGGCGGCGCGGCCGTCGATGAGGGCGGAGGCCAAGGGGTTGACCAACCGTTGCTGGATGATCCGCTTGAGGGGACGCGCGCCGAAGACCGGGTCGTAGCCCTCGCGGGCCAGCAGACGACGGGCGGCTGGGGTGACGTTGAGGGTCAAGCCCGCGCCGGCCAAACGCTTGACCAGCCGTTCGACCTGGATTTCGACGATGCGGGCGATCTCGTCGCGGCCCAGCGGGTGGAAGATGATCGTGTCGTCGATCCGGTTGAGGAATTCGGGCAGGAAAGCGGTTTTGAGGACCTCCATGACCCGCCCGCGTAGTTCCTTTTCGTCGGCGTCACGCTCGGCGAGTTCGGCAATGATCGGCGAGGCGAGGTTGCTGGTCATGATGATGACGGTGTTGCGGAAATCGACCGTGCGGCCGTGGCCGTCGGTGAGGCGTCCATCGTCAAGCACCTGAAGCAGCACGTTGAACACGTCGCGATGCGCTTTTTCGATCTCGTCGAGCAGCACGACCGAGTAAGGCCGCCGCCGCACCGCTTCAGTGAGCCGTCCCCCCTCCTCGTAGCCGACGTAGCCCGGAGGCGCTCCGATGAGCCGGGCGACATTGTGCCGCTCGCCGTATTCGGACATGTCGATGCGGACCATCGCCTGTTCGTCGTCGAAGAGGAACTCCGCCAGTGCTTTGGCCAGTTCGGTTTTGCCGACGCCGGTGGGTCCCAGGAACAAGAATGAACCGATGGGACGATTGGGGTCCTGCAGGTTGGCCCGGCTGCGGCGCACCGCATTGGCCACCGCCTCAACGGCGTCGTCCTGACCGACGACCCGCTGGTGGAGGTGACGCTCGAGGTTGATCAGCTTCTCACGTTCGCTTGTGAGCATCTTGGCGACCGGAATGCCGGTCCACTGAGCCACGACTTCGGCGATCTCCTCCTGATCCACCTCGCGCTTGAGCAGACGTTTCCCCCCGGAGGCGGTGGTTTCTGAGGCGCTGGCTTGGGCGTTCTCCTGAGACTCCAGGTCTTCCAGACGTTTGGCCAGGTCGCGGCGCTCCTGGTCGAGCTTGGCGAGTTCCAGGAAGGCCGATTCGTCAGGGCGTTCACCTCGCTGTTGGGCTTGGCGGATTTCGTTCCAGGCGCGGTCGTATTGCGTGGTCAAGGCGGCGAGCCGCTCACGCAGTTCCTGAACGTCGCCGAGACCGGCCTTCTCCATCTCCCACTGACTGCGGAGGTCGGCCAGTTGCTTTTCGGCCTGGGCGATTTCCTCCTCGACCTGGGCCAGACGCTCGCGGGCGTGTTCCTCGGTTTCGTCGCGGAGCATCCGTTTGGCCAACTGGAGTTGGAGCAAGCGGCGTTGAACCACGTCGATTTCGGTGGGGACAGATTGAAGCTCCATCGCCAGACGGCTCGCAGCTTCGTCCACCAGGTCGATCGCCTTGTCGGGCAGGTAGCGATCGGTGATGTAGCGATCGGCCAGCTTGGCCGCCGCCACCAGCGCTGAGTCGCGGATCTTGACCTTGTGATGGACCTCGTAGCGCTCTTTGAGTCCGCGAAGGATGGCGATGGTGTCCTCGACGCTGGGTTCGCCGACGAAGACCGGCTGGAACCGTCGTTCCAGGGCCGGATCTTTTTCGATATGTTCGCGGTACTCGTCCAGCGTAGTCGCGCCGATGCAGCGAAGCTCGCCGCGGGCCAGGGCTGGTTTGAGCAGGTTGGCCGCGTCCATTGAGCCTTCGGCTTTGCCAGCTCCTACCACTAGGTGCAGTTCGTCGATGAACAGCACAACTTTGCCTGAGGATTCCGAAACATCTTTGAGGACCGCTTTGAGCCGATCCTCGAACTCGCCGCGGTACTTGGTGCCGGCCACCAGCGCGCCCATGTCCAGCGCGATGAGTTTGCGGTCGCGCAACGAGTCGGGCACGTCGCCAGAGACGATCCGCTGGGCCAGCCCCTCGACGATCGCGGTTTTGCCCACGCCGGGTTCGCCAATGAGCACCGGGTTGTTCTTGGTGCGCCGGGAGAGAACCTGGACGACCCGGCGAATCTCTTCGTCCCGACCGATCACCGGGTCGATCTTGCCGTTGCGGGCCAGTTCCACCAGATCGCGGCCGTAACGCTCCAGTGCCTGATACTTGTCTTCGGGGTTAGGGTCGGTCACGCGCTGATTGCCTCTCACTTTGATCAACGCCTGGAGCAGGTCGGCTTCCTTGACCCCGACCGCCTCCAGCAACTGCTTGGTTTTGCCCGGCACCTTGGACAGGGCCAGCAGGAGATGTTCAACGGAGATGTATTGATCTTTAAGTCGATCCGCCTCGGCTTTGGCCGCCTCGAAGACCTTGATCAGGTCGGGACCGAGTGTGGGATCGCCGCCGCCGTGGACGCGGGGCAATGCCTCCAGACCTTGTTCGCAGGCCTGGCGAAGACGAGCAGGATCGACGCCGAGTTGTCTTAGGAGACTGTGGGTGACGGTTTGCTCGGGCTCCAGCAGCGCCGTCAAAAGATGCATCGGTTCAATTCGTTGATGATGGCGCTCTTGAGCGAGGGACTGAATCTTCTGGACTGCTTCTTGACTTTTATGAGTAAACTGGTCGAAGCGAAACGCCATAAGTCGGCCCCCCTTTCGGGTCGTCAAACGGCAGGTTCCCGAGGATGGGCGACGGTGGCGCACCGCGCGGCTCGGGACGATCAAAATTGGGACGCGGGGATCATCAGGGCGGCTTCCACACGGTTCGGCGGGTCGATTCGATTCACGGCGCGAACGCGCCGAATCACGAGGCCGCCGCGGCGAAGTCGATTCAAGGAAGTGAGGGTGACAATGAGATGATAGTAAGATTGGCGAGGATGACGATTCAACCTCGGTTGAGTGCGGCCTGGGCTTGAGATGGACTCAACACCCGGTTGAATGAACCGATCGCGGCGGGTCGGGCGACCGGTCCAACCGGAATGATGAGCCGGGGGCCGTTGCAGAAGGGGGCCGTTTGGTTGAGGTCGCCCGACCCCCTTCGAGTTCCACGTCGCGCTGCGGAAGTGACGGTGGTCACTTCTTCTCTTCGAACTCGACGTCGATGGTTTCGTCCTCTTTGTGGGCCGAGTTGCCCGTGGTCGCGCCTGCGCCTACGGGGGAGCTGGAACCGGCCTGGTTGCTGGCGTAGAGATGTTCGGACATTGCCATGCCCGCCTTCTTGAGATCTTCGGTGGCTTGGCGGATCGCTTCGATCGAGTCGCCTTTCACGGCGTTCTTGACCCGCTCGATCGCGGCCTTGACTGCCTGGGTGTCGGCCTCGGTGAGCTTGTCCTTGGCGTCCTCCAGGGTCTTTTCGATGCGGTAGACCGCCTGATCGGCCTCGTTGCGGGCTTCGGCCAGTTCCCGACGCTTCTTGTCGGAGGCGGCGTTGGCTTCCGCTTCGCGTTGCATCCGTTCGATCTCTTCTTTGGAGAGGCCGCCGGAGGCTTCGATCCGCACTGAGGCTTGCTTGCCGGTGCCTTTCTCCACGGCCGAGACTTGAAGGATGCCGTTGGCGTCGATGTCGAAGGTGACTTCGATCTGGGGAACTCCCATGCGGGCTGGCGGGATGTCTTCTAGGTTGAACTTACCCAGCAAGCGGTTGTCGGCCGCCATCGGGCGTTCACCTTGGAAGACCTGAATCGTGACCGCGGTCTGACCATCCTCGGCAGTGGTGAAGATCTCTTGCTTCTTGGTGGGGATGGTGGTGTTGCGGGGCACCAGCACGGTGAACACGCCACCCTTGGTTTCCACGCCCAGCGACAGCGGAGTGACGTCCAGCAACAGCAGGTCCTTGACGTCGCCGGTCAGCACGCCACCCTGAATCGCCGCGCCAATGGCAACGACCTCGTCGGGGTTGACTCCCTTGTGCGGTTCTTTGCCGAAGATGTCTTTGACAATCTGCTGGACTCGCGGCATCCGGGTCGAGCCACCCACCAGCACCACTTCGTCGATATCCGACGGCTTGAGCTTGGCGTCCTCAAGCGCTTTGAAGACGGGGCGACGGCACCGCTCGAAGAGATGGTCGGTAAGTTTCTCGAACTGGGACCGGGTGATGGTTTGCATCAAATGCTTGGGACCGGTTTGGTCGGCGGTGATGAACGGCAGGTTGATTTCGGCTTGGGTCTGGAAGGAGAGGTCCTTCTTGGCCTTTTCCGCCGCTTCCTTGAGCCGTTGCAGCGCCATGGGGTCTTTGCGGAGGTCGATTCCTTGCTCGCGCTTGAATTCCTCGGCGATGAAGTCGATCAGGGCTTCATCCCAATCGTCGCCGCCCAGGTGGGTGTCACCGCTGGTGGAGAGGACCTCGAAGACGCCGTCGGCCACGTCGAGGATGGAAATATCGAAGGTGCCGCCGCCCAAGTCGAAGACCGCGATCTTCTCGTTCTTCTTCTTGTCCAAGCCATAGGCCAGCGCCGCGGCGGTCGGTTCGTTGATGATCCGCATCACCTCTAGCCCGGCGATTTGGCCGGCGTCCTTGGTGGCTTGACGCTGGGCGTCGTTGAAGTAGGCCGGCACAGTGATGACCGCCTTGCGTACTTTGTGGCCCAAGTAGCTTTCGGCTGCCTCCTTGAGCTTGCGTAACACCATCGCCGAGACTTCCGGCGGGGTCAGGGTTTTGCCGCCAGCTTCAACCTTGACGTAGTCGTTGGGGCCGCCGACCACCTTGTAGGGCACCATCTTCTCTTCCGCCTCGACTTCGGAATGACGACGGCCCATAAATCGCTTGATCGAGTAAATGGTGCCGGTAGGGTTGGTGACCGCCTGACGCTTAGCAGGTTCCCCCACCAGGATCGAGTCGCCCTTGGTAGTGAAGGCCACGACCGAGGGTGTCAACCGGCTTCCCTCCTGGTTGGCGATGACGACCGGCTCGCCGCCTTCCAACACCGCCACCACCGAGTTGGTGGTTCCCAGGTCAATCCCGATGATCTTTTCGCCTTCAGCCATGATGTGGTCCTCCCTCTAGGTGACGGTTTGGAAACGAAACGGGGACGACCCTGGAGGCGGCCCCCAGCCAGAATCATGCTCGTGGGTCCCAAGAAGTTCTCCCGAAACCCCGTTGAGAGGGTTGCGAGCCAGAGTCGCCCTCGGACTGGTCACAATCCGTCGCACTCTTGCCCTTCCCTAGAGCAACCAACATGCCAGTTTCGAAGAATCACGCCCAAACCTGCGCTTGAGGCCAGAACTCCCGGTCAAACCACCCAAAACACCACAACGCGGATCGCGTGAGTCTGGTTCGGTGCCGAAATGGCAGTTGGTCGATTGACGTGTGGGAGCCTCCTTTTGCCAGAATGGCAGGCAAGCGGTGACGCTTACGACTCCGATGAGACGAGGTCGGTTGCGTGGCCGCTTGGCGGTTTGAGGGCGGAGGATTCGACACCGTTAGTCGGTTCATCGCGGTCGCCGGGAGTTCCCTTGGCGGTTGGGGTAGGGGCTGGATTGTGATTGTTATTGTCGTTGCGGCGAGTCTGAGAGACGTTGGCGGAGCGATTCGTGGGTTGGTTCAACGCAGTGCGCAACGACTCGGCAGCCACGTAGAACGAAGGGATGACGAAGACCGCCAGCACGGTGCTGGCGATCATGCCACCGAAGACGGCTGTTCCTAGCGCGCGACGCCCGGCGGCTCCGGCTCCCTCGGCGATCACCAGGGGGAACACCCCCATGATAAACGCCAAGGACGTCATGATGATTGGGCGGAACCGCAAGCGGGCTGCTTCCACCGCTGCTTGGTGGATGGGGGTTCCGGCTTGGCGTTTGGCCCGAGCAAATTCCACGATCAGGATCGCGTTCTTGCTGGCTAGCGCGATGATCAGTACGATGCCGATTTGGGTGTAAATGTTGATGTCCATGCCTCGGATGACGGTCGCCAGGGCGGCTCCCAGCAGCGCGAGGGGAACGGTGAGGATCACTGCCAAGGGCAGGATCCAACTTTCGTACTGGGCGGCCAGCACGAGGTAAACCATCAGCACCGCCATGACGAAGACGAGGATGGCTTCGGAGCCGACGATTTTTTCCTGGTAAGAGATACCGGTCCATTCGTAGCCCAGCGCGGGGGTCAGTTTGGCGTCGAGCATGGATTCGATGATGGCGATGGCGTCGCCCGAACTGACTCCGGGGGCCGCCTCGCCGGTCACCAGCGCTGAGGGGTAGAGGTTGTAGCGCGGGATCACCTGGGGACCGACCACCGAGCGGATCGTGGCCATCGCGCCAATCGGCACCATGTCACCCCGATTGTTGCGAACTTCGATGCGGCGGATGTCGTCGGGTCGCAAGCGGTAGGGGTGGTCGGCTTGGACCCGGACTTGGAAGGTTCGCCCGAATTTGTTGAAGTCGTTGACGTAGGTGGACCCCATGGTGGCTTGGAGAGTCGTGAATACGTCGTCGAGGTGGACCCCCAAGGCTTCGACCTTGACCCGGTCGATGTCGATGAAAAGTTGGGGGACGTTGGCGCGGAAGGTGGTGTTGACCGCCGCCAGCTTGGATTGGCCCGCAGCGTCTTCGCGCAGTTCGGCGACAAACTTGGCGAGTTCCTCGCCGCCAAGCCCCTGTTTGTCTTGAATCTGAAGTTGGAAGCCACCCACCGCGCCGAGACCTCGGATCGCCGGCGGCGGAAAAATCAGCACAAACGCCTCCTGCATCTCCTGAGCAAAACGGCTCCGCAGGGTGCCCACGATCGCTCCTAGGCTCTTTTGGGGGTCGTCGCCCCGCTGTTTCCAAGGGTCGAAGATCACGAAGAACGTCGCCGCGTTGGGAGCCGCCGAAAAATCGATGAATGAAAATCCGCCGATGCCATAGGCATTCTTGACGCCGGGTGTTTCCAGGAAAATCGTGGTGGCCTTCTCGACCACCTCGCGGGTTCGATCCAACGAGGCGGCATCGGGAAGCTGGATAATCGACACCAAATAGCCTTGATCCTCGTTGGGGAGAAAGCTGCGTGGGATCTGCTGGTAGCCGTAAAAAGTCGCGGCAGCTAGGAGGGCGAACAGGATCAAAACCAGCGGCGTGGCCCGTACCAGACGGGCGATGATCCAGGAATAAACCGCCTCGATTCGGTTGTAGACGGCGTTGAAGACGCGGAACAGCAGCCAACGGCAGGGTGGGGCGGGTTTGAGCCACGCGGCCGATTGGGCTGGTTTGAGGCTCAACGCGTTGATTGCCGATAGCAGCGCGGTTGCGGCGATGGTGAGGGCGAATTGGCGGTACAGTTGTCCGGTGATGCCCGCCAGGAAGGCCGCGGGGATGAACACCGCCATGAGCACCAGGGTGATGCCGATGATCGGGCCGGTCACCTCGTCCATCGCCTGGATGGTCGCCTCGCGGGGGGGCATTCCCTGTTCGATGTGGTGGGCGGCGTTCTCCACAATCACGATTGCGTCATCCACCACGATGCCGATCGCCAGTACCAGACCGAACAGGGTCAACAGGTTGATGGTGAACCCCAGCGCCGCCATCGCTGCGAACGCCCCGATGATCGTCACCGGCACCGTGGTGGCCGGAATCAGCAGCGCCCGCCAATCTTGGAGGAACACCAGAATCACTAACAGTACCAGGACGCCCGCCTCGAACAGCGTCTTGTACACTTCGGCGATCGACTCCTCGACGAACAACGTAGTGTCGAAGGTGATCTCGTACACCAGTCCTTCCGGGAAGTCTTTTTCGAGACGCTTCATCGTGGCCCGGACCTGTCGGGCTACCTCAAGCGCGTTGGCCCCCGGCAACTGGAAGATCGCGCAGCTGGCCGCCGGGTTGCCGTTCTTGAGTGCGAATTGGTCGTAACTTTGGCCTCCAAGTTCCACCCGCGCCACGTCCTTGAGGTAAACCAGACGGTTGCCCGGTTCGGACTTGACCACGATTTGCTCGAATTGCTCGGGGGTCTCCAGACGTCCCAGGGTGTTGACGGTGAACTGGAACGCGGCGTCGCTGGGGTTGGGCGGTTGTCCCACCTGACCAGCGGCCACTTGGAGGTTCTGGCCGCGGATGGCCGCGATCACCTCCGCAGCGCTGATGCGTCGGGCCTTGAGTTTATCCGGGTCAAGCCAGACCCGCATTGAGTAATCCGACCCTCCGAAGACGCGAACATCTCCCACGCCGTAGATGCGGCTTAGTTCATCCCGCACCCGGAGTTTGGCGTAATTGGTCAAATAGAGGCCGTCGAAAGTCCGTTCGGGCGAAAACAACGCGACGACCTGAATGATGTTCACCGACTGTTTTTTGACCAGGACTCCCTGACGCCTCACTTCCTCCGGCAGCAGGGGCTCAGCGGCAGCGACCCGGTTTTGGACGAGGACTTGAGCCACATCCAGGTCGGTGCCGATCTCGAAGGTAACCGTCAGGTTGTACGAACCGTCGGCGGCGCAGACCGCCGACATATAAAGCATCCGCTCGACTCCGTTGACCTGCTGTTCGATTGGCACGGCCACCGTGTCGTTGACCACTTGCGCGCTGGCCCCGGGATAGATCGTCGTGACCGTGACGGTCGGCGGGGTGATCTCGGGATACTGTTCGATAGGTAGACGCTGCAGGGCCACCCAGCCGAAGATGATGGTCAAGATCGCCAGCACGTTGGCGAAGACCGGGCGATCAATGAAAAACCGAGCCATGAATCGAGCATCTCCGGGGAATTCGTCTTAAGCCCCGCTGGCGGTGAGGGACCCGGAGGGGGTCTTGAGGTCAGGGCGTGCTGGAGTCGTCGCGCGGGGGGTGACTTTGACGCTGGACGGCGACTCGTCAGGTCGGGATTGGTCGGGGGCAGGCAGGTTCAACGATCGTTCCTTGTCGCTGAGGCCAGTGTTGGCAGTTGGCGTGGGGTTCGCGGAGTCCTCAGCGCGGCCGCGACTTTCTCCCGGCGAGGTGGGCGCGTCGCGGCCTTCGACCGCGACTTTGGCTCCGGGGCGGGCGCGTTGAAGACCATTGACCACCACCCACTCGTCGGCTCCCAGTCCCTCGCGGATCACCTTCAAGCCGTTGTCAATCACTGGGCCGGTTCGCACGGGACGAATTTCGACTTGATCCTCGGCGTTGACCACGAGGACATATTCGCCGCGCAAGTCGATTCCCAGCGCCCGTTCAGGCACGACCAGTCGCGCGCGGGGCGCGCCTACGGTCACCCGGACTCGGCAGAACAGGCCAGGAACCAAACGACGATCCGGGTTGGGGAAGACCCCTCGAAAGATCATGGTGCCCGAACCAGAGTCCACCCCGGTGTCGGTGTAGTCCAGTTCGCCTCGGAAGGGAAAGGACCGATCCTCGCCCAGACCCATTTCCAAAACGACTCCCGGAGGCGTGGCAGCCCGCGAGCCGCCAGGAGAGTTCGGGGGGACTGCCAGGGTCGCGCGAGCGCGCTCCACAACCGTCCCCAGCACCTCCAACAAGTCGCGTTCACTGACCGTGAACTCGACGTAGAGGGGATCGAGGCGGTCGAGAGTGGCTAACTCGGTCTTCTCGGCTTCAACAAGGTTGCCGGGATCGACCAAACGTCGCCCGATGCGTCCTGAGATTGGGGCGTGGACCACGGTGAAATCCAAGTCGAGTTGAGCCGCGCGGATCGCCGCGCGGGCCGCGTCGATTTCCGCCT
>Ga0209017_10001013_pt1 | contig 23706 bp, 17 predicted proteins | sample YNPBryunderm2012_FD_185812 | JGI IMG/M metagenome (GOLD analysis project Ga0209017, IMG submission 185812) | Anoxygenic and chlorotrophic microbial mat microbial communities from Yellowstone National Park, USA - YNP Bryant MS undermat 2012... ...
TTGGGATGCTCGCCAACCCCGATGGTGGCGATCACCCGGAGGTCGGCCGGATCGACCACCAGCACCTGGCGTTGCGACCAATCCGAGACGTAAAGCACAGCACCGTTGGGCGAGAAGACCACGTCGTAAGGCCGCACGCCGACCTTGGCACGACGTAGCAGCTTGCCGGAGTCGGCGTCGAGGGCGTCGAGGCGTCCTTCATTGATATCCAGCGCGTAGAGCGTGCGACCATCACGGCTGAGGACCAACCCAGTGCGGAAGCGGGCCGCGTTGGGATCGGCGGGCGCGGCTAGCTTGGGGGCTGCAGCGCGGGTCAGGTCGTTGAGGATGGGTTCGGGATCGTTGATCCGTTCGAGCTTGGCGGTTTCAGGATCGAACCGATAGGAATGGATCAACCCCGACCCGCCGCCGGCCCACCAAACCACGCGGTCGGCTGGACGATAAGCCAGGCCGAACCAGCTTTGTCGTACCCGCGCCCGTTCAACCACCTGGCCTTTCTCCAGGTCGATGACATTCAATTCATGGGTGTTGAACCCGCAGGTGCCCGCCAAAGCGTAACGGCCGTCGGCCAACGGCAGGATGTTGAGCGGCAGGTCGCCGATGGTCACCTGACGGCCCGCCGGCGTGATCGTCCAACCATTGGGCAGCAGGTAGCCACCCTCGACCGGCCCGGCCGAGCGATTTGGTTCAGATTGGAGCGCGGGCTGGCCCGGCGGGTCGCTGGGCGGTTGCGAACCCCACCCCACTCCAACGGTCACCACCGAAACCACGCACACCAACGTCCATACTGGAATCCTCGTGAGCCGCACGCCGGAACCAAGTCGTCCCGGGTTCCATCGAATGAGATTCATTGGCATCACCCTCGACGCCGATCTCCCCAAGGCGAGGGACGGCCTCAAGGTCGTCGAAGGCTCACTCACCTGGTCCAGTCGGCTTGGCACTCAGCTTCGCGCCCCTCAGCCTGACTGTCCAGTGAAACTTGGATGAAGGCGTCCAATAATCGGTGGCGTTGCGGAGGGGGGTTGAGTTCACCAAAAGTGCCAGGAGCCGGTGGCGACGACGTAGCATCCCAGCGCGAGGTTAGCGACAACGTGGCTGACAAGGCAGGCCGATAGGGAGCCGGTGCGGTCGAGGAGTCCAGCCCAGAGCAACCCGGTGATCAAGGCGGGCAGCCACTCGGGATGAGCAGCGGCGAACAGCGCTGTCGAGACGAGGGCGGCGTTGAGCGACATCCGGCCCACCGGGACGCGGGTAAAATCGTCGGGGTCGATTACGAACCGCACGACCAGCGAGCGCCAAAAGAGTTCCTCGAAGAACGGTACGATCAGTGCCAGACCGATCAGACGAACGGTGATGAACGCGACCATGCTGGTTGGATCCAGCACCTCCGGGTCGAACGAGGAGCGGGTGCCCATCCAGGAGGGAATGGGATAGAGACCATCCAGCCCGACCCAGAGCGTGGCCACCGTCAGGCCGACCGCGATGGCGGCCGCCAGCGCGCCCAGACTGGGCAACGGGCGGTAATCGCGCCAGGTGGAACGACAAAGAAACAGGGTGATTCCAACCGCCAGCAGTTTGCCGGTGTAAAGCCAGGGATAACGATCAGGGTCGGGTTGGCCTTCGGGGGTGACAAACCAGCTTTCCAGTTGGGTTAGAACCAGAAAAACCAACATGGGCGCGGCGTAAGGAAACCAGGTTAGGAGATCCTGATTGGGTGCCGGAACGGAGGGAGGGTTGGGGGGGGCTGCGGCGTGGGGTTGGCGAGGCGGTGGCAATTCGGGTGAACTCATGTTGACACGAAGTCTCGAAGAGGAGGGGAATCCACCGCCCGGAGTCTCAGCATGGGTCGGGTCGAGCGGGGGTCAGCTCACGGCGGTCGGTTCGAGCAGACGCGCCAACCGTTTAGCTTCCCGATCGCGCCAGGCTCCCTTGTGGTAGGCGTAGCCCGCGATCAGAGGCAGGGCCAGGGTCGCTTCTGAGTAGACCATCTGCTCAAAGACGGTGTCCACTTTGCCCCAGGAGGAGGCTTCCTTCAAGGTGCTGGAGGAGAGCGCACCGTCGCGTACGTCGGCCACCGTGATCTGGATGGCGTATTTGTGCATCGGCGCGTCTTCGCCGAGGATTTCGGCGGCCACGACGATATCCTGCGCGAAGTTTTTGGGCACGCCGCCGCCAATCATAACGAGGCCAGTGACTGGGTTGCGGATCTTGAGTTGCGTCAGTTCGTAAAAGTCCTTGGCCGAGTCGATCGACACCTTGGGACCGTCGCCTCGCGCATGTTGGTGAGCGACCAGACCAAAGCCCGCCGAGCAGTCGGAGAAGGCTGGACAGAAGATCGGCACGTCGGCCTTGTAGGCTTCATAGACGATCGACAATTCACTGTTGCAACCGACCGTCTCCAAATGCCGACCCATCAGCTTGATGAACTCACGCGAGGAGTAGGGACGCGGTTCGGCGGCGTCGGCCAGCTTCTGGATCGTCTCGTCGCAGACCCGCAGTTCCTCCTCGTCGATGAAGGTGTCATAAATCCGGTCGATTTGAAGTTGCCGCAGTTGGTCGTCGAACATCCCCGAACGGTACTTCTCTTGGGCGACGTAGTGGCGGAAGCCCAACGCCTCGAAGAAGTCTTGATCGACGATATTGGCCCCGGTGGAGACGATGGCGTCCACCATCCGCGAGCGGACCATCTCGGCGAAAATATGCTTGAGCCCCGCCGAGATCAGCGACCCAGCCAGACAGAGGATCACCGCGCAATCCTTGTCGTGGAGCATCCGGTCGTAAATCTCCGAGGCACGCGCCAAATCACGCGCTGAGAAGGCCATCCTCCCCATCGCCTCCACGATCGGAACCACGTTATAACGAGTGATGTCGATATGCTCGACCGTTTGACTCAGAAGATCGGATTTGACCAGGGGATCGGAAGTCGAGGCCATTGATGTTGTCATCCTTTCCAGTCCCACGCGATGGTTCAATTCATCACGCGCGAGGACATCGCACATTGGAGGCGAACAAACGTTTGATCGGCGAGGAACCTTGCCGAAGGAAGCCAATTCGGTGCAGACGGAGCGCCGGGCCGACCGAACGGGCGAGGACGACGGGGCGTCAAATCGAGCGAACGCCCGGAGAGAACACCTTATTATTGAATTGTTCTCGTTTTCTGACCACGAGGGTGAGTTGCTTGGATTCGACGGAATCGGCGGCGAGACGTCAACCGACTCGATTGAGCGGGCGGTATCGAGCGGGAACTTGTTGCCGAGCGTCGACTAAGGGTCTTCGACGGTGGTTGTTGCGAAGCCAGGTGAAGGTTCACCGCGTCATTGGCTGAGGGTGGGCTGGCCGTGGACAGGTTGCGGGGTGACGACGAGCGTAGAGGGCATGGCCGGGTCCGAGGAGACGCCAGCGGTTTCGGTTTCAAAGGCGCGTTGAATGCCGACTTCCAAGGGGGTGGGGTTGAATGGATACCCGGCCGCGATCAGCTTGCTCATGTCGGCCTGGGTGAAGTTCTGATACTGGCCTACAAGTTCGGAAGGCATTGGAATGAACTCGATCCGCGGCGGACGTTCCAACGCGGAGAAGACGCCGTGGACTAAGTCGAGGAAGGTTCGCGGTTGGCCGGTTCCACTGTTAAAGAGGCCGTGGACCTCAGGGTGACGCCAGAGCCAGAGCAGATGATCCAAACAATCCTCGACGTACACAAAGTCACGGGTCTGACCACCATCGGGCTGGGAGGGGGTGTTGGACCGGAATAGACGGACAATCCCGGTTTCCTCGATCTGGCGGCGCGCTTTCCAAACCATCGACATCATCGGTCCTTTGTGACCCTCGCGCGGGCCGAACACGTTGAAGAACTTGAGACCGGCCCAAGCGGGTGGATGGGCCGCGCCGCGGTCGATTTGGTCGAGCGCCCAGAGGTCGAAATCGTTTTTGCTCTTGCCGTAAAGGTTAAGGGGTTTGAGGTCACGCGGATGGGTACGGTCGGAAAAGCCTTGGGAACCGTCGCCGTAAGTTGCGGCGCTGGAGGCATAGTAAAAAGGGATGCCGCGTCGGGCGCAATAAGTCCAAAGCCGTTGGGTGTCACCCAGATTATTGTCGGCCAGGTAGGACCAGTTGCGTTCCGTGGTGCTGCTGCACGCACCGAGATGAAACACCACATCCAGGGGCTGGGGCCAAAAGTCGCGGTCGTGAATCAGAGCGTCACGCAACACGTCGCGGCTGATGTACGCATAACGACCGGGCAACCCCTGCCAGTGATCAATTTTCCGATTATCTAGGGGGTGATCGATCAGGAGCAAGGTCGCGTCGGGCAACTCTCGCGCCATGCGATGTGCCAGGTTGGAGCCGATGAACCCGGCCGCGCCGGTAATCGCCACGACGCTCATGGTGGTTGGAAGACTCCTTTCGAGGTCGGTGGGGATGTGAATGGAAATCGTCGCTGATCAGGTTGGGACGGCATTCTAAGGGGACACGGATTCAAGTCAAGCGAAAGCAGTGCAAGTCAAGCGAAAACGGGGTCGCACCCTTTTGGATGCGATCCCGCCTTTAAGAGGTTCTCACGCTCATCCAAAATCCAGAGCCGAAGTCAATGGAGAGGCGAGGGCTTATTAAAATAGAAATCATCAATCCGACAGAGTGCCGAAGAGAGGATTTGAACCTCCACGGGATGTTACTCCCACTAGGACCTGAACCTAGCGCGTCTGCCAGTTCCGCCACTTCGGCAACGTTTGGGGATGACTTTCCCTCACTTGTGGTGCAGAAATGATACCCAATCGGGGTGGGTTTGGGCAAGAGTCCGCCGCCGAAAAATGTCGGAACTCCTAGGTTGACGCGAGGGGGGGAGGTCAAGAGAGTTTGCTTTTTTTCGAGGAGGAAGTGCAAGGGAACCACCAACGCGACGCGAACACGCGCGTCGCGTTGGCGTGGAAGGGTCGGTCGTCCCAGTGATGGTCAGGGGTAGTTAACTAGGATGGGAGAACAATCCCCGGCGGCAGCAACACTTGATCGATGGCATGGGCGAAGCCGTTGAATGCCAGCACGTTGACGGCCACGATTCCGGCTTGATTAACCACGGGATTGCCTTGGTTGTTCAGGCTAACTGTGACCGAATTGCCCTCGACGGTGGGTGCCGAGCCGAGGTTGAGCAACTCTGGAGCAGAGAGCTTGGCGGGCACGACGTGATAGGTCAGAATGCGCGTGAGGGTCGGGCGGTTTTCAGGCAGCAGCAGGGCGTCGAGCAAACCGGCTGGGAGAGCGGCAAAGGCGGCGTCGGTTGGCGCAAAGACGGTGAACGGTCCTTCGCCACGCAGGGTGTCTTCCAAACCCGCTGCGCCGACGGCGGCCAGTAGGGTGTTGAAGATGCCGGCAGAGGCGGCGGTGTCCACGAGGTCGCCATTGGCCCGAGCCGAGAGGTTGAGGTATTCCCGCGATGTGGCGAGCGCCTCGAAGACCGCTTCAGGACGGCGCGTCGCTTGGAAGCGTTGAGAAAGGGTGGCAAGACCGGGAGCGTCGGCCTCGCGGTAGAGAACCCGGTTGAAGGCGGAGTTGACGAACGCCTGGGCGGAGCGGGAACCAAACAACACGGTGCGGGCCGCGTCGGTTCGGCTGATTCGCCCACTGTCCAAGTTGGCGACCAAATTGGCGGCCACGCGTGGATTGACCTGACCGGAGGTTGATTCAAAAAGCGCTTGGACGAACGCGGCATTGGTGCCGCCCGCTTGACGGAAGAAGGAAGGACCCGACAGCAGGGCCAATTCCACTCGTCCGACTGATCCGTTGGGACCTAGGGCACGTAGCCAACCCTGAAGTTCTTGATCGGTCACCTCCCGGCCAAGATAACGCTGATAGGCCTCGGCGATCTGGTTCGCGCGAAACTGATCGCTACATAAGAGATTCCGAACGAATTGAACCCGAGCGTTGACTTGACCCCGCGAAATCTGATTGACACCACGGGTCAACTCCTCGCTCGTTGGAGCGCGACCGAGCAGGTCGTAATAAACGTTGTTGACGAATCGCTCGGCAACCGCGATCTGATTCTGGTTAAGGTTGACCGTGTTGACCCGGTTCGTCGAAGTCGTGGAGGCGATGACGACTTCGGCCGCGGGTCGTGTCAGCGGGGAGGCCGACAACAAGGTCCGATCCTCCAAACCGAGGCAGTCGGCTTGGAACTGAAACCGACGACGGTGGGTTGATCGATCCCGAGCAGTGTGGAAGTGCAGCATTCGGTGCAATCCTCGGAACTGGAATCAATTGGAGACGGACTCGGTCCGGAACAACTCAACTGTGGATGATTTGATTTGCAACTTACCGAGGTGTTCGGGAATCCGATGGAAAGTCTCCCTCATTTTGGGTTTGACCGGTTTGGTTGGGTCGTTAGGAAGACCAACTCCCAGTCAAAGTTTACGATGAGGTAACGAACTCCACGACCCACAAGCGACAACCTTGCGACGGATTGCCAAAAACACGCTCTGGAGGGTAATGACGTTGATGAACCCTTCCAAACTCGCGGCGGTGTTTGGTTCACCTTCGAGAGCGTAGACAATACGCCACGCCTGGCAAGTCTGGTCACATTCCAGCCGGTTCACGGTGGGCGTGGGGAGATCCCCCCTCGGTAACAATCTTGAACATCGTTCGGCACAAGAGAGAGGGGGGGAGTCAAACGAGGGGAGCCACGATTTCTTTCTCCAACTTGGCAGAACCAGTTCTCCACGTTGGTTGGAGATTGATCGAAAAACAAGGTAAACTCCAAACCAAGGGGTGATGTTCCGTGTTCGGACCAACGTGAATCGGTTGTGAGTGATTGCGTTCGCCGGTCACACCGGTTGAAGCGGCGGCCTCCTCAACCCCCAATGGGGCAAGTTCTGGTTTCGGCGCGAAAAGTCCGATTATCACCGGGAGTTCCGCGATGGAGATCATCGGAATAGGAACATCGATTGTCGAGGTGGTTCGAGTCGCCAAGCATTTGGCCGATCACGGCGATGTCTTTTTGCGCCGGGTTTATACGGAACGCGAGATTCAGCGGGGAATTTCCCGTAAGCGACCTGCTGAATGGTTTGCGGGCCGATGGGCCGCCAAGGAAGCCATGCTGCAGGCGCTGGGGACCACCTGGAAGAAGGGAGGGGTGGCAGCCACTGATGTCGAGATTGCTGAACGTTCACATGGGGTTTTGGAGGTGAGGGTCCGCGGGCGGGCCAAATTGCTGGTTCTGGCCCGTCGCACTAGCGACGTAAAAATCGCGGTGGCGACCAATCGTTACTTCGCCACCGCGACGGTTCTTGTCCTGGCCAAAGCGAAGCGTTCCAGTTCCCGAAGCCGCAGTGGTTCTTCGGGGAGCCGCCCATCAATCCCTCCACCGCCCCCGTTTCCCCCAACCCTCAAAGGGGATGAGAATCTTTCCGCCCAGGATGATGGAGTTCCTCCCGGCGACTTGACTTCCTAGGTTTCGTAGACCCTCACTCGGGTCGTTCAACCCGATTGGAAACCGAGTTTGGGGCGAGGAGGCGACTCACTCGCAACCGTCCCTTTGATCTCCGACCCCGTGGAAGTGGGAACTCGGAACACGTCCTTTTCACTCTTTACGGCTCCGCCCTCAGATCTCATACATGGATTGGGAACCTGTTAGGGTCGGGAATCGTTGGGAAGCCAACGGTCGGGGAAATCGGATTGAACCTTAGGATTTGAACGACCCGATCGGCGGCCACGCGGTCGGCCTCGCGGACAAACCATCGGTCAAGTGGCTGCGGGAGAGCCAGCTGTCAGCCCTTCGGCGGCGGCGACCGCTTGCTGGATGCGTTCCAGGGTGGCTTCGTCTGGCTCCCTCACCTCACGGCATTTGGGATAGCCGGTGCAACCCAGGAAAAAGCCTTTTTTCCCCTGACGTGCCACCATCGGTTTGCCGCATTTGCCGCATGGTTCGTCAATCGTCAACGACTTCAACGCGGCCTTGATGGGGTCTTCGGCGCGGGTGTTGACGAACAGCTCGGGATGACTCTCTTTGAGTTCCGGCGGAATCGGCGCGGTGCCGCGGCACTTAGGATAATTCAGGCACCCTAAAAATGGCCCGCGCCAGCTTTGCTTGATCGCCATGGGTCCGCCACACTTGGGACATTTCACGTCGATCTCGACGGTCTTGACCGGCTGGCCTTGATCGTCGAGTTGAATCGTGTTCTTGCACTTGGGGTAGCCTGAACAACCTAGGAACGGTCCGCGCGGCCCCTTACGCTTGAGCATCGGTTTACCGCACTTGGAGCAAATGTAGTCGGTCTCCTCGCGAGTGGGAATCAGGCGGCCGTCTTCGTCAAGTTGATAGGTTTCCTTGCATTCGGGATACCCCGAGCAGGACAGGAATTCGCCTCGCTTACCCTCGCGCATCACCAGCGGTTTGCCGCATTTGAGGCATTCGTATTCCGTCTCGACCGCCGCTTTTTTGAGGGTGCCGTCGGCCGACATCGTGGTGGTGCAGTCAGGATAACGCGAGCAACCCAAAAATTTACCTGCCTTGTTGTACTTTTCGACCATGGGAGCGCCACAGGTCGGACACACCTTGTCCGAGGGAATCTGGACCTTGGGCATCCGCGTCTCAGCGACTTTCAAGGCGTCCTGAAACGGGTGATAAAACTCGTCCAGCACCTGCACCATTCGCGCTTCCGCACTCATAATCCGGTCGAGTTCGTCTTCGATGTGCGAGGTGTATTTGAGGTCGAGCATCTTGGGAAAATGCTCGACCAACAAATCGGTGACGACCATGCCAAGGTTGGTGGCATAAAAGCGGCGATCCTTCTGCTCGACGTAGTTGCGCTCCTGGATCTTCTGGATAATCGTGGCGTAAGTGGAGGGGCGGCCGATGTTTTCCTTCTCCAGCGCCTTGATGAGGCTGGCCTCGTTGTAACGGGGGGGTGGCTGAGTGAAGTGTTGGGATGGTTCCAACGCATGCAGGTCGAGGATCTGATGGGGAACCAGGGGGGGCAGCAAAGCGTCCTCCTGCTTACCGGCAGGCGGAAGGACTTTGCGGTAGCCGTCGAACTTGAGCATCTTGCCCTGAGTCTTGAAGACGCCCTCGCCCGCCTCGATCGTCACATTGGTGACTGCGAAGATTGCCGGGGTCATCTGGCTGGCCACAAAGCGGCGGTAAATCAGTTGATAGAGTTTGAACTGATCATGGGTCAGCCGGTTCTGGATCGACTCGGGGGTGAGGCTCAGGTCGGTGGGTCGAATCGCCTCGTGGGCCTCTTGGGCGAGTTTGCCTGCTTCGTACTGGTTGGGTTTGGCGGGCAGGTAGGCGTCGCCGTAACGTGAGGCAATGACTTCACGCACCCCTTTGATCGCCTCGTCGCTGACACGCAGCGAGTCGGTCCGCATGTAGGTAATCAGTCCCACGGTGTTGCCGTCGCCTAGGTCGATGCCTTGATAAAGCTGTTGGGCGATCGACATAGTGCGGTCGGACGAAAACCGGAATCGGATCGAGGCTTGTTGCTGGAGGGTCGAGGTCTTGAAGGGGGGAGCGGGGGGATCCTTTTTCTCGACATCCTCCACCGAACGCACCACGAACTCGGCGGCGGTCAGCGCATCGCGGATGGCACGGGCCTGGGTCTCTTGATCCACCTTGAACTTGGAACCCTTCCACTCGGCGAGCTTGGCGGTGAAGCGGTCCAGCTCGTCGGTCTTGCCCTGAGCCGAGAGGGTCGCGGTGATCTCCCAGTATTCCTCGGGCACGAAGGCGCGGATCTCTTTCTCGCGTTCGACGATGAGCCGCACCGCGACCGACTGAACCCGCCCGGCCGACAGGTTGAGGTGGCGGGCCACCTTCTTCCACAGCAGCTGACTGAGGGGGTAGCCCATGAGCCGGTCCATCAGCCGACGGGCCTGTTGGGCGTCCACCTTGTGGTGGTCGATGGGTCCGGCGTGCTGGAACGCCTCGCGTACTGCCTTCTCGGTGATTTCGTGGAACCGCACCCGCCGCACCTTCTCGTCGGGAAGTTCGAGTGCTTCCTTGAGGTGCCAGGCAATCGCTTCGCCTTCGCGGTCGGGGTCGGTGGCCAGGTAGACCACGTCCGCGCGGTTGGCGTCGCGTTTCAATTCGGAAATCGTGTCCTCTTTCTTGGGGATGATTTCGTAGGTGGGACGGTATTCATGGTCGACGTCAATGCCCAAGACGTTCTTGGGCAGGTCGCGGACGTGACCCTTGCTGGCCTTGACGACGTAACCACTCCCCAAAAACTTGCCGATGGCGATCGCCTTTTTGGGACTTTCCACAATCACCAACGCCTGGCGTTTGCCTGAACGGGACCCGACGCCCGCAGTTCCCTCCACGGGTTCACCATTGTCCGTGCTGCGCTTGGCGGAGGTGGCTTTGCGCGAGGTCCGCTTAGTCGCGGTGGAACTCAAACCGGCCTTGGGTTTTTTGGTCACGCTCTTGGCCCGCGTCGTGCGAGGCGACGCCGCCGACGTGGCCCCATTGTGAGCAGACGCCGGCTCGGAGGCGTCAGTCGAGACCTCATCAAACCGTGGGATAGGATCAGTCGGGTCGTGAGACTCCAGGGCAATTGAAGCGTCCCTCGAAGGGGATCGTTCCTGGGAAGTCCGGGTGGTACGTCGGGATGGGGACGCGGCGGAAAAACGTGCCACGGTGGTTGGAATCCTCGTCGCAGGGACAGCGTCGTGCAGAGGGGATCGGATCAAGTCAAGTCAAGTCGGATCGAATCGAAACGGGTCGGCTCAACCATTCTGGGAGACGCGGCCAACCAAGGTTGGGACAACGCGACGCGACCTGGTCGATCCCGCGGCGACGGCTCGATTCGCACCCACGCGACGGTCATGGATGCTCTGGCCTTGGGTCGCCGCTTCCTGGTACACTCAGCGTCTGATCGCGGCGGTCGGACGATCCGAACCGCCTCTCACTTAGCTAGCATCTTCCCACGCTGTCAAGGGGGGGATGGGGGTTTGGAGCGGCTCACCGCTCTCCGAGGGTCGCCATGCTTGACGCCGTTCGTCGCAACCAGAAGAAAATCCTGGCCATCATGGCGATTGTCGCCATGTTCCTGTTCACGTTGGGCGACGCTCTCCCCTACCTGTTTGGGCCAACGATGACCCAAAACCGCGAGGAGGCGGTTCTTTACGGTCGCAAGGTCATGACCGCCGATCTCTCCAAGATCGCCCAAACCCGCGCATTGGCCAACGAGTTCGTCGATCTGGTGATTCGCGCGAAATACGGCGTGTCGCTCAACCCTCAACCCTTCGGCGGTACCTCCACCCGCGAACTGGTGGACGCGATGATCCTCCAGAAGGTGGCCGACGAGGCTGGAATTCCCTCCACTCCGGAACTCGGTGAAGATTACCTGCGTGCTTTGGGGATCGATATCTCCGACGCCAAAGACAACGCGCTGCTCGTCAACGTGAAATCGTCCCGCTACGGCAACTCCGTCACCTCTGACCAGTTGCTCAGCGCCATTGCCTCCCAATACCGCCTCTCCCTGGCTCAAAGCTTGGGAGTCGTCGCGCCCGTGACCCCCCTCGACGTATACGACGGCTACCGCGACCGCAACGAGCGAATCGCAGGGGTCGCCCGCGAGTTCAAAGTCGAGGACTACCTTGATCAAGTCACCGCCCAACCATCCGAAGCCGACCTTCAAGCCCTCTTCAACAAGTACAAAAACCAACTCCCCGATGCCAACCCCGCCGAACCAGGGTTCAAAATCCCCCGCAAAGTCCGCTTCGCCATCGCGTCGATCGACTCCCAGGCTCTGGCTCAAACCATCCGAACCCGGTTGGTCGCGGACGACCACGAACTCCGCGAGATGTTCCAGATCCGCAAGCCACAGATTCAACTGGACCGTGCCCGCGCCATTCGCAACGCCGTGGCAGCCGCCCGCTGGACCGATCTGGACGCCTTGCCGACTGATCTGTTTCAAGGCGATCCCACCGCCACGTTGACTCCGTTGACCTTGGCGATGGTCCAGAACACCCTGGTCGAAGACCTCACCACCGAGCGGGTCGCCTTGACCCTCGACGAACGATTTGGCGTCTTGCAAACCCGCGTGGTCGATCCGTTCATCAACCTTTATGACCAGGCGGTCGATCGCGCCACGCGATCCCGAGGACGAAGCGCGACGGGTCAGGAAGAGGACCCTCCTCTTGACGAGCTGCTTGAGTTTGGTCTGCGTCAAGGCGTCGAGCAGTTGCTGAGCGGACTGGGCGTGACGCCCCCCCCCATCAAGGACGGTTCCGGGGTGATCGCCGCCTTCAACGCTGCTCTCCAAGCAGTGGTTCAGAAGATCGAGGGGATGCAGTTCCAAGTCTCGCCGGCAGTCTCGCGCGCCACCCTCGCCGAGTTGGGTCCGATCGCCTCGAGCGTCAGCGGCACCACCTACCCCGACCCACGCTCGGGAAGCGTCCCGGATACCTCGCAGCTGTTCGCCCAAATGGCCTTCGAGCAGAATACCCGTCTGTTCGAAAAACTCGAAACCGTGGACGCCGAGGGACGGGTCTACAACGCCTGGCGCATCGCCGACGAGCCGGCGCGGGTTCCCAGCTTCAACGAAGTCCGCGAACAAGTGATTGCCGCTTGGCGGTTCGCCGAAGCCCGCAAGCTTGCCCAGGCCGCCGCTGAAGCGTTTCTGGCCGAGGTCCGCGCTAAAAACGGCGACCTCCGCGCCGCCGCTGGCGAGAACCCGGTTATCACCATCGCGCCTGTCACCAAGTTCGTTGAACTCCCAAACCTTTCCCCCTTCAGCGCCCAGACAACTTATCGCGCGAACGACATTTTTGAATTTGTGAACGCAGGCGACCAACTCCGTGACGCCTACTTCAAACTTGAACGCCCCGGCGACGCCTTCGTCGCTCCCAACGCGCCAATCGACCGCTTTTACGTGGTAGCCTATGAGAACCGCCTCAAAGCGCCCTTCAACGACTTCGTTGGGATCAACAACCAACGGGAGCGCGAGTCGATTCAGAGCGAACTCCTGCGGCAAACCCTCCAGGAGGCGTTGAAGGCCCGAATGGCCGAACTACGCCGCAACGCGGGATTGCCCGAGGATTGGATGCCCGCCGACGAAGCGCAGCGTCAAGCTGACGAACGCCGACGCGCCGAACGTCAGGGGTGATCAAGCTGAACTCAATGGATGCAAGGTGATCAATCCGTTCCGCGGAAAACGAACACGCCGGCTGCCCTCCCATCCGGTCTTCGATGAGAACAGCTTGGGTCATTGTTCGTCGTGCCAATCCTCCCAGCGTGGTGGTCCAGCGGAGTCCAAGGGTGTTTGAATGGTTGGGATAGGGTTAAGGCACCGGTACCGCTAGCTGAAAGACTTGGACTCCCACCAACGCCACCAACCACATCAACGACGAGCCGCCAACGAGCACCACCCCAGTGGCGATGAGCGCCATCAGCGAATCGCCGGGAGTACGGGCTGCGCCGAAGTGACCAATCGTCTGGAACAACGCCATCACCGCCGAGACTGCTAGAATCACTTCGATCAGACCGAAGAAAAACACGATCACCCCGATGCGGCCGATCGTCCCCTTCCAGAGGGTCATGACAATCGCCGTCGCCGCGACCAGAACAAACAGGTGCCAAAGCCGCATAGTTGGTTGTTGGGAGAATCGCCTGGGATAGAACGAGGGAACGGTCGGAAACGAGGGGAGCGTCGCGGGGGGCCGCGATGCTGACGAGACGCGCTCAATTTCTTGGGCGATGACGCACGAAACCAGGGCTGGACCGTTTTGTTTTCAAGATGTCGAGAGGGTGGACGAACCTGGAGCAGCCGGACTGGTTGGAGCAGCGGCTTGGGCTTCAGCGATCACGTCGCGGAGGATCGCGTCGAGATCGTAGGTCGGGCGATAGCCGATCAAGCGTTGAATCTTGGAGAGGTCGGGTACCCGCCTCATCATATCCTCGAAGCCCACGGTGTAGGCTTCGTGATAGGGCACCAGTCGGATTTCGGAGCGTCCCCCGGTGAGGTCGCGCACCCGTTCAGCCAGTTGGAGAATGGTGACTTCCTGGTCGTTGCCGATATTGAAGACTTCGCCGCGAGCGCGGGGATGATCCATCAAGCCGCACAGCGCCCCCACCACATCCTTGACGTGGGCGAAGCAGCGGGACTGGCGGCCGTCGCCATAGACCGTGATCGGTTCGCCTGCCAATCCCTGAGCCACGAAGCGAGGAATGACCATGCCGTAGCGTCCGGTTTGCCGGGGGCCAACCGTGTTGAACAACCGGGCAATCACCACGGGCAGACGAGCTTGGTGCCAGTAGGCGAGGGCGTGAAACTCGTCCAACGCCTTGGCGCAGGCATAAGCCCAGCGCCGCGTGGTCGTCGGCCCCATCACGCAGTCGTCCGACTCAGCGAAGGGAACTTTGGGACTCTTGCCATACACTTCGCTCGTCGAGGTCAGAAGCACCGGACGCCGATAACGGGCGCAGGAGTTCAGGACCACTTCGGTGCCACCTACGATCGTTTCGATCGTCTTGACCGGTTGATCCACGACCAACTTGACCCCCACAGCGCTAGCGAGATGATAAACCCCTTGGCATTCGCGCACGCAACGTTCAACGACCCGACGTTCCAGTACCGAGGCGCAGCGAAACTCGAACCGCTCGTGGCCGTCGAGCCGCTGGAGGTTGTCAAAAGAGCCAGTGGACAGATCGTCCAGCGCCAGAACCTCGTGTCCTTGGGCGATCAGCCGCTCGCACAGATGACCGCCGATGAATCCCGCGCCTCCGGTGACCAGGTATCGCACGTGTACGAGTTCTCCGCATGTTAAGCCGCTCTCGAGACGCCGGGTGGGTTTGGACGCCCGGGTTCCTTCTTGAGCATATCCGAGCGCCAATCGGACTCAACCGGCGGACACAATGATTGTTCAAAACCAACGCCTTCAGACCCGCTCACTCTGGTTGGAAACCGAGAGGATGAGGCCGAAGGCGGTGGGGCGCTGCCTGGAAAACACACTCAACCCACGGAAGTGGGAACCGGAGATGGTGGGGCGAATCGAGTTTTGAGGATCAGGACTCGTCGAGGCTGACGTTCCAATAGGCTTCAGAGATGAACTTGGACCAGGATTCGATTCGGATGCCGGAGTGGGCGTAAATCGGCTTCCAGTTGGGCCGGAACGGCTTGCGTTTGAGGACCATGCCGGCCTGCTCTGGAGTCCGGTTCGCCTTGCGGGAGTTACACTCGACGCACGCCAACACGCAATTCTCCCAAGAAGAGACCCCGCCCTGAGAGCGGGGTCGAACGTGGTCGATCGTCAAAGCCTCGCTGCCGGGCTTGCAACCGCAGTACTGACAAGTGCCGTGGTCCCGTTTGAAAATGTTGCGTCGGGAGAAGGTGACGGTGTTCTCGCGATACTTGTCGTAACGGGTCAAGGTAATGACTTCGGGCACCTTGAGCCGAAAGTTCACGCAGCGAATCGACGGCTCGTCATCGCGGGGAGTCAGACGGGCCCAATCCTCCCAGGTGTAAAGCCGGAAATCGTCGGGGTCAACAATCCGAGCCGACTCGTTGTACACCATGACCAAACAGCGGGCCACCGAAGCGACGTTGACCGGCTGCCAGTGACGGTTGAGAACCAAGGTCGGACGGTCCAGAACGACTCCTTGCATGGCGATGTTCTCCCGAAACGGAACGGGTCGAAGCGGAAGCCGGGCGGGATGGTCGCAGGACGGCGGACCGGGCCACCCCTCATTCCTTCCTCTCCAACCCCCTGGCTCGCACGTCTGACCCATCCGACTTGGCGAATCGCTGGGAGGGGTCGGGCGCGTGATGGCTCAAGTTGGGGAATCGGGAGTGGGAACCGAGCGGCGCAAGGTCGGCGGAACAGCGGCAGGGTCGAGACGGCGATCCCTTGTCGTCATGGCGGAGGGAAGCAGCAGGCTCCCCCAAGGGATCGACGAACGGCTCGTGTCGTTGCGTGGTCGGGCCTAGAGCGTCGGAGATCGAAGTGACCCGGACCTCGGAGGTCGTGGGTTCCGAAACTCCACTGGCCTCCGTCGTCCCGGATCGATCGGGGAACAGCGTGACGAGATGATCTCTCCCATTCAAGAGGTTTCGCGTTGTCTCCACTTGGACGTGGATCGACCCTCGTTGGACCCCCAAACGGCCGCGAACGCTTATCCAGAGTGGACTCGAAGGCCAAAAGTTCAGGGGGACGACGGCAAATCCAACGTGTGAGGTCAACTGTGCCGGCAAGCCCTCCAAACCGCGGCCAAACCCACCAAACCGAGACGTTGAAGCCGACGCGCATTGGATGGGGCGTTCCGACATCCGTTACCGCATGTGGACGAACGCTCACTTGAAATCAACAGGTCGCGGAGGCGACGGAAACCCTTCTCAAGGTATTATACCCGGACGACCTGCTCTGACCCAACCGACTGGATCGGACTTGACCGAATCTTCATCATTTTGAGGGATGGGGTTTGTCATGCGCGTGGAAATCCTAGCGATCGGTACGGAGTTGGTGAGTGGAGCTAAGACCGATACCAATAGCGGTTGGCTGGCGCGTCGTTTGGGCGACCTGGGACTGACCGCTCGGTTTATCACCCTGCTTGGCGACGACCACGCCGACAATCTCGACGCCTTCCGCACTGCCGCCGCTCGCTCCGATGTCGTGCTGACCACCGGGGGTTTGGGGCCGACCCAGGACGACCTCACCCGCGAGATCGTCGCAGAACTCCGTGGCGTCCCTTTGATCGAGGACCGGGACTCCTTGGAGGCGATTCGCGGCTTCTTCGCCCGTCTCAACCGGACCATGTCGCCCCGCAACGCCGTGCAAGCTCTTGTGCCCGAGGATTGTCGGCCGATCCCCAACCCGGTCGGTACCGCACCTGGAATCTGGGCCCCACCCCGTCCCAACGATCCCCAGGTCCGGGCCGCCTTCGTCTGTCTCCCGGGCGTGCCCCATGAAATGAAAACGATGTTCGACGAACGGGTGATTCCACTGCTCCGCGACGCCTTCCCCCAGGCATTCGGTTCGAACGTGTTGACCACGCGATTGAACCTCTTCGGCCGTGGCGAGTCGGAAATAGAATCCCAAGCGCTCGATCTGACCACGCGGGGACGCAACCCCGACGTGGGCATCACCGCCAGCGACGGCCTTATCAGCTTTCATATCCGCTCGTTCGGCTCGACCGAAGCGGAAGCGCGCCAACGCCTGGAAGCCGATCGTCAAGAGATTCAACGCCGATTCGCCGACTTCCTGGTGGGCGAGGGTTCGGAAGAATTGCCTCACGCCGTGGCCCGCCTCTTGGCTGAACGGAAAGTCACTCTAGCCCTGGCGGAAAGCTGCACGGGGGGAATGATCTCCACCGAACTCACCGCCATTCCCGGCATCAGCGCTCATTATCTGGGGGGGTTGGTCACATACGCCAACGCGGCCAAAACGCAACTCTTGGGAGTTCCCACCTCGTTGTTGGAAATCCACGGAGCGGTTTCCGAACCAGTAGCCCGCGCCATGGCCGAAGGCGTGCGGCTCCGTCTGGGTGCTGACCTCGGACTCAGCGTCACCGGTATCGCGGGCCCCGGAGGCGGCAGCCACGAAAAGCCGGTGGGTTTGGTTTGGTTTGGTCTGGCCACCTCCCAAGGTTCCATCGCCCATCGCAGCGAGATCGGACCCGAAAAACCTCGCGACATCATCCGTAAACGCGCTGTTCGCATCGCGCTCGATCTGGTTCGGCGACACCTACGCTCCTCCGCCGACCCCCATCGCCCCCCTCAAACCAACGACCTCGCCTCCTCATCCTCCTAATCACACCACATCATCTCATTAATTGATTAAAGAAGGTTCTCCCGTTCTCGTTTCCCTCGACCGGATCTTCCCACCATGCCCCACCAAACTCCCAATCAACGTCCCTCAAAACTCTGCCCGATCTGCGGGCGCTTATTCATTTGGCGCAAGAAGTGGGAACGCTGTTGGGACCAGGTCGTCTATTGCTCGGATCGGTGTCGCTCTCAAAGCGGTCGAAGACCCAATACCCCTCCCAACGAGTCCCCCTCTCCTCCCAAACCTCTTCGCTACCCCTCTAAATAAAACCATCCCCGCGACACCCTTCCGCTTAACAACCACCAATCTTCCCAAAACCTTGAGCAAAACCTTGCGTTTTCTTCACGCCCTCGTCATCATTCACCCATCCTCATCCCCACGAGACCATTCCAGTTTTCGTCCCGAGGTGGACACTCCGGGTTGAGTTGTTGGGGAAGGTGGATTTTAAGTAGCCGCCCAAGTGTGTTGCGTCCTAAGCAAAAGTGACGGGGGAGCCGGTGAGACAACGAGTCCCGACGAGGACGGATGATGGTTCGACCGTGGTGTCCGAAGCGATTCATCAAACGGAGTTCATTTCCGACTCCTCTGACCGAACCGCGCCCAGTCGGGGAGATCGTTGGGAAGAAACGGAGGAGATCACGCCAATTCGTCATGGCGGCGACTTGGATTCGATTCGAGCGCGTTATGGATTGGACAACCTGCCGTTGGTGGATTTTTCGGTCAGTATCAACGCGATAGGGATGACGAAGCGGGTTTGGGAAGCCGCGTGGGCCGCGTTTGGCCAATCCGAACGCTACCCGGTCACCGGATGCCCTCGCTTGGTGGAGGCGATCGCCCAATTTCACGACGTTCCGAAGACCTGCGTGCTGGTTGGCGCGGGCACGACCGAGTTGATCCGTCTTCTGGCCGAATCTCAGGCCGACCCAATGCGGCGGCGCGCTGAGCGTCTTGGTCGGCCCGAGGCACCTCTGGCGCACTTGATCGAGCCTAGCTACGCCGAATACCGTCGCTGTTCCGCCCTAGCCCGACTTCGCCCCAAGGTCTGGCCTACCGAGGTCATCGGCTGGACCCAGTCCTTTGCACCGCCGGAGGGCGCAATTGGGATTCACTGGACCGGCCACCCCAACAACCCCACTGGCCGCGCTTGGAATCGCTCCGCGTTGCTCGACGCGGTCGATCGTGGAGGGCCGCATCTGATCACCGCCGTGGATGAAGCCTATTTGCAATTTTTGCCCGACGAGGCGGATCGGACGATGGTCAACGAGGTGGTTCGCCGGGATAATCTGATTGTGTTCCGCTCGATGACCAAGTTTTACGCCATGCCCGGTCTTCGGGTCGGCTACGCGGTGGGCTCGCCCAACGTGATTGAACGCATGAGGGCACGCCAGGACCCCTGGACCGTTGCCGCCCCCGCTGAGGCTGCGGCTCGCGTGGCGCTGGAGGAAACCCCCGATTACGCTTCCCGCGTCGTCGCGTCGGTCCTGCGTGAGTCGCGTCGGGTCTTGGATCATCTTTGGGATTTTCCCGGCATCCGTCCGGTCTGGCCCGGTCGGGAACGTCCCGCCGACGCGCCCGGCCTGCCCAACTTCCTCCTGATCAGCGTGACCGAGGATTCCCCTTGGACTTCGCAAACCTTGCATGAGGCTCTTGCCCGCCGCGGCGTGGTGACCCGGGAATGCTCCAACTATCGCGGGTTGGAGATCGGTTCGGTTCTTCGCGGACCTGGCTTGACCGTGCCGACCCGCGGCCACTTAAGGTTTGCCATCCGATCGCTCCGTGAGAACGACCTCCTGCTGACCCAGCTGCGCGACCTGACACGGTCCTCCCTGTCTTGACGTCGTTTTGGTTGTTCCACCTTGCAACCCACATTCACCCCAACTCCTCCCCCTTTTTCACCTTGGCCCATTCCTCATCCCGCCTTATCCGGTCGGTGGAGTAGGGTTGTTTCCTACCTCCAACTCGACTCCGCCGATCTGTTGGCCTATTGAGAGAAAACCAAGGATCAACCCAACACGTCCGGTTCTCCGGACGTCGTGTGGTGACGATCAGCTGCCGGCGTCGCAGATTCAAAAACCGACTGCGCATCTCCTGAAGCGAGACCGATCAGGTGAGCGCAGCGCGGGGTGCCTGGTCGCGGACGTGGTTTGGGTCGAAGTCTGTTCCTCGATCAAACTTGGTTGGACCGCGTCGAAGCGGATTGGTTGCTTATCATACCATTTCCGACTGGAAACGCGGGTGGTGATCGGGGGGGTCGCAACGCAATGGGTCAACACAAGCCGATCCTAGTGGTAGGAGCGGGGGGAGCGTGGGGCGCGGGAGTGGTTCAGACTTGGTTGGATCGCCGCTTGGGTCCGGTGCGGGTGTTGGTGCGTTCGATCGCGCGAACACGTCGGCGACATCCCGAGGCAGCCTGGTTGGAACAGGTGGAATGGCGTGAAGGGGATCCCTCCGACATCGAGGTGTTGCTGGAGGCCGTCGTGGGCTGTGGAATCCTCGTCCAAGCGGCCCGCGCTGCGCCGATTCTCCGCACGCGGCTTCAAACCGATCTCGACGCCCGAGCCTACGCCGCGGCGTGTGCCGAAGGGGCTCGGTTGGTGATTTGGGACGACACGGTGGGCTTCGCCTCGGAATTGACTCCGGTGATTGAGGAATCCACTCCGGCCGATCCATTTGACGAGCGGGGCGCGGCCCGCAACCAGTGGTTAAGTCGGGTCCGGGACTCGGCTGGCGTCGGCGCGCCTGTGTTGGTCGTACGTTCGGGCGAGCCCTTCGGTCCGGGAGTCCGATCGGGCTGGACTACTCGGGTGTTCAACGCCGCGCGGGCTCACCAACCTATCGCGGTGCCGGGCGACCCCCACGCCCCCTTCACGGCAGCGTATGTCCCAGACTTGGTTCGACTTACGGTCGATCTTCTGGATCGTCCCGCCCAACCACTCAATCCCGTGGAGGTGGTCCACCTGGCCGGTCCTCAATTCGAGAGCCGTTGGGCCTTCGCCTGTCAAGTCGCCGCCGCCTGTCAACAACCGGATCGCCTCGTGCGCTCGGTCCCCTGGTGGCTCATGGCCGCCTTGGGTCTCATCGACCCCGAAGCCCAGGTGTATTACGCTCAACGCCGCGCAATCGACCGGCCGGTTCGTTTGGATGATCCACGTCGGCGCGAACTGCTGCCGGACTTTCAACTCACCCCGGTGACCGAAGCGATCGACCGCACCCTTCAAGCTGGTGAACCCATCCTGTAAGAAGATGAGTCGATGTGCCAAGGCTTAATCCGACGGGTCAAACCCGACCTGCCTTAGAACCAACTCCGTCAGACCCATCTCATTGACGTCTCAGTTGCCACCGATGCCCAGCAAGGTTCCCAGCAAACCGGGCTGGCGGCCACCGGGTACAATGATGCGATCTCCTGGCATCACCTGATAATTTGTCGTGGTGTCGCCAAACTTGGTGATCGCCTCCCAGTCGATCTTGAGGATCAACGGAGGCATGCCGGGTAAGTGGGGACGCGAAAGATATGCCTCCTCGGGACGGCTGTAAGAGAGCAAACCCGCGTTCAAGATCGCGTCCAACACGGTGATCGAGGTGGTGAGAGGCACCCGTCCGGGATCACGCACCTTACCCAGCACGTAGTAATGCTTGCTGGCGCTGGACACCAACCTTACTGCGACCTCGATTGGCTCGGTTGATGGGAGGTTGCGACGGCGAGTGACCTCCATGACTTGCTGGAGTAAACGTTGTTCAACGTCCTGAAGAGTCGCTCCCGCGACCATCACCTCGCCGAAAAATTCCAGGTCGATCATTCCGTCGGTTTGGACCGTCACGGTCGGCTGCGTGAAGAAAATCGAGGTGGGCCGAATTGAGATTGCCAACTGGTCGCCGGGTTCCACAACATAAGGGGGTTGGGTCGTCTTGTCCAATTCACGGGGTTGATTGAAATCGACGATTCCGACGGGATGCGCTTCTTGCCGTTGGAACAAGCCGCAACCGGAAAGCGTCAGGATCATCGCCGGGACGACGAGATTCCATCCCATCCGACTCGGGTTGGAAAGCATCCGTGCCACGGGCGAACCCTTTCTGAAAGAACAAGAGCCAAAACGACGAACCGCGACGCGGTTCCTCGGTCCAACTCGAACTGGCGAAGTCCCAATCGGTTGGTTCCTCTCCGGTGGTGGCATGGCCATCGCGCGACGGGAGGGTTGGATGACGTTTGCGGATTCTCCGATCAAGACGTCATAGGAGAGTCGGCAATCATTTGCGTCTTCCACACCTTTCCGCGTGATTCTGTAGGCGGAATGGCACGAGGAGGATATCGGAAGGGTTGGGAAGAGTCGTTGAGCCGTTTTCGGCGGTTTTGGTTGGGGACCAACCCCAACGCAACGGGCGTGCTCATTTCATCAGACGAAGCGTGGGACGTCCAGACCGAATTCCAACCGGACTTGACCCGCGGAGGTGGAGGGCTTATTTTTGGAAGGCCGCGAGCCCCGTGGAGACGGATCTTCCCGGAGACGACCCGAAACGTGTCGATCACCGCGGCCCGCACCCCTCGCCAGCCAGCGTCGGAGCGATAATCATGGATGACATCAAATCCGCGGTTCAAGACTATATCCTCCGCGAGTTTCTGCCCGGGGAATCCCCCGAGGAACTGCGAGCGGAAACCCCGCTCATCACGGGGGGGATCCTCGATTCGATCAGCACCCTCAAGCTCGTCGCATTCCTGGAGGAGACCTTCGGGATCACGGTGGAAGCTCATGAAGCTGGGGTGGCCCACCTCGACTCGATCGAGCGGATCGCTGACCTTGTGGAGTCCAAAACCAACGCGGCTTGACCTTCGAGCGCCGTGCATGGTCGAAGCCTGGCCACTTCGCCTGGTCTTTTCAGGTCACACCCGCCCCACCCATGACGCCGCCACGCATGCTCTCGCTGGGTCACAGTCAGGTGGTCGGTTCTAACCGCCGCTTGGCTTACGAACTGGCGATGGCCTACGGTTGGGAGGTCGTGGTTGTCGCGCCCCGCGTTTGGAAGGGGGAATGGGGGCGGATGACCGCCGATCCAGTGGAGGTGGGACTTCCGCACTGCGGCTCCTCCCGCCCATCCCACGGCGCGTCGTTGGTCTTGGACGATTTGGTTCAACCATTCGCCCGACTTCCCCAACTCATTCGCTATGGGCGAACCGCACTGGATCTGATTCGGTCGGGCCGATTCGACCTGATCCGGCTTGAACAGGAACCCTACGTTCTAGCCGCCGGTCAGACAGCTCGGGCCATGCCCAGTAACTCATTCCTCGCTGTGGCGACCTATCAGAACCTTTTCAAGCGCTATCCCCCGCCCTTCTCCTGGTCGGAACGGGCGACCATCAGCCGCGCTGACGCCTGGCTACCTTACGGACAAACCGCCCGCAACGCCTTAGCGTCCCGCTATGAGACGGGACGCATTCTCGTGCGCGTCCTTCCCCCAGGGGTGGACCATCACCGATTCGCCCCCAATCCCGCCGCTGCCCGCACAATCCGCCAACGCCTAGGTTGGAGCGAGCCGGGGCCCCCCTTGATTGGTTACGTCGGACGCTTCGTCCCCGAAAAAGGGATCGACCTGCTCATCGACTTGATGGATCGTCGTGAACCCGGCCGATTTCGTGGTCTGTTCGTCGGCGGTGGGCCTCTGGAATCCCAACTGCGCGCGCTCGAATCCCGACACCAAGGCGCGGTTCGCGTCGTCACCGGGGTCGGCCACGAAGCCATTGCTGGCTGGATCAATGCGCTCGACCTCCTGATGTTGCCAAGTCGCACCACTCGACGCTGGCGGGAGCAATTTGGTCGGGTGTTGGTTGAGGCGATGGCCTGTGGTAAACCAGTAATCGCCACGGCCTCCGGCGAGATTCCCCACGTCGTAGGCGAGGCGGGGTGGCTGGTCGCAGAACGCCCAGCCCATCAACGATCCATTGAGGTCGAGGACTGGCTCCACGCCATC
>Ga0209017_10001015_pt1 | contig 23669 bp, 24 predicted proteins | sample YNPBryunderm2012_FD_185812 | JGI IMG/M metagenome (GOLD analysis project Ga0209017, IMG submission 185812) | Anoxygenic and chlorotrophic microbial mat microbial communities from Yellowstone National Park, USA - YNP Bryant MS undermat 2012... ...
AGCCGCAGGTGTTGCCACAAAATGAATGGGTTTGGGAACCGGGTGAGGCTTTGTTTCAGAACCTGGTGCCCGGTACCTTGCGCCTTATAGGGGTGACCGAACAGTCACGCCAGGTGCAGGTAGCAGCTTTGCAGAACCCCCTGACCGCCTATGTGGGCAAGCAGGTACAGTTTTACTGGGAGGGCCAGTGGAGAAGGGCTACCTTGGTGAGTGCTGAGCGCAACCTGTACCTCTATGAAGGGCGTTACCTGGTCGGACTTCCAGGAACCGTAGCCTACCCTGATCCCAGTGGATTTTCCCCGGCTCCTGGGCCCAAAGTGGTCTTCCGCTACCAAGGAGGAGGTATGGGTACTCTAGCTTATTTGACTCGAGGTCTGTCCTGGAGCCTGCGCTACACGCTGGAGGACGGGGAGCTGACGGGCTGGGCCACTCTGAGCAACGGGCTGGGACGTAGTGTGCGTCTGGGCCGCACCGAACTGGTGGCTGGGAGCGTGCCTTTGCTAGAAGGGGGCTTTGAAGTACCGGCGTCTCGCCCCGAAACCCGGATGCTACAGCGAGCGCCTGCTACAGATGTATCTGAGGCGGAGTTTGTGGGGGAGGCAGGGGGCACCTACCGCTACCGCTTACCGGGGGAGCTGACGCTCGAGCCCGGTCTTACCGAGCTGCCCTTTATCCGTACCCGTGTACAACCGGCCTACCTCTGGCGTTTGCAGACTGGCTTTAGCACGGAACGTGAGCTTTCCTTTGTGCGGGGTTTTCGCTTCGCTGCGCCAGAAAACCTGGCTGCGGGGGTGGTCAGCATCCGCGAGAAGGGGGTGTTTGTAGGCCAGGTCGCCGTGGGCGATACCGCCAAAGGGAACAGCGTTATCCTGATGCTGGGCTCTGACCCCGAGGGCCGGGCTACCCGGCAGATTGAGCAGCAGGCCCGCAACCGCTTTCGCGTGACCACCCGGGTGCAGAACCCCAAGACCTATCCAGTAGAAGTGGAAATACAGGAAATAATGCCCCAGCCCTTCACCCTGGAAGGAGAGGGCCTCGAGCGCACCCCAGAGGGCTACCGTGTTCGCTTTACCCTGGCTCCTGGCCAAAGCCGCGCGTATACTTACACCCTCACCCTGCAGATGCGCTGAGTAAAGGGGACTTGCCCTACTGACCCAGCGGTCAGGTAGAGTATGGGGGTGACCAGCGATCTATTGTACCGACTGCGCTTCCTGTCCGATCTGACCGAAGGTCCTGCTGGTAAGCCACTGTTTGTTTACACCGATATCGAGCGGCCCGAGAAAGACCCACCCCGCTACCGAAGCCGACTGGCCATCTGGGATGGGGCGCTGCGCTTTTTGACCCAAGGTGAGGCCAAGGCACCCTTTTGGCACGGCAACCACATCTACTTCACCCGCAAGGTGGACAAAGCCAACCAGCTTTTCCGCCTGCCCCTTTCGGGGGGGGAGCCAGAGCAGCTCACCCACCTCAAGTCGGGGGTGGAGGGCTACAAGGTGAGCCCCGATGGAAGCCGCATTGCCCTTTTGACCCGGGGTGATTATGAGCCGCCCAGGCCGGATGAGCCCCGCATCTACGAGACCTGGCCGGTGAAGTTTGATGCCAGGGGCTTGTTGCCCGAGCAAAGGAGGGAGCTCTGGCTTTGGGAAAACGCAGAAGCCAGACCCCTGGTCAAGTTTTCGCAGGACATCGAAGAGGTAATCTGGAGCACGCAGGGGGACAGGCTCTTCTTCACCGCTTCCGCCACACCTCAGGAGCGCTGGGCCTGGATTCAGCGGGCTTATCAGGTGGGTCTGGATGGGCGGGTGGAGGAGCTGTTTGGCGGGGTGGGGCCTGTGGGCAGTCTCGAGCCCACCCCGGATGGTGGCCTGGTCTACCTGGCGCATGCCTGGGAGCGGGGCGGTGGAACGGAATCCAAGCTTTACTACCGCAGTTCAGAAGGGGAAGTTCGGCTCCTGGCCCAGGGCTCCTTCCTTAATTCGCTGAACTCTGACGTGCGCTTTGGTGGGGCAAGGCAAACGCCAAAGCTAGGGCCGGATGGCCGCGTATACACGGTGGTTACGCACGAGGGCTCGGCCCGTCTACTGGCAGTTACGCTCGAGGGGCAGGCCGAGTTCCTCAGTTCGGCAGAGCACAGCATCCTGGGCTTCGCTTTCTGTGCCGGAGAACTTTACACCCTTTTGGAAAACTTTACCCGTGGGGCTTGCCTGGCCCGTGGTGAAGAGCTGCTTTATGACCCCAACGCAGAGGTACTGCCCTCGCTGCTCAGTCCGCAAGAGATACGCTACCAGGCCCCCGAAGGCCACACTGTGCAAGGCTGGGTGTTGCTCCCAAAAGGCGATGGGCCTCACCCGATAATTCTGTACATCCATGGCGGACCTCACACTGCCTTTGGCAATGCCCTCATGTTGCAGCTGCAGCTCTTTTGTGCCGCGGGCTTTGCGGTGGCCTTCTGCAACCCTAGGGGGTCAACGGGCTACGGGCAGGACTTCACCGATCTGGGGCAGCGCTGGGGGGATATTGACGAGAAAGACCTGCTGGGCTTTTTAGACGAGGTAGTGCTTCGCTTTCCCTTGGATTCAAGCCGGGTAGGCGTGGCGGGGGGTTCGTACGGGGGTTACATGACCAACTGGCTTACCGCCCGCTACCCAGACCGCTTCAAGGCGGCCGTAACCGACCGGGGCATATGTAACTGGACCAGCTTTTATGGTGCTTCTGACATCGGCCCGCGCTTTACCTTCCTTGAGTTGGGGGCCAAGCCCTGGGAGAACCCTGAAGTGCTGTGGCAAAAAAGCCCGCTCTCGCTGGCCCACCGGGTACAAACCCCTACCCTGGTGGTGCACTCCGAGCAAGATCATCGTTGCCCTATAGATCAAGGTGAAACCTGGTACACGGTTTTACTGCAAAAAGGGGTACCCACCCGGTTTTTCAGAGTACCAGAGGAGGGGCACGAGCTCAGCCGCTCGGGCCGTCCTGACCGCCGCATTGCCCGCCTAAATGCCTATCTAGAGTGGTTTAAGCAGCACCTGTGACGGGAATGGTCAGACTGAAGGCAAAAAGGCGAGGGGCCCTCTAGGGAGCACACCACGCTCAGCAGATTTGGCCGAGCTGCGAGCTGATCTGTAGCCGTAATGGTGACGAAAGCAAACGCCTAAGCTTTGGAGGTGTCCATGGCTTCTGGGATTACCCCGTAGGTTTCCTCATAGCGTTGGATGTTTTCAGCTAGGCTGCGCAGCAGCGCCTTGGCGTGTTGTGGACTGGTGATAATCCTGCTGGTGACGACTGCCACCACCTGGTTGGGCTGCCCACCGGGTTGCATTAGGGCAAAGTCGAGGTAGAACTCGTTTTTTTGGTGCGAAAAAATGGCAAAGTTGGCGTACCTGCCTAGGGCGGTTTCGCGGTCGATGTCTACACGCAGTTCGGGTAGTTGTGAAACTTCGCTCATGATAAGGCCTCCTTAAGGCGTGGAATGCTCTTCTTGAGCTGGAAGCGCACGCGGCCCAGGCTTTGCATGGAGTCCATTAGCACAACCAGCAGGTATCCACCCTCGAGCGGAACCAACAGCAGCGGTCCCTCGGGGTACTCTACCATGACTTCCTCCACCTCGCCGCGCTTTAGTTCCTGCGATAAAGCTCGTGCGGAGGCTAGCGCTGTGGAAGCTGCACCACCGAAGAAATCTATGTCCGGAGCTTGCTCGGCACGCAAGCTTTCAATCACAAAGCCGTCCTCGGCCATCAGCGCTGAGGCCACCACCCCTTTGGTGGCTTGTAGCTCGCTAAGAACCTCCTGCACCATATCATCACTCCTGAATGGCCTGTGCTAAACGCGCAGCCAAGCGTGAGAGCTCGAGGCCGACGCTCTTTCGGTCGGCACCTTTCTCGACCACAGCGCCCAGGCAGTAGCCGCTAAACACCACCACCAGCACCTCGCGCCGCTCGGTGGCGATGGTGAAGCGCCTAAGCTCCCCACCCAGGCTTTTAGCAAGGGTAAGGCTGGCCCGGGCCAGGCTCGCCAACTCGGCCGCGAGTAACTCAGGTGGGGTTCCTTTACCGATGCTTTCGATGACCAATCCGTCCCGGCTAGCCAGGACGGCCTGGTGTGCACCAAGCGGTACCAGGCTCTCGAGCATTTTCATGCAAGGCCTCCCAGATCATTACGGCATACAGCCTAGCATAGCCTCTGTTCGTGGCTTGAGAAAATGCACACTTCTCTGCCCGCAGCCTAGGGGTAGCCCCGACGGTTTTCTAGTGCTCGGGCCAGGGTGACCTCATCAGCATACTCGAGGCTTCCCCCCACCGGTAGGCCGTAGGCCAGCCGGGTCGAGCGGACGCCCAACTGGCTTAGCCGTTCGGCCAGGAAACCCGCTGTAGCCTCTCCCTCTACGGTCATCCCAGTTGCTAGGATGACCTCACTGATGCCCTGTAGGCGGGCAAATAGCTTTTCTAGGTTGAGTTGCTCCGGTCCTATGCCTTCCAGCGGATTGAGTGCCCCGCCCAGCACATGGTAAAGCCCACCATATTCGCCGCTGCGCTCGATGGCCATTAGGTCTGAGACGGTTTCCACCACACAGATGAGGCTTCGTTCGCGCTCGGGGTCGGCGCAGATAGGGCATAGCTCCGCTTCGGCCAGGTTGCCACACTCCGGGCAAGGGTGGAGGGCCTGCGCGGCCTGTAGGCTGGACAGGAGCTCTGCAGCACTGTGGGGGTTTTGCACCAAGAACAGCCCTATTTTTTGTGCGCTCTTAGGGCCAATCCCAGGAAGTTCGGCCAGAGCCCGCACCAGTTTGAGTAGCCGCTCGGGGTAGCGCATAAGGCTGGGCCGTTCGGTGAGGGCCAGGTTCACTTACGTGATAGCTGGCTTAGAACATGCCTCCTAGCATGCTGCCAATACCACCCAGCTCTCGGCTCATCTCCTTTTCGGAGAGATCGTGGGCTTTGCGCTGTGCGTCCTGAATGGCCACCAGGATCAGGTCTTCGAGGGCCTCGAGGTCATCCTTGTCCACAGCTTCGGGCCTGAGCTTGATGCCCTGAATCTGACCATGCCCATTCGAGGTGACCTCTACTAGTCCCCCACCAGCACTACCAACGACCAGCATCTGGCCCAGCCGCTCTTGAACCTCCGCAGCTTTTTTCTGGGCCTTCTGGGCCTCTTTCATGATTTTTTGAATGTTCATTGGCGCCTCCCAAACAACCACAACATTATTGCACCTAAAAAGCCTTCACACCACTAGCTGACCTTTGTGTGGTGCGAGGGCGCGGGGATGCCCCCCCGCAGATAAACAGCCAGGACTGTCAGGAAAACTATGGACCCGCTTAGCACCAAGACTGTCAGCACCCCCAAACGGGGCTCGAGTACACCCGCTAAAAAGGTGCCGATGAGAACTGCACTTTGCATGGTGCTTCCAAAGGCTGCCATGATGCGCCCACGCAGTTCGGTTGGGGCCGTGGTCTGGATGATGGAGCGGGCTGGAACGATAAACATGGTGTTAAGCAAGCCCATTGCGACCATAGCCACACCAGCCCAAAGCGGGAATGGGAACAGCCCCAAAGAGGCCAGGAAGAGGCCAAAGGTACCCAAGCCCAGCAGGAAGACGGTTTCGCGGGAAAGACGGCCGATCAGCGAGGGGGTGATGATCGCGCCTAGGATAGCGCCTGCTGCCATGAGGGCCTCGAGCACCCCAAAGCCCTGCACCCCGATCTTCAGGGCTCCTATAGCGTACACGATGCCCAGCGTGGCTTCCACTGAGCCGAAAGCAGCGGCCAGGGCCAAGGTGCCAACGGTTCGGCGCAGGACAGGGTTCTGCCACAGCGGGCGTAGCCCCTCAGCCACAGCAGCGAAATAATTGCCTTTACCAGCCCTACCTGGCAGTGCGGGCAGGAACACTAGACAAGCAGCGGCGATGACATAGGAAACCGCATCGATCCAGAAAGCTGGTGCCGGCCCCACACCGGCCACCAGCACGCCTGCCAGGGCCACGAAACTCACATCGGCAAAGCGGTCTACGAAGGTCAAGAGGCTGTTTGCGCTATCCAGCTGCGACTTGGAGACCAGATCGGGTACGGCACTGTTGCTGGCTGAGTAATATATCGATTCGAAAACCGCCATTAGAAAGGCCAGCAGCATCAGCAGGGGCATTGAGCCTATGGCGAAGAGGGGAATGCAGGCCACCAGGAAAGCTCGAATCAGGTTGGAGACGATCATTAGGGTCTTTCGGTCGTAACGGTCAGCCAGCGGTCCCAGAAGGGGCCCCAGGGCTGCTTTAGCCACAAACTGGGCCCCTAGTATGAGTGATACCCAGACGGCATTCTGGGTTTCCTGGTAGGCCACAAACAGCAAAGCTACGCGGTGAATTTTGCTTCCTATAAGGGAGACCAAGGTGGAGAAAAACAGCCACCGGAATGCTTGTTGCTTCAATGTGCTCCACATGAGTTGGTTTATCATAGCGGGTTAATCCATAGCAGTAAAGTCAAAGTTTAAACTTGGTTCAGACCAAGTGAAGAAGTGTTGCTTGTGCGAAACCTTGTCCGGTACCTGGCTCGCCTAGAAGATCTCTATGCCCGCAGATCAGGGGGTTTGACCTGCTCTAATGCGCTTTAGTTAGGTGTTTTTTGCTGTTAGGGGGCGTATGCTGACCGAGCTATGAGCGACCCGTGCGCCCTCACGAGCCAGCACCAGCCCGCCTTCATGTACCATCCAAACCAGAAGGTCTCGCAGCTTACGGGGCGCCAGACCCGCGGCCGAGACGTAGATGTTGTCGTCATGGTAGCGTAGTGAAAGGGCCACACCGCCCGCTTTGATGGTGCTGGGACCGTCGCCCACTGTGGTCGAGCCCACATCGCCTCCTAAGGTATCTTGGGAAGGTGGATTGAACCCAAGCCACCCGGCAAGCTCTTGATGTAGCACCTGGGCATAGTTCTCGAGCCCCAGCATCTGCGCGATTTCAACGAGGTAGGCCGTCCACTGGGAGTTTTGCTCAATGCGCCCCCTAACCACCTCGAGGCCTTTGCGAACGAACTCCTGAAGGTTATCAATCGGGGCCTCGCCATATCTGCTGGCCGACTCCGGGCCGAACTGGGCGTGGTTGATCTCTCCCTTCAGACGTGCTGAGAGGGCTCGCAACAAGCGGAGGTAGGCGAAGTGGTTTTCCGGCCACATTAGATAAGAGAGCACCCGGCCCTCGGCTAGGAGGCTGGCCAGACTGGCTGCTTCCCTTGGTCCAATGCGTAGGTGCAGATAGTCTTTGTAGCGTATGACGTGCAATTCGGCATCAGGAAGGGTCAGGCTGAAGGCTGCCTCTTCTTCGATAATGCGCTCCTGACCTGCCACGCTGATGCTGAAGACCTTCCCCGTCTGGGAAATCGCAATCTCATGCTTCCGGAAGTGCAAGCGCCGCGGCATCAAGCGTAGGGTAAGGGCTTGTGCATCAGGTGGAACGGCCTCTAGGGCATATGTAGGATCTGCACTGCCAAGTATCTTTTGCGGTATTTGCGGCCAGTTGGCTTCACCCATAGGACTGGGTAGGTAGCGGGTAAGCAGGCCGACAAGGCGCTCAATGGCGGCTGAGAAGCGTGCCCGGTCTTCTTCGATGACCAGCGACATGCGCCGCTCTTCAGCGGCGGCGTTTTGCAGACGCTCCTCCAAGGTTCTGATCTCACTCGCGCTAAGGTTCTGTCGCCGGGCCTCCTCGAGCGCCCGGTGTAAGGCCTCGAGGCTGGGCCCGCGCGGACTGGTGCGCAGTGAGCCTTCGCTTTCGAGTATGCGCCGGGCAAACCGCCTTATGTAAGGTACAGTTTCCTCGGGCGGAAGCTTGAGCTTAGAGGGTAAGGCGAAGGCCTCACGGAACAGCTCCAGCAGCAGGTTTTTAGCAATGGTGAGGTTATCGTACTGGATTCTGGGGTCTGATACGCTGGGAATGGGATGGGCAAGCGTGAAGCGCGAAAGGTTATAGTCCTGCGAAAAAAGGGGGCTCTTAGAGTAGGCCTCGAGGTTTTGTAGAATGGCGAATGCCATGCGCAGTTCATCCCGTTTGCCGTGGTTGAGTGTTTTTGCCGCACGCAACAGATCGCGCTCGAGGTAGCTCCAGTACAGGGCCTCGGTCAGTCGGCCCAGGGCTTCTTGCTCGGGACTGACTAAGCTCTGTTCATCTTCGATCACGATCGCACTTAGGTCGGGGGTGCTGCCCTGCTCCACCACGGCCTGGCGTCTAGAACGGTGGGCCTTGAAGCGCCCGTCAATATCCCGAAACTTTTTGGCTAGGGGACCTGGCAGGTTCGACTGTATCAAAATTTGGCGCAGGCGGGTGAGACCGGCCATACCTCCTTTAGGCTCGTTGCCCGCCACGAGATCGTCTACCTTATACTCATACAGCTCGAGCAATTCGACCAGGCCTATCTTCATCCAAAAGGTATTATAAGGTGTCATGCGATTGGCGCGGCTCGAAATTGCCACAGAATCCAACATCGGCAGACGGCGCCGGAGCAACGAGGACTTTCATCGTGTGGCCGTGCATTCTACGCCTGCCGGAAACCTGGTGTTGCTGGCCGTAGCTGATGGGATGGGTGGGGCTGAGGCTGGCGAACTGGCCAGCAAGCTGGCTATTGAGGGGGTTAGTGCAGCGGTCAAATCCTATGCTGAGCACGCGGCAACGGGCCGTCCAGGTGTAGGTCTCAACCTGCTTATGGACAAGGCCTTCAAGCTCTCCCAAAGGCGCATCTTGCAGGAAGGTGAGCGGGTACCTTCGCGCAAAGGTATGGGCACCACGTTAACCGCGGTCATACTTACCGAGTGGAACCGGCAAGCGGTAATTGGACACGTGGGTGATACCCGGGCTTACCGATACTCCTCAGGTCGCTGGACACTTCTTACCCAGGATCATTCCTGGGTAGCTCAACAGGTACGCCAGGGCATGCTAAGCGCTGAGCAAGCCAAGAACCATCCCTGGAAACACATGCTCACTCAAGCCCTGGGGCTCTCTGACGTCAAGCACGACATCACCTCGGTGGCTTTTGCCCCGGGCGAGGTGTTGGTGTTGGCCACCGATGGCTTATACGGGCTGGTGCCTCCAGAGGAGTGGAGTATCGGTGGCGACCTTCAATCGTCGGTTGAAAATTGGGTGGCAAAGGCCCTGGTGCGGGGCGGCACCGACAATATCACAGTTGTAGCAGCGAGGTTTAGATGAGTTACCTGCTGGCTTTACTGTTGGTTGCTATCTCTACCGCACTAATTCTACGTCTGGGGAATATTTGGCCTATGCTGATTTTGATGGCCCTTATGTTGGGGGGGTTGGTGGTGCTGGGGGCCCAACCTTGGATGCTGGCCGCCGCTTTTTTGTTGGGTTTGGGCGCCATGTGGGTTCCCCGGACCACCCGAGTCACCTTCAGACCACGTCCCAGACCAGCGCGCCGAGCCGCCAAGAGCAGAAAAAACCCTAAGGTTTCGAGCTCGAATGGCATTACTGGCCTCGAGGCCATGTATGAAATCCAGGAGAAGATCGGCATTGGGGGTATGGCCACAGTTTACAAAGGACGTAGCAAAAAAGACGGACGCTTAATTGCCCTGAAAATTCCCCAGGAAAAATACGTGGGAGACCCGCGCTTTGTGCGGCGTTTTCATCGTGAGGCTGAGCTGCTGGCCCACCTCGATCACCCCAACATTGTCAAGGTATATGACCATGGCAACCAAGGTGACACCCACTATATTGCGATGGAGTTTCTCGACGGTGAGGGGCTTGACCGACTCATCGAAAGCAAGCGTCTTTCCATTAAAAGTACCGTACAAATAATGAGCCGGGTGGCTGAGGCCTTGCAGCACATCCATGCCCAAGGCATCATTCACCGCGACATCAAGCCTGGAAACATCATGGTGTTGAAAAATGCCCTGCGCGAGGACGGCAGTGTGGATCCACGGGGGGTGCGCCTGATGGACTTTGGCATTGCCGCGGGCAAGGTGTTGACCCGCCTGACCATCACCGGTGCCCGTATCGGAACCCCAGTCTACATGAGCCCAGAGCAGGCCAAGGGCCAACGTATCGACTATAAGTCGGACATCTACAGCTTTGGGGTGGTGTTCTATGAGGCCCTGTGCGGACAGCCCCCATTCCAAGGCGCCTATGAGGCGGTCATTCACCAGCAGATCACCCAGATGCCCACCCCTCCTAAGCAGGTAAACCCTGAGATTCCCCAGGCGCTTTCCGACCTGATTTACCGCATGCTGGAGAAAGACCCGGAGAAGCGGCCAAGCCTGGAGGTGGTGCTGGAAGTGCTGCGAGGGTCATGGGAGGAAGACCCAGGCCTGACTGCACCCTACTACCTGGCCCTGGCGGTCGAAACCAAAAAGGGCACCTTACGGCTGATGGACCTGAACGGCACCCTGATGCGCATGTGGAGTGGGGTGGGTAGCGGACGGGGTATGTTTCCATCTCCCCCGCTGGCTCTGGCTGTAGACAAGGATGGGGGTTTTTGGACCAGCATATTTGAGTACGGCGGGGGGGCGGTGCGCCTGATTCACCGCTTTGATGTTGAGGGCGAGATTACCCACTCCATTGCACCTTATGGCATGAAGCTTGGCGAGCTTTTGTATCCAGTGTCGCTGGCAGCCATGCCGGACGGCCTGTTGGTGCTTGACGGTGAAGCCTGCACCATCACCCGCTTTGACCTGGAGGGCAATCCTGTAGCCCGCTTTGGCGGAGCCGGGCCGGGGCGGGGAACCTTTGAGTCGCCCAGGGTGTTGTTGGCTAGCCAGAGCTACATCTTTGTGCTTGATTATGGCAACCGCCAGGTGCAGCGTCTCGACCACAAGGGCCAGTACGTTTCGCGCTATGCTTTCCGCAAGAGCCGCGAGTCACAGGAGCTGCGCCTACTAGGAGGGTTGGGCCTGACCCCTCAGGAAGAGCTGCTGATTTATGACGCGGACAGCCAGAAGATTCGCAAGCTTTCCCTCGAGGGTGAGGTGCTGTTCTCGCTACCGTTGCCCGTGGTCGAGGGTGAAGACCCCAGCAGCATGGTGGACATGGCCGTGTTGGACGACATCATTTATGCCATCCGGCGTGGTGGCAGCAAAATTCATCGCATCACGCTGGGGGGTCAGGCTTTACCCAGCCTCGAGGTGTACGCGCCGTTGCGGGGGATTGCTATCTGGCAAAACACCTTGTCAGGCACGCCCCAGACGCCAGCAGGCCGCTCTGCCCAGGGGGCCTAAAAACGCCCAGCGGAATCTTGTGCTGTCCTACAGCCGGGTTGAGGCAAGGGCCGCAAAATAAGCCCATGAAACTCAAGTCCGGTGACCCTGCTCCGCTGATTCAGCTACAAGACGCCAGGGGCAAAACCATAGACCTGGCTGAGCTGGTGCAGCAGGGCCGTTACATCGTGCTGTGGTTTTATCCCAGGGCCAGCTCGCCCGGCTGCACCATCCAGGGCAGGCAGTACGCCCGGCTGCACGAGCAATTCCGGCAGCTGGGCGCGGAAGTGTTTGGCATAAGCCGCGACCCAGCCCCGGCGCAGTGCAACTTTATCAGCAAGCTTTCACTCGAGGGGAGCATGATTCCCGACCCTGCGGGGGTGGTAGGTCGCGCGTTTGGGGTGGGAGGGTTGTTGGGCTTTTACAACCGCGACACCATCCTGATCAACCCCCAAGGCCGCATCGAGCGCATATGGCGCAACGTCAACCCCTTCCGCGATGCCCAGGTGGTGCTGGAGTATTTGGCTAGGGTGAGCCAGCTCGAGGCCACCTAGATGAAGCCTGGCCTACAACCGGTGGTGGGTTTTTCCAGCAGACTTTAAGTATGCGGCGCTTATGGTGGATAACCTTGCTGTTGGCCCCGGTGTTGGCGCTGGCGCCCGGCGATCCGGTGGCTTTGCCCAAGGTACAGGATTCCCACGGCAGACCCGTAGATCTCGCGGCCATAGCCAGGGGAGGGAAGTACCTGTTGTTTTGGTTTTATCCCAAGGCCAACTCGCCTGGCTGCACCGCCCAGGGTAAACGCTACGCGGAGCTGTATAACGAGTTTGACCGGCTTGGGGTGGAGATTTTTGGTGTGAGTTCCGATCCCGCGGCTGAGCAGTGTGCCTTTATCGAGCAGATGGCCCTCAAAGGCGCCATGCTGCCCGACAAGAACGGCACCTTAGCCCGGCTGTTCAAGGTGGGGGGCTTTTTTGGCTTTTACAGCCGTGATACCATCCTGGTCAACCCCCAAGGCCGCATCGAGCGCATATGGCGCAACGTCAACCCCTTCCGCGATGCCGATACAGTGCTGGCCTACATGCGCGAGCTAAAGAGGTAGGTCAATGGGCTTGCGCGGGCTTTCATGAGGGTCTTGGTCATTGGTGCGGGGGTAGGGGGCTTGACCGCAGCGGCCCTGCTGGCTAGGGCTGGCCTCGAGGTCACCGTCTTAGAGCACCACACCTACCCTGGGGGCTCAGCGGGCACCTTCTGGTACCAGGGCTTCCGTTTCGATGCCGGGGCCACCCTGCTGTCGGGCTTTAGCGAGGAAGGCGTTTTTGCCCGGTTGGAGCGCCTTTTGGGAGTGCGTTTTCCTGTACGCAGGCTGTCTGCAGGTGAGCCTCTGATGGAGGTCTGGCTGCCGGACGGGCGGGTGGTGCCTCGTCCGGTGGGGCGCACCCACGAGCTCGAGGCCCAGCTCGAGGCCTTTGGTAGACAGGTAAGGGGTTTTTGGTCCTGGCAGGCTAGGCGGGCCCTGGCCCTGTGGCAACTAGCCCAAGGTCTGCCCTTCCCGCCTGCCGACGCCCTAGAGTTCTGGCGTCTGTTGCGTAAGGGTCTGCCCTGGGCCCTGCAAAACTGGGCAGACCTACCGGGCATCCTGGCCGACCTGGTGCGCCCTACCGCCAACCACGCCCCTAACCACCCGGGGTTTCGCCGCTTTTTAGATGCTCAGCTTTTGATTGCCTCCCAAGCCGATGCGGCACACACCTATGCTCTTTTTGGTGCTGCTGCCTTGGACCTACCCCACCAGGGGCCGGTGATGCCGCTGGGTGGGATGGGTTCGGTTGCCCAGACGCTGGCCCAGGCCGTGGTTCGGTATGGAGGCAGGGTGCTATACCGCCACCGGGTAGTGCAGTTGAAAACCAGAAACGGACGTGTGGAAGCAGCAGAAGTGGTGCTGGGGGGGCGTCGGCGGGGTGAGCGCGAGACCATGGAGGCCGACTTGTTCATCGCCAACCTAACCCCGGGCGATCTTGCTGCCCTGATTCCAGGGAAGGAAAAGCAGGCTCCACCCGCCGATGGCTGGGGCGCTTTTGTGCTGTACGCGGCCATCCCCCGGGCAGCGGTTCCGCCTGGGGCGCCCTACCGGCAGTGGGCAGGTGAGGGCGACTGGGTGTTCCTCAGCCTGTCCGACCCGGAGGATGCTACCCGGGCGAGAGCGGGATTGTGTGTTCTGTCGGCCTCGGTGCACACCCGGCTGGCCGACTGGCACGGCCTTAGCGAAGAGGAGTACCGCGCGCAAAAGCAGGCCTGGCAGCAGCGGCTTGTTGACCAGGTAGAACGCCTGATGCCGGGTTTTAGGGAGTCGGCAGTTCTGCTGCTGGGGGCCACCCCACGCACCTATCATTTTTACACCCGCCGGCAGGGGGGATGGGTGGGAGGATACCCGCAGGTGCACCCCCTGCGCATCCCCAGCCCCAAAACACCCTTTCCCAACCTCTGGCGGGTAGGGGAGACCATTTTTCCTGGCCAGTCGGTGCCCGCGGTGGCGATGGGAGGTGAGCGGATTGCTGCCCTGGTGCTGGAGCGGCTGGGCCTTAGCGCAGGGCCACAGGCTGCCCCACTCTCCAGTAAGCTGCCATAACCTTGCGGGCTGCCGGAAGGGCCACGCCACTGCCCTCTCCGCCGTTTTCAAAGAAGGCCACTACCACCAGCGGGGGGCGTGGGTCGCTGGGGTCTACTGGCCCGTAACCCATGTACCAGGCGTGCTCGAGACCAGGGGTGAGGCTTTCGTTTTGGGCGGTTCCGGTCTTGCCCGCAGTGGCTACCGGAAAATCCCCCAGCACGTGCCGGGCAGTACCCCAGGTTACGGTTTTTCGCATGCCTTCTTGCAGCTCGCGCCAGTAGCGGCCACCTACCAAGGTGATGGGGCGTTTTATCTCCTGGTTGCCAATTCGGCGAACCAGGTGCAGCTCGGGCTGCCGGCCGCTTTGGGCAATGGTGGCCAGCATGCGGGCAATCTGTACTGGCGTGACCTTGTTATACCCCTGCCCAATCATGATAGAAAGGGTCTCACCCGGCCACCAGCGTGGGTCTTTGGGGATGTTTTGCTTCTTCCACTGCAAGGTGGGTACAATCCCGGCTTGTTCGCCGATTTCTAGGCCCGTAGGCCGCCCTAGACCGAGCTCGAGGGCCCGCTTGTGCAGCTTATTTACCATGCCGATCGGATCAAGCATAGCCACTTGGTAGTACCAGGTGTTGCAGCTTTGCGCGATGGCTTCCCTAACCGTCATCATGCCCATGTCTACCCTGGCCCAGTTGCGCCGAATGCCGCCGAAAACGATGTAAGGACTGCAACGGAACGCAGTGTTGACTGTTACATAGCCGCTTTCTAGAGCCATGCTCGAGCTGGCCAGCTTGTAGGTGGAGCCCGGCGGATACGTGTTGATGGCGCGGTTTAGGGTGGGTCGGTCTTTGTCGGTAAAAAGCTCGCGAATTTTCTCGTTGGGGCGTGGTCTGCGACCAAAGAGGTTGGGGTCAAAAGCGGGTGCGGTGGCCATGGCCAAAACCTCCCCATTGCGCGGATCCAGCGCCACAATAGCCCCCTTGGCCCTTTGCGCTAGGGGAAGACCGTAGCGCTGGCGTATGCGATTGATGTCGACCACGGCTTCCTGCAAGGCCTGTTCAGCGGCCCGCTGCAGATCCAAATCCAGCGTAAGGTAGACATCGTTGCCGGCCTGAGGTTCTCTGATCTCCTGGTAGCGCACCCGTTGCCCTCGGGCATTTACCTCGGCCAGTACTACCCCCTTAATGCCCCTGAGCTGGGGTTCTAGGGCGGCCTCGAGGCCTGAGGCCCCCACCAGCTCCTCTGGCTCATAGCCCTCTTTGAGCTGCTCATGGTTGGGCAAGGCGGTGTAACCAATGACCGGTCCCGCGATTGGGTTGGGATAGATACGCTCAATCCGCTCGAGAAGCCTCAGGTTTGGCTCGCCCGCAGTTAGCTCGGCCAGGGTGGGGATGATGGCCTCAGGGATGTTGACCATCAGTTCCACTGGCTCGCGCCCTACCTCGGGCAGAGCCTTGAGTCCGATCAGAGCAAGTAGTCGCTCTCTAAACTGCACCTCGCCCCCCAGGTACAGCAAATCCACAGCCAGGCGGTTGGTTGCAAGCAGCCGACCGTTGCGGTCGAATATACGCCCCCTAGGGGCTAGGATGGTTTCGGTGCGTAGGTAGTTGCCCTGGCTACGGATGGCATATTGCTCGTACTGCAGCACCTGAAGCTGCCACAGCCGTGCAGTAAAGAGCAGCAGCATTAGGTAGAAAATCCCCAGCAGGCTCCAGATGCGGCGGTTCATAGAGCACTCCTATCTGCTTGGGCCAGCATAAAGCCGTCGGTAAAGCCGAAACACCAGGGGTGCTACCAGTATGGTAAACAGCATCTCTGCCATGATAACGGACCAAAGGTTAAGAGGGTTGAACTGTCCTAGCCGCAGCCACAAGGCTACTAGGATGATGCCCAACCACTTGGCCACGAAGCTCCCTCCCAAGATAACCATCTGCCCGGCTGGCACGTCCCAGTGCACCAGGCGCGAAAGCCGGTAGTAGGCGTAGGCAGCCAACAACAGCCCCACCGCGTGCAGCCCGGGGTATCCAGCTGAGAGCAAGTCCTGCAGAAGTCCCACTGAGAAGGCCAGGGGTAAGCCAAAATAAGGTGAGGAAGAAGCGCTTAGCAGTAGGGTGGCCAGGTAGATTAGATCGGGTGGCGGAATGGTATCGCCCAACAGCCCGGACAAAAAACTTTGCAGGACGAAGGCAAAGGCAATAACTAAAATTGGTCGCATAGCTGAGGGTGTAGAGGGCGGTTACTTTTCCGGGTTATGGTCGGCTCGGAATTACAGCGGTCTAAGTACTTGCACCTCCTCCAGCAGCGAGAGCTGTACGGCGGGTCGCACCAACAAAACCTTTTTCAGGGCCCCGGGTGGCACAGGCAGTACCTGCTCAACTGTACCCACGGTAATACCGGCAGGGTAGAGCCCTTGCAGAGCGCCTGTGACCACCTTGTCACCAGGCTTAACATTGGCCTCAGGCGCGATTTCAACCCTCAGCATGCGTGGAGGAGCCCCATAAGCGATGCCTCTACCAGGCGTGCTCACCAGCCGTACCCCCACCCTCGACTCGGGATCGAGGATGGTGCGTACAACAGCCCCGTTAGGCGTGACCTCGGTAATAACGCCTACTAGCCCTTCCATGGATGTTACAGGCATTCCTACCCGCAGGCCTTGGGCTGCACCGGCCCCTAAGAAAAGCCTCTGGTACAGCCCCGAGGCATCATCGTTGATGACTGGCGCCACGGCAACCACCCCTAGGCCCTGAACCGCTTGTACCCGCAAGGTGGCCTGTAAGCGGCGATTTTCCAGGGTTAAGCGCTGGTTTTCCTGCCGCAACAGCTGTAGCTCTGCCTGCAGCCGCCGTTGCTCGGCCCGCAGGTCGCGCCGGTCAAAAAAGGCTGCCAGGCTAGCCTTGGTATTCTGTCCTAGCCTGTAGGAAAGGCCAAACAAAGGGGCAATGCTCGCGGCAAACTCCCCTGGTAAGGTAGGGGCTGATTGGCGGGTGATGGTGGCTAGAAAAATGCCCAGCAATAGTAGTCCCGACAACAAAAACCGGCGCAGTAAGGTTTCGCTCACGACCTACCGTCCTTCGGGCCATGCACTTGAGATTGGCTTGCGTTTGTCAATATCTAGCTCCTAAACGAGGGTTTACATGGTTACTCAACTTGGTACCGCTCCTTAGCAGGTATATATTACCCAGTTTTGCAAGCGGCTTTGCCTCGAGGTCTCAGCGGCCCTCCCACTAGCTAGAATGGGCGTAACCTACCGTATTCCGTAAGGCGATCCGAAAGGGACCTATTTTTTCAGCGCATCGCGGATTTCGCGCAGCAGCATGACTTCCTCAGGAGGGGCTGCGGGGGCTGCCTCGAGCCCTTGCTTTCTAATGTTCATGGGGGCTATTACGACGAAATACAAGGTGAGGGCTACCAACAAAAAGCTCACTACGGCATTGATGAACTTGCCTATGTTCAGGGCCCCTAGCTTTAAGGCTGAAAAATCGGGTGTACCAAAAATTATACCGATCAGGGGGGTGATGATATCCGTCACCAAGGAGTTGATGGTGGCTCCGAAGGCGCTTCCAATAACCACACCAACCGCCAGATCGAGCACACTGCCGCGCAAGACGAACTTTTTAAATCCTTCTAGCATACAGACCTCCTCACTTGCAAGCTGCTAGCTGACGAAGCTTGCAGTAGTGTAGTAAGTTACACTACCTGGCCTGGGCCTGAGGTTTGCTCTGGGATATGGGAGCGCTTTTGCCGGTGCTTATGCAGTGGTCTCAAGGCCCTAAGCCCTGCTGGGCGGCCCACCTGCAAGGTGGGGCAGGAATACCACCAGCCCCGGCCAGACCTCTACCCTTGACGCAGGGCCCGCCACTGACGACAATCGGGGAGTGAAGGCCTTTAAGCCCCACCTACATGGACTGTCCAGCTACCCGTACAAAAAGGCAGAAGCGCCCATCAAGCTTGATCAGAACGAAAGCCCCTTCGACCTCCCCGTCGAGCTCAAAGAGCGGGTATTACAGCGTCTGCAAGCGCTAGATTTCAACCGCTACCCTCACCTACACGCTGAGGATGTGCGGGAGAGGCTGTCGGCGCATCTGGGCTGGCCCATGGAAGGGCTGGTGGTTTCTCCGGGCTCTAACCTGCTCATTCAAGCCCTGGCCCAGGCGGCGGGGCGGGTGCTGGATACTGCGCCTTCTTTCCCTCACTACGCGCTCAGTGCAAAACTAGCGGACACACCTTATCGGGCTATTTCCCTGGGCCCTGGCTTTGACCTACCGACCAGGGCTTTGCTCGAGGCCATGGAAGCCGAGCCGGGGGTGCTGTTTCTGTCCAACCCCCACGCGCCCACGGCCCGGCTTTTTGCCGAAGCGGATATTCGTCTTTTAGCCGAAAAGGCCACGCAAACCGGCTGGTTGCTGGTCTTAGACGAAGCCTACCATCAGTTCTCGGGCACCGATTATTTGCCGCTGGCTCGAGGCAACCCCAATGTAGCCATCCTGCGCACCTTCTCCAAGGCCTGGGGGCTGGGGGGTATCCGGGCGGGCTACCTGCTGGCTTCGCCAGAGGTGGCGGGAGTAGTGCAGAACTTTGTACCCCCCTTTGGCCTGCCGGCTCACACTGCCCAGATTTTGCTCACGGTGCTGGAGTCGCCCGGCTATGTCCAGGGGATTGTGCAGACCTTGGTAGCTGAGCGGGAAAAGCTCTTTCAGGCCCTGCAAAAGCACCCTACCTGGCAGGTGTATCCGAGCCAGACCAACTTCCTGCTCATCCGCACCCCCGATGCCGCCGCCGCCTACAGCGGGCTTCTGCACCGGGGCATCCTGGTGCGACGGCAGGACCACTATCCTAGCCTGGAGGGGTGTATCCGGGTCTCGCTGGGTACGCCCCAGGAGAACCAGCGCTTTTTGCAGGCTGCTTTCGCCCTGGCCGAGGTGCCCCATGCGTAGCGCCTTCATCGAGCGCAACACCGCCGAGACCCAGATCAAACTAAGCCTGAGCCTCGATGCGGCCCCAGGCGGGCAGATCTCGACCGGTCTGGGCTTTCTCGATCACATGCTATTGGCCCTAGAGCGGCACGGACGGTTTGGCTTGAGCATCGAAGCGAAGGGCGACCTGGCCGTGGATGTGCACCACCTGGTGGAAGACGTGGGCATCGTGCTAGGTATGGCCCTGCGGCAGGCGGTAGGGGAGGGCAGGGGCCTCGAGCGCTACGGCGAAGCCACCGTGCCCATGGACGAAACCCTGGTGCAGGTGGTGCTGGATCTGTCCGGGCGCAGCCACCTGGCCTTTGTGCCCGAAGAGCTGAGCATTGAAGGGAGCGCTGGGGGTCTGAATGCCTATCACCTACGCGAGTTTCTGCGGGGGCTTTGCAACCACGCCGGCCTGACCCTACACGTGCGGGTCTTGGCGGGCCGCGAAGCCCACCATGTGATAGAGGCCACCTTCAAGGCCCTGGCCCGGGCCCTCTACCAGGCCACCCGCCTGACCCGGCCCGACCTGCCCAGCACCAAGGAAGTTCTGTAGGGCTATGAAAACCCTCTTGATCGACTACGGCTCGGGCAACCTGCACAGCGCCGCCAAGGCCCTGCAAGCCACGGGCTACCGGGTCACGGTCTCGGACGACCCCCGTCAGGTAGCAAAACACGACTTGCTGGTGTTGCCGGGACAGGGCCACTTCGGGCAGGTCATGCGCTCCTTCCAGGCCTCGGGCTTCGAGGAGGGGGTGCGGCAGCACATTGTGATGGGCAGGCCCTTTTTGGGCATTTGCGTGGGGATGCAGATTCTGTTCGAAGGCTCCGAGGAAGCGCCCGAAACCGCCGGGCTGGGGTTGGTGCAGGGTCGGCTGGCTCGCTTCCAGGCCGCGCGGGTGCCGCAGGTGGGCTGGAACACGGTAGATTACAGCGCCCACTTTGAGCACCTCTCAGGCCGCCACTTTTACTTCGTGCACTCCTACTTCGCCCCGTTGGTTGAGGGAAGCATTGGGGTTGCTAATTACAGCGGTACCTGCTTCACCGCGCTTTATGTTCGGGATAACGTAATAGCCCCGCAGTTCCATCCGGAAAAAAGTGGTGCATCCGGGCTTTTGTTGCTCGAGGCTATTCGACAGTATTTCGTTCGGAGGCTGTAGCACGAACCTCAACGGAAGCCAAAGACGTGCAGTACCAGTGCAGATCGTTGGTGCGAGGCGTACCCTCTTTGACGCCTCAGCCAGACTCATGAGCGAGGTTTACCAGGTCTTCCTCGGTAATCAGCCGCCCTTGTCCGCCAATCGCCGTGGCCGCCAGCGAGCCAGCCAGGTTGCCCAGACGGGCAGCCACGAAGGGGTCTTTGCCCTGTAGGATGGCATGGGCGAAGGTAGCTGTGAATGCATCGCCTGATCCGGTGGTATCCACGACCTCCTCCAGGGGATAGGGCTCTATCAGCTCTTGGCGGGTTGCGGTAACCACAATGGAGCCCCTTGCTCCGACCTTTACTACCACCGTTTCGTGGCCCCAGCCCCTAAGCTCAGCAACCCCGTCACTTATAGAGGAAGCACCGGTCAGCGTTCGCAGCTCCACATGGTTCATCAGCAAGTAGGGCACCCCGCGCAGGATGTCCAGCAGTTCTCTGCCGGCAGCCCGCACCGCGCCGGTACCCAGGTCAACAAAGATGGGCAATCCGCGCTTGCGGGCCGCAGCTAGGGCATTGATGGCGTACTGCCGTTGAGGCCCGCCCACGAAGGCGTAGGCCGAAAAAACCACCGCGTCCACCTGGTCGAGCACACGGGGTTTGAACTCGGCCGCATCCAGGAAGCGGCTGGCACCTCCAGCAGAAATCATAGAGCGCTCCCCACCTGGAAGCAGCAGAATCAGAACCGAAGAGGTGGTTTGCTCGGGGTCTGTCTGCAGGTACTTGAGATCAACCCCGACTTTTTCAAGCTGTGATAGGGCCACGCTGCGAAAGGGGTCATCCCCTACCCGGCTGGCCAGGTACACCTGGTTGCCTAAGCTTGCCAGGTGGGCTGCCAGGGTTCCTCCTGCACCGCCGGGTTTCATTACGGCCTGCAGGGCGGTAATTTCCTCACTTGGCTCGGGGATTCGCTCGAGGAAGTAGATGAGGTCAACCGATACATCTCCTACGACAAAGAATCGCATCACGGCCTCCCAGCCTTTCCTCACCCAATTACAGGATTTACCACAAGTTTACCGGCATCCAGGGTTGATGCATAGAGATGCTACCCTGAGCCCATGAGAAATCTCTAACAAGCTGGAGTCACCCTATGCGTTGTGCGAGTTCCTCAAAGAGCTGCAAACTAAGGGTCTCGCCACGTACGGTCGGGGGCAGGCCCAGCGCCTGCAGTGCATCCGCTACCTTTTCTGGTGCATAGCCAGCCGCCTTCAAAGCGTTTACTAGGGTTTTGCGCCGTTGGGCAAAGGCAGCTTCGACCAGACGAAAGAGGACTGGATGATCGGGTTTGCCATTGGGTTCCAGGCAAACTACGCTGCTTGTTACCTTAGGTGGGGGAAAGAAGGCACCAGGGGGCACATCTGCGATGCGTTGGATCTGGGCGTGGTACTGTACCCTCAACGAAAGCAGGCCGTACTCGGATGTGGCGGGTTGGGCGGCCATGCGCAGCGCCACTTCTTTTTGCACCAGCACAACGATCCGCCGAAAGCGGCCTGACAACAAGAGCCTGGTTATGAGGGGGGTGGCGATGTTGTAGGGCAGGTTACCAGCAAACAAGCTCTGGGCAGGTAGGCTGGCCCAGTCGAAGGCCAGTGCATCGCCCCAGACAATCTGCACGGGTAAACCGGCCAGGGTTTCGGGATAGACAGCCTCGAGCCGCTGGTCCATCTCAATGCTCACAACCTTTGCGCCAGCCTCGGCCAAAGCCCTTGTCAGGGTCCCCAGGCCGGGTCCCACCTCATAAACGGTATCGCCAGGCTGTAGCTGGAGCGCCCCGATGATTTTTCGCAGATAGCTCTGCTCGACCAAGAAATTCTGTGCAAATCGCTTATCTGCCCTTAGACCATGACGGCCCAGCAGTTCCCGAACGACCTTGGGCGAGGTAAGGTTCACGCTTGCGGCAGAGGGGGATATCCGCATCTTTAGAGGATGCCTGCACCTACCGGGGGAATTTCCACAATTTCCCAGTCCAGCCTGTCCTCATCTAGAATTAGCTCTAGATACTGGTTGTGGTCGAGCGCGTCGATGAGGGCTAATTTTTCTTTGACCAGGATGCCGTTTTTCATCACGGTGTGGCCATAAACACCAAAGCGGTGGCCCATACGCTCAACATAGTCGGCGTTGCTGAGCCACCATTCTTTGGCTTCACGGCTGCTGTAAAACATCTCATCGTAGGTTTGCAACCATGGTACCGGCCCTACGTGGGCGAAGTTGACCCCAAAGAGGTTGAGCTGGCTGGGGAAAGTCTGAATCCAGCTTTTTATCTCCTCAGGAAGCTCTACCCCGCCCAGCTCAGGGTGGAACTCTTTGTGCTCGAGGTGGGCATTGCCCAGCACCAGGTTTCCTGTGATGACCGCATGATCGTGGTTGCCCATCAGTATGGTGATGTGCTCTGGGGCAGCTTCCTGGAAACGCTTAATGCGCATCAGCTCGCGAATCTGTGCCTTAGCGGCCATACGCAGGTGATCAGGGTTATTGGGGTCATACTCCTCGAGGCCGGTGAGGCGGCGGTAGTCGGCCAGGAGCTTAGGGTGCACCAAATCACCCATCAGAACCACACGGTAGGTACCCCGCTTCAGCGGATCGGAGGGCAGCCAGTCCTCCCCTACGGCATAGGAGTTTCTCAGCGCCCGCCACAGCTTGGGAAATTCGGCATGCAGATCTCCAATCGCGATAACCTTGATCACAGATACCCTTTGCTCAGGAAGCCTGGCCCTTCAACAAAGCCCGCAACTCACCATAGAGTTTACGGGTTTCCTCGGGGTGTTTGCCATACCCTCCGTACTTCATCACGATGAGTGCAGCCTGCTTACCTAGTCCTGCGTGCTTGAGCCGCTCGAGCAGCCGGTCAATAAGCTCTTGCAGCCCGGGTCTAACTGAGGGCTCGGGATGTTCGGCTGGGGTCTCTACAGCAGGTTGGTTATACGCATTCACTGTGCCAGCCAGTTTAGCTTGGCTGGGCTCAGAGGGGTTGTGCTCGACCCACTGTGGCTCGAGAAGCAGGGAACGACCCACACCAAATTTAGCTGCAGCCCGTAGGAACGCCTCAGCAAAGGCGGCCTTGAAGCTGTCGCCCTCACCCACGTCTTCCTTACAGACATCCATAATGCGAAGCCTGCACTTCACGGCATATGAACCGTTGGGCGGGGCCGGGGTCTGAAGAACCTCATAGCTGTCTTGCCAGCCCTCGACCCCCACCACCTCGTCAAGCCGGTCCATTAGGGCCCTGTGGCTTATGTAAGGAACCATCAAGGCCTTCCGCTTATCCTTGGATAAGGCTTCCACCCGCCACTGCAAATCCTCAGGTGGAAAAGGCTCACCTAGCATATCCCAGACATCATTCATTGGTACTCATTCTATCAGCCTGTCAACCGCTGCTTTGCCTAAACCCACAGAGACATTGTCGAGAGGCAGATTGAACCTGGGCAGACATGAGACCCCTAGGAAGAGGGGGCTAGCAGGGGAGAGGAGGTCTGCCAGGCGGGCTTACTCAAAAGGTCTTCTGAGGCGTGTGCAAGGCCTAGGAGAGGGCGCAAGACTGAGCTGGATGATTATCCAAACCACTGCAACTGCCAAAGGCGCTGCCGGGCCAGATGCACCTCAGGCGTACTCTGGTTATGGGTCGGTTGTGTTGGCCTACTGTGCTCGGACAACCACAGGTGAGACTCTGAGTGAAGCAAAATAGGGGAACCACTTTTAGGAAGAGGAGGTTCCCCAGATGCAGCTTACCACAGTC
>Ga0209017_10001018_pt1 | contig 23617 bp, 15 predicted proteins | sample YNPBryunderm2012_FD_185812 | JGI IMG/M metagenome (GOLD analysis project Ga0209017, IMG submission 185812) | Anoxygenic and chlorotrophic microbial mat microbial communities from Yellowstone National Park, USA - YNP Bryant MS undermat 2012... ...
AGTTCGGTGCCTGAATGCGGAGGCGAACGTGGCTTGGATCGTCCTGCCGCTGACCGACTTTCATTTCTTCGATCGTGTATTCGCCCCCCCGCGACAGCACAATATCCAGAACTTTCGGTAACAGCAACGAATCGAGGATGTGGCCGGACATTTCAACCTGTTCCATGGCGGCCGCTGTCGTTCCGGGCATGACAAGCCTCCCTCCGAGAGCCAGCAGGTGTCAGGCGATTTCTCTGGCTATTTTACCGAACCCGAGGTGTCCGCCGCTTGTTTTCCGCTGAAATTCGCCAACGCCGACGGGCTCACTGGCTTGAGTTGCGGGTCGTTGGCCGGCAACACCTCGCGATAACCACGGGCATCAACATTTTTCGCGGTGATTCCCAGTGCAGGGATTAACGCAAACGATACGGCACTTCCAGCCCGTGCGTCTGCATCAAAGCCTGATCGGCCAGGAGCTTGATCGACTCTCCGTCGGCAATCTTTTCCCCAGCGTCCAGGATCAAGGTTCTCGGGCAGAGATCCAGGACAAGATCGAGATCGTGGGTGGCGATCAATAATGTGCCAGGCAATTGCGTAAGCTGCTGAATCAATTCCCGACGGCTTCGCGGATCGAGATACATGCTGGGTTCATCGAGCAATAGCACCTCGGGTTGCATGGCCAGCACGCCGGCCAATGCGGCACGGCGTTTCTCACCACCCGACAGAGTGTCGGGGGAACGGTCGGCAAAATCATGTAAGCCGACGGCCTTCAGTGCCGTTTCGGCCCGAGACAGCGCCTCTTCGACCTGACAGCCAAGATTCAATGGTCCGAAGGCGACATCCTCGAGAAGGGTTGCAGAGAACAGTTGATCTTCGGGGTTCTGAAAGACGATGCCGACCTTCTGAGGCATGTGCCGACGATGCTGCGGAACTGCCGGATCGAGCCCGGCGATCAGAATTTGTCCGGGTTGACCGGGGAGTACGCCACACATTCGTAAAAACAGCGTGGTTTTCCCCGCTCCGTTCGGCCCGACCAGAGCGAGGCGTTCTCCCTCAGCGACCTCAAAGGTCAGGTTGCGTAAGGCGCAGCGTCCTCCAGCGTAAGTGTGCGATAAATTGACGATGCGGATCAATCGACAATCGCTCATGACAGCAGGTCTATGAACTTCCCCCAGGATTCACCAGAATCGGCACGGTGATTCTCAGACCATCGTAGCTCAGCAGGTTGTGGCCATCCCTCGCAATGGATTCAGGCAGTGGCGGGACGGGCCATGACTGGGCTGAACTCAGGCGATGGCTTGGCGTGATCGATCCGTGGGGCAGCCGAGACCGGTTTTCCGGGATTCGTTGTTGATGTGTCGAACGTCAAAGTTCCCTCGTTGCCCCGCCGGCAGTCGTGTAAAACTAGTGAAGAGTTTGCCCTTGGAAGGAGGATGCCGTGACCGAACGACCCCGCTGGTTCCAGACCACCGCCATCGATTATCCAAACAGTCGACCGCACATCGGCACGGCGTTCGAAAAACTCGGTGCCGACGTGCAAGCCCGTTACCGGCGGATGGAGGGGTACGATGTCTTTTTTTTGATGGGCAACGACGAGAACACCCTGAAGGTGGCCAACCGCGCCCGCGAACTCGGTTTGCATCCCCAGGTCTACTGCGACGACATGGCCCGACAGTTCCGCGAAGTCTGGGATGCCCTGGACATCAGTTACGACTGCTTCATTCAGACCAGTCACGAGCGGCATAAGGACTGTGCCCGCAAGTTCGTTCAGAAAGTGTATGACAACGGCCATATCTACAAAGGCAGCTACGAGGGCTGGTATTGCCCCGACTGTGAAGAATTCAAAAGCGACAAAATTTACACAGAGAATGCCGGACAGTGCCCGATCCACAAACGACCACTGATCCGACGCTCCGAGCCCTGCTGGTATTTTCGGCTATCCTCATTCCAGGATCGATTGTTGAAGTTTCTTAAGGAGAATCCGAGCTTCATCCAGCCCGAAAGCCGCCGCAACGAGATGATTTCCTTCATCGAAACCGAAGGATTGCAAGACTTAAACATCTCTCGGCACGGCGAAGAGTGGGGCATTCGCCTGCCCTTCGATCCCGAGTTCACCATCTATGTGTGGTTCGATGCATTGCTGACATACATCACCGGCATCGGCTATGGCGACGACCGAGCGACGTTTGAAAAGTATTGGCCAGCGGACATCCATTTCATCGGGAAGGATATCACTCGTTTCCACTGCCACATCTGGCCGGCGATGCTCTGGGCCGCCGGAGAGGAACCGCCGAAACAAGTCTTCGGACACGGATTTGTCTATCGGCGAGACGACAAAACCGGCGAAAAAATCAAAGAAAGCAAATCGCTCGGCAATGTCACCGAACCGATGGACTTAATCAGCAAATTTAGCGCCGAGGGATTTCGTTATTATTTCATGCGTGAGTGTCCCTTCCCCTCCGACGGTGATTTCAGTTTCTCGCGGTTCGCGGAAGTCTTTAACACCGATCTGGCGAATACGCTGGGCAATCTCCTGAGCCGGACGGTGACGATCCCTTCAAAAAATCTCGGCGGCTGCTTCCCTGGCACGGCCGGACGCATTCCCCGTCCGGTGTCCGAAGAATTCGACGCAGGAGGGCTTGTTCGAGAAGTGCGAGCACGTGTCGAATCCTGTGAATACAACCAGGCATTGCAAGCGGTGATGTCGCAGTTGCTGTATCCGACAAACAAATACATCGGCGATCGCGAACCGTGGAAGGTGGTAAAAACCGATCCTGTCGCTGCTGCGCAGATTCTCCACGATGTGGTGGAATCATTACGAATCGCCGCGATTTTGCTGAAGCCGTTTATTCCACGATCGGCCGAGGCCATTTACACCAGCTTCAATTTCCCGACGGCTTGGTCCGAAGTGAAATACGCCGATGCCGCGGAACTCCGGCCGCTGCCCCAGGATTTGCGAGTGATCGCCGAACTGATCGACGGCAAGCCGAAGCCGCTTTTCCCCAGGATTTCCTGAGTCAACGCCTGCTGCCATTGCGGAGTTGCGATGACCGACGAACGTGTCTTGTGCATCCCCGAGCGGCATTTCCAGCAGGTCGGGGCTTTTTTCGGTTTCCGGCCTGCCTCAGCCGAGTATGCTGCTGCTCTTCTCGACCCGGCCGCCGCCAGCTTTCACTCCCGAGCCGAGGCGGAGCCGAACCCACAACTGAAGCAACTGATCCCGTACATCGTGCTCCGGCACGGCGATCGGCTCTTTCACTACCGCCGGGGGACCGCCGGCACAGAGACTCGGCTTGCGGCGATGCGTTCCGTCGGCGTCGGTGGGCACATCTCCGAGTGCGATGCCACGGCCGGAGCCGATCCATATCGAACCGGCATGCTCCGGGAACTCGCCGAGGAAATTGCTCACCTCGGCCCATACCAAGAACAATTGCTCGGCTTCGTCTACGATGATCGCACGCCGGTCGGATCTGTCCATCTCGGCGTGGTTCATTTGTTGGAACTGCATCAAGCAACGGCCCAGCCCCGAGAAGCCGCTCTGAGCGAGGCCGGTTTTGCCCCACTCGCCTTGTTAAAACGACAAGCGGAGCAGTTTGAAACCTGGTCGCAGTTCGTGCTTTCCGCCCTGACGGGCGAACCCTTGACGCCAAACGGCCAGCAAATAGGATAACAGGATGATTGTGATTGAGCTTACTGCGGAAGTGGCGGAATTGGCAGACGCGCCAGATTCAGGTTCTGGTGCCCGCAAGGGCGTGGAGGTTCAAGTCCTCTCTTCCGCACTCCGTTTCTCCTCCGCGAAGCAGATTTCTTGCGTATCATGCCGTGGCACCCGCCACTTACTCCAGCGTCGATTTTCTTAAGTTGCTTTTTACACACTTTTTTGGGGCGAAGCAGATAGCCACGATTACGAGGTCTCGGTGTTGCGGTGCCCGGTGAACGGCTTGGGCATCGCTTGCACGAGTGGACCGTATAACTCGGGCCTGCGCCAATTGACCCGGTCGATTTCATACTCGCCAACGCAGTGGATCAATCGCTTTTGCCGGGCCGCTGCCGGCTCGATCTCCGCGAGGAAAAGTGTTTCTTGATCGTGTTCGGCATAGCACAAGTAATTTCCGGAATAATCGGTCGCGGAACTGTGCCCGATAAAATGGTAGCCACCTTCCCAGCCAACCCGGTTCACCGCAAGATAGTAAACATGATTCTCGAGTGCCCGGACTCGTGGTACCAGAGTCGCCATTTTGATGGCGTTGTCGGCCCAGTTTGTCGGCAAGACGATCAAATCCGCGCCGAGCAGCGTGAGAATTCGGGACACCTCGGGAAAACTCGCGTCGAAACAGATATTGACACCGACACGAAGTCCGCCGAGGTCGTACACGTGATACGGTTGCTGACCGGGATCGACAAAGCGGTCGGCACCGAGGCAGGGCAGGTGAGTTTTGCGATACACCGCCACGACGCCGGCTGGCCCGATCAGCACGGCGGAGTTATAGACTGAAGCAGCGGCCGCCTCGAGCATGCCCACCACCGCAAAAATTCCGAGTCGGGCACAGTCGGCCGCCAGGGCATCACTGCTTGGCCCCGGCACGGGCTCGGCGTGGGCACGCACCTCGGCTCGGTTGCGAAAACAATAGCCAGAAAGTGCACATTCTGGAAACACAACCAGTCGTGCCCCGCCCTGGGCTGCTTCGGCAAGCTTGGCGCGAATCGCTTGCAGATTGGTGGCCGATTCTGCGAGACGAACATCCATCTGCACACCGGCAATCCGCCATGTGGCCGTCATCGGAAGTCCTCACGGGATTTTGCCAGATTCGCCGATTCACGAATCAACCGCAGATATGCCATGGCATCCAGGTAACGGCCGGCGATACCGTACTCGGTGAGCGTAACACCCTGGGGTTTGAACGACTGTTCAAACCATTGTGCTGCCTGGTTGTTGAGCCCGGCATGCAAGGAATAAATCCCCTGCGTGAAGAAATAAAGCGATTCAGCGAGTAATTCCTCTCGCAGGGGGGCGGTATCCTGAAATTGTAAGGCGGCAAAGGCAGCGCTGGCGACGGCTCCCGTGGCCATCGCCGCGGTCGGCCGGGCCAGCCGTAGCAAATCAGCCGGTAATGTTTGCAGGTTGCGGGCCTGTTCTTGCAACAGTTCGCTCGCTTCACGATAATTTCCGGCCAGTTGCCAAGCCAGAATCATGATGCCGCGAAGTTCTGACCGGACGGCGGGGGGGACGGTTTTTCCCGATTGATCCAGCTCGTTGAGCTGTTTTTGAAATTGTTCGATGTGGCGGACGGCATCGGCCAGGCGGCCGGCCCGCAACTCGGCTTGAAGCAATTGCAACGATACCGCCAGGTTGTCGGTTCCGAACGCCCCCTCGTCGGCTTCGTGATATTGTGTGATGGCGGCACCCGGTAAGCCAGAACGTAGGGCCAAGTAAAACCGCTGCGCCGGGGTGAGTTTCCCTCGCTCAATTGCTTGGCGATAACTATCGTTCTGATTCTGAAGCGTTTTTGTTATCCGAGCTTCGAGCTGGTCAAGTTGAAACGCTTTCAAAACCGACTCGGTGAGATTTTCGATTTTTTGACCGGGAGGAAAGCGGCGGAGGAATTCTCCCGGATCGTCAGCGACGACGGCCTTCGTGTAGGCGATTGCCTTTTGGATCGCTTCCCGGGCGAGATCCAGTTGCCCGGTGCGTTCATACCATTCTGCAAGTTCCTTTGCCGTTTCCGCGGCTTCAAGTCCCAGACGTGTCGGTAACTGGCCTGGCAGCGGGATCCGTTCCAGAAACTGGACTCGTGCGGTGATATTGATCCATGGCACTTCATTCGGATTCGCGATCGGCATTAACGGATTGCGCCATGCTTCAGCCAAAGCCCGGTAGCCTTCGGGGCGATCCGGCGTCTCGGCGATGGCCCGGTAAGCCGCACGAACCGCCAGCAGCGGTAATGACAACGCCGCGTCATCAGGGGGTGGCGGGGCGGTGGCCGCCACCATGATCACTGCGGCGAATCCCAGGACCGCAGCTCGGGTTGTATACTCACGCTGTTGTTCCGTTTGCCACTGCTGTTGCACCAATCGATTTTGCTTATCCGCGTAGAGTGTGTAGATCAAAGCATCGTCGGCCCAGACTGAGGGAAGTTTCGGCTGAGCGACGTATTGTTCAAACAACGGTATTTCTCGTGCTGGAGGGGATACGACGGTAATTTCCGGAACCGGTTCGACATTCGGCCCGAAGGCTCGGGGCACCGGGTTGAAGCGTAACGATTTTCCCACCGCATCCGTCACGGGACCGACGATTGCGGATTGCCCGTCCAGGTGCCAGAGCCCCCAGCTCGGCAAATTCGCTGTCAGCCGAACAACCTCTTCGAGATTCAACACTCGCCCGGCCGTGGTAAGTACCAGATATCGGAGGTGATGGCGTTCGCAAAGGTCCTGGAGTTGATTCGCCTGGCTCTTCGCCGCGTCGGGGTTGTTTCCCCCGATTGCTTGCCGTAATGCAATCCAGTCGGGCCATTCTTGGGCGTGCAAGGTATACTGCCCTGTAATAAACAGTTTCTCCGATGGGGCAAACCAGGTACAGTAGTTGGCGAATTCAATCTGCGACGGGAATCCGTGCCAGTCTGGCGGCAACAGCGGTGATGCCTCAGAACTTCCGACCGACCGCCACCGTTCCAGTTGCTCGGCGGCCCGAACATACCCCGTCTGCGGGGCAATCACCCACTCGACTCGGTAAGCATAAGCTGGATCGAGTGAAAAACGGTGGCCATGAAGCCAGCCCGGCCAGGCCGAAAGTGCCATCACCAAAGCAAACAGTACCAGCAGGCAGCGGCAGACAATGGCCAAGGTCAGCAAAATCCTCGCCTTCTGACTCGCGGCTGGACCCGGCTGAATCCGAGAAAACAGCCCGTTCAAGTGCCCGCCCACCACAGGCACTGCGATCACGGCGAACAACGGAATCAAGCGGTAACTTTCTAGTGACAGACCGACAAATGCCAGCCATATGAGAACATGACTTGCGCGCAACCAGCGATAATCCGCGGCCAGCACCACGGCTCCACCAGCAAGCAGGACAGCCACCGCAAAGCCGTTCAGATTCTTCCCCCGGGTTGGCTCATTCACGTAAGCTTCGCTGATTGGCGACAGTGACAAGGTTCGCAAGCTCGGATCGCGGTTCAGTTCCGCGGGTAACGTCCAGCCAAGCTCGGCGGGCACAAGTTGCAGCAGTGCCTGGCCCGGATCTTGACTCAGACCGAGGAGCAATGTCGGATTGACCAGACTGGCAGCCAGCCCCAGAAGCAACGTTTTCACCAGTCCGGAAACGGGGGGTGGAGGACGGAACGGATCCGAGGTGTGACGCTCCGCGTCGCTGGCTGATTCCGCTGCGGTTTCTCCCAGCAGCAACCGCTGCAGCAATTCCCCGAGCAGCATCACCGCCACAATCACAGGCCCGAGGAAAAACCACTCGTCAAGATTCGCCCAGAGCAGGAAAAGAACGGCGATGCCCGCCGGTTTCCGCCAGGAGTTTCCCTGCCACGGGCAACAATGTAAAGCGAGCAGCGTCATCGTCAGGAAAAGCATCGACACGACCAGCGGACGCAGTTGTGCATGAGGGGCGGCCGCCAGAACAGCGAACGCTGCGACGAGCACCCACGGCCATAAGGATTGACCGGGTCGGCGGAAAAATACCGCCGGGAGGATGAGCGCCAGGGTAAACCCTGCCGCTTTCAGACCAACGGCGAAGCTCCCTTGAGGATCGAGCGAATAAACCGCGTAGAAGCACAAATCATACAACCAGCTAAAGTTGAGCCAGACACGGTTCGCGGCAGTGTAACTGAACGGATCCGTCCCCAGACTGTAAGTCCCGTTCCACAATCGCTGTCCGGCAGCCAAATGCAGCCAGAGATCAGAATTCCGTGCGGCAAACGAGGCCGCCAGAAACGCCGCCACCACGAGCAGGAGTATCGCTAGTAAATCCGTGATCCCGAACCATCCCGGCCAATTTGCCGGGGAATCAGTCGAGGCAGGGCGTTGCCCTGCGGCTCCTGCCGGTTGGCCCCGGCTCAGACTCAGACTCGGGTCCGATGCGATCTGACCTCCCTGGGCCGACGACGCTGTAGCCGATGGCCGCGGTGCAGGAGGGGGCGGTGGTGGCGGTGCTGCCTTCACGTTCAAACCTCGGCGGCAATTCTCGGCGGCCACAACGACTGCCGAACATCTTGTCACCGTAGGTCCGCGGTCAATCCGGGTCAAGCATCGTGGGGAAACTCGCCAGGCTTCGTCGAGAATGCTGAACGATCCAGTCGGGCTTGTCAATGCCGTCACAATTCGTTCCAATCCAGCGGCGGACGGTCCGCGCCTCCACGGATTTTCTCATGATGATACCCCCGGGATCGACGAATCGCTTTCCCAGTCCGCCGCCGCGGAGCCGGGTCCGACTCGTCGTCCGCCTCAACGGAATCTCCGAGCAAACCTTCCGGCTGACGGGGGGTGAATTTCTGATTGGCGGGGCCAGCGGTTGCAACTTACGCTTACCCGGGACGAATCTGCCACCGCTCATCTGCCAGATCGGCTCCGGCCCGGAAGGGATTTATCTCCGCCAACTGGTCGAGCAATTTCCGATATTCCATAACGGCGAGCCGATTCCCAGTCTCCAGAGTGTCATTCTTCAGCATGGCGACCGCCTAGCCATCGGTGCGGCCGACATCACGATTGACATGGCTGAAGTTCAGCCGCTACGGCCCAGTTTTGTCCCGTTTCCGCCGACTCCCAGCCCCTCGGCACCGGCCCCTGCCTTGTCATCGGCTCCTCCTCCGGGCGACAATTCTGTCCAACAAATTGCTGCGGAATGGCGAAACCTGAAACCCTGGCAAAATCAGCTTGTACAGGAACGAGAGGAACTGAATCAGCAACGTGCTCAACTCGCACAAGACCACGCCCAGTTGGCAGCGGAGCAGCAACACAGGCTCGCTCGCTCGACAGATCAGCAAGCCGGCAGTCCCGCAAGACCCTCGGCTTTGCAACTCGATGCGGCCGATCTTAAGCAACGTGAAGCGGAACTCGCACAGCGTCAACAAGAACTCGAGTCTCTTCGCCAGCAGCTTCACGCTCAGTATTCCCAGCGACGGGACGAGTTAACCCGGCACTACGAGCAACTGCAAGCAGCGGCGGCCGCTTTCGAGTCGCGAAAAGCCGAGATTGAAGCACAACTTGCGCAGCGTGCCGCCGCCCTCGAAGCCGACTACCTCGAACGCTGCCGTCGCCATGACGATGAGATTCGGACGCTCGAACCCCGACTGGCAGAACTCCGTTCTGGCCAGGAACGGTTGGCGGCCGCCTTCGCGGAACTCGACCGGCAGCGTCAGGCCGACGCCACGGCTCGGGCGAAACTGTTGCAAGATCAACAACAACTAGAAGCTGACCGCGCCGTGCTTGAATCGCGCCGCAGTCAGGACGAAAAAACCTTGCGGTCGCGGGAGCAAGAACTGAATCTCCGCGAGCAGCAGCTTCAACATGATCGAGTTCGACTTGCCGAAGAACGTGAACGGCACGCTGCCGATTTACTACGCCTCGACCGCTGGCAAGCCGTTCTTGACGACCGCAAACACTATCTCGATCATCTTGCCGCCGAGATTGAATTGCGGGCCAGTCAACTACGCCGAGATACGGCGGAACTGGAAGAGCAGGTCAGCCTCGCGGATGCCGAGCAGCAACGCTTACAGTCCGAACAAGAACGTCTCGAACGGACGCGGATCGAACTTGAACAACGGCAGGCTCGCATCGCCGAGCGGACCACGCAACTAGATGCTCAGCAAGCCAGTCTCGCAATGTTGAAAGCGCGACTGGACCGTCAGCAGGATGACCTTCGTCAACAAGCTGCTCGGATCGCTGCGGATCGCACCCGTCTCGAGGATGCCCGGCAAGAACTCGACACGCGATTGCGAGAGGCTGAACGGTTGCGGGCTGAACTCGACTTTGTCCGCGACGATCATGCCAAAAAAGAGCAAGCCATCGCCGAGCAGAAGACTCTTCTCGAAACCACCCTTCACGAATTGCATCTGCAACAAGCCACGCTGACCGCGGAACAGCAACGGCTGCAAAAGAAGGAACAGGAACTTGATGACCGAGCGGTGGAAATCGCCGAACACGCCGCCACCTTGAAAGCCAGGCTCCAACAAACCCTTGAACTCCAAGAACGACTCGAATTCGATCGCAAGGTGCTTCGCGAACGCGAAGCCACGCTCTGTGAAGCAGATTCCGCGCGGGCTGCCTTCCAAGAACAACTACGCCGCCGGGCTGAAGAACTGGCTGCCCGCTCTGCCGAACTCGACCAGGCTGCCGGACAACTCGCCGAGGAACGTGCGACACTCCAGCGGCTCCGCGCCGAATGGCAGGCAGAACAGAGCCAAGCAGAACAGCAGATCGCCACCCGGCGCGAGGAACTCGATCGCCGCACCGAAGAACTGCACCATCACTCCGAACTCCTCGCCAATCGAGAAGCGGCACTCGCCCGCAATATCGACCGACTTCGCCAAACCGGACGGGCTCTTGCCGATCAACGCAAGCAACTGGCCCGGGACCGTCAACATTTGCGCGAGGAACAAGCACACACGATCGCCGAGGCACAACATGCCCGCGAGCAGCTTGTGCAATTACGGCAGCAAATTCTCGCAGAGCTCGAAAGCCTTCAGCAACGGCAGTCGATGCTGGAGCATAACAGCCAGGCCATCCTCGAACGACTCACTACCACTAGGGACTTTTTACGGGCACAACTCGCAGAACTTCATGACTATGCTGCCGCGACTCGAAACGAACTCGAAACGGCTCGCCTGACCCTCCGCGACGACAGCGAAGCCCTCCGCCAAAGGGAACAAGCACTCGACCGCGTCCGTGACGAGCACCGCCTCGCCGTCGCTCAGTTCCGCCAGCAGCTTCTCGACTGGCAAACCCGGATTGCTGAACTGAAAGAGGCGATGGCTCGCAGCGAATCTCGCATCGACGCCGAGCATGCCGAAGTCGCGGAAGCCCGACAACGGCTCGACGCCACCACTCAGGAACTGGCCCGACAAGCGGAAGAACTCCGCCAGGAACGACAACGGGTTTTCGAACGCCGAGCCGAAATCGAACGCCATCTGGCCGAAATGCGCGAGTGGTATCGGAAAAAACTGCGGGAACTTGCCGAGCAAAAGACCAGCCGCTCGACTACCCCGACTGGACTGCACCCGGCGATGTCGGATACCCCTCCTGAATCGAGCCCAGAGCCGCTGCTCCGCCTTGTCACAGCGGCCGAGGAACTTGATCCCGGAGATCGTCAACTCGGCGAACTCCTGCTCTCCCATGAATTCATCGATGAGGACACGCTCCGCCAACTCTGGGCCGAGGCCAACCGCCAGCACCGCACACTCCGTCAGATCCTTCTCGCCAGCGGGGTGATTACCCTTTATCAACTGGCCATGATCGAGGCGGGAACAATCGACGCCCTGATGCTCGGCCGACTCCGTGTCATCGACCGCCTGCGTGTCACCCCGAAGGAAACGGTGTACCGGGTTTTTGATCCGCTCCACAGCGACGGTCCCAGCCACGGACAGTGCATTCTTCGGCTTCTCTCAGAAGCCGAGGCCGAGGATGCTGCTCACCCGGATGAATTTCGGCAACGCTTTGCTGCCGCGGCCCAGATTCACCATCCGAATTTGCTCGCCACCCTGGAAGTCCTGGAATACTCTGGACGCCCTGCCGTCTTGCAAGAATGGCTGTCCGCGGTTCCTGGCTCGGAATGGCCCGCCGCTGTCGCCATACCTGGCGTCTGGCTCAAGCTGCTTACGGACGCAGCTCGAGCACTTTGCGCAATTCACGATGCCGGTTTGATCCACGGCCGCCTGATCGCCGACTCCTTTTTGCTGACACCGGACGGCACGGTGAAGCTTTCTGGCTTCGCCGATCCACCCTGGTTACTTGCTGGGCCGAACCCGGATACGGACATGACGCCCGCCCGTGATCTTCGTTCCCTCGGGCAGATTGCCACCGGCTGGTCGCTTCTGACGCCGACACCGGCTTCCCTGAAAAAACGGGGAAGCCGGGCAAAAGTCTTCCCCGAGCAACTGACTGTTGTCCTTCGCCGTCTCGAAGCCGACGCTGACACGCCGATGGCCGACACTGCCCCCGGTGCCGAGCCGTATCAATCTGCCCATGAATTCCTTCAGGACTGCCAAAGGCTCGCCACCGTGTTTCCCTGCCGTCCATCTGACTGGGCGGAACTGCTCAACGCGTTGAACGCTGAGGACGGGATCGCTTCCCGCCGCTCGGCCTGAACGCCTGGATCTTTATCGGAACACGGAAGCTGATCCGGCCCTTGCCACATTCGCTGCCGTCTTTCCGACCCACGCCCATCCACGGACATGACGCCGACAATCAGCTGCCTCCGCGGATCGTCGCGGATGAGCCGAGACGGAGTTCCGAAGGTATTTCCCCACTGTAACTCGCCCACAGCGCATCCACCGGGTGTGCGGCCCAGATTTCTGGGGCCACCGTCTTCAAATGTCGGGTGATCTGCATCAAACATCCGACATTGCCCGTGAACACGGCACGCGCACCCGTGGCTCGAATTTTCTCGACTTTCCGATCGCCCAGTTTCGCCGCCATCTCTGGCTGTGTCAGGTTATAACTCCCGGCAGCCCCGCAACACAGTTCTGATTCCGACAAAGGCACCAGCTTCAACTCCGGAATCAGTTCCAGCAATGCTCGGGGTTGCTTGGAAATTTGCTGAGCATGACGCAGATGGCAGGCATCATGATAAGTCGCCGTGATCGGCAGCGGGTGGCTCGGCCGGATGGCTCCAAGTTCATCAAGAAATTCTGAAATATCCCGAACTTTGCGGTTGAACCGCTCTGCCGCCTCGGCTTGCGGGTGATCGTGCATCATGTGGGCGTAATCTTTCAACATCGCTCCGCAACCGGCCGCGTTCGTGATGATTGCATCGAGCTCTTGTCCCTCCGGACGATCCATGCCGAAGGCTAGGCAGTTTTGCACGGCGAGTTCCCGGGCCGGTTCTTCTTCCGCTGCATGATAATGTAAGGCACCGCAGCAGCCCTGATTCCGGGGAATCCAGACATCACACCCGTTGTGCTGCAGCACTTTCGCCGTGGCATAATTCGTCTGCGGGTAGAGGCCATCGGCAACGCAGCCCAGAAATAACCCGACCCGGGCGCGACGCGGCCCGATCGCCGGCAGCAGTTCCGGAAGCTTCCCGTAATGCCGCTTCAGCGGCGGCAGCATTCCGTGCATCCGCTGCAACGACAATGGCAACAGCTTCAACAGTCCCGATTTCTCTGCCAACCAATCCAGACCCGTCCACTGCGCCAACCGGGCCGGCGCTAATGCCCACCGGGTCCGATGGCGATACGGAAATACCTTGAACAACAGCCACCGCTGCAACGCATTCAGAGACTGCAAAGATCGACCTGGTTCCTTCTCCGCCATCGCTGCCCGGAACGGTTCGATCAACCGTCCGTATTGGACTCCGGACGGACAAGCGGTTTCACAGGCTCGGCAATTCAAACATAAATCCAGATGTCGTTTGACCGTATCATCGAGTTCCAGGCTGCCGTCAATCACTTGACGCATCAAATAAATCCGCCCCCGCGGACTGTCGGCTTCATTGCCAGTTTCGACATAAGTCGGGCAAGATGCTGTGCATAAGCCACAATGCACACAATCCAGAATCAGTTCGTAATCAATTTTTGGCTGAAAACCCGCCGGAGAACTGTCAATCACCGGCAACGCCGTCGCAGTGGTGGTTGTGGACATATGTTTTCATTCGCCGGTGATTAGCCGGCGATGCCAAGAGAGGAATCGGTCGGACCGAACAATCGGCCCGGGTTAAAAAGATCCGTCGGATCCAAAGTCGCCTTGATTGTCCGCATCAATCGCCAGTCGGTCGGAGGCGGACCCCAAAGCGACAAACTCGCCTTCCAGTCAACCGCCGCCCGTCGAATCAGCACACGGCCGCGGCAGGTCCCGGCCAACTCGCGGAGTTCTGCCAGCCAGGTTCGTGCCTGCTCGAGCGAAACCTCTTCAGGGAAGCCGGCATACACGATGCCGTTCCCAGCATGAGCATGAATCACCAAGTCCGGATGCAATGCGGCGAGCCGGCTGATGAATTCTGCGACCCGGCTCGGATAAATGCTTGCCTGAATTGCAAAACCCGTCCCGGCATCCGGTAAATCCGTCAATCCTTGCCACACCAACTCTGACATTGGCCCCGTCCACTCCATCCATTCATGAACCGGTGCCGTTTTCAACTCCGTTTTGAGGGTGTCGGTTTGCCAGCGGGTGGTGACCGTCTTTTCTTCGAATCCCGTGAAAATCCACCACGGATCTGTTCCTTGCAGTTCGAGGCGGCATCGCTGAGCCAGAAGCCGGGCCGCCGCCGCATTTAATAATTCCACAGCGATTGGCCGGCTTGCCGAGGCATGCAACCGGTCAAGGGTCGGACCGACGGCCGCTGCATTGATGCCGAACCCAAGCAGCACCGAGGATTCCGGCCGAGGGAAGACTTTCAGCGTCAACTGCGTGATGATTCCTAGGGTTCCGAGTGCCCCAATCTGCAATTTCATCAGATCGTAGCCGGCAACATTTTTCACGACCCGGCCGCCCCCTTTGACTTCGATTCCCTCCGGTGTGACAAATGAGATGCCGATAACGTAATCGCGCAGGGTGCCGAATCCGTAGCGCCGTGGGCCACTCAGATTCGCCGCCAACGCCCCGCCGATTGTTCCTGCGGTGATTGCCGGCAGGTCCACCGGCAAGCGTTGCCCTTCCCGCGCCAACTCCGCCACCAGCCGCTCCCGCGTCATCCCCGCTTGGACCGTGATCGTCATATCCCGGGCCGGGTAATCGATCACGCCCGCCAGCGACCGACAATCCACCACTTTCCCCGGTCGAGTCGGCGGATACCCGTAATCTTGACGTGTACCACCACCATACGGATAAATCGCCTGCCCCGCGGCTGCTGCTTCGCGTATGCATTCACCCAGTTCCATCACGGTTCCTGGGCGTGCCAGCGGTAACGGCCCGTACTCTTGAATTTTCAAAGAATGATTCACGGTCAGTTGAGGAACGGTTGTGGGGGGATAATCAATTCCGGGTCATTTATGAATGTTATACGAAGTCGGCTCCGTCCTTGGCCGAATCGCTCGCCTGAATTGCCTCGGATTGATAAAATTTATTGCGATGCGGTCAGGCTCGTGACACTCGCTTGGTAGTGCAGAAATTGTACTAGGAATTCCTTGGCCTCGGCTGCATCCCGTTGTACCGCAACATCCAGGCTTCCTTACTTTCACCGGGCCGTTCATGAATGCCGACCCGACGGAACCGTTTCTTGCTGCAATCCGAGATTCCCAAATTCTTACTCCGACGCAATACAAGGAGTTGAATGAATGGGTTCAATTGCAACATCCTGACCCGAATGAACTGGCTCGGGAGGTGAATCGTCGCGGTTGGCTGACCCCCTTTCAAATTCGGGAAATCTACAAAGGCCGAGGAATTGATCTGCGACTCGGGCCATACCTGCTCCTCGATCTCCTTGGAGAAGGCGGCATGGGCCGGGTCTACAAAGCCTTTCATACCCGTCTGGGGCGAGAGGTGGCCTTAAAAGTCATCCGCAAGGAGAAGCTGTCAAAAAGCAATGCGCTGCAACGATTTCAGCAAGAAATTCGCGCCGTGGCTCATCTCTCCCACCCGAATGTGGTTCTTGCCCTCGACGCCGACGAAGCCGATGGCACTCCCTTTTACGCCATGGAATTCGTCGAGGGCACCGATTTAACAAAGCTCGTTCAACACCATGGCCCGATTCCCTTTCCGATTGCGTGTGAGTACATCCGCCAGGCCGCGATGGGGCTGCAACACGCCTTCGAGCGCGGCCTCGTCCACCGTGATGTCAAGCCATCGAATTTGCTTGTGACGCCGAAAGGGCAAGTCAAGGTGCTCGATCTTGGCTTGGCGATGCTCAAAGAAGTTCCCGGCAGCGACGTGAGTGGCCGAGTTACTCAAGATGGCCTGGTGATCGGCACCCCGGACTTTCTTGCCCCCGAACAAGCGCAGAATCCTGCGGGTGTTGATATTCGTGCCGATGTTTACGGGCTTGGTGCCACCCTTTACTATCTCATCACCGGTAAAGTCCCGTTCGAGGGTGAGTCGCCAACTGACAAGCTCATCAAGCATATTACAGAGCCCCCGCCGAGCCTGCGGGTCTTGCGTCCTGAAGTTCCGCCAGCGTTGGACATGCTCGTGCAAGCGATGATGGCGAAACGGCCGGACGATCGCCCACCCACACCGATGCATGTCGCTTACGCCTTGGCACCGTTTTGCCTGCAAACGACGCCTGTTATGGTGCACCCTGGCCATCCCCAGTCTGCTGTGGGACTGCATCCTCAGCAGATGCCGGCTGCTCCTGTCGTCGGGGCGGTGCCCGGCGTTCCCCCACCACCGCCGGCCGCCTACCGGGTCACGCCGGGGTATCCACCTCAGTCTGGTACCGGGTATGCTTCAAGTCCAGCGTATCCACCGCAACCACCGATGATGTCTGTGCCGAACTCGGGCAATCCTGCGGGCTATTTGCCGTCAGCAGCCCCTTATCCCGGGGGTCTCAGCGATTTTACCGGCGGAATCACTCCAACGGCCGCAACCACTGTTCGCACGCCGCCACGAGAAGCATCGTCCCAAAGACAATCCGCCGCCGTTCGGCCAGCATATCAAGCTCAAAGCGACAGCGGCTGGCTGATCACGTTGATTCTCGTCTTTCTCATCGGCACCGCGGCCATCGCCGCAGTGGGTGGTTTGTTGTTTGTCTTCCGTGATGACTTACTATCCGATCCCGGGGAACTGGTCGAGCGTTTTGACAATCCAGTCGGGATGACCATGATCTTAATCCGACCCGGCAGCTTTATGATGGGCTCCCCCGAGTCCGAGGAAGGCCATGAGCCCGATGAAGGACCGGTGGCCGAGGTAACGCTGACGCAACCATTCTATATCTCGGCCACAGAAGTGACCCGCAGCCAGTTTTTGCAAGTCACCCAGCGGACGCACTCTCGGAACAAAGCGCGAAATACCACAACTACCCCCGAGGATAGCCTGACCTGGGACGAGGCCGTCGAATTTTGTGAATTACTGTCCCGGCGGGATCGCGATCGACGGCGTGGCTGGGTCTACCGGCTCCCGACAGAAGCGGAGTGGGAATATGCCTGCCGGGCAGGAACGAAAACACCTTTCTCGACTGGAGAACGATTCACGCATTTGAAAGACGTAATCTGCAAATTGTTGCCCGATGACCCGTATGCCATTGCGGATGAGACCCGGACCGAAACCGAGCGAAATTATGTGCTGGTGCCTTACCCGGCAGGCTCAACCCGCCCGAATGCATTCGGTCTGTTCGACATGCACGGCAATATGTGGGAGTGGTGCCAGGATTATTATGCCCCGTACCCGTCCGGCCCGCGAGTCGATCCCCGCGGACCCAATTCGGGAGATTGGCGCGTGTTGCGTGGCGGTGCCTGGAATGAAGAATCCATCCGCTGCCGTTCGGCGGCTCGACGGCATGCCGATCCGCAAACTCGCGACAAAAACATCGGTTTTCGAGTGGTTTTTGCACCGAAGTGACCGTGACAGATTCCGGCACGGTCACGCCCGATGCCGAGTTGGCCGTTTCCCAGGTCGAGTTCAAGCGTTCTTTATTTGCCGGCAGCGACTTTCTGGAAGTATTCCTTGGAGCCTTTCGGATCGGGCTTCAACGTGGCGGCCCCGGGCTTCCAGTTTGCCGGGCAAACTTCCCCATGCTTTTCAAAGAACTGCAAAGCATCGAGAACTCGGATGGTTTCATCGACACTGCGGCCGATCGGCAAGTCGTTGATGGTGATGTGGCGAATAATCCCGCCTTTATCGATCAGAAAGAGCCCACGCAACGCCACCCCGCTCTCGAGCAACACTCCGTAATCGCTACTGATTTTCTTTGTCAGATCAGCAACGAGAGGGTACTGCAAGCCGCCGAGTCCGCCTTCTGAACGGGGTGTCTTGATCCAGGCCAGGTGGCTGTATTGACTGTCCACCGACACTCCGATCACCTCGGCGTTGCGATCGTGAAAATCCTTGATGCGATCACTGAAAGCGATGATTTCAGTCGGACAAACAAAGGTAAAATCGAGGGGATAGAAAAAGAGGACCACATATTTCCCCTGATAATCCGCCAGGGATATCGACTTAAATTCTTCATTGACAACTGCGGTGGCCGTGAAGGGGGGTGCGGGTTTCTGAACCTGAGCAAGCATGGCATCAACTCCTCGGTGAACACTCCAAGAATCAAACACGCCGAACAATTACTCTCGGCACACTTAGTGTAGAATCGAGAGTTTACGCTACCAGAAGGGTACTGACTCGAATTTGGATAGGATTTGCCTATGCTGGGGTGGAACTGATCTTCGATCGCGTTCCGATTCGAAGTTCGCTTCCCGCGCAACGTGAGGGTACGGCTTTGCCAGGAATCATTTTTCCCCTGCCTCTCGGTGCGTGGGGGGAGATTCGATGGCAGCAACCGCGTCGGCCGAGATGATCCGCTCAGCCCGGTGGTTGTGTTCTTAGCGGCTGACGCTCGTGAATAGTGCCGCGTCGACGATCAGGGTAAACTCTGGATCACTGGGGCTTGCCGCTGATTCAGGGGGGTGCAATTGAATGATGCGGAGATCGCCCATCCGACGCAAGCCATCATGAAAGTCGCGAAGGGTTAACTCAGGAACAGTCTGCCGCAATGCTTCGAAGAGTTCGGGAAGGGGGCAAGGCGACGCGCCCCGGGTCTGTCGTCGTTGATCGAGATAAGTGAGAGCAGCGTCGGCCCAGGGAATCAAAGAGTTCATGGCTTCGGATATCCCCGGGGACCGCAACTCAATCCGCCGAAGTGTTTCCTCGACACGCTCCAAAAGCGCATCAATGCGGGCGAGTCGCGCGTTTGTGCTACGAGTTAAGCTCTCTTCCAGACGGCGCAGTTCCGCCGAGGTGCACGCAAGCCAGGCCGGAAGCCCCCTCTGGCTGAAACCCAGCAGTTCTCGCAGTTCTCGAAGCAGTGCTTGCGGTGAATCGTGCTCGGCGATGTAGGCCACCCCCCGAGGGGTCACTCGAACCCACTCAATGATGGTACGGCCGCGGGACTCAGTCCGTACCGTCTCGATCCAGCCATTTTGCATGGCCCAGGCAGCAAGTTGCCCGCTTACGCCGGATTTGCTGGGGAATAAGCCCGGTACTTTGCCCGCTGCGAATAAGCGATGTTCGCCGGGCTCGGTCAATCCCCGCTTGAGTGCTGCTAGGAGCTGCTCTTCCTGGCGGGGCGTGAATTTTCTTTCCGCGGCTCGTGCCGGTGAGGAAAACCGTTGCGGTTGAACACGCTCGGATGGCGTGTCTGAGTGTTGCGGCGACGGCAACGACGCCATTTTCGGTGACTGGATTTCCCCATCCATGTCCGGGGTTCCTCAACCTTCCATCAGGCAAACAAATCACTACTGTAATAAAAGTCGAAGCGAATCGACCAGATCAACTCGATTTGATAGCCGGCGGCGAGGAAATGCAGTGAGCGGCACGGTGTCGGGGCGGATTTTAAGCGGCGTGCAACCGTCGGGGAAACTTCACCTGGGGAATTATTTCGGGGCCATCCGGCAGCATATTGCTCTGCAGGATCAGGGGGACGCATTTTACTTCATTGCCGATTATCATGCTTTGACCACGCTGAAAGAAGCCGAGGCCCGGGAGGCGGAAGCCGCCGCACGGGCGGGCCGCAAGCCAGCGAAATCGGCGCGAGAAATCCTGGCGGAAAACGTCCTGGATGTGGCCCTGGATTACCTCGCCTTGGGGCTCGACCCGACAAAAGCCACGTTTTATCGGCAATCGGATGTTCCGGAAGTGACGGAATTGGCGTGGATGCTGGCCACCGTATGCGGGATGGGACTACTCGAGCGAGCTCACTCTTACAAAGATAAACTGGCACAAGGAATTACGCCTAGCGTCGGCTTGTTTACTTATCCGGTGCTGATGGCGGCAGACATTCTCATCGTTCGTGCGCGGCGGGTACCCGTCGGGAAAGATCAAGTTCAGCACCTGGAAATGACCCGGGACATGGCCGGATACTTTAATCGGGCATATGCCGAGATCTTCCCCGAGCCCCGCGAGTTGCTGGCGGAAGTTCCGGTCGTGCCGGGAACAGACGGCCGCAAAATGAGCAAATCGTACGGCAATACCATCGACATTTTTGCCGAGGGAAAAGCGTTGAAGGCGGCCATCAATTCCATCGTCACCCAGCCGATTGAGCTCGGCACACCGATCGACCCCGAGACCGATCATATTTTTGCCTTGTACAAGTTGTTTGCCAGCGACGAAGAAGTGGAAGCGCTGGCGGCGCAATATCGCGATCCGACCCGGAACGCGGATGCCCGGAATGGCCGGCCGTTCGGGTACGGCGATGCCAAGCAAATGCTGCAAGCGAAAATCGACGGTTGTTTCGGGCCGGCCCGAGAACGGCGCAAGGCCCTGGCAGCGGCCCCGCAGCAAGTCGAGGCAATTCTTCGCGAAGGGGCAAGTCGCGCCCGGCGTGAAGCGCGGGCCACGATGGAACTGGTACGTGCTGCCGTCGGCCTGCCCCGATGTCCCGTCGGAGAATGAACCTTGGGATCTGCGAGAATCCGCCATTCCTGAACTTTTCCGAGGTGTGTTCTTCAGCGATTGTGAAATCATGCACTAGACTGCGTGTAGGATCTCACCTGGATGATGCTTCAACAGACCCAGATATCTGGGGTGGGCAGTGCCGCAGAGATGTCCTGAGTGCGGGCGGACTTATGATGCGGAATTTGCCGCTGGGAGTCAGCGTTGCCCCTACTGCGAGCGTGTTCGCTCGGCTGGGTATGATTCGCAAGACAAAAGAACGGCGATCGACGACCACGCCCCGCCCGGGAATCGCGACCGCGACGATTCTGACGGTCAACCCTGCCGGAGCAGCCCTTTTCACGCGAGCAACAAAACAGTTGTTTCCCGCCATCGATTCTCTCCCGCGCCGATGAGCAGCCTTCTACCGCCGTCTGGCCCGATGCCGGTCTCGGCCTCTGGCCCCGACTCCAGCGTCATGCGGGAGCAACGACCGCAGTTTTCTTCGCCAAATTCCGGGAGTTTGCTGGCAGCGGACTCGCTGGCGGTGGCGGCATCATGCCCGGGGAGTTCGGCCGCCATGGCGAATCCATCCGCCCGGCTTCGGGCGAATCCGTGCCATCTTCCTGGGTATCAGATTGAACGGATTCTCGGTCATGGCGGGATGGGAACGGTCTTTCTGGCTCGGCAAATCTCGCTGGATCGGCTGGTGGCCTTGAAGGTGATGAGCCGAAACTGGGCGGAAGACCCGGTCTTCGTGGCTCGCTTTACCCGGGAAGCTTATGCTGCTGCTCTGCTGAACCATCCGAATGTTGTGCAAATTTATGATATCGGTGAATCGGGGGGAATCCGTTATTTCAGCATGGAATACGTCCCGGGACGGACGCTTGCCGAGGTGATCCGCCGTGACGGCAAACTCGCCCCGGAAACCGCGGTCGCTTACATTGTGCAAGCTGCCCGGGGCTTACAACATGCTCACGAACGTGGCATGATCCACCGGGATGTCAAACCGGATAATTTGTTGGTGACCGAGCAGGGGGTGGTGAAGGTCGCTGACCTGGGGCTGGTGAAAACCCCCGAGTCGAGCTTGCCTCAGCCCGAGCGACTCATCCCCGAGAGCAGCGATTCCCGGATCGGGCTCGCCTCGCTCCCTCTGGGAATGACCGGGCACCGGATCGCGCTGGGCACCCCGGCGTACATGGCACCGGAACAGTGCCGCAATGCCGCCGAGGTCGATCATCGCGCTGATATTTATTCATTGGGTTGTACGCTGTATGCCCTGGTGACGGGCCGGCCACCCTATGAAGGCGAGTCGGCTGTCGAATTGATGAGCCACCATGCCTACACCCCCTTGATTCCGCCGGAACAAATTTCGAGTCGTGTTCCGAAAGAGTTGTCGGCCATCATTCAGAAAATGATGGCGAAGGAAGCGGACGAGCGTTATCAAAGCATGGCCGAGGTCGTGCGTGTGCTGGAAGACTGGTTGGGTGTTCACCACGCCGGTCGCTTCACTCCGAGCGATAAAGACATCGAACGTATCGAACGCTACGCTCGCACATTTCATACGGCTCCGACCGCGCTTTTGCGTCAGCGTGTCGTGCACTGGTATCTGATGGTCTGTTTGCTTGCCGCCGTTTTAATGATGTTTTTCGGCCGACTCGACTGGACGTTCGGGCTGGCCGGGATGATCCTCCACTCGGCGGGCTTATATTTTATCCTCACCGGGGTCGCGCACCGCTCGTATCTTTTCCGCCGGGTCAATCAATTCTTGATCGGTCTGTCGCTGGGCGACTGGTTGGTCGGGCTTGCCGGTGTTGCTTTGTTCTCGATTTTATTGTGGGGGCTCGGCCTGCTCTGGGTCTGGACCGGCTTCGGCCTGATCGGCGCAGCGCTTGCCATCGGATTGCGCTACGGGCTCGATCGCGCGATCGACCAGGAACGCTACGTCCCGGTCGCTAAATGTCAGCGACTGTTGCAACGGATGCGAATCACCGGTGCCAGCGAAGAAGAACTGCAGTTGTTCGTTGCCAAATATTCAGGAAAGCATTGGGAAGAATTTTTTGAGGCCATCTTCGGCTATGAAGCAAAAATGCGAACGCGCACCTTGTTGCTGCGTGCCGGAAATGTCGGAGAGCGAGAAAAATTTGCCAGTTGGCGTGAACCGATCATCAATTTGATCGACCGGGTTGAGAAAGAACGGCGTGCCCGCCGCGAACGGGAACTTCTCGAACGCGTCGAACAGGCCCGGTTAGTTGCGGAGGGAGTCACCGAGCATGCCGCCCGGGCTCAGGCCATCGCCACCGCCGATGCTCTGGTTCACCGCGCGGAACATTTACGAGCCGCAAATGCTCGAGAAATTCCCCCCTCGCTCCAAGAATATCAAGTCCTGGTGGCTTCCGGACAGGCTCCGTCACTTGCGACAACATTGGCATCGACGACGACGCGTCGCGAGTCGATGTTCAAAATCCTCTGGATTGTTTCTGGTATCGGCTTGATTAGCCTCTGCACACTCTGGGCGGCTCAAAATCTCTTATTCCTGCGGAACTCTGCCCCCGGGGAGATCGTTTCCGATGGGCTGTTATCCATGTCGTTGAACCACGCCTGGAAGCCACTCCACGTTTCGGGGTTGCCCGTCGAGTTCACCCGCTGGTTCGATTCGTGGAACGTTGGAATTGCCGGGCTGCTTTTAATCCTGTCGCGGCATAGTCGCCATGTGGGCCCGGCTTTACTAGTGTTGCTAGGCGTTATTATCATTGCCTTTGGACATCACCTGGGCATCCGCAGTTTCGATCCGATTCGCAGTCATCACGTCGGGCTGATGCTGGGCATTGCCCTGGTTCTGATCGGGATGCGGTTTGACCGCTAATGTGGGAGTGATGATCCGCTGGATTCAGCGTTTACCGGACGCTCCGGCTTCAATCCGGGGCAAGATGTAGCGATCGACATCGGCTTCCGTTGCGATGTCGGGAACGCC
>Ga0209017_10001024_pt1 | contig 23384 bp, 16 predicted proteins | sample YNPBryunderm2012_FD_185812 | JGI IMG/M metagenome (GOLD analysis project Ga0209017, IMG submission 185812) | Anoxygenic and chlorotrophic microbial mat microbial communities from Yellowstone National Park, USA - YNP Bryant MS undermat 2012... ...
CCATAGTGGGTTGTTCGACGTTCCAAGGAAGGATGAGGGGAAGAACAGAAGAGAGGCGAGATGCTCCGTTCTATCGAGGTCTTCCCAACCGTCGCGCCCGAGGGGGCGGGGTTTCGTGGGAGCGGTGGCTCCTTCTTCGCAAGCCGGCGGGAGAGGACCGCGACAATCACAATTGATCGGTCCGGGGGCGTGTCCCGGGGCCGGGGTTGGCCTGGTCCGGAAGTCGATCTCAATGGAGCGTCGGACCACTTGATCCAGGTCGAACGCGGTTGAACAGGGCGAATTTCGGGGTCGAACGCGATGGAGACGGGGAGGTCATGGCGGTGGCCTGTTGAGACAGGGAGCGAAACGCATTGCAAACACGATCGGCGACGACCCGAGACGATTCAAGAGGGAGGATTCCGCTCAAGCTCGTCCGAAACGGGTCGAATCCCGACCGATGAATACACTCCGGTCCCATTTTTTTCCACCGCCGTCCAAAACAGGGACTAGGCTGGCAATGTTCTACCGCGTTGGAAGTCGGAAACCACACTCGAAACCCAAGAGAAGAGACGCGGACTCGCTCAACCAATCGAGCCGCGGCGTTGGCCTTCAACGCGGGTTTGATGAGTTCGCCTGGGAGAGGGATTGGCCTCTCCGTCCGCCCCGCGAACCGAGGATGGGAACGGGATCACCACTGGACCGGATTGGGGACGTGTTCCATGACGATGAGCGCGAACGAGGTTGGTCACGAGATTCATCCGCCTGCTTGCCCGTCCGGGATTGACCAGGGGGAAGCGTCGGCGAGGGCGACCGTCGATCCGTCAGAGCGTGGTTCGTCAAGCCTGAAGCGGTGGGCAGCGTGGGCGGGGGTGGCGGGGTTCAGCTTCTTTCTCATCAAGGGGTTGGTCTGGTTGGCCTTCTTCGCAGCGGTGGCGACCGGCCTGGCCAGTCGTTAAGAATCGGCTTGGAGTTGACGAACGATTCAGACTAGGGGATTGCGACGCCAGACGATCTGGATCCGGTTACCCGCAGGGTCGAAGAAGAAAAAGGTTTTCATGGCGTCGGTGTCCACCTCGGTTCCCTCCTCGAATTGCAGCCCGTCGTCACGGAGTTGCCGACGGCTGGGTTCGTAATCTTCCAGAGCAACGCGGAAGGCGAGGTGACAGACGTAACGGGGATTGACCGGTTCCACACCGGGAGGCTTGCCGATGATCTCAATGGCCTGGCCTTGGTCGTCGGCCAGGAAGTAGCCAGGCGGATCGCCAGGGTGTTCCAAAACGGTCCGCATTCCAAACCGCGTTTCGTAGAACGCGCGGAGGGCGGGCGCGTCGGCGGCGAACAACGCGACGTGCTCGATGCGCGACGGGATCATGGCGGGAATCTCCCGAGATCGGATCTGACCAAACCACCGAAAACAGGGTGGCGCGGCATGATGGAGGACGGTCGGCTTGGCGTGGTTGCCGACGCCGGTGGTTCCGCGATGACCGCGGGCCGCGCTGGAACGCAAGCCAGGAAGACATGTCCCGGGATCAGAGCGGGCCGCGGCGGTGATTCGGGGCGACCCGACCCACGCCGTGCGTGTTGGAATTGAGGCCGACGCAAACCGGCTTAGCTAGCTGGTTGGGGTTTGGTCAGCTCTGAGCGTCGGCGGTTTCGGCCTTGGCTTTGCCTTTGCGGCCGTAACCAGTTGCGCTAGCGCGACCAAACTTCTGGCGGAACTTCTCGACCCGTCCGGCGGCGTCCACGAACTTCTGCTGGCCGGTGAAGAAGGGGTGGGAGGCCGCGGAGACGTCCACGGTCACCAAGGGGTATTCCTGACCATCCTCCCAGACCGTCTTTTGATTGGTTTTGACCGTCGAGCGGGTCAAAAATCGGAAGCCGCTGGAGGCGTCGTGGAACACCACTTCTCGATAGTCAGGGTGGATGTCCTTCTTCATCGTGGTGGGATCCAATTGATTCGGGGGACAAACATACGGGGGGCACCGGGCGGTTCGGGTCCGCCTCCGAATAAAAGCCCCTCCCTCAGAGAAAGGTCAAATCGTAGCCGACCACCCCCCTGAAATCAAGGTCCGACCCAGGGAGACAAAGGTTCCTCCCGAGGTTCCGAGGTTGACCATCGCCGCAAATTTGGCTCAGATGGAACATGGTTCCTAACTCGGGCGTCCCACGTTTCGGGTGGTGACCAGCGATTATTGGATTTGATGTCAGGTCGTAGTTGCAGGTGGGAGCCGGATGCCGTGATGATCTCGTTGCCGACCGTGACAACGCTTTGTTGGTGGTGCCTGGCGGGTTATTCCACCGGGGTGGTCGATCCCACATCCAGCGGAATCGCCCCGCGACCCGCCCCCGCCGAGGTCGGGAACGTGGTCCAACCGGCCCAAGGCGGGACCGACCCCAGATCCCTGGTCGATCTGATGTTGACGGCGGTTCCCAACGACACTCACCTCATTGGGCGGTTGTCCGACGTGAAGCGGACGATGGGCAAGTTTTTCGACATGCTCAAAGCCATGAGTCCCGCGCTAGGGCAGGAACTGGGGCCGGTCGAGAAGTCGATCGTCGCCCAGTTCGATGCTCTGACCGGGCCAGGTGCCTCGGCGGACAACCCGGTGTTGGTCGTAGTCCGGTTCGATCCGGCGGCCAAGGCGTCCGACGGTCTGAAGCTGGCGGTGTTGGTGCCGACGACCCGCCCACGCGACTTCTTCAAGGCGATGGGGGGGGAGGCAGTTACGGTGCCAACACGCCGAGGGGAGGCGGTTCGGGTCTTCATCGAGGAGGCCGAAACCCACGCCTACGCCGCAGTGGGATCGGGCTACGGCGTGGTAGGCAACGATCAAGCCCAGGTCGCGGCGATCGCCCTAGCGCGACCCGAGACCCGGCTGGTTCTCGCCGAGGCGTCCCGTCACCATCTGGAACGAGGCGACCTGGCGGTTTACGTCAACGCCCTAGAAATGGTGCGGCGGTTCCAGCCTGACCTGGATCAAATCCGGGCGGACTTTCTAGACGAACTGCGCAAACACGCTCCCGAAGACCGTGTCGAGGGGGCAAAGGCGGCTGTCGAGCCAGTGTTGGAAGGAATCAAGCAGATCCGCTCAGTGGTCGTCAACTTCAACTTCGCGTCTCAAGGTTTGTTGGTGTACGGCGTGGCATCGCTTGAACCGGACGCCAACCCCGACGGTCCCAGCCAAGTGGATCTGAAACCGCTGTTGGGTCGTCTGCCAGCGCGGATGGCCTTCCACTTGAGCCAGACCGACCGGACGATTGGTCGCTCGGGCGACGCGGGGCGGCAGATCTTGGCCCAACTGGGGGTGCCAGTCCTCACCGAGATTCTGGCGCGCAACCTCGACGCCCTCAAGCAATCCGGCCACATCGCCACCGCCTCGGCCTTGGATCTGGAGAACGGCCTCAAAAGTCTGGTGATCCGCCAAACCCGCGACCCCCAGGCGTTGTTGAAGGCCACCCTCGAAAGCTTCCAGATCGAACGGCTCGATCCTCAAGTCGCTCGGGCGATCAAGTCGATCCGCCGTCTGGAGAAGCCGCAGACCCATCGCGGTTACACCTTCAATGTTATCGAAATGACGTTGGATTACGACGCAATCCTCAAGAACCAACCCGAGGCTGATCGGGCGGTCGTGCGCAAAAATTTGGACACGCTGATTGGGTCTGAAGGACGAATTCTGATTTTTGTGGGAGCTGATGATCAAGTTGTACTCAGCGTGAGCGCGCGGGACTGGGAATCGGCGCGTTCGATCTTGGACGCCTCACTGGACCCGACGGCTAACCTCCAAGGCAACCCGGGGTTCAAAGCGATGGCCAACGCCCTCCCCCGAACCTCCGAGACGCTGTTTGCGCTGTCGGGCCGAGGACTGTTGCGGGTCGTCTCGATCCTAACCGGCGAGCCGATCGCCTTGCAACTCAAGCAATCGGTGTTCGTGGGCTTCAGCCTGGCCAACCAGGTCAACGGGGTGGAGTTTCGGCTCATCGTCCCTTCAGCGATGGGAACGGTGATCGAGAACGGGGTGATTCCCGCTTTGGGCCGGGTCACCAACCAGGCCGCGCCCCCGGCGCGTCAGCCGCTGGGTGGTCCCTAACCCCGATCGACCTGCCTCTGCCAACTCGAAGCCGATCGAGCAGTGGTGGGGTTGGCGGCGGCCGGCCCGAAGCAACCGTCAAGGTGACTGGGGCGGAGTTGGGAAGGCGAATCGTCCGGTCTCCACGCTCCAGTCCTCGCCGAAGAAACCCGCGGCCCGCACCGCGCTGAGACCGTCGCGCCACGACTCAGGACCGATCGCCAGCAGGTCGGGCGGTTGAACGCCGGAGATGAAGACCGGGAGGCGGTCCAGCGCCCTCATGCCGGGTAGGCCGGTGCCCGCGACCACCCCGACTAGACCTCGGGAGCCTCCCCGTCGTGGCAGCACCGCTAGCACGCCGAAGTCGTCACCGCGCCAGCGATTGCGACCCAGACTCCAACCGCCCCGCTCGACCCTAAGCGGAGCCTCAGGGCCGAGCACCGCGTTCCACGCGGCGTTGAGGTCGGCCCCGCCATAAAGGACTACGTTGCGGTCGGGATGCTCCCCGGCGCGGAAGGCCACGTCGGCGATCACGTCCAGCGAGCCGTTGCCGCGGTACCAGAAGGTCTCGGCGTCGTAACGGGCTTTGGCCAGCGCCCAGGCGTTGGCTTCGGGCGTGCCTTGGGTGCCGTAGACCAGGATTGCCCGGTTCGTGAACGCCTGCTTGAAACCGCCCTGCCGCTCCGGATTTTTCAGTTCCGGCCCCGGTTGGGGGATCACTTGCCAGCCGCCGGGCGTGCCGTTCGGACTCTGGAGGCGGCGAGCCAGCCACATCCGTTGCGCTGGGGGACGATCCGGTCCCCGATCAGGGTCCAAACGCAAGGTCGTCCCATCGAGTTCGACGGTGAGGGGGGCGATTCGGCCGCTGGTGGACAACGCCAAGCCCCCCAGCTCGATCCGCAACCGCGACACGTTGGCCGTGGTCCCCACGATCTTGCGCTCGATCGGGTCCAGCGTCAGGTCGATCGCGCTGAGCTGATACGGTTCGTTTTGCGCTTCGATGAATCCCCAACCGGTCCCGGAGCCGACCGCGGGGGAATAGGTGGCGTAACGGATCCGACGAGTCTCGGACGGGTCGGGACGCCGCCGCCGCGCAAACAGATCGAACATCGGCGTCCAGTCCACGCAGGCGACTCCCGCCCCCTCGACATCCCACCAGTGGCCCGCGCCCGGTTGTTCGTGGATCGTCCAATCGCGGTGAAACTCCCGCAGGCGTTCCGCCATCCGCCGCGATTCGTTGACTGACACATTGTCGTCAGCGTCACCGTGCAAGCCGTAGATCGCCCGATCGGTGAGGTTGGTCGCCAGGGTCAGGGTGTCCGAGGGGTTGGAACCCCGCACGACGAACTCGGCCGCCCGTCGGGTTTCCTCCGGCCAGGCGGGATCGATCAAACGCTCCGCCAATCCTCCCTCGGGCACCAACGCCAGCCAACCGGCGCTGGGGCCGATCGCGGCGAAGCGGTCCACCGCGTGAACTCCCAGGTGCCACGTGCCGTGCCCGCCCATCGAGTGCCCGGTCAGATAAACCCGCGCCGGGTCGGTGGGAAAGCGTCGTTGAGCCTCGTCAAGCACCTCCAGGGCGTCCAGACGGCCCCAGTCCTCCCAATCGAATCCATAGGGACGGCGGTTAGTCGGCGCGATCAAGCGACACCAGGTTTTCGGAGCGTAGGACCGCGCCTGGTCAATCGCCTCGACCGACGCGCCGTGAAGACTCAGGACCATCGCCGCAGGCGGCTCCGATCCTTGACGCTTGCTCAGATCGCCTAGCGAGCGGACCGGCGGCACCACGCCATAATATTGCACCGATCCATCAAGGTTACTGATGAAGGTTCGCTTATGCGTTTGGTCGGGGGAAACTGCCTGGAGCGTCAGAACCAAGCGGGTGGGGTCATTAGCCTGGCCGAGCGCGGTTCCGCCCTCCAGCGCTGGGTCGCGGCCTCGGATCAGTTCGACCGTGAGCTTGACGGGGCCGGGACGGTCGGGAAACGGGCCGTCGATTCGGAAGCCAACTTTGCGGAAACTCAGAGGGGGCAACGAGGGCAGTTCGGTCAAGCTGGAACGCGCGCCGGGCCAATCGCCCCGGACTCGAAGACTTTGGCCGTCGCGGGTCTCGTGACTGGCGTTGATGACGATCACCGCCGCGTGGGTCGGTTCGGTCGAACCCACGATCAGGTCGGGCGTGGTCGGGTCGCGGGGATCGAGGAAGACCGGAGCCGGCGGTCTCCTCAGACGCACCGAAAGCGGTCCCCCCCGCCGCTGGACGACCAGCCAGGAGCGGCCTGCCGGCAGGGCGATCGGCGGCGACGACCCCAAGGTGCCATAGATGTCGCCGACATGAGACTCGCCATTGACCATCGTGGCGAGATGTCCCTCAATGTCCAACAGGCGAATCTCGGGAGTGTCACGGGTCAAGGTCATGAGTGCCAACGAACCTCGGCGGTCGTTGGGAAACCGACCCTCCTCGTCGGCCCTCACCCGGGTCCAGGCGCGTTCCCGACCCTCCAAATCGGTGAAGCCCTGATCGGGACGCTCCGGCGACCATGCTCCAGTGATCCAGGCATGAATCCAAGCGTCGGTGGGCAACGGCGCACGGCCCGTGTTGCCCGTGGTCGGCGGCATGGTCCAGGCCTCCCGCGCCACCAAGTCGGCGGGTTCCTCGTCAAGCTGATCCTGAGCGTACCCCTTGGGCCACCCCAAGATCCACGCCAGCATCACCAGCGCCAGCCCCAGCCCCCCGCTTCCACGCCATGCTGGTTTGCCCACTCCCGTCCCCCACCTCGAATCGTTCACACGCCCGGCCCCCAAAAACGGCCGCCGGACCCTACCCCATCCAATCGATTGAACCCACCCACTCAGCCGACGAGACGACATCAGAGCCTGGATCTTCTCCACGGCCTTTGCCCTCATCGGGTCAGTCTGCCAAACTCCACGCCGCGTCGGTAGGGGGCGGTCGGAGGTCGGACCGCTTCTCTCTTCCAAGAGGTGGATTGATTCCCCCGCGAGTTCCACCTAGAATAAAGGGTCCCGACTACTTTGAGATTGAGTCTCAATCCAACCGGATTTTTCGGTTTGAGACACACGAGTCCCACGAGGTGTTTCATGGCGACGGCGGAATGGAGCGACCCGGCGGCGTTGGCGGTTCCTGATGCGTTGGAAGCACGGGGGACGATCGACGCGCTGATGCCGTTGCCGATGATTCCGGTCGGGACCACGGCGCGGGTGGTGGAAGTGGTGGGTGGTTGCGCCACCACGCAGCGGCTGCGGGAACTGGGCCTTTGCCGTGGGGCGCGGGTGCGTTTGGTCTCCACCGAAGGGGGATGCGGCGGCTGTCTGGTGGCGGTGGGCCATCGCAAACTGGGCTTCCGCACGGGTGAGTTGACCTCGGTGCTAGTTCAGCCCGATCAGGCGGAGCCGGTTCGATGACGGATCACCCGCCCGAGACACCCCCTGGTTGGTCTTTGTCCCGCTTGTCTCCCGGCCAAACTGGCCGAGTGTTGGAGATCGTGGGAGACGACCCAATCTCCTGCCGGGTTCTCGAGATGGGCATGACGCCCGGCGTCGTGGTCAAAATGGTGGGTCGGGCTCCGTTGGGCGATCCGCTTGAATTCGAGCTGCGCGGTTACCGCCTCAGCCTGCGCCGCGACGAGGCCGAGCGGGTGCGAATCGAGCCGCCCGCCATCGGGTGACCATCTGGCAGCCCATGATGTGGGCGACGTTTTGGTTCATCGGAAAAACCGCTCGATGATCCAGATGATGGAAAAGGCGCTCAGACCGAACACGATCACGAGCTTGGCTCCCAGTTCCAGCGGCTTCACCCGATGACCGGGGGGCGGCAACAGATCCTTCTCAAAACTCAACACCCATTGGAAGGGACGGATCACAGCGGAACCGGCCGCGAGCAACATGTCTCCAACCTCGTCCCGATGACTTATAATCAACGCTGACACCATTGCAATGAGAGCGATGAGGACCAAACCCAGGATGACGTATTTCACGGTGCCTTGGGCGCTCACGTTCTGGATGAAATGTTCGACCGCCTCTTGAAGGATCATGTAACGAATGGTCCCGATGATGGCGAGCGTGGCCACCGCGATCAGCACGAAGAGTTTGGTGAGGAACTCCACAGGGTTGACGTCGTGATCGGCGTCGGCTTTCAAGTCGTTGAGGCAGCTCAGCGCCCATGAAATCAAGAGGGTCGCCAGAGCAATCGCTCCGGCGGCAACTCCAATGAAAGCGACGGCCAAGAGGATGTAAACGATCCCCAGCAACACCTTGGAAACCAGAAACACCACCAATTCGAACAAGGCGAGGATCAGCGGCCAAATCACTTCGACTACGAGAACATATAGGGTGATCATCCCGAACAAGAAGACGCAACAACCACAACAACCAGAGTCTTCGCCTGTTCTCATCTGAGAACCTCCGCATGATCGAAAAGCTGGGTTTCCTGTTCAGTGTTTCGAAAGAACCCATCCCATTTCGTTTTGGGAAGCGACAGAACTTGCTCGGTCACGTTGTTAATCCACTCCAAGGGCCTCCACAACCACGTCGGCCCGCCGCGCCGCGCGACCTCGGGACGAACGGAGTGGGGTGGTGGCGCGATGGCGGGGACGGGTCGGCCAAAACCGTTCCTCGGGCGGCTCACCAAAGTGGATGGTCAACCTCCTCCTCATCGGAAATGGTGTTGTGGTCTTTCGCGTGATCGGTTTCTTTCACACCGGTTCTCCAAGTCGCTACCTTAACCTAACCCCACAAGACCTCTCGCCAGTGGATTGATTCCCTAACCGCCGATCTCTACAATGGGAACACTCACACCAAGTTGAGATTGAGTCTCAATTTGGCCGCACCAAGACTGGAAGAATCGGTTTGGCGTGAGGGTCGTCTTCACGTCACGGGGTTGGACGATCCACGACGTCGATGGTTTTGCGTTCCCCGCCCGCTCCCGGCTTTCCACCACCAACCACCCACCGCTCCCGATGAACAGCACGACCACTCCGACCTCGTCGATGGGTTCTCCGGCTCGCTCCGGGATCCCGTTGCGGACGCGCCCCCTTTCCATCGCGTTGGTGGGCAACCCCAACACCGGCAAATCGACGCTGTTCAACGCGCTGGCGGGGACTCGTCAGAAGGTGGGGAATTATCCGGGGGTCACGGTCGAGAAGAAGACGGGCAAGACCCGTCTGGCCGATGGTCGGGAGGTGGAACTCATCGACCTTCCCGGCACGTACAGCTTGGCCCCGCGTTCGCCCGATGAGATGGTGGCGGTCGATGTGCTGCTGGGACGTGAGCCAGGTGAGCCCCGTCCCGATTTGGTGATCTGCATCCTGGACGCCTCCAACCTGGCCCGCAATCTCTATCTCTTCAGTCAGGTCCGCGAGTTGGGTCTGCCGGTGGTCGTGGCGCTCAACATGATTGACCTGGCTCAGCGTCGCGGAATCGGCGTCGAGATCGCCGAACTGGAGCGACGGCTGGGGGTGCCGGTGGTGGCGATCCAGGCTAACAAGGGCAAAGGGATCGACGCCCTCAAGGCACGTCTGGCCACCGCGCTCGATCACCGCGACACCCAGGCAACGGCCCTCCCGCCGTTGGAGGTGTTGCCCACCGAGGTGCGTGCCGAGGTCGAGGGAGTGGTTCGGGCCCTCGACCAAGTTGGGCATCCCCTGCCCCGCTACTTGGCTGAGCGGTTGCTGCTCGACCCCCACGGCCAGGTGCAGCGCGAACTCCTCGAACAGGGCGAGCCGCTGGCCGGGGTGCTTGAGCAGGTCCACCAGGCTCGCGAGCGTCTCAAGCAAGTCGGTAAGCCGGTGCCGGCGATCGAGGCCATGGCGCGTTATGAATGGATTGGCCGCGTACTCGACGGCGTGGTGGTCTCGACCACGCCGGCATCCCAACCACCTGCCGACGCCCAAACCACGGCGAAGGTGGACTGGTCGGATCGTCTGGACCGGGTGCTGACCCACCGTGTTTGGGGCTCCCTGGTCTTCCTCTTGTTGATGGCGGTGATGTTTTACGCGATTTTCCAATTCGCCGTGGTGCCGATGGACGCGATCGACTCCGGCTTCGCTTGGTTAGGCGATCGGTTCGAGGAAAGTTTGCCCGACGGAGCGCTCAAGGGGCTGGCGATCGACGGCGTGCTGGGTGGGGTGGGCGGCGTGGTTGTCTTCCTGCCTCAAATTATGATCCTCTTCATGTTTCTTACGATTTTAGAAGACTGCGGCTACCTCGCCCGCGCGGCCTATCTGGCCGATCGGTTGCTCAAGGCGATCGGTCTGAGCGGCAAGTCGTTCATTCCGTTGCTCTCGGCCCACGCCTGCGCGATCCCGGCGGTTATGGCCTCGCGGGTGATCGAGGAGCGCCGCGACCGTCTGGCAACGATTCTAGTAACGCCGTTGATGTCGTGCAGCGCCCGGTTGCCGGTCTATTTCCTCATGGCCGGGGCATTCTTGCCGCGCGAGGGCTGGAATGGCTGGCTGCAACCGCTGGCGATCTTCTCGATGTACGCGATCGGCTGGGGCGTGGCGATCGCGGCGGCGCTGATTTTCAAGCGCAGCCTGCTCAAGGGGCCGACGCCGCCGTTCGTCATGGAGTTGCCCACCTACAAATGGCCCTCGCCGGTTCATGTTGTCCGCCGGATGATCGAGGAGGGGCTGCGGTTTTTGCGACGGGCGGGCACGCTGATTCTGGCGGTGTCAATCGTCGTTTGGGCGTTGCTCTACTTCCCACGCGACTCCGCGACGGTCGAAGCGCCGTATCGAACCGAAATCGCCATGCTTGAGCAGGCGTTGGAAACACTCCCAGAAAACGATCCCCAACGCGCGTCGCTCCAGGAACGTCGGGAGGAGTTGGACACGATCATCGAGGGGGATTATCAGCGTTCCAGCGTGTTGGGTCGGTTTGGCCGGGCGATCGAGCCAGTGGTCAAGCCGTTGGGTTGGGACTGGCGGATCGGCGTGGCGGCCCTCGCGTCGTTTCCGGCCCGCGAGGTGGTCGTCGGGGTCTTGGGCGTCATGTTCGACGCCGGCGAGGTGGACGCCGGCGACGAGGTCGAACGAGTCCGCCTCGGCGAATCGCTCCGCCAAGCCCAGTGGCCTGACGGCTCACCGCTGTTCACCGTGCCGGTGGCGCTCTCGATCATGGTCTTCTTCGCCCTCTGCTCCCAGTGCGCCGCCACTCTGGTGGTCATCCGCAAGGAAACCGGTGGTTGGAAATGGGCTGGTTTGACCTTCGCTTATATGACTGGACTTGCTTATCTTGGCGCGCTGATCACCTATCAGGTTGGCACCTATGGATTCGGTGGTTGAAACCGAATCGTGTTCCTCCGTCCCTGCCCGCCCGTGTTGGTGGGGCGGGGACGATCCCATCGAGAAGGCTGAGGCGTCATGTTTGACCCACGCTTGCATTTTCCGATGTGGGCGGTGATCGCCGACATGCAGGAAGCTGTCGCCTTGATGATCGCGTTGACCGCGGGTCTCTACTTGGCGAAAGTTTGGCTGCTCCCGCTGGGCCGGCTCCTGGACCGCGATTCCAACAACCTCGAAGGTTCCCAGCCGGGACAGGGTGGCTGCGGCTCGGGGGGGTGTGGACATTGCGCCCGTCACCCGCGGACCTCGGCCACCGCCGCGTCGGAACCGCAACCCATCGTGTTAGGACCGCCCACGCGGTTGAACCGTCCCTTCTCGGCCAAGGGCGCGGGGCAGTCCTCTGGTTCGTGAGCGTTGATCGAGCGGTGGAGAGAAAGCCAGCGCGGAGGACTGTCGCCGCGCGGCGTTCAATCCTGATAAGATAGGTTGCGCGGTGGAGACGACCTCTCACCGAGACATCGTTACTTTATTGGACGGGCGATGAGCCGCGCAATGGTGGCGAACTCATGAGTGAGCATCAAACGAAGCTGGAACATCGACGAACCTGGATCAAGGGAGCCATAGTCGCCGCGGCCGGTTTGACGGCAGGCGGTCTCGAATCGCGGGAGGCGGCGGGTTCCCAGGTTCCAACGGCTCACCCTTCGTTCGCAACGCGACCCTCAGCCCGGTTCTGCCTCAACACCAGTACGATCCGCGAGGCCAAACTCGGGTTGGAGGCGATGGTTGACCTGGCAGCGCGGGTGGGGTACGACGCGATCGAACCGTGGATCAATGAGATCGACGCCTATCGTCAATCCGGCGGCTCGTTGACCGATCTGCGCAAGCGAATCGAAGATGCCGGCCTGAGCATCCCCAGCGCGATTGGATTTTTCGACTATCTGTCAGACGATCCCGCCCTGCGCCGCGAGGGGCTGGAGACGGCTAAACGTTCGATGGAGTCGGTGGCGGCTTTAGGGGGAACTCGGATTGCTGCTCCGCCGTTCCGCAACACCGAGCGCGATGATCTCTCGCCGCTGGCCGCCGCCGAACGATATGCGGCGTTGTTGGAGGTGGGCCGGGGACTGGGCGTCACGCCGATGCTGGAGGTCTGGGGCTTCTCTCGCACCTTTAAGCGTCTGGGCGAAGCAGCGCACGCGGCGATGGAGACCGGTCATCCCGACGCCTGCATTCTGGCCGACGTGTACCATCTGCGCAAAGGTGGCTCGCCATTTTCGACCCTGGGATGGTTGAACGGCTCCCGGCTGCCGCACTTTCACATCAACGACTATCCCGCCCAACCTGGTCCCGAGGGTCTGGCCGACAAGGACCGGGTCTTCCCCGGCGACGGCGTGGCCCCTCTGGGCGAAATTGTTCGGCTCCTGACCGCCAACGGCTTCAACGGATTCTGGTCGCTAGAGTTATTCAACCCCGAATATTGGCGGCGCGATCCCGAAGCGGTGGCCCGCGAAGGGTTGGAGAAGACCCGCAAGGCGGTCCTGGGGACAGTTTGAGGGTGGGGTGTGGCGGAATCGGGGGAAAGAGTCAGGCAGTGGGGAGCCGGATTCTGGGAGGGACGGGGAGGAGTTGGTGGAACCAGAGGGGACGAGTCGGAAGTGAAAGTGAGTGCGGTCAGGTGGGAAGATGACGCCGCCTAAGCTTAAGTCAGCTTATTGCTCAAATGGTCTTAGTGATTCTCAGATTAGCAGAAGTGGTTATGATCTCATCTCAAAGCTCTCCTCGGGTCCGGGAAAGGTGCGTTGAGCGACTTCGGCGGCGAAGCGGCGGGCGGCGTCGGTCATGCGGCTGGCGAAGTCGTCGTAACGCCGCGCGAACTTGGGTTGAAAGCCGTCGGTGGAGCCGAGCAGGTCGTGAATGACCAGCACCTGACCGTCGCAGTGGGGACCGGCTCCGATGCCGATGGTGGGGATTGTCAACGCGGCGGTGACGGCCGCGGCTGCGGATGCTGGCACGCATTCCAACACAACCGCGAACGCCCCGGCCTGGGCGACGGCGTGGGCGTCTTCCAAAAGACGCTCCTCGTCGCGCTGAATTTTGTAGCCGCCGAGTTGGTGAACCGCTTGCGGGGTCAGACCGATGTGGGCCATCACCGGAATCCCCGCCGACGTGAGGGCAGCGATGGTTGACGCCATCGTTCGCCCACCCTCTAGCTTGACCGCCTTGGCGCGGGTCTCCTTGAGGCAGCGGACCGCTGAATCGATCGCTTGAGCCACCGAGGTCTGATAGGAACCAAACGGGAGGTCGATGACCACCAGGGCGCGTCGCGCCACGCGGGCGACGATTTCTCCGTGGTAGATCATCTGGTCAAGCGTGACGGACAAGGTGGTTTCGCGTCCCTGGACGGTCATGGCCACCGAGTCGCCCACCAGCAGGCAGTCGATGCCAGCGCGGTCCAGGGCGCGGGCGGTGGGGGCGTCGTAGGCGGTGAGCATGGTGATGAGGCGTCCCCGCGATTTGTAGCGGATTAGGTCCGGGGGCTGGACTGCTGGTCCGCTGCTGTCCTGGGGCGTGGCGGCGGAGGGGGACGAGGAGCAGGACGGCGGCATGGGCAGGTGAGCTCCGTTGCGATCAGGCTCCAAGGGCGTGATGAGGCGGGGATGAGAGACCAACCCCAAACCAATCAGGCCGCGCCCCGACGGCCGGGGTGGGTACGTTCGACGCAGCCGCAGCCGATCGGCACGAGTTTGTTGGGCGAGCAAAGCCCCTTCGGATTCAGCGCGTCGCGCACCGCGGCCATCACTTCCAGATCATCGTGGGTGAAGAGTTTAGACATAAATTCAAGTTTTTCGACGCCGATACCGTGTTCGCCGCTGACGCTACCGCCGACCTTGATGCACTCCTCCAACAAGGCGCGGCTGGCCGAGAGGGCGCGGCGGACCTGGTCGGGATCGCGCTCGTCGAAGAGGACGATGGGATGGATGTTGCCGTCGCCGGCGTGGAAGACGTTGGCGATGCGGAGGTCGTGGTCCTGGGCGATTCGGTTGATCTCGCGGAGGATGTGGGGCAGCTGGGTGCGGGGTACCACGCCGTCCTGGGTGCAGTAGGTGGGGCTGATGCGTCCAATCGCGCCGAAGGCCGATTTGCGGGCTTTCCAGATTGCCTTGTACTCTGGCTCCTGGCGGGTGCGGAACGCGACCGATTTATGCAACTGGCCGCCGTGTTGGGCCACGATCGCCTCAACGGCGCGGGCTTCGCGGTCCATGCCGGCCTCCAGACCATCAAGTTCAATAATGAGCAGGGATTGGGCGTTGGTGGGGAAGCCCATTTTGAAGGCGCGCTCGACGGCGTTGATCATGAGGTTGTCGAGCATCTCCAGCGCTGCGGGGACGATGCCCGAAGCGATCAGTCCAGAGATGGTTTGAGCGCAGGCGTCGATCGAGTCAAAGACGACGAGGAAGGTGCGTCCAGCCTCGGGGTCGCGGGCGAGGTTGACGATGGCCTGGGTGCAGATGCCGAAGGTGCCTTCGTTGCCAACCATCAGGCCGGTCAAGTCGTAGCCGGGATTGTCGCGGGTTGGGCCGCCGAACCAGACGATCGATCCGTCGGGCATGACCATCTCGACGCCCAGCACATGATTGACCGTCACGCCGTATTTGAGGGTGTGGGGCCCGCCCGAGTTGGTGCCGACGTTGCCGCCAATGGTGCAGGAGGTTTGGCTGGAGGGGTCGGGGGCGTAGTGCAGTCCCGTTCCGGCCAGGGCGCGGGTCAGCCAGACGTTGACCACGCCGGCCTCGACAATGGCGTAGCGGTCGCGGTGGTTGATCTCGACAATCCGGCGCATCCGGGTCAGGCAGATCATGACCCCGCCGCCGACGGCTAGGGTGCCGCCCGCCAAACTGGTGCCGGCCCCTCGGGGCACAAACGGCACGCCCAGCTCGTTACAAAGCTTGACCACGGCCGCGACCTGTTCGGTGCACGTGGGAAACACCACCACGTCGGGCAGAGTCCGCTCTAACATGTAGCCGTCGCACTCGTACACCAGCAACTCGTCGCGGTTGGCCAAAATGTTGGCGGAACCGACGATCGCGGTCAAACGGTCAATCAACGCCAACCCCGGATGCGATCGAGGACGTGACGGCGTTGCGGGCGACGTCGTGGTGATGGAGGACGACATAACCTGGGGCTCCTTATGCAATCGATATCAACCGACGCGGCGCAATCACACTCGAGACCACCGTGATCGGTTCGCTTATCCTCGAACCCACCTCATCACGTTAGGCCGCGTGCTGGACAAACTCAAGAGCGGAGCCGCTTGAACAAAATCCTGCTTGAACGAAATCCTTCCTTGAACGAAATCCTTCAGTGGAGCGCCTCTTCCCGGACGCCCCGATGGTCGATTAGGATGACCTCATGCGGGTCAAGCGTGATCAAGGGTTGGGAGGGCGGCGCAACCCATCCACGTCCAAAAGGCGCGGTGGAGTTCTGGCGAGGGGATTGAATGCGATGAGGCTCGACCAAGGCGGCGATCGGCTCGCCCAGCCGAATCCTAGAGGATCGCGGACGGGCGAACCGCTTCGATTCCACGCCGGTTTTGCGAGACGAGACGGAAGGCGGCTGGGTTGGGTTCTTGGAGTGGTCTTGTGGTTGTACCAACCAGCCACGGTGAACGGACAACCCCCAGAGGGAAAGGGGAACGAACTTCAGCAGGTCACGGAGACCTTGGCCGAGCGTGAGAAGCGTTTGGAGGCGATCCGCAAGCGGATCGAGGACCGCGACCCATTGGAGTTCATCCGCTCGCGGATTTATCCGAGCGAGGTCATTCCTTACATCAAACCGGGTCACTGGGGTTGGCTGAGCCTGGAACTGCGGTCCAACCCCCAGGATTACGAGGGCGTGGTGGAGTCGGACCCGGTGGCTCTGGAAGGCTTGGGCCAAGCAGTCGTCCATCGCCGCGACGTGGCGCTGCCGCGTCTGGAACTCAGTCAAAACGGGCTGCCGCTGTTCGTGCCCGACAACCGACTCAAGGAACTGGGATTCCGGTTGCGGCGGGCGGACCAGACCCGCCCCGATTTGGAGTTCTCGGCCAGCTTGACCCGCCTGGAAGCGCATCAGTCCCTCATTGTCGTCTTAACCGAGCGACCCGGTAACTATTCGCGTTGGAACAGCCTCAAGGCGATGTCGCCGATTCAGATTACTTCGTCCGACATTGCGCGGTTGGATCAACAGCGCTATTACCGTTTGGCGATGGGCCGGGAGGTGGAACGAATCGCCAACGTCACCACGGTGCGGACGCTGCTCCCGCCCCACCCCTTGACCTGGACGATGACCAGTCACCTGATTTGGGACGGGGTCGCCTCCCACGAACTCAACCCGGCTCAGCAACGCGCCTTGATCGACTGGCTGCACTGGGGAGGGCAACTCGTCATCATCGCCCCTGGAGGCGGCGCGTCGATCACAGCGCTACGGGACGGCTTCCTCGCTCCTTATCTTCCGGCGTTGCCCACCGGTTCAAATCTGGAACTGACACCCGAGGAACTCAAGGCCCTAGCCGATCACTACCGCCCGCCCCGCTTGCTCGACATCGGCACGGCAGATCGTTTCAATCCCGGCGTGGTGGTCACCGTTCCTAGCGCAGCCGACCAGGAGTTGGCCACGTTGATGGAAACGGCCGCCGCCAAGCTGGACCAGGAGGAGGGGGACGAGGTTAGCTTCGACTTCCGCGACTTCGGCACGCAGATCGATCAGGCTTTGGAAAAGAACGCGGTCGATCCGGGCGTGCCGCGGTATTACAAGCCGGTCGAACTCAAAGGGTTGCGGAATCGTCCCATCTACCTGGCTGGTCTTCAACCGCGTCCCAGCGCATCGGTCATTCCGATCGCGCCTGGATTGAGTCCGGCGCGTCCTCTGGCGGTGGAATGGCGGGTGGGGCGGGGCCGGGTCACGATCCTGGCGATCGACCCCAACGCCGGCGTCTGGATCCGTTGGCCGGGAACCGACACTTTGATCCGTCGAGTCGTGCTGCGTCGTCCCGAAGATCCAGCGTTCGTTCAGGGCAACGGTCGGACCCGGTACGGCCTCCTCAACGGGACTGACCTGAGCTGGGTGCGTTACGCGGCCCGCGACCTGGCTGGCTCCGTGGCGATCGGGTCCGACGCGGCGAACCTAGGACGAGACACGGGAACGTTCTCTAACACGACGCCATCCAGGTTCGTTATGGGAACCTTCGCCGGAAGCCAACCCGACTTCGAATTCGACACGATACCCTCCAATCCCGCCGGCGCAGTCTGGAGTGACGAGGCGTTGGTGCCCCGAATCGCCCGCGACCTGCTGATCGAGGCTTCGGGGATCACGATCCCCCGTTCGTCGTTCGTGCTGGGCGTGGTGGCAGTGTTTCTCGTGGTGCTCGTGCCGCTCAACTACGCCGTCTGCCGATTCGTTCTAGGTCGTCGGGAGTTGGCCTGGGTGGGAGTACCGCTGTTGGCCATCGGTTTCGCAATCGGGATCGAACGCGCAGCCGCCTTCGATCTGGGCTTCAGCCTGGCCAACGACGAAATCGCCCTGGTCGAGCTTCAAGGAGGCTACGAGCGCGCCCACCTGAGTCGCTTTGGCTCGGTGCTGTCCAACGGTCGGGCCAGCTTCGACTTTGCCCACCCCGACCACGACCGCCAGGCAATCGTTCTTCCTCTGAATATCGGTCAGGGAGTCCGCGGCCAAGTCCGCGACCAAATCGTGTTTCAGAGCGAGCCGGTTCCCAGTCTGCTGGGGCTCAAGGTCGCTCCCCGCAGCCTCTCAACCTATCGCGCTGAGGAGATGATCAACCTGGGCGGCTCCATCCGTCTGGAACGGACAACCAACCCGCCATCCCAACCAACTTCCTTGGACGGCGACGCCGCTTTGTTGGTGGTGGTCAACGAAACCGAGCTGACCCTTCGAGATGTCCGAATCAGCGATTTCCAGCGCCAACTGGTCGCTCGGGTCGATCGCCTGGAACCCGGCGGACGGCTTGGCTTGGCGCAATTGGAGTGGCAACCCCTGAACCCCGCTGCATCACACGCGGGCAGCGACACGGACAACCCAACCACGACCAACCCAGAGGCGCAGCCACCTCCTTCCACTCCAACTCCAACTCCAACCGACTCGCAGGAAATCAAGGGTTTGAGAATCGAACCTCTTCTCGACCAATTCACCCGAGTCGCTCCCAATGAATGGGAGGCGCGAGGCGAACTGCGTCTGACGGCGCGGGTCGATTGGCCCGACGGGATCGTGCCCGGCGAGCTCATCGAACCGGAGGTTCAACGCCGTCGGGCGGTCTGTGGTGTGCTAGCGCATTTGGCTTATCCGACTTCGATCGACCCAGGCTCCTTTCCATACAACGAGTTCGCTCCATGAATTCTCCCGTTGATTCTACCCCGACGGTGGATCCTGGCGCGGTCTTGGCGGTCCAATCGGCCCCTTATCCGGGAGCAACCACCGCCCCCACCCGCGGCATCATCGAGGTGCGCGATTTCACCAAGTGCTACGGCGAATTCGTGGCGGTCGATCAACTCTCGTTCACTATTGGCGAAGGCGAGATTTTCGGCTTCATCGGACCCAACGGCGCGGGTAAATCAACCACGATTCGCTTCCTGGCCACCCTGCTGCGGCCCACCTCCGGTTCGGCGTTCGTGGCAGGCCACTCAGTGGTGGACGACCCGATGGGCGTGCGCCGGGTCATCGGCTTCATGCCGGACGACTTCGGCGTGTACGACGGCATGAAGGTTTGGGAATTTTTGGACTTCTTCGCCGTCGCCTACGAGATTCCCCGCGCCCGTCGTCGAGCCATCATCAACGACGTGTTGAATTTGGTCGATTTGACGCATAAGCGGGATGATTTCGTCAACGGCTTGTCCAAAGGGATGAAGCAACGGCTCTGTCTGGCCAAAACCCTGGTCCATGACCCACCGGTGCTGATCCTGGACGAACCGGCCTCCGGCCTCGACCCCCGCGCTCGGGTCGAAATGAAGGCGCTGCTGGTGGAACTCTCGCGGATGGGCAAAACCATCCTCATCTCCAGCCACATCCTCTCGGAACTGGCTGACTTCTGCACCATGATCGGCGTCATCGAACGCGGACGTCTGCTGGCTTGTGGAGGCATTCAGCACATCCAACGTCAGATTCAAGCCCATCGGATTCTCAAAATCCGCATCCTCGACCCCGAGCCAACCCGGGCCCGCGACCTGCTGGAGTCGCATCCGGGCCTGACTATCCTCGACTTTGCGCCCGGCCCCCGCGCCTTCACCTGCGAGTTTCAGGGGGACGATCAACAATTCGCCGATCTTCTGGAACTCCTCTTCAAAGGCGGAGTCCGGGTCCACTCATTCGCCGAGGAGGAACTGAGTCTTGAAGAGGTTTTCATGCGTATTACTAAAGGGATCGTCAATTAAGCCGTCTTGGGGGTTGTCGGGCGGGCGCGCGACGGAGGTGGAGTTGAAACGAATCGAGCCGACGGCTTGGTTCCTTGTTGGTCGCGGTTGGTCCAATCAATTGGGTTGTTCTGGTTTCCCCTCATCTCCTATTTCTTGCGTGAGACTGTTCCGGCGATGATCCTGCGCGACAATCCGGTGCTGACCCGCGAGTTGCTGGTCAATCTGCGTTCTAATCGCTCCTTTGTGTTGCTCGCCGTTTACGTCGGGTTTTTGGGGTTATTGGTTTGGTTGGCTTGGGGAGACACGAGTGGGAACACCGGGAGGACCGCCGCGCTCAACGCCGACGCCTCCATTCGGCTGTTCAACCTCTTTTTCGTGGGCCAATTCCTGCTGGTGACGCTGATGGCCCCCACCTTCGCGGCAGGCGCGATCACCGGCGAAAAGGAACGCAAAACCTACGAAATGCTCCTGGCCAGTCCCCTCAAACCGGGGGTCATCCTGGTCGGAAAGCTACTTAGCAGCGTGTCGTTTCTCGTGCTGCTCATCATCGCCACCTTACCTTTGACCACCTTGTGTTTTCTTCGAGGTGGATTGTTGCTGTCGGATATCGTGAGGGCTTATGTGGTCTTGACGATCTCGGCAGTGATTTTCGGAATGCTATCGCTAATCTGCTCCAGCTTTTTCACTCGCACCAGTTCCGCGCTCGTGGTCAGTTATCTCACGATTTTGCCATTGGCATTGCTGCTGTTGGCCTCTGTTCAGTTGACCGGGCCAGAGACCCGCGAGTTCCTGAGCATCGTGGTGCTGCCGCCTTGGACCTTAGTTGGCCTGGCGCTGGTGGGTTCGGCGGTGCGCGAACGTCTGCTTCACCCGCCCGACCTGGGAAGCGAAGGCAAAGAAGTAGTGGACGAGGAGGAGGAACAACGTCACGCGATTGGAGTGGTGATCGACCGCGAAGCCTTCCCCGACCGCTTGTTCGCCCCCGCTAAACGGGTCGATCTCATGCCCGATGGCATCAACCCCGTGCTCGACAAGGAGCTCCGCAGCGAAATCTTCAGCCAAGGTACCCTCATGCTTCGAATCGTGATTCAAGTCAGCATGTTAATGTCGATCATACTGATGTTTTTGTGGTTATTCCAATTTCCCGAACGGGCCGGATACTATGTCAGCTACGTCTTGACCTTCAACCTGCTGGTGGGGCCGGTTTTTTCGGCAGGAGCCATCACCCAGGAGCGGGAACGCAAGACGGTCGGCCTGCTGCTTACTACCCTGCTAACCCCCTGGAGGATTCTCTCGGCCAAGCTGCTGGCGGCGCTGCGAGTCTCCACCGTGTTGACCTTATTGCTCACTGAACAAATCGTACTAGGCTATCTTCTCAACAGCGAATTTCATCCCCGCTGGTGGACCTTCTTTCTCTTTATGATGATCATTGTTCATTCGTGTATGATGACCACCTCCATCGGCCTGCTTTGCTCGTCGCTCGTCAAACGAACTACGACGGCAATGATTCTGACGTACCTCTTTTTGATGTTGATCTACGTCGCGCCTATCGGAGCGTTCAACTTCATTCAGGCGTTCTTTCCTGAGGTTTCAGAGGCCAACCTGCGTTGGCTCCTGACCCTGAGTCCCTACGCCGCGGCGGTAGACATCCCGCTGGGAATCACCCCCCTGGGGGCGTTGTCCGGCCCCACGACTCCCATCCCCTTTGGAGCTGAGGAGAGCTTCGGTTGGCTAGGGCCGGGCTATGGAGACCCCCTGCCGGGGATCGGCCTGCCGGTTTGGTTGGTTCATCTCATCCTGTTTCCCTTGGTCACACCGTTGATCTGGGCGGCGGCTTACCTCGCTTTCCGCTACAATTGGTGGGTGGCAGCGCGGAACATCTGATGGGGACCAATTCGGTCCCCTACCATCGCATGCTCAAACCCGACACGCCCCCACTGGGAGACGGTTCAATGATGTCGCCCGGTCCAGTCTTCTTCTTCGAGTGTCTGCGGGTTTCCAGAAAAAAACGTCTTTTTCTTTCTCGATTCGCTTTAGGGATGATCGTCCTGGTTGTGCTTGGACTCGTCGGCTACAACACGGTCGATGGGACATTCGACGGGGAAGGTCAAATCAGCCACACCCAGGCGAGTCAACTCGCCCTAGGGTTCTTCAGCGCCATCTTCTTTCCGCTAAGCATCAGCATTCTGGCAATGACCCCCGGCACCTTCGCCAGCCTGATTCCCGAAGACCGCCAACGCAAAATCTTGTTCGCTATGCTGACCACCCCCCTGTCTGGAATCGAAATCATTCTCGGCAAGTTCCTCATTCGATACCTTGTTCTCGTTTCTTATCTCGCCATCAGTTTACCCATCGTCGCCATCCTCAACCTTTACGGCGGCGTACCGCCAACCATTCTCGCGGCCGCCTATGGCTCAACCATCGCGGCGATCTGGCTCTACGGCGCGTTGGCGATGTGGGTCTCGGCTCGGTCGCGCAACCCGCGATCGGCCAACTCGACCGCATTCATCCTCATAGGAAGCCTTCTCTTTTTCCCGTTCCTCATCCGAAACTCGCCTCCGAATGGAACGTTTCTCGAACCCTGGTTGACGATCTATTCCGGCCTCTTTTGGATCAATTCCTTTTTGGAACCGTTCTCGCTCCTCTGCCTGGCGTTCGACGTTTCGGTGAATCTCGGTTCCAACGTCTTCGACGCGACCGGGTTCGCCACCACGTTGGGTCTGCAATTCGCCGCCGGCGCGGTGGCCCTGGGTTGGGCGGGCTTGACCCTGCGGCGCTCCAATCGCCGCCTCGAAGACACGGCCTCCAAGTGGCTCTGGTTCAAGGGGGGCTCCGACCGGCGAATCGCGCCAGTGCCGCCCGTGGGGGACGATCCTCTGTTCTGGAAAGAGGGACAACTTCAACCCCGTTGTTCCGTGGGCGCGGTGGTCAAAATGGTGGTCTTGGTCCTCGTCCTCCTCTCCTGGCTGTTCGCCAATGGTTACTTCGCGTTTTGGAGGATCGGCGAGATTCTCGGTTGGTCGCCCATGGCCGGCTGGTTCATGGATTTCCACACGTTCTCGGGCGACTCCGAGCGCGACGCCTTCAACGTGTTCACGCGCTTCGTCACCGCGATCGCAATGTTCTTCTGGCTCCTAGGCGTCTCGTCGTTGACCGCGGCGACCTTGACGCTAGAGCGTGAGAAGGACACCTGGATTAGCCTCATCGCCACGCCGCTTTCAGCCCACGAGATTCTACGCGGCAAGGTGCTGGGTATCCTTTGGAAAACGCGCCTCTTTCCCATCGTCATTGTGACGCAATTGACGCTGGCGGTGCTTCTGGGCGCAGTTCATCCCCTGGGGGCCGTTCTGACGGCAATCCCGACGATGACCATGCTGACATTCGCGTGCTGCCTTGGGATCTATTTTTCCGCGGGCTACGAAAAAACCAGCTCGGCTCAGAGCGCGACCATCGCATCTCAGTTTTTCATGTACTTTGGTCTGTTCTGTTTTCTTGCTAGCATCTTTCCTTTGGGAAGATCGGATTTTCTAAGGGAGCTTCTATTAGGCGTAACAAGCCAGCCGCTAACATTCATTTTTGCCCAGTTTGTCGAAGTCAATGAAATCAAGTCTTTTTACTTTAGAAATACTGAT
>Ga0209017_10001027_pt1 | contig 23302 bp, 14 predicted proteins | sample YNPBryunderm2012_FD_185812 | JGI IMG/M metagenome (GOLD analysis project Ga0209017, IMG submission 185812) | Anoxygenic and chlorotrophic microbial mat microbial communities from Yellowstone National Park, USA - YNP Bryant MS undermat 2012... ...
TTCACATGCAGTGATGCCGAAAGGCGTTTGAAACACGAGCGACTGTCGAAGTTTTTTGATGACTCGACTTTCACATGCAGTGATGCCGAAAGGCGTTTGAAACGTATACTATCTATGCCAGGGATGGCGGGGCCGGAGTCCTTTCACATGCAGTGATGCCGAAAGGCGTTTGAAACCGTACGTTGGCCGGAAGACGAGGAGCGCGCATGCGAGCCTTTCACATGCAGTGATGCCGAAAGGCGTTTGAAACTACACGGCAGTCATTTGGGATTTTTAGACCCGGTCTTTCACATGCAGTGATGCCGAAAGGCGTTTGAAACTCCTGAACGCCCTGCTGCACTTTTCGAACTTCCTTCTTTCACATGCAGTGATGCCGAAAGGCGTTTGAAACTAACACGTAATCATCCCTACCATCCCGCGTTTGACCCTTTCACATGCAGTGATGCCGAAAGGCGTTTGAAACACACGGCGCCGACGAAGGGTTTCGTCAGCGACAACTTTCACATGCAGTGATGCCGAAAGGCGTTTGAAACTTTGGCCGCAGCGAGAGGTGTTCGATCCTGTGGCCTTTCACATGCAGTGATGCCGAAAGGCGTTTGAAACAAAAAACTATCTAAGTCCTGAAAACACAAGGGTTTATCTTTCACATGCAGTGATGCCGAAAGGCGTTTGAAACACTTCAACCAGGAATTCCTTGAGACTTCGTATGTTCCCTTTCACATGCAGTGATGCCGAAAGGCGTTTGAAACTTTTCCGAAGTGAATACCTGCAGCAACCTGGACTAGGTCTTTCACATGCAGTGATGCCGAAAGGCGTTTGAAACAGGATTGGGACACCTACAATGACATCGAAATCCGCGCTTTCACATGCAGTGATGCCGAAAGGCGTTTGAAACACGAATCGCCTGTTGCAGATTATTGTTGTCGTCAGCTTTCACATGCAGTGATGCCGAAAGGCGTTTGAAACACGCAATCCGAAAAACTGTCCAGCGTCTGCTATCGTCTTTCACATGCAGTGATGCCGAAAGGCGTTGGAAATGGGTGTGCGAGCGACAGTGGAGTCGATGACGGGAAAGGATTCGAAGTTGTCGAGCGGCCCAACGGTTGCCATTCCGTGGTATTACTTCCTATCTTTATAGATCCCGTTGAGTGGTGAAGCATCTGTGGGATTGCCAAGCGGGCATGCGGCGTGTAAGGCTAGCCACGTTGCAGTGTCTCGGGTGTAGGGATAAGCAGAAGACATACCCGTTACGTGGGACAGCATCTGAGGCTGGACCCACCTGATCAGAAGCCGGCCGCTGCCATTGCGGGCAACCCCGTCACGGAGGAGGGTTTCGGAAGCTCAGAGAGTTCTGGAGAGCGGAGTCCAGACAGTTCCTCAGAAGTATCATCGAGGGAATCGCATGGGAGCTCGACGTCGAGGCAATGGACGACGTAAAGTCGGACGGAAGAAACGGCGGATGCGATCCAAGATTCGTCATCGCAAGAAGTGAGTGTGCTGTTCTCGCATGGACCAGTTCTGCCCGTGCGACGGGTTGGGTCGCCGAGGCGGACCTGGGGAATATTCTGGCACTTCGACCCCTTCCTTTGCCCCATCGACCAGGCCGGGATGCGTCTCACTGACCTGCGCGGTCCGAAAAGCATCGTTTATCATGGAAGTGGAAGAAGAATGGAAGTGGAAGAAGAGTTGTGTATTCTCCACTGTCGTGCTATCGGTTCGCCAGACCAGGGAAGGAGAAGTACACAACAGGGTGATCAAGGTTGTGGGTCCGGTGACCATCAGGCGGATAGGCAGTCAACAACGAGGGCAGGAGATGGCACGAGAACGGGTACTAGGGGCACCGCCGAAAGGGTCCAGCCCAGCGGGGGGAGGAGGTTCTCCTCCCTGGGCCAGCAGCGACGAGGAAAGCCGGCGACGCGATGCTGCCCTGCGGCCGCGGTTGCTGCGGGAAGTGATCGGTCAGCGGAAGGTGGCGCAACGACTGGCCGTGGCGGTGGCCGCCGCCAAGAAGCTGGGCGAGCCGCTGGGTCACATCCTCTTCGACGGTCCCCCTGGGTTGGGGAAAACCACCTTCGCCACCGTCCTGCCCAACGAACTGGGCACCTCGATCCAGATGACCAGTGGCCCGGCTCTGAGCAAGCCAGCCGATCTGCTCCCGTTCCTGACCAACCTAGAGGAAGGCAGCATCCTGTTCATCGACGAGATTCACCGATTGCCTCGCGTGGTGGAAGAGTTTCTTTACCCGGCGATGGAAGACTACCGCATCGACATCGTGCTGGGGGAAGGAATGCATGCCCGCACCATCACGATGCGTCTGAAGCGGTTTACCCTTATCGGTGCCACCACGCGCAGTGGGCTGCTGTCCGGACCGATGCGGGACCGCTTCAAGATGCATGAGCATCTCGAGTTTTATAGTGTGGAGGAACTGGCTCAGATCATCCAGGTCAATGCGGCCAAGTTGCAAACTCAGATCACGCCGGAGGCGGCCGTGGAACTGGCCCGCCGCAGCCGCGGTACCCCCCGTGTCGCCAACGCCCGGCTCTACTGGGCCCGTAGCTATGCCGCTGCCTGCCACGAAGGGATCATCACGGCCGAGGTAGCCCGGGCCGCCCTGGACATGGCCGAAGTGGACCGCGAAGGGTTGGACAAAAACGACCGCCGCTACCTGGAAACCCTCATCGACCTGTTCGGGGGAGGCCCCACAGGCGTGGAAGCCCTCGCTGCCACCCTCAACCTGGCCGCCGACACCCTGGCCGACGAAATCGAACCGTACTTGCTCCGCGAGCAGTACATCGTCCGTTCCCCCCGCGGCCGCCTCGCCACGCCCCGCGCCTGGCAAGCCTTGGGCAAACTTCCCCCAACTCCTTCTATCCCCGCTGGCCAGAAAACCGACTCCCTCTTCGATCAACCGTAAACCAACCTCCCCTTCCCATGCTTTCGTTTCCCTGCCTCACGTCGTCCTCGGTGCAGGGCCTCTGCCATCAAGAGAAAGGGAGGGATCGGAGGAAAAAAGGGACGGCCCTGCTGGAATGTCAAATTCTAGATCGATGCGAAAAAGAGACACTGCCCGATGCGTGACAGAGGCGACATATGTCCGTCCCTCAGGTAGGGGATGTCCGTCGCTCAGGTAGGGGATGTCAGTCGCTGAGATAAGTGGGGAGGGGTTGGTGGAGGCGGGCGTGCCCCTGGGGGAGCAGGCCGTAGGCCAGGGCGAGCAGCTGCACGGGGTGGAAGGAGCGATAGCCGGTCAGGTGTTGCAGTTGGAGTCGGCAGGCGGAACATTCGCTGGTGGTGGCATCCAGGGTGAGGGATTGCAAGGCTTGTTGCAACGGCTGTGCGATCTGCAGGGAATGATGGAAGTGGGCAGCTTGTTGTCCCCACAGGCCGGCCATGCCCGAGCAACCGGCGTCGAGGAGCTGGACCCGCAGGGCGGGGACCAACTCCAGCAATGCGGGGGTGGCCACGGGGTTGCCCAGAGCCTTGAGGTGGCAGGGGATGTGGTGGGCCAGGCGCAACGCCAGAGGCCGGAAATCCTGCCGCAGTGTGCCCTGCTGCCGCCAGTGGTGCAAAAGGGTGGTCAATTCCCAGGTGTTGTCCGCCACCAGTTGGGCTTCGGAATCCTCCAGCAGCAGGGGGTAGTAGCGGCGGAGCAGCAGCGCGGCGGTCGGCTCGGAGCAGACGATCTGATAGCCTTCGCGGACGCACTCGGCCAGCAGACGCACGTTGTGGCGGGCCAGTTCGCGGAAGGTGTCCAGGTCGCCGGCGCTCCAGGGCCCCAGACCGCAGGAGTACTGTCGCGGAGGCACATACACGGCGTAGCCGTGGTGACGCAAAACGGCTACGGTCGCTTCGGCCAGGAGTCGGTCGTGGTAGGCGGCATAGAGGTCGACGAAGTAGGCCAGTCGGCCTTGCCCCCCGGCGGGAGGATGTTCGGTCAGTCCCTGGCGGCGGGCCCAATGGAAGAAGCAGGAGTGGGCGAAGCTCGGCAGACGTCGCCGACGGGACAGACCGGTCACTTTTTCCAGAAACCAGCGAAAGGAGCGGCGGCGGAGCAGAAAGTTGCTCAGCGGGGCCAGCCGGCTCCCCCAGCGTACCCAGAAGTCCAGTCGGCTGAGGAACCATTCGAAGCGGCGCGGGCCTTCCAGAGCATACAGTTGTCCTTTCAGTTCCAGCATCAACCGGGGAACATCCACATGGACGTCGCATTCGAGCCGACACATGTCGCAGAGGAAACACCAGTCGGCAATCTGAGTGAGGTGTTCCAGGTCCTCGGGTCGGACCGGGTGGTGTTGGAGCAGGCGGAACAATTCGGCCTTGGCGCGTGGGGCTGCCAGTTCCAGAGGGGTGATGCGGAACAGCGGACACATGCGTTGGGGCAGTTGCTGGTTGCGGCAATCGCCACAACGGGAACAGCGGGTCGCTTCGGCGACGCTCGTAGGCTCGACCAACAGCGGTAGGGGACGCCGATCCGTCTCAGACTCGATGGAGGTGTTCCGAGGCAGAGGCGGATAGAGCGGCCAGGCTTCCCGGCTCGGATCCGGGCCGACGATCTTACCGGGATTGAGCAGATTGCGGGGGTCGAAAATCCGCTTCAACTCCCGATAGAGGGGATAGAGGGGGCCTGCCTGCCGTTCCACCCAAGGGGTTCGCGCCCAGCCCACGCCGTGTTGCGTACTGACCGTACCTCCCAGGCGGAGCACCAGGCCGTGCACTTCCTCCGCCAACGTCCACAAGCGGACACGCTCCTGAGGTTGTTCCAGATCCAACAGGGGGCGGAGATGAACCTGACCAGTGAGGAGGTGGATGAGCAGGGCGGCGGTGACTTCCCGACGTTGGAGCAATTCCAGCAGGGCAGTGATGAAGGTCGGGAGTTCATCGACCGGTACCCCTAGGTCCTCGATGCCCGGCACGGGTCGCGGTCCTGGTCCGAGGGCGTAGAGTCCGCGCACAGCCTGGTGGCGCACCGCCTGCATGCGGTGATGCTGGAGGGGATCGCAGGAGGGCTCGGCCAGGAGCATTGCGTCGGCGGCAGGACAGAGGGCTGTGGCCAACCCCCAGGCACGCTCCCGGGCCTGCTCAGGGCTATCCGCTTCGATTGTGACCAGCAAGGCAGCCGCTACCGAAGGCGGGATGTTCAACGAGCACGGGCTGGATGGCCGCCGACGCAAGGAAAGCAGACGCTGATCGAGCAGATCACACACGGCGGGGGCAAAGCGTCGGCATTCGCTGCCGGCCCGTACCGCTGCTTCCAGACTGGCAAAACCCAGCAGAAGCATAGCAGTGCCGCCAGCTAAGGGGATGGTACGCAGACGGGCGGCCGTGACCACCGCCAACGTCCCCTCCGAGCCGACAAGCAAGCGGGCCAGATCCACCCCAGCGGGGGTCCACACATCATCCAGGCGGTAACCGCAACGGTCATACGGGGTCGCCGTGGGACGACAGGCAATCAAATGTCGATGGGCAGACAGCAACTCGGTCACACCCCGATAGATGTCGACGGTCCGCGGTCCCTCCGAAATGAAGGGGGGACAACTCCGCTGTCGGGCGGCACCGCTCCGGCTTGCCAGACTGACCAGACGGGCCATCTCCCCGTTGTCCCAGAGCACTTCCAGTTCCTGCACATAGTCGCGGATGTAGCCGTGACGGAACAGGTTGGAACCCGAAGCATTGGTGGCAATCATCCCGCCGAGGGTACAGACGGCGCCGCTGGCCGGGTCCGGAGCCAGGCGTCGGCCGTGCTGGGCCAGTTTTTCGGCCAGGGTGGCATAACGTACCCCCGCTTCCACCGTAACCGTGTCCGCCTCGATCGCCCGGATCGCCTGGAAATGTACACTCAAATCCACAACGACACCCGCGCCGACACTTTCTCCCGCCAGACCCGTCCCGGCCCCGCGGGCCACCAAGGGGACTTGATGCTCATGACAATACTGGAGCAGGACGGACAGGTCTTGTGCATCCTGGGGAATGGCAACGGCCAGCGGTTCCACTTGGAAGATGCTAGCATCACGGGCATAAAGGCGCCGAGCCACCGCATCGACGCGGAGGGCACCCCGAAACATCCCCCGCAAATCTTCGACTAACTTGATCGATGTTGACGCCACAACAACACGCCACCGCCCCTCGGGGACATCTTCGCCGCAGCCGCATCCACCCACCTAAGAATACCGGTCTCTTCCAGCTTAGCAACTCCGGCATCCGCTTCCAATCCTGGGTCGCTCCCACTGTGCCTGGTTGCTCCCACCCCGTGTTGATCAGTGACCGCGACTGAAGACCAAGGCCATCAGCTCGGCTCGGGTGGCAGCGTGTTCCAGAAAGCCCCCCCGCATGGAACTGGTGATGGTACGAGTGCCCGGCTTCCGCACTCCCCGCAGACTCATGCAGGTATGGTCCGCCTCCAGAATCACCGCCACCCCACGGGGACGCAGATGCTCCATGATCAGGTCCGCGATCTGCTCGGTCATCCGCTCCTGCACCTGCGGACGACGAGATATCACCTCCACGACCCGGGCCAGCTTGGATAAACCGACGATCCGGCCATCAGGCAGATAAGCCACGTGAGCCAGGCCGATGAAGGGCAGCAGATGATGCTCGCAGAACGAGGCGAAGGGTATGTCCTTGACCAGCACCATTTCATCGTGTTTCTGGGTGAACGTTTTGCGCAGGTGCAAGGCAGGGTCTTCGTGCAGGCCGTTGAAGACTTCCGCATACATGCGGGCGACCCGTTCCGGCGTGTCACGCAAACCTTCCCGATCCGGGTCCTCTCCAATCGCCAGCAGGATTTCCCGCACAGCTTTGCGAATACGCTGCTGATCCACAGGCAAGGCAGCTTCCTCCGGGATGCTCATACCATCGGGATGCTCATACTATCCAGGGGGGCGATCCGCTCGGCAAAAGTCGGAACAGGTCCATCCCCAGACCTCCGATCAAACTTTTTCCCAGTCACGCTGTCATTGTAGGTGGAAGCAGACGGATCCAGCCAAGCCGGACACCCCAGGGTTCCTGCCAGGTCGGGCACCGCTCCAGGAACGGCCGAATACCATCACCCGGAGGGGGAGACGCACAACACCACCCGGAGGCACTGGGGAGTGATCAGGGATTATCCCAACTCAAACGGATGTGAGGAACGGGGCCGGGCATGTGCAGGCGGATCAGGTCCAGGGGTGTACGACCTTGCGGCTCCGGAGCACGTTCCACGCGAATGTAACCGGGAGAAACCCGCATGCCGGGCTGATAGTGCATGCTCAGGATCACCGCACCGTGCTCATCCGGAGCAACCTCTTCCAGCACGATCCGTTCGGTATCGCCCCAGACTTTTCGGGCCTGTCCGGTCAGAAGGTAGTTGTGAGGGCGGGGGATTTCCAACAGGACTATGGGGCCATCTTTGTCCCGTCCTTGCCAGAGGAGGCGCACACCGGCATAACGCTGCCAGCGTTGCACACTGCTGTCGGTACGGGCCACTACGTAGCCGATATTGAACCAGCGGAGCCAATGTTCCAGTTCGGCGTCGGACCACTGCAGGAGCGGCCGTCCCAGCCACCAGCCATCCCGCAGCACGCAGTAGCGATGCTCCAGGCAAGCCTGCAGACCGCCGATATACCAGCGATGGGTCGCCAGAGGCAGCAAGGCCGCTGCTCCATCCTGTTCCGCCCGGCGTTCTTCGTAAAGTATGCGTGCGCTGGTAAGGGTGTAGCGACGGATCTGTGTCAATAATTCTTCCTCGAGGGGCGTCCAACCCAGGCGTAGCTGAGTTGCCGCGTTGGCGGGCCACCAGTGCGAGCAGGGCGAATGACGGGCGATCCCGGCGAACGCGAGCAGGCCAATACAGCCGGCCAGCGAAAGAACCCGGCCGAACCGCCCTCCCTTCCCGTAGCTATCTACGGTAATCAGGATGCCGAAAATCCCCCAAGCCAGGCTCAGCACTTCCAGACTGCGTTGCCCGACATCATCCAGCCACGGTCCTCCCGGGAAGCAGCAAGCGGTAAGAGCCGTCAGGCTCCCCGCCAAAGCAACCATGTAGCCCACCGGCCGGCGTATGCCCCAAGCCAGCAGGGCCGCCCCAAGACCGCTGACTGTCAAGACCATGCCACCGTGGACGCCCGCCCAGCACCACCCCCGGGGCAGCAGAGTCCCTTCCCCCTCCATCGCGGGCCGTAACCACCAGTATTTGCCCCAATCGACCAGCCACCAGGCGTTCGGGAGAATCCCGACACAGGTGATTCCCACATAAGCGAGGTGCCAAGCCAGACCCCGCTGCGGGGCCAGGATCAGATAGTGCAGGAACACGACGGGTCCCAAGGGAAGCCACAACAACGGCTGACAATACCAGATCACGGCTGTGGCAGCGGCGCTGATCAGCCAGGCCTCCACATCCAGCGTCTGGCTGAAACGGACCAGATGCGGCACGAAGACCAAGGCGGCCAGACCCGCGGCCAGGCCATCGATCCGTCCCTCCGCCAGGAGCAGTTGAACCGGCGTGGACCAGGCCCACAGACTTCCGGCTAGCAGTGCCATGACCACACCCATCGCGGAGCAGCCGGCTCCCCAGGCCGCCACCCCTGCGGACAACGGAATGGCCAGCAGTAGCCCCCAGAGACCCCACTTGTACACCCACGCCCTATACTCTCCACCCCCAAAGCTGTACCACAGCTCCGCCAGGCGACACCCTTCATCAAACACCGGCGTCTTCGGATACCCCGCTTCAAAGGCGGGGTCATAGCAGACATTCTGACCCGTCTGCCACAAGCGTCCTGCCCCCAGCACCGCATGGTACTGATGCAACGCATGCCGACCCGACAGCACCGGACGCTCATCGCACAGCCCCCGCCAACCATCCAACAGCCCGCTGGCCGCCACCGCGTGTCCCCCAAGGACCGCAGCGGCGAAAAGCCACCACCACAGCCTGATCGTCATCCTGCCATCCTCTCGCGGCTACACCCCCTGATCCTCGCAGGAGATGCCCCACTTTAGCTGCCGCTTGAGCGAGGAGCAACCCCAGACGATCCCAGCCAGGCTCCCACTCCAATTCCAACAGTCGGTAACCCCAGACGATCTCGCCGGGATTCTCTCCGCATCCCCACCATCGAAGCTCAACCGTCTGTCTTCGCCGGTCACGCCATCGACAGTTCAGCCCTTCCCCGGGTGAAAGGTCGTCGTCGGGCAGAATCCCTCGGGCGTTCGCCAAGCACATCGGGGTTGACGCTCGCCTCCGTCGCAGTTATCTACGCCGTTCCAACGGCACGGATGAGCGAAGAGCGGAGACCAGACCGGACGGCCACGGGGGACGTTCGGTTGGGGTGGACCTGCTCGAAGAGGAAGTCGAACCGCGGGACCGACTGGGCCTGCCTTCCACCGCGCCGCTCCATCACTTTTTGCAGGAGGACTTAGCGTGACCCGATTCATCCGGAGACTGACGGCAAGTGCAGCCCTGACGCTGATGGCCATCCTCAGTGTTCCCGCCCAGGGCCAGCAACCCGCTACAACGCTTCCCACTAATGTCCCCACCCGGCCCACCATCGCCGTCTTCAACATGGCGGCCGTCATGCGGGATTACGGGAAAGCCAAATACCAGGTGTACCTCCTCAACAAAAAACGCGAGGAATTGTCCAAGGACATCCTGGTCTGGCGTTCGGAACTGGCCAAACTGCAACAGGAGTATCAGCAGCAACAGGTAGCGGAACTGCGTGACAAAATCGGCAAGCAGATGGTGGACCTGAGCCGCAAAATTCAAGACCGCGAAGCCGAAGTCAATCGCATCCTCAACGATGAGGCAAGCGCTATCATCTCGCAACTGTATGATGAAATCAAAATGGTTGTGGACAAAACTGCGGAAATGAACGGCTATCACATCGTCTTCGCCTATCCGGATGCTGTCACAGCCGAAGAGCTGAAAAACCCGATGATCAAGGAGTTGAAGCTCAAGCCGCCGGCGGCACAGCCGTTCTATGTCGCCCGGCATGTGGATTTGACACCCGTCTTGATCCAGACGCTCAATGCCTGGTATCCTCCCAAGGATGCCCAGGGGAACATCGTGGATGTGAACAAGTTGCCGCCCCTGGGTGCGGGTTCGGGCGTGACCCCTACGGGCGCGTCAGCCCCCGCTCCGTCGGGACAACGCTAATGCCCTGGTAAGGGCGGACCGCTCTAGGGTAAACTCCCTTGCTGATCCATGCTGATATCTCCTCAGACTAGAGACCCTCTGAGAGAGGGTAGGTCTTGCCGGGAAGAGAGAAACAGCCGGAAAAGGGGATTCTACCCTGGAAAGAAAGGGACTTTTAAGTAAAGACAAGGGAACCCCAAGAAAGAAAACAAGAAAGAGACGTTCCAGAACCGGTCCCACCGGAACAGTAAGCAAGGGAATACCGTCGAGAGCGTCGGCGGACTGTCAGGAAGTCAGGAGGCACCGTGGATATTGTAGGAACTCGTCCGCAACGCACTTTGTCGCGAAGCACTGCCATCCGGGGACGTGGACTGATCAGCGGTCAGGCTGTCTGCCTGCGTTTCCATCCAGCGCCCCCCGATACGGGGATCGTCTTTCAGCGTGTGGATCTGCCCGGGGCTCCGGCGATTCCGGCTCACGTGTCTGCAGCCGTGGGGACGCAGCGCCGCACTACCCTAGGTAGTCTCAGCCACAGTGTGACAGTGGTGGAGCATGTACTGGCTGCCCTGGCCGCCCTCCGCATCGACAATTGCTATCTCGAGCTGGATGGTCCAGAACCACCGGGTCTGGATGGTTCAGCGGCCGAGTATGTCCGCCTTCTGGTGGGAGCGGGGATCGTGGTTCAACCCCGGCCCCGTCGGATCTGGAGTGTCACCCAACCCCTGACCTTGCGTCGGGAGGGTGCCACTCTTACGTTTCATCCATCCCCTCCGGGAAGGTATGAACTACGTTTGACGTACGTGCTGGATTACGGCCCTTTCGCTCCGATTGTACCGCAGCGGTTCAGTCTGCACCTGTCTCCTGCCACTTTTATGCAGGAAGTGGCAGCCTGTCGAACCTTCCTCACCATCCTCGAAGCGCAGCAATTGCGGGAGCAAGGCATCGGTACCCATCTGCGAGCAGCGGACATCCTCGTTTTCGGTCCGCGTGGCCCCCTGGACAACCGTTTGCGTTACGCTGACGAGCCGGCGCGGCACAAAATTCTCGACCTGATCGGCGATCTGGCCTTGTTCGGCGAGGACCTGGCGGGGCATATTGTGGCCTACCGCTCCGGCCACACGCTCAATGTGGAACTGGCCCGACGCCTCTGGCAAGGGCTGGGCAACGGTAGCAGGGCCCAGTCCGCCTCGGTCCGGCTCCGTGCCGCCTGACCTGGTCGAACCCGGGGTTCAGAAAGGCCGAAGGTATGATGGCCCACTAAGGCCCGCGTCCCCTTCGTGATCCATTGGGGTTGACATGACCCGCTTGCGTATTGCAGTAGTCGGCGTCGGACATCTGGGTCAGCACCATGCCCGTATCCTGGCCCATCTGCCGGATGTGGAGCTGGTTGGCGTCGTCGATGCCAATCCCGAACAGGCTTATCTCATCGCACAACGGTGCGGGACGCGAGCCTACACGCATTATCAGCCGCTTTTGCGGGAAGTGGACGCAGTGCATGTCGTCACTCCCACGCTGTACCACCACGAGGTGGCCGCTGCTTTTCTCGAAGCCGGAGTACCGGTGCTGGTGGAAAAGCCGATCTGCCGCACCGTGGCCGAAGCCGACCATCTCATCGCCCTGGCCCAACGCGCGGGTGTACCCCTCCAGGTCGGACACATTGAACGCTTCAATCCCGCATTCGAGGAACTGCTCCGACGGCCGATCCGACCCAAATTCATCGAAGCGGAACGCCATGGTCCGTTCACCGGCCGTTCCACGGACATCGGCGCCGTTCTCGACCTGATGATTCATGATCTGGACTTGCTGTTGACCCTGGTGGGGGCCGAGGTGAAGCGGGTGGCCGCCGTGGGGGCTTCCGTCTTTGGCGGGCATGAGGATATGGTCAACGCCCGGCTGGAATTCGCCAACGGCTGCATCGCTCATGTCACGGCCAGCCGCATCACCCGTCTGCCCAAGCGGCGTTTACGCATCTGGGCTCCGGAAGGTTACGCCGGCATCGATTTTGTCACACGCAAACTGATCCTCGTCCAGCCGAGTGAGGAGGTGCGTCGCTGTGGGATTCCTCTGGAACAGCTCGATGCTGCTACCCGGGCCCGCCTCAAAGAGGAATTGTTTGGCCGCTATCTTCAGGTCCTGCATCTGGATGGGGACCGCAAAGGTGATATGCTCACAGCGGAAATTCTGCACTTTCTGCACTGCGTCCGCACGGGGGCGCGACCCCGAGTCAGCGGTCAGGATGGTCGGGAAGCCTTGGCCTTGGCCGAACGCATTCTCGAAGCCCTGCGTCAGCATGCCTGGGAAGGTCGGGAGGACGGACCAGTGGGTCCCCACCAACTTCCCGCACCGGCGGGCTATTTGTTCTCGCCCGCTCAGCTCACCCTTCCCGAAACGGATTCATCCGCCAAGGCAGCTTGAAGGTGACTCCAGAGACCGGAACCAGCAGCAGGCTACCTTCTTTGGTTCTCCGTATGTTCCTTCTGAGCATCTGCGGCTCAGGGACGCACGGGAGCGGGTATTTCCGGCGGTAACAACACCGGAGGGGGACAATTCCCTCCCACACACATTCCGCCTCCCCCCGCCCTGGGAGTCAGCAGAGGCGTCGAGGGGAGCAACCCGGAAGGCCGCAGCGGTTCCTGCTCGGGAGCTGCACCACGAATCGCCCGCACCGGCGGCTCCAACACTGGCACGGCCGGCAAAGCACTGCTGCGTAGCTCACTGCGGCCTGCAAGGGTAGAGTCCGGTGTACTGCGGGCCGGTTCAGCCGAGGTACGGACCCCTGAGGCGGCTAACGGCGTGGTGGCAGTCCACGGCGGGGTGACGGTCGGTCGGCTGGTCAGGACATTCCCCAATTCACGCGCCGCAGTACGGGAAGGAGGGGTGCGGAGCGAATCCAGCCACGCTTTCTCCAACGCATCGATCGATTCGAAACCGTAGATGCGACGAGCTGCCTCGTTCCAGCTCTCCAGGGTGCCATGGTAGCGAGGGTCCGACCCCTGCATCCCAATGCTGAGGAACTGGAGGAATTTGGCCCGACCCGCCTGTCCTCCTCCACCCCGCTCGACTAGGAAAGCGGTCACCGAATACCCCTGGGCGTACACCACGATCATATCGCGGGGATATTCGGTCATACGGAAGAGAACCCGCAAGACGTAGGCCCGGCCAGCATTGAGGATCTCCCGGCAACGGATGTCGTGCTGGAAACGTTCTTCTTCGTTTTCGGAAAGGACACTGCCTCCTTCGTCCGCCCAGCGGGGTACGGGACGACCGAAGTAATGGGCGAAGACAGTATGAGTGATCTCATGCGGCAGGACGCTGTGGAGCAATTGCCGGACTTCCCCTCGGATTTCCATCTGCTGCGAAGCAACGCCGCCGCGAGGATGGAAGGAAAAAGTGGTGGCGCCACCCGCCGAGCCCAACTCGATCCTCACCCGCAGGTAGCAGCGTTCCGGCCAGGGGGGCATTTCGCGACCGAGCCATTCCAGGGCTTTTTGCCGACGGTAGAATTCCGCCATTTCCCCGAACTTTCGAGCCAATTCCGGCGTGGGAGCTTCCACGTAAAAATTGGTCGTTTCAAAGACCGCGGCCGATACCCGACTCCCGCCGAGCAGAACCAGGCCGCAGATACCCGTCCACACCACCAGCCACCGCAGCGTCATTCCCTTGACCTCCGTGGAGACGACGCCGGAACTTCGACTTCCTGTCGAGCAACTCAGCAGATTCCGTGCGTCTGAAGTTTATCTGGCAAGTGGCGTGCCGGGCATAGCAAACGCCATCCGAGCGACCGAAAACGATCGGCCGAACTGCGGTTCTCATGCAACAACGCGGTCGCATCGACGTTAGCGAACACGCCAACACTTCGGAAGGTGGCTGTAACAACTACAATGCGGAGGTGGGGAGGAGTCGCAAGCTGGTAAAAATTACAAAGCGGGTGCCGTGGTCATGGCAGCATATTCCCGCTGGAAGGTCGCTACACCGTGGCCCACGGCTACCGGCATTCCTGCGGCGGCAAGTACCAGCTCCAAAGCTGCGATCGCCCCCAGCACATCGAACGGATCCACATATCCCATGTGGCTGAGCCGCCAGATTTTCCCTTTGAGCGTATCCTGACCGTCGGCCCACTTGTACCCGTACTCTTTCTCCAGGCGTTTGAGCACAGCCGAGCCGTCCAGCCCTGGCGGCACGCGGATCACGGTCAACGCAGTGCTAGGTCGCCGCGCGAACAGTTCCAATCCCAGCGCTTGTACCGCCGCTCGGGTCGCTTGGGCCAGCCGTTCGTGCCGACGCCACACCTGTTCGATCCCCTCGACTCGCAGACGTTCCAACGCCCGCTTCTGGGCCCGAATGAGGGTGTTGGCCGGGGTGAAAGGTGTATCCGGCCCGTCGGCCAGTGCCTTGCGGTACCGCCGCAAGTCGAAGTAAAAGTTGCGGACCGGCGTCGCTTCGATCTTCTGCCACCCTTTGGCACTGACGGCGAGGTAGGCCAGTCCCGGCGGCATCATCAACGCCTTTTGCGAACCGCTAACCAGTACGTCGATCCCCCACGCGTCCATCCGGCATTCCATTGCTGCGAGACCGCTGATCCCATCGACCACCAGCAGAGCGGGGGTATCACGCACCAGTTGACCAAAAGCGGCGATATCGTGACCCACACCGGTACTGGTCTCGCATAACGTGGTGTAAACGGCGACCGCATCGCGATGCTGGGCTAAAGCCTGGGCCAGTTGCTCCGGCGTGACCGCTTCCCCATAGGGTACTTCCACAGCGACGATTTCCGCTCCGTAGGCCTTGAGGATGTTTCGCCAGCGTTCCCCCCACCGCCCGGCCGTGCACAGAATCACCTTTTCCCCAGGAGCCACCAGATTGGTCACCGCCGCTTCCATCGCACCGGTGCCGCTACTGGTCAGCACATACACCGGCTGCTGCGTCTGGAACACATATTGCAAGCCCCGGACTACCTCGCCCAGAATTTCCTTGGCTTCCGGACTGCGGTGATAACCCACCGGCAGGGCCAGCTCCAGAAGCACCTCTTCCGGCACCGGCGTCGGACCCGGAGTGAACAAACGCTTTTTCACCCTTACCCTCCCCGTAGAACCAGGATGCGCACCGGATGTTGTACGAACCCAGGCTGGAAACTCCAACGCTGCCTTCCCAGGGCTGGGGCTGCCAGGCTTTACGCCGCCTCCCAGGGCTTGCCGACTCGGCCTATGATCCTCTGGGGGTCTTCCGGCCTTCCCCGGCTTGGGGCAGCAACCCCAATCGCCCTGCTTCTTGGAGGTCTCGACTGTCCTGCTTCATTCCAAGCGCCAGTAAGCGATGCGGGTGAACAGAGTGGTAGGATCGAGAGTGGTCGGATCGGCAGGCGTGGAGGTGTCATAGAAAATCCGTAGCTGACGGTGCAGGGCAATGTGGCGGTCGAGTTGCCAGAGGGGAATGAAGGGAAGCGATTGGTTGAAACGTTCGGTGATTTCCGCCGCACGTTGGGCGAGGGTGTCGTAATCCCGAAACAGTTTCAGGTCGCTCAGGAGCTGGCCGAAGCGGACATCCTCGGCGTCCGGGTTGGTATCGGGGTGGAGGAAATGGCAGAAGTTGCGCCCCGAGCGGGTGGCCGCTGCCGGATCGAGCATGGCTGCCAAGGCGTAGGGATAATAATCATCCGGGTAGTCGAAGGGGATGTAGGCCAGATCGTAGCGGTGCTCCTCGTGAACCCGCACGAGCAGATCGCGGGTGGGAACCGCTTCCAGTTCCAGGGTCAGACGCTTGTCAAAGAGCGTTTCCAGCTGAGTCTTCAAACGGGTGCAAGCCGCGGCGGCCCGAGGATCTTCCAGCGGATAAGACAACTGAAAGGTGGTGGTGGCCCCAGGTTCGGCGAGATACTCCTGCAGGCGTTGCACTGCCAGGTCCCGGTTGGTCAAGGACGTCGGTTTGCTCCCCGCCGCCCACGACTGCGGGGGAAACGGACCACCCATCACCCGGTGATACTTGCGGTACTCCGGATTGTTACCCCGGAACACGTGATCGAGAATATCCTCGCGGTCGATGCCCAAGCTCAAAGCCTGCCGTAGACTCTTACGCTGAAAATAGGGACGACGCAGATTGACCGCCAGGATGTGAATCCGCCGGTGCTGGCTCACCGTAACCACCTGCACTCGATCCGCCAGACCCGAACCTGGACCCGCTATCTGCGGCAGATCCACCGTGGGAATATCGGGGAAAATATGCAACCGGTTGTTGCGGAACTCATTCTGCACACTCGGCAGATATGGACTCGAGGGGGACGAGCGGATTTCGACCAGGCGGATTTCTCGGATCCGCGGCAGATGGACCCGTTCCGGACTACGAGCGTAGAGGGGATTGTCGAAGAAGACCACTTCCCGCAGCTGACCCGGCGGCGGATGATCCAGACGAGCATGGAGACGATAAGGACCGGTACCGAAGGGCCGTTGGGCGAACTCCAGGTCGTCGGCCTGTTTCCCGAGCTGTTGGAGCCAGCGTCCGGGCAACAGCTTGAACGTGAATAACGCCCGCGGGTCGGGATGCAGATGATGGAGGAACAGCCGCACTGTGGCGGTATCCCGTGCTTGCGGCGGCTCTGGGGAGAACCACAGCAACGGCCAGGCAGCCCAGGTGTGCAGCTGCTGACGCAACAGTTGCACCGTTGCCACCACATCCAAACTGGTGAAACTGAAGCGATCCTCTCCACGTCCTTCGCTGATCCGCAAGTTGAACTCGCGGCCGGACAACAGGAACCGGGGGAGCGACCGGGCTGCCGCTGGTTCATACCGGATCAAACCGCTGCTGTCCCGCACTTCCTCCAAGAGTCCTTCAAAGAGCAAGGCCACCGCTTGCTTTTCGCTATCCAGCAAAGCCAGGGCGGGACTGCAATAGCGTGGCAGTTGCCAGACTCCCACATACAGCACGGGGTAGCCAAAGCGCAGTTCCCGTTGCAAATTTCGTACGCCTTCGAGAGTCGGGTCCAAGGCGGCGGCGCGGGCCAGCTCATCCCGGGCACTCGGCAGGTCCCCCACCTCCTTCTTCTCGATCGCCCGTTTTAGGGCTTTGGCGGCCATCTCCCGCAGCATTCCCCGCAAACGTTGCACCTGTTCCGATTGCTCCGACGGAAAGCGGGCCTGGTAATCGTCCAGAAGCTCGCGGGCCCGGACATGGTCCAGATGCTGGGACGACTCTAACAGCCGCTCCGCCTCGCTCAGACGCACTAGGGCCACCGTTTGAGCCACCTCGGCATCCTGAGGATAAGCCTCGCTCACCCGCCGGCTCAACTCCCGCAGGCGAACCATATCACCGCTGGCCTGCGCTAACCGGACCGCCTCCAGGCGTACCTGGCGCAACCGTTGAACCAACGGTACCCGCAGCGGCTCCCAGCCGCGACCGCGTCGTAGATTCCGCTCCCGGGCATAGTCATGAAAACGCAAGGCCGCCGCCAACAACTGCTCCGCCAGCAGATAATCCTCCAGCGACGGTTTCCCCTCCTTCCCCAACAGCTTCTCGACATCTGCCAGCACCAACGCCTCGAAATACTCCAGCTGCCGCACGTCCTTGACGGCCACCCCACGCTCCGGCAACGGATTGTTGCTGCTGTCCAACGGCGTGATGCGGATGTGCGTCGCCTTTTTCCACTCCGAACGGTGCACCGGCACGGGACGAAGCCGAATCGTGCCCGCCGCCTCCGTCAAATTGTCAAACGGTACGGCATACTTCTCGAGCAAGGCCTTGTGCTGGGGCTGGGAGGCCGCTAGGGCCGCCTGCTTGAGCTCATCCAGAAGCACATCGGGCGGATGGGTGGTCGCTGGCGTCGGCCGACGCGTCGGCGGGAGATCATCCTCCACCTCCACCTTCCGCTTCACCCCGCCTTTCGGATCCTCCTTCTCCTCCACCACAGGCACTTGGGCCAGGGCCACTGCCCCCAGCACCATTCCCACCACGGCCCCCCAGCGCCGAGCCGAACCCGCTGCCTCAACCCCCCGCTGCCGCATCGACCCTTCCTCCTCGGACCGCTCCTCTTCTCACTCCGGTGCTGTTATTGTACCACACCTCTGCCAGGCGCGTTTCCGTCCCCCAACCCCTTCTCCTACAATAATCTGCAACGTCTCCGGGCTTCTCCCGGACCGTTACGATTCCAACCGGTCCCCCGTGATAGGCACCCCCATGATCATTCTCAAAGTCGGCGGCAGTCTCTACGACCTGCCGGACCTTGGATCACGATTGCGGACGTTTTTGCAATCGCTATCACCGCATCCTGTGTACATTATGCCGGGTGGAGGAGATTTCGCGGATGTAATTCGCACCTTGGATCGAATTCACAAACTTGGAGAAGCGACGGCCCACAACTTGGCCCTGGAAACCCTCCGTATCGCCGAGGCCTTCTTGCGTCAACTCTTGGGAGCGGCGATGCCACCCTCCGCCCTGGACGGCTTGGACCTGGGAGACTGGCCGCGGAGCTGGGATGTCACCTCCGACTCCTTAGCAGCCCGTGCCGCCTGGCACCATCACGCCCGTCGCCTGATCCTGCTCAAGTCCGTGGATATTCCCCCGTCCATGCCTTGGGAGGAGGCGGCGGCTAAGGGCTTCGTGGATCGTTTCTTCCCCCGTGCGGTCGCTCATGCCCCGTTCCGCATCGACGTGGTCAACTTCCGACTCTGGAAAACTGAGCAGAAGTGAAACCGCACCCTGGTGCCTCTGACCCAGCAGAACTAGCACGGCTACCGTCGCTCCCACCTCGAAATTGGACCCAACGATAGGACCACGAATCTCCATATGACATGTATATAGGTTATGCATTATGAGATTGATGCTGGGAATCATGTCCCGATGATCATGATGAACGTTGACCTTGAGAGGGTGGGGATGTCGGCAAGGAGCCATCCAATGACCCCGACGATTGCTCGGCAATGGAGGTGTCATCCAGGTGGAGCAGCCGCTGCACCGCCTGCCACTGGGGATCGTGCAACTCCAGGCGTAGCATCGCCTGTTTCTGCCACTGCTCAGTCAAGGTATCCAGCTGCTGGCGAAGGGTGCGTGTGAGACCCTCCACCAGACGGGAGCGGGTGAACCAGGTCAGAGCCAGTATGGCAATGATTGCCACAGGTATAACACTGAGAACGAAGCTGGTAAATATCATGGAGAAATCCGGACGAGGAAAATCATTCCATTGTACGTATTCTCCCTGAAAAACTCTCCATAGAGTTTCGATATATTGTCGGTAGATCACCACAATAGGTCCGGAGATGAAAATGAGGAAGGCGAGGGTAGCCAGCAAAGCGAAAAGCATAGGGGAGTGCCAGCGGCTCAGGGAGGTGGTGAAGTTCTGCTCCAGCAGACGCCGGCAGCGCTCCTGGAACTCGTCCAGACCGATGATGCGTACCGTAACTTGTTGTTGCTGGGATTGTTCTGTCCGTGTTTCTTCCTCGCGCAGAGCAGCCAGGCTCTGACGCATCCGCTGCACAGGTGTAGCCAGGGCTTCACAGGCCTGCTGCTGGAGATACTTCGCAAAAGGACGCCACGGGCGCGTCAAAGTCTTCCTGATGCTCCGTACATTTTTCCAGGATTGCCACACAACGACGGCCAGGGACGGCAGACTCCCTGTCAGTGAGAAAATCAACCGGTCCCAGGCATTTGATGTTAATATCAGAAGCCCCAAGATGGATCGATACGGAAAACACCAAGGTTGAGTCTGATGCAAAGCGTAGGTACGTAGTCGGATGCGAACCAGGGTGGCGAGGTGAACATCCTCGCCGAACATCTGGCGGATCAGTTGCGGCAGCAGGTTGTACAAGATGCGGTTGATTTCAGCCAGGGTGGGTTGGAAACGTTGACGGAGTTCTTCGAGGTGCTGCTGGATGCTCCGGCGGAGCTGGTCCTGCCGGGCGCGGATTTCCACGGCAATGGCGAGCTGCTGCTGGTGAGCGTCGGCCAACAAAGATGTCAATCTTTCCTGTAACAATTTCTGGGTGTAGATTATAGCTTGTTCTGGATCGTGGGGAGCATAGCTATCGGTATCAGGAATAAAGAGCGGGGGAAGGATCTCAGTAGCAGGGGCGGCCTGCTGCCAACGCTGATGCTCTTGGCGGACATCCTCCAGGGTCTGTGGGCGAGGTTGGTGCTGACCCAATCCGGCCCGGAAGCGGATGACAGGCAGAACCCGAGCAGCGGGGAGCTGACGCAAAAGCTGGACGATGCCGGCATCCCGCAGAGACTCCTGGGGCAACACGAGGATTTTCAAAGCGGCAGAAGCCAAAGCCCGGCGGTGGAGACGCTCCGCCGCCTCGCTGAAGGTCGAAAAACCCGGGGCATCGCCGAGCCAATACGGCACTCCCAGATCGAGCATTTGGCTAGGGGCCGCGGGGAGGTACTCTTCCCCTTCTTCCAGTTGCGGTGGCGGTTGCGGACCGATCCAGAGCAAACGGGTCGAGCGGTCCTGGGCGTTCTGACCACTGGGAATGGCCTGACGCAAGGCCGGATCGTGGAGAAAGCAGCGGGCCAGCCAGCCTTTGCCCGAAGCGGTGCGGCCGACCAGCACCAGGGGCACGGCGGCAGTTGTCGTCCGATTCACCAGCAATTGCGCCTCCGCCAATGTCTGCCGGCAAAGTTGCCGGATGGCCGGAGTCGGCGGGTGCTCCCGGAATACCTGTTGCACCGCGGACATGACCTGCTCGCACCACTGCTGCAGATGAGATAACGCGGCGGATGATTCAGAACGAACAGCAGGAGCTGACATACAAGGGGTCCTTTCACCGAGGGAGTCCGGAAATTCTTTTCGCTGGGGGAATCAGGAACCAGAACGGCGGATTTTCTGCCAGACCTCGTGACCTGCGGACGTCCACTGCCACAGACCGGTATTTGGCAAAGACCGCCGGGACACCAGAGGGGGGAGTTGCACCAGCGGCAGGGTAAAGGTGCGCCTTTGTTCTCCGCGTCCAAAGGTCACGGTCAACGGCTGGTCATCGAGGCGGCGGGGTAGCCCCAGAGCATCACACGCCAGAGCGAAAAACGCGGACAAATAGGGGAGCGAATTGTGGCGGATCAGGCCGGCATAGAACTCCGCCAAGGCCGCTCTGGAACCCAAGGCACCAACCGTCAAGGCCCCCAGGCCAGGAATGGCTGTAGCCACAGCCGCGGAGAAGGAGTAGCCAGCCATCAGGGTCGCTCCGCCGCCGATAGCTGCTGTGACCAGGCCCGCCATTGCCGCCGTGCTTCCCAGGATCGACAAGGCGCTACGCCAGGCGACCCCGGCCGGTGCGTGCCGCCAGAAATCTACCGCCATCGGGCGCAAATCCGCCTCACTCACCTCATGCTCGAACCGGCCCAATCGTTCCAATACCTCACTCCAGATCTGCCGCAATTGCTCCTCGGACCAATCCGAGGGGACCCAACGCTGCTGCACACTGCGTTGGGCCAGATCCGTGGCATCCACAAATCCTTCCCCCAAACCCAAATGTTGCAATTGAGATCTCCACTGCTTCGCCTGTTGCCCCAAGCGGACCAATGAGATCATACCCTCGATCATCTTCACGCCACTACGGATTTTGTCGTTAAACCAATTGGCCATTTTGACATACCATGGTGCTTCTTCCATAATGATTTTGTTGAGCTTATTCTGGAATGAAACACTGTATATTTGTAATGGTTCCCCACGATCATCCCGAAACTGGTCCACACAAAATTGCAACAGGCCCTGGTACGCTTTACGGGTGTTCCGCTGGCACTCCTGCATCCAGTTCTCCAGAGTATCGAAAAGGTTGAGGGTCTGCTGACGGAGTTCGGTTAGAGCTGAGTCGATAGCGGCTGTCTGCAACTCAGCGGGCTGAAGTTGCTCGAACAGTGCCGCCAGCCCCGTCTCGGCCGGTGCCTCGTGTGGCGCAGCAGCAGTGCGTGCATCCAGCCGAAAGAACACAGGAAACTTCTCCCCACCGCCCTCGTACAATGACCGAGGTGTATATTGCTCCCAATTCGGTATTTCAAAATCCATGGCAACATAGATGTCTGCTATGTGGAATTTATCACAGATTCTTTTGACATCTTCATCATCGAGAAGAGCTTGTAAGGCATCGGCTTTCGGTCGGACTTTGTTGATCAGAAGGTAGATGGGAACCTTGGCCATGACTTGACGGAGACGTTGCAGGAATTCCCGCAAAAGCCGGTCGCGGATTTTGCTCCGTTCCCAAACCAGAAGAAAGGCGGAACAAACCCGGGCCGCCTGAACCACGAATTCCAGACGTCGGTTGACTTGAGGGGTAGAGGTAGCCGAAGGAACATGAGAATCTTCAGTAGAGGAATCCTCGGTTTGAACGTCCGGGCAATCGAGGAGGGCGAAGTGCTCAAGCTGTTCATCGTAGGCGAGCAGGGGAATCGGGATGAGACTGGGTTGCTCGCGTCCGCTACGGTATTGCTGGAAGGCACGCTCTGGGAACTCGTGAAGCAACTCAGGAGCATGGCCATGGGCCTGGGTCAGCCACCGCTGCAAAGCCCCATGACGCTGCGGGTCGTGTTTCCAACTCAGAGGCACCCAGTACACAAAGCGATGCGTGCCGAATTCATTTTCCACCCCCCGGGGGAGCCGACGCCGACCGGCGGAACTGAGGAAGCGGGCCACCACACTCGATTTGCCCGCATTAAGTTCCCCCAGCACCCCCAGAATCGGCGTGGCGGCCATCTCCAGATGCTGACGACACAATCGCACTTGGGACTCCAGTTCTGCCAAACGCTGGCTCTGACCGATATGGTGCAACACCTGCTCCAGCGTCCAGAGTTCCTGCGGTGGAGGTGCCAACCGCTCACAAAGCGGGATCTGCCGCAACTTCTGCCAGTCCTGCAATGCCGCTTCGAGAAACTTGTGCCGTGACATCGAAATCCATCCTGTCAGACCTGACAAACCGGAAAAAGCTCCCCCCTTCAGGAAAACAGAGGTACCGTCTCAGTGCCACCGGCGCTATTCTGCCGATACTACTCTAGCGGATGCTGTTCTCGCGGAAAAGCAAAGGCGAAAGAACCCCCCGCGGAAAACCCAAGGTGGGAGAACGGCCGGATTCCACCTGCGCCCAGGGAAGGCTTGGCCAACGCATCCGGGACAGCGACAATGACATCGAAGCCACGGTGACCAAACCGACAAACTGAGGAGAGCAACCATGAAGCGGAGCGGTTGGCTGATACTGATCCTGGCAATCGGGGTGACAGGCCTCGAAGCCGGTCGCG
>Ga0209017_10001029_pt1 | contig 23260 bp, 12 predicted proteins | sample YNPBryunderm2012_FD_185812 | JGI IMG/M metagenome (GOLD analysis project Ga0209017, IMG submission 185812) | Anoxygenic and chlorotrophic microbial mat microbial communities from Yellowstone National Park, USA - YNP Bryant MS undermat 2012... ...
GCCAAATACCGATCCCACGAACTATCCCGCCGCACCAAGGCCCATTGGAAACCATATTCCCGTTGCCATTGGTCCAGTTGGGCCGGTCGATGGCGACGGGACTCCTCATAGGCAGCCAAAAACTCCTCCCCATACAAGGCACAGCGGTCGTCGATGAACACCCGAAAACATAGTGTAAAATAAATCACCCAGCCGCCAAAATCCAGATCGTTAAAAATTTTGGCGCCTTCCGGCTCTTGGCGGCAGGCAGCCTGCAAGTCGGGCAAAAGTTCTATCGGCCAGCGCTGGGGCGAAAACCGTACCCAACCAGCTCCCACCAGCGGCGCCGGCCAACCGGCCATTTGCAGGCCCAACGCCACCCCCACCAACACCGCCGGGAGCGCATATTTTCGCCATTTTCCTCCAGCGGAAAAAGAGGGGTTTCCGGAATGCTCCCGGTCGGCTCGGCTAATACCCGCCCCATCCGGAGGGGCCGAACCTCCCAAGGGCCAACCGGTACTCATAACCCTCTGGATAGGCTGGAGATTCCCATTCGACGAACCTTTCCGGCCGGCAAGCGTCAGGTCGGCGATCGTCAAGGCGGTCATTTCGGCAAAAAGCGGCAGATGCCGAACACACCGCAAACCGAGCAAAAACCAGACGATCGGCATTGTCCAGACAGCCCGAAACTCTCCCCGCCGGACCGCCCGCATCAGCAGCCCCAGATAGACCGCTCCAAGCCCCATGGCCGCCCAACCGGCCGGCTGCTGCGGCGTCCACGGCCGATGCTCCTGAATCCACCGGCCCAGATTCATCGTCAAGGTGGCATACCAGGTTCGAGGCAGGTCCAGCCCATACGGATTCAAAAGAACGGCCATCCAAGAGGCGGCGGTAAGAGCCGCCAGGTGGAAGCCCTGGGCTGCAGATCGGACCGGCCCTTTCCCAGTTAGGCTTCCTAGCAGGAGCCATAAGACGGCGCAAAGCGTCAGGGTACCCAGCCCGGCCAGCAGGCCGCCGTGTAGGTTGGCCCAGAGCACGCTGACGGGAACAAAAATCCATAGTTGCCGAATCGGCCGCTCTCCGGCTTCCACCGCCAGAAGGCCGTCGAACCAAAGGCCCTGTAAAATCAGGGTGGCGATCAAGGGGCGGACATGGAAATTATGGGCACTGGCCAAAAACACGGTAGCCAATACGCCGGCAGCCCAAAGCGGTCCGATGCCGGCCCGAACCAACCGCCCCCCCATCCAGCCATAGAGCCAAGCCAGCCCGGTTGCCACAAGCAGCAGAAGGCCTTCCCAACCGGCCAGCCGATGCACCAGGGCCATGAGCAGTTCGGCCAGCCATTGATCGGCCACCACGGGCTGACCCGCCCGGGTAAAACTGAACTGATCCACTCTGGGGATTTGACCCGTCTGGAGCATCTGGTGACCCCAGGCCAGGTGCCAGAAGGTTCCGGGGTCCTGAAAGAGCCGATCCCGGCCTGCCCCCATCAAGACCAACCAAACGACCACCCAGTAGGCCGTTTCCGGGGGCAGAAATGCTTTGGCCTCCTGCCGAAGACGGTGGAAAAACCGGTTGGGGGCACCTCGTTCGGATGGTGTTCTAATATCCATCATACCGGCAGGCTACCGTTTTTGGTCCGGTTGCAAGACTTCCAGCAGGCTGGCACTGTCGAGACTGAGGTGGTTGGTTTGGGGCCAGTAATAGATTTTTCGGGCAGCCACCCGTTCTCTGGGCGCCCCAGGACGTTGCTGGCGGAACAGCTCGGCATCGGCCCGGCCGTCTCCCTCCAGCACCACCAGCCCCTTGTCTTCGGTATAGCTAAGCCGATGGGCCCGGGCCGTGTAACCGGCCGATTCGATCACCGTATTGCCCACCGCCACCATTTCCAGAAAACGTTGGCCCGACGGAGGCAGAGCCAATTCGGCCACGGAAAGCTGATCACAACTTAAAAACACCACCTGCGGCGGCAGAGCGGCCAATTGGCTCCAGGGGATTCGCTCTTGCCAATCGGTCACCGGCCCATAAATGGTGCGGACTCGATCCGAAAAGCCAATCTCCCGCCGATGGAGATTACCCACCAAACTCCGCTGAAACTCCACGCTGAGAAACAGTAGCCCCGTGTCGGAAGCATCCGGTCGGAAGGGGCCCGGGCGGATAGGCTTCCCGGCATTGGCCGGTTCGGTTTGCCCGGACGGATTCCCCTCGGCTTGTTTTTTCTGGCTGCGGCGCACGGAGCGAAACACCCCCGGCCCACCTGCCGTCAGATCACCGGTGATTAAATCTACTGTTAAATCGGCCACTTCGATTTGATCCCGGCTCAGTTCGCCCTGGGCGTCCCAGGACCGATTTTCTAGCAACACATCGCTTCGGCAGATCAGCCGATGCACCTGGACGTTTGATGCCGGGTGCGGCGAAGTAAACACCACGGGTTCCCGCAGTTGGACCTCCAGGCTATCGGTTCGCAGTTGCCAGCCGGGAGAACTGGCCAACACAGATTCGTCAAACCGTGCCGAGCGACCGTCAAACTCCATGCGATGTTGCCAATGGACCTCGATCTGGGTAGCTCGGCCAACAGGCCGACCGTGTAAATCCCGATCCATCGGCAAACTCATCCAGCCGGGACCGTCGATCCAAAGTCGATTGGTCCCCCGGTGGAGGTTGATGGCCGGGCCGTTCAGAGCCAATCCCCGGGCCTCCACATGCGCCGGTTGCCCCTGGACCGTCAGAGCCAGATACGGTCGGCTGGCATCCAGCACATGAATCTGCCGGCCGATAACCACCAGGGGGTTTTCCCCCGGCCGGCTCGTCTGCGTTTCCTTCAAAGAAACTTCCCCTTCCAGGATAAGTTCTTTCAGTTCGGTCTGCTGGCCTGCCAGAATAATCAACGCCCGAAGCAGTTTGCAGCGGACCTCAAAATGCTGCGGGATTGGTTGCCCCGGAGGCGGAGAGCCTGGAGGCAGGGAATCCACGGGCATTGCTGGGGGCGGGCCGGGGGAAACGAAAAATGCCGAAGGCCCAGACTCCCCAGCCGGTTCCGGTGGCCCCTTGGCGGAAACTACAAATGCGGTTGGCCGAAAATCACCGCGCATTTCCCACATCTGGCCGGAGGGAGGGGCCAAGGATGCGGCTGGTGGCCACCCGGAATCCTCAGGCACTTCCGGTTGCCGGACTGCTGGGGGGTCGGCGTCCAGTTCGGGGGACTTTTGGGTCCATGAAGTCGGCCGGAAGCCCGCTCCGCGAGGACCAGGCGATGGGCTTGGGAACCCGTCAGAACCTTCCGCCGGCGTTTCCCACCAAGGCCCATTGGGTGAGTCGTTTCCCAGGTGCAGACGCGCACGAGCCGGGCTTACGCCGGAAACAGGCATTTTCGCCCTCGGCCCGTCGGGTTGCTGGGGGATGTCGGGCCGCAGTCCTCCGGAAGGATCTGGTTCCTTGGGGAATCCGGGCGTTCGTGCCGCCGGAGGAACAGGTTGCTGGGGAAAGCCGAGCGGTCCACCCGCCGGAGATCGAGGTTGCTGTGGGACTCCTGGGGGCGCCGGTATGGGACCGGCCAATTCAAACCACGCCTCCAGCCGATCCACCTCCGCCGTAACTTGGGGATGGCGAAGAAGCACGTTTCCTTCGGCCAGGAGGCGATCCGGGGCAAGCACTTGTGGGCTGGCTGGTTGGCCTGGAGCCGGCTGCTGGTGGATCCAGAGATGGATTTGTTCAGCGTCCAGTTGGCCGATACCGGTATGGAGCACTTCCGCCTGGCCCAGCAGGGAAAGCACGGGTTGCCCTTGAAGGGGGCGAAGTTGGAAGGCCTGTGTCCAGCGGGCTTGGATGTTGCGGGCGGTGCGGGGATCGGTTTCGGCCCGGAGCCAACCTGCCCCCTCGGCTTCCCCCTGTCCTAGTTGCCCTCCCACGCCAGGAGTATAGTCCAATTTGGGGGCATGGATTTCATGGGGGCCATGGCAAATCCAAGCATCTTGCGGTGCTTGCAGGAGGATTCGGCCGGTGGACAGATGATACTCCAAGCGTTCGGCTACCGCCCGCGTTTGCCGACTGGGCGCTTCCAAAATCACCGGCTGGCCGATGGCTTCCAGCCGCTGCGGCTCCAACCGGACCACAGAACGAGAAGGATCAGATTTTTTGGAAGCCGTACCAAATAATTTTTGATATGCCGGGGCAGAGTTTTTGGAAACCGTATCAAAATTTTTGGAAGCCGGCGCAGAACTTTGGGAGGCCGAAACCGAATTTGGGGAGGGCGTGCCAGATTTTTGGGAAACCGTGTCCGAATTTTTGGAGGTGATGGCCGAACTTTTGGAGGCTGAAGCGGAATTGCTGGAAGCCGGTTCGGCCCCTGGCGATTTCACCTGGGCTGTGGCGGTAGGCTTCTGCTGGCCCGAAAGGCCGGCGGGTGGCGCCCCCGGAACAGACGGTTTCCTGGAAGAGGAATCCGTCTTAACGCCGGACGATGGGGGCGGTCCAGGGCCTCCCGAACCTCCCGCTCCTTGAACGCCAGGGTTTTTCGAGGCTGCAGCGGCCTGCGGTTGAAACACCACTAGCAGCCGATCGCAGCGCAAGGTATCGGTCGGCCCTTCTGCGGTCCGGTATTGCACCAGCACCTGCTGGGCAAACGAGGCTTCCCATTTTTTGGCATCGAACCGGAACGGTCCTTTGCAGGTGATCTCGGCCACCCCGGCCAATGGGCTTTCTCCATCCCCTTCGGAAGCCGAACGGTCTGCTGAAGAGGCCGTTGCCACGCCGGCTGGTTGGCCGGAGGCTGCCTTTCCAGACGGCAAAGAAGGCTTTTCTTTAGGGACTGGGCCAGCGGAACCCCTGGACCGGGAAGCCGTAGGCCGCAACGACCGGCTCGCCTCCGCCGGAACCTCAATATGCACCAACTCCACCCGCCGGACTTCCAAGGTTTGCAGACCGCCTAGGGTCAGTCCACCGGAAGCCGAACTGCCAGGACTAAGTTCGAGGTGGAGGTCTTGGCCTCGGGCAAAATGCGGCCCCCAGAAGCATTCGACTTTTTCCGGGCTGCTGATCTCGTTCTGGCTGAGCCGGACTTCTCGAGTGGTGATCCGAAGATCATCTTCCGGCCCGGCCGATCGTCCCTGGCAGCGGATCCGAACGATTCCCCGCAATTGACCCCGGACCAATCGGCCCATTTTGCCCTGGGTTAAATCCAGCGGCTGGTCGAATTCCAACACCGCCCCGTCCGGCACTTCCATGACCACCGCCCGGCCAGCACGTTCCTGGAGCGTCAGGTCCGGTTCCTCGGGAAGAAAAATCAGCGTGCAAGGCCGAAGTTCCACCGTATTCGGGGTTTGCTTCGTGTAGTCTTTGAAAAGCAGTTTGGTTTGGCGGCTTTCAAAGACCTTCGGCTGATCCAGTTCCCAAGCGCCGGGTGGGAATAGGGCCTCGAGGATTTGCCGCTCCGGGTCCGATTCCGGGAAAAATTGCTCCAACGCCCCTTGGGATTGGAGTTGGATAGCAGGTTCAATCCACGGAACCACCACCAGCGCATAGAGCCAGTAAGCCGTCAGTACCACGGCAAAACTGACCAGTACCGGCGTCCAACGTGGCCACAACACGCTTGGAAAGACAATCCCTGAGAGGAAGGCCTGAGTGGAGGGGGGTGATTCATTTTGGGGGCCGCCCTCCGGAAAGCCCCCCTAAACAATTCCATCCGGTAAATCCGGCCGGTAACTATTTACCCAAATGAAGTAAACCGCCTCTCTCCTCGCTGACGAGAAGCCGGCGGTGTCCCAGGCACCGACGGGTGAGGAGGCAAAAAAGAAGGCGTCCAGCCCCTCTTATTGTCCCTCTACCCTCTTGACGGCCAGGGGGAGGGAAACCATTGCCTCTTCATTCGGCAATGTTACTCCGGCCGAAAAAATACCACTTTTTCTACGACGCTGGTTTTGAGGAAGGTTCTTCGGGAAGCTGGGGCATTGAGGTGGTTTCGGCAATTTGGGAAAAATTGGCAGAACAGGCAGATTTTGCAGGCACCTCCACCACCTCCTCCTCCAAACCTCCCACCTCCTCCGGCGTAATCCCCACGATATCCGTAATATCAATCAAACCCACCGGCCGCCCATCGGCATCGACCACCGGCAACTCGCTGATTTTCCGTCGGGCCATGAGACTTACCGCCTCCGACATCCGCCTGTGAATCCCAATAGTGATCGGATGCCGGGTCATCACCTCCCGGATCGGCCGATCGAACAGATGGTCCTGTTTGCGCTCGAAAAGCCGAGCCAAATCGCTATCGGTAAACAGTCCGCTTAGCCGGCCGCTTTCATCGACCAGCATAATGGCGCCGGTGCGTCGGCCCGGTCGGCTTACTGCCATAAATACCTCACGGACCGAAAGCCCTTCCGAAGCCACCCGGCATTGCTCCAGGGGGCGCATATGGTCTTCGACCCGGCTGAGTTTTCGGCCCAGGCTTCCGGCCGGGTGAAACCGCGCAAAATCCTCCCGGCCAAAGTTTTTCATCCGGCTCACCACCAGGGCTAAGGCATCACCCAAGGCCAGCATCAGCGTTGTGCTGGTACTGGGCGCCAGCCCCAACGGACAAGCTTCCCGAACCGGCCCCAGGGCCAGCACCACTCGGGCCGAACGGGCCAGCGTGCTCTCCCGGCTGGAGGTGATGGCGAGAATCGGAATCCCTAATTGCCGAAAGCTCGGCAAAAGCCGAACAATCTCTTCCGTTTCCCCACTGTAGGAAAGGGCCAGCAGGAGGTCTTCCGGCTGGACCCGGCCCAGATCGCCATGTACCGCCTCAGCCGGGTGAAGAAAATGAGCCGGGGTACCGGTCGAAGCCAGGGTGGCCATGATCTTCTGCCCTACCAGACCGGCTTTTCCAATGCCAGTTACGATCACACAGCCCCGGCACGCTAGGATCAGTTGGACGGCTTCGGAAAACTCCGGGCCGAGCCGACGGGCAAACTCCGCCAACGCTCGGGCTTCCTCCGCCAGAATCTCCCGTCCATACCGTAATTGTTCAAACGCACTCAATTCTGCCAGCCGAACCGCTTCCATGCATCAATCCCTTCTTATATCCTACCAAAGGGGGTGCAAATCCCCCCTGCTTGCTTTGGATCGAGCGTCCTTTGGGTTCCCTCAGGTGAGGCACCGTCCTGGTCGCCTTGGGTGAATTGCCCTCCTGTGCATTTTAGGGTGAAGCAGTATCCTGTTCGCCTTGGGTGAAGCACCCTCCTGTGCGCCTTAGATGAATCGCCGTCCTGAGTGCTAGGTTGAGGTACTGGCCCTCAGATGGTAGAGGAGGCACCCCAGGATGCCCCGATCCCCTGGGCTTTCTGCCCGGTCTTCGCCGCTTTTAGTTTGACTGTATCTCCCCCTCCGGCCCCTACCAGTTGTAGGGGCTAATCGGATCGAATTTTCGCCGGGGAATAGACGCACTCAATGTGAGTCTAGGTAGTTTGGACAATCTAGATAAATTCTGGCTAGAATAAAAACCGACCCGACTGGATTCCATGCTTAAACTCTCTCCCCAGCCCTGGCCCCCTCCCTTGGGAGGAGCCAGCCGGGCAGATACAGTCAAAAGTAAGGGTGGATTGTACCGGTCTTGGGATTCTGGGGCAATGCAAATTGGACGTTGTAAGCCAATTGGCCGCCTCTACGCCTTGGACTCTGTAGGCCCGTGGAGCTTTATGGGCCAGTTGCACTCTGGCGGCCCCTGGGCCACTTGGATTTTCTAGGGCAGTTGGAACGCTATGGGACAGTTGGAACGCTATGGGAATACCAATTGGACTCTAGTTGGACTCTAGGGGAATCATAAAAGGAAAGTGGTTGCCGGAGGGTTCCTTCAGGGCAACCACTACATATAGTGGCTGCCAAAAAGATCCCACAATATATAGAACAGTCTTTGAACAAGAGAGAGACGAAAAACAAGAAAGGTTTGCTTTGCACCCTGCCAAACCGATCGGCTAAACAGAAGGAGGATCTGACAAGGGGGCCAGGCTTATCTGGGTTGGGCCTTGGCAACCGGTGGCAAAGCGCCCAGAAGCCGGAGCCCCGATGCGCGGCCCTCGCCGCCGACAGTCCTATTTACTGGGACCGATTCTGCCGCTGAGAAGCCATCCGGACATGCACCGGTAGGGTGTAGGCGATCCGGCCTTGGACTTCATCGAGATGCTCTTGGAGGATCCGGCGGACTTCCAGGACTGCTCGGGGATGGCTATGCACGCCGGAATGATCCGCCGGTACGACCAGTTCCGATTCCACATCGTCCATATGGGCGCTTTGGTAGGAGACGACCCCGTCGGTTCCTTTGGCCAATTTGCCGTAAAGCCCTTTTTCCGGCATAAGCCCAATAATCGCATGGTATTTGACCCAGGGAGCGCGTTGGGCGTGGATCATGGCTTCAAATACTGGGTTATCGGGGGAAAGGGAATCTACACTGGTTCGGATTTTGAGGACCCGATCATCTTTGAACAAATGTTTATTATTCCGGTAAAAGGCCTCCTGACTCTGCAGCACCAGCGTGGGCAGCTCAATCAGCTTCCGAAGAATCCATTGCGTAGCATCGTTGGAAAACTTGCTCCCCCGGTGGGGGGTGGCAATGGTAATGACCCGCCGCACTGAAGGATTCGGATGGAAAAACAGTACCTTGGCGATCCGCTCTTTGGTCTCCGGATCCGCCTGGACCTGGTCGAACGGATGATCGCTGATCAGATGCCAAAAGTCCTCCCCGCTTTCCAGGGTTTGCAATCGGCTGACCAGGCCGCCCATGCTATGACCGATCAGCACCATCTGATCCAGGGCAGGTTCTCGGCCTTCCGGGTCGAGAATCTGGCGGGCCTCGGCCAAATCGTCCCGCATCTGGGCGGCCGAAATCCAAAACGGCTGGCCCGTAGGATACAGGTAAAACCAGAATTGGTAATGGGCCCGGATATCCGGCTGACTCCGCAGATCGTTAAACATTTCCATCCAGGTCATCGGGCTGGACCAAAGGCCGTGCACGAAGATGACCGGGATTTTGCCCGGCTCATACGGCTGGACCATCCAAAGGCCTCGGTAGGGTTTTTTTTGGCCGGGCATCAGTTTTTGCAGGGCTTCCGGCCGGAGCAGACCGGTGGTGGCCAGGGTCCCCAGGGCCGGGTTGGAAAGAAAATAGGCCAGAGGGGTGGTCAGATCGCTTTCCAGCGGTACTCGGATGCCGGCCACATAAATATCCTGGGTTACCAGTGGATCGTAAAGTTCCAGCAGGGCCCGGAGCCGACCGGTGCCCGGCACCCTGCCATCCGGAGAACCCCGCTCCATTTCTCGAAGCACCTCTTTGCGGAAGGTGCGTTCGGGCAGGGGGCGCAAAAAGGCGGTGGCCGCAAAACTCAAACCCTCCGGATAATATCGAGCAGCCGCCGGTTCCCCCGGGTAACTCCGTCGGACCACAATCAGCGGCACCCCCAGGCCATAGGTCAAATAATGGTTTTTCAGGCCCCGCATTTCATAGTCGGAGACGAACTCGATGGGACCGAAATCTTCCGGTCGCCAATGGCTCCCTCGAACTATGCAGGTAATTTCGTATTCCCCAGCGGCTGTAACGATGCGCCGGCTTTGACCGGGCCGAATGCCTTCCTCTCGGCTTACAATGCGCATGGCCGATTCCAGGGCGGTGTTGTATAAATCACACGCTCCTCGAAACTGCGGATCATACGGATTGCGCAAATACGTAAAATCGTCATCAAATAGATACCGGTAGGCGTATAGTACTGTTGCACTATAGAGACTCAAGGCCTTGGCAATGTCTCGATCTTCCACCCGTTTGGCACCCAAATAAGCTAACTCGGCACACACATAGGCATATTCGCCCGAAGGCTGGGCATCTAAAATCGCCTGGGCCTTTTGAAGCAACGCCTGCGGATCCCCCTCCAAATCCCCCACCAAGTCATACACCCGTAAAAACTGCATGGTTCGGGTGCTGGGTTGAGGGCCTTTTCGGCTGGTTAAATGGAGGGTATCGGCCAGGGGGTTTCTCGGCACCGGACGCATGGTGACCATGCTCGTGGTAGCACAGCCGAGAACACTCCCCACCAGCAGGATCAGACCGGCCGCCAAAACCCAGAGCTTCTGGGCGGAAGCTGCCCCCCGGCCAAATGGAAGCCCTCTCCTTGACATCATGACCCCCTCCCATCCATGGAGGGACAAGAAGATAGCGAAAATAAAGAAAATAGGCAAAAGACAAAAATCTATTAGAAGAGACCTGAGAAATTAGAGATCGGCCAGGGGGCCGTCAAGAGAGATTTTCACCAAGCATATTCTCCAGATTGGCCATCTTCGCTGTTTTATCTCTTGGTTTCCTGGCATTCCAAAAGGGCTAACCGTCTGGGGATTTTTGATGTGTTTTAGGGGTTGCATTTCCGGCCGCCCATGCCACTGGATCGGGGCAGGTAGCCCATCCTTTGTTTATAGGAGGTTCCCTTCCGGGCAGAGAGGCGCAACATCCTAAAAATGAAAAAGCTACCGAGCAGTTTGGGGACGGTGGCCAGGGGTGGGAAAGAATCTCTATTTTGTGATTGTGGGGCAGAGACACACCAGGTATAAAGAGGGCGATATCTAAGAGGCTGTCCTGAGAATCCGTTTTTAGCCAGATGTACTACCAACCGGCGGCCTCCAGACTGACACCCCCTAAAACGGGGACTTTGGTAAATCGGATGATAACTCGGAAGGGGGTTGGCAACGGTCCGGGCCGCCTCCGAGTACCAATTTCGGGACAGCCTCTAGAGGGGAGAAAAGAAGCTTCCATTAGAAAACGAAAGCCCCCCTCCGAAAGGGTGCCTCTTTTCCCTGGGTTTCCCAAAATGTCCAAATTACCAACCGAAGGCTATCCGGATCGGTCCCAGCCGGCCTCCTCCAAAACGGGATGGTTCACCAGGCATCGCCGAACATGGTACTTGGCAGGGGCAGGGCTGGCGGTGGTTGGCCTGCTCCTTTTGGGGAATTATCGCAGGCAGTGGTATAACCACCGCCGGTTCCAGGAGGTTCGGCCCGGAGTGCTCTATCGGACCGGCTTACCCAGTGAAGCTGGGTTTCGGCAAATCGTCCAGCAATACGGCATTCGGACCGTCATCTGTCTTCTGGAAGACCCGCCCCCCCGGTTAAGAGCCGGATGGTTTTTTGATCCAGGTCAGCCTTCCGGCCCGCCCGAAGACCAGTTCCTCCAACAATTGGGAGTCCGTTTTCTTCATTGGCCGATGCCGAACAAAGGCCCTTGGCCTTGGCCAAAACCGGAATATCTGGAGGAGTTCTTCCGGGTGATGGACGAACCGGGCAATTGGCCTGTGCTTGTCCACTGTTGGGCGGGCAAACACCGGACCGGCACGTTGGTGGCCTTATTTCGGCTGGAATACGAGGGTTGGCCGGTGGAACAGGCACTGGAAGAAATGTACCGGTTTGATTTTAAAGCCCCTTTTGCCTTGCAAGAGCATAACTTGCGCACTTATGTACGCCGTCCCCGGCCCAGCTGCCGGCAATGGCAAGCCCTCCAGGAGGCGTTTTCCCCGGTGCTGAGCACCGAAGCGGCCGATTATGACCGGTTGGTGCAGGCACTACGGCACGAGGGGCACCAACCGGCAGTAGTGGCCCGGCTAGAGGAATATCTGCGCCAGGGAAGGCCGTTTGGCGTGTGCCTGGCGGATCGGCTACTGGAAGGTGTCCCGCAGGGGGCCCGTGCCGCGCCGGCAACTTCTTCGTGGGGGATGGGCGGAACGGATCGGCTCCTGCATGGCCAGGTCCCCTGCTGGCTCCCGACAGCCCTGCAATTGGCAGAAAAAATCGTCTTTCCTGGCCAGAACCAGGCCTCTCCGAAGCAGGATCAAGCCACCGCCGGGCTCTCTGGAGCCGATTCGGACCGTATTGTTCGTCAGCAGGAGGCTTTGCCTGAAGAGGCGGCCGATTTCGACGAATTGGCCGCCGCCGGAGGCCTGCTGGCCGATTATGGTTCTTCCGAAGTCCGGCGCCGCCTTTGGGAGAGCTTTCGAGCGGAGATGCAGCAGGAGGAAATCACGCCCCGATACCGTGCCCTAGTGGCAGGCCTGATCAACCGGTATCGGCCCAGCCGACTTCCGTATCTGAAGCTCTTGCTGGAAGATCGGCGTGGCAGGCCGGAACCGGAAGCCGGCGGGACTCGATATGCCGATACGGCGGTGGCCCGGCTGGCAGCGATCGTCCAGGAGGATTTTATCGGTCGGCGAGGCCAGGCCAGCCGACAGGACTGGGACCAGGCCATCCGGCGGGCCCAGCAGTGGTTTGCCGAGCACCCCGAAGCCGGCAAAATTCCCTAGAGTGCGACCCTCAGGCGGATTTTTGGATTTTGGCCAGTTCGGCCCAGAGGTAGGCACTGGCCCGGATACCCCGGTGGAAGTCGATCAATCGGAACCGTTCGTTGGGGGCATGGGTGTTATCGTCGTCCTGACCCCAGCCCAGCAGGAGCACCGGCACCCCGAAAGCCTGTTGGAAGGCAGCCACGATGGGAATCGATCCGCCTTCTCGGATGAATACGGGTTCTCGGCCGAAGGCCTGCCGGATGGCTCGGACTGCTGCTTGCACGTAGGGGCTATCGACCGGCACCAGGACAGCCGGGGTACCGTGGGTCTCCAAAAGTTCCATCTGAATGCCCGGCGGACAAAGTTCCTCCAGACGCTGCCGGAGACCCTGGGTAATTTTGGCCGGATCTTGATGCGGCACCAAACGAAAGCTGAACTTGGCACCCGCCTCCGCCGGGAGCACGGTTTTGGTGCCTTGGCCCTGATAGCCGCCCCATAGACCGTGGATGTCGAATGTGGGCCTGGCCCAGCGACGTTCCAACAGACTGTAGCCTTCTTCGCCCGTGGTGCCGGAGAGGCCCAAATCGGCCAAAAACTTGGTCTCGTCAAAGGGCAATTGGGCCAGACGCTGCCGTTCTTGCAGACTGAGCGGCTCGACCTGATCGTAGAAGCCGGGGATTTGAATCCGGCCGTGCTGATCGACCAGGCTGGCTAAGATTTGGGCCAGCGCATTGGCCGGGTTAGTTACCGTGCCGCCGAAGGAACCGGAATGCAGGTCCCGTTTGGGGCCACGCAGGCGAAGTTCATAGTAGGCGATGCCTCGCAGTCCGTAGCAGATAGCCGGTTGATCCGGGCCAAATTGGGTACCATCGCTGATGACCACACAATCACAGGCAAGCTGCTGGGGCCGGGAGGAAAGAAAACGCTCTAAATGTTCACTTCCTACTTCTTCTTCGCCTTCGATCAGGAATTTCAGTTGGACCGGCAACCTGCCCACCGTCCGGAGCCAGGCTTCCGTGCTGAACACGTGGGTGAGCACTTGGCCTTTATCATCGGTGGCCCCCCGGGCGTAGATGGCGCCATTTTGCCGAGTCGGCTCAAAAGGCGGCCAGTGCCAGGCCTCCAGAGGCTCCACCGGTTGCACGTCGTAATGACCATAGACCAACACCGTGGGCGCTTCGGCCACCGGCGGACTTTCCCCATACACCAGCGGTGCCCCCCCGGTAGAGATTTTCTCGGCGGCAAGGCCCATGGTTTTCAGTTGGTCCAAGACCCAGTCGGCAGCCCGCTCCAGATCGGCCCGGTAAGCCGGATCGGTGCTAATGCTCGGAATCCGCAGCCACCGGCACAATCGCTCCTCAAACTCCGCCGCCTGCGCCGCTACATACGCCTCCAAAGCCTCAAATTCTGCACCCATTCTGTCCACTCCCAATTGCTCGGCCGGAACACCATTTGGAACAGTTGAGGGCCGCCGCCTAGCTGCCCATTGGAGGACTGCCTCGCAGGCCTGGAAAAGCAATCGCCCGTTAGGGGGGTTCCGTGGGGCGACCGGTTCACGGTCATTTCGACTTCATTCATCCACCAGGAACACGACCAGGCGTTTTGGTCCGTGCACGCCCAGGATAAGGATTTTTTCGATGTCGGCAGTTCGGCTTGGGCCGGTAATGAAGACGAACTCGCCCCGAAGTTGCGGGTCGGCGGTGCGGCGGGCGATTTCGTCCCAGGCGGCCGGCATGTGTTCAAAAAGCCGATCCACTCGCCCCACCACCACACAGACCGGCGGCAAATAGCACAAAAGCCGTTCGTACGCCGTCGGGCAGGCCACCATCACACTGCCCGTATCGGCTAACAAAAGATCCGCTTCTAGGATCGATGCCCCTAAGGAATCCAATTCTTTTGGGTCCGGGTCGGCTCGGTGCCATAGGAGTTCCCAATCCGGTCGGCCAAGGGCCTGGGCCTGGGAAGGCAGGGCCGGTTCGATCGCTGCGGAGCCGGATGGCTCGGCTTGCTGAAAGATGGCGCGGACCAACGGACGATCCTGGCAGCCGAACCGTCGGATGCCCCCCTCCTCGGCCAGACGGATAATCCCCTGCCGAACCTCTTCCAGAGAGCGGACATGATAGCCTTGGCCTGCCACAGCGGCCAGTTCAGCCAAAAAGCGCTCGATCTTTTTGGCCGGGGGAGGATTTTCGATCGGCCAGATTTGCGGCGTCGGAGGCGGCGGCACAGACTCGGCGCCCGCCAACCGCTCTCGAAGCCGCTGGAGAATCGCTTGGCGACTGTCCATCGGTGGATATGCCTTTTTGGCGCAAAAACATCGGCAGACCAGAGGCCTGCTCGTGCCCGCTGATGCCGTTCATCCCGATATGTTTTTTGAGCGCAAACCCATCGGCGGGGTGCACCACCTCATGCACCCTAAGCCATCCGGGGGCAAAGGACTGGCCGGCCAAGGCCAGCCAGAGAACCCGTTCCTGGGGAACCCACCAGGAATCCTACCCATCCTGCACCCAAAACCATGCTGGAAAGCCGGTGGTGGGGGAAGCTCGATTATCCGCCCAGGAACAGGCTGCCCAAGTCCATGAAATGGATCACCGGAAATCCGGGGGAAAGTGTTCGCTTATCGGGCCTGTTCGGCCTTGTCGAACGAGGCGTCGAAAGCCCGTGCGCTTGCCGGGAAGTCGATCCGGCGCACATATTCCAGGGCTTCTTTGGCGCCGTGTTCACGGTCCATGCCGCTATCTTCCCATTCCACGGAAAGCGGCCCTTGATAGCCGATCCGATTCAACTCCCGGATAATTTCGCCGAACTTGACAGCGCCATGCCCCAGGGAGCGGAAATCCCACCCCCGGCGGGGATCACCGAAGTTCAGATGGCTGCTTAGGATACCGCTGCGGCCGTCCAATGTTACGATCGCATCCTTCATGTGCACGTGGTAAATCCGATCCGGGAACCGCCGGATGAACTCCACCGGGTCCACGCCCTGCCAAAGCAGATGGCTCGGATCGAAGTTAAAACCGAACTCTTCCCGCCAATTGATGGCCTCCAGGGCCCGCTCGGCCGTGTACAGGTCGAAGGCGATTTCCGTCGGATGCACCTCCATGGCAAACTTTACGCCGCATTCGCCGAACACGTCCAGGATGGGATTGAATCGCTCGGCAAAAAGCCGAAATCCTTCGTCGATCATCTGCTGCGGCACCGGCGGGAAACTGTAAATCAGGTGCCAGATACTGGAACCGGTAAACCCATTGACGATTTTGACTCCCAGACGTTGGGCGGCCCGGGCGGTGTTTTTCAGTTCTTCGGCTGCCCGCTGGTTGACCCCGGCTGGGTCCCCGTCGCCCCAGACATACGGCGGTAAGATTGCCTTGTGCCGTTCGTCGATCCGGTCTAACACCGCCTGGCCCACCAGATGGGCACTGATGGCATACACCTGCAAGCCGTGCTTTTCCAACAGGGCCCGTTTGTTGGCGCAGTAGTTGGGATCGGCTAGGGCTTTCTCCACTTCAAAATGATCGCCCCAGCAGGCCAATTCCAGGCCGTCGAACCCCATGGCCGCCGCCTTTTCCGCCAACACCGCCAGAGGTAAATCCGCCCATTGTCCAGTGCACAAAGTAACAGGTCTCGGCATAGCTTCCTCCCTTCTTGACCAAACACCAAACCAACGGATAGACGTTCTTGTGCCTAAAACATCACCAAGCCGGAGACGTATCCCACCCCAACCCTGCACGGGGTTGTTCTGTTGCCAAGCCGGTGCCGCCCTGACACGGAGGTTCCTCCCCCACCGTCCTCTCCCCCGGCGGGAGAGGACGGCCTGGCCGCAGGCAACGCCGAGGCCAGACCGGCTGAAAGGGCCTCGGAGGAGCCGCTGTGCGTGTCCGAGCGAGACTGACACGGCGGTTGTACCCCAAAACCCGCCTCGTGGCATTTCGTACGCGGGGAAACGCTGATCCTCCGGGGCCGCCTTGGCAGCCCGTGGCCAGCCGGGGATTCACATGCCGCCTATTGTGCCAAATCCGGCCCGTCGTGCAACTCCCCCCCACCGAAATATCCCTAACCGGCAAACCTCAGCCCTGCCCAACCGACCGGTTTTGGGCAGCCGACAGGGGCGATTGCTCCACCCCCAGCTCCATTGCGAGGCAGGAAACCGATGGCCTTTGGCAGGGTCCGACCGGGACGATGGCCGATTCGGTCCACTGAACACGGCAAACTTCATCCCTCCCCAACCGGCCGGTTCTGAGGACCGCCTTACCCTTCGAAAGGCCATCGAGGAGTATATTGGCCGGGGGTGAGCTGGTCCGGATGAAACACCTGCATCTGGAGATAATTGCCCAGGGCTTCCCAGAGCACGTTGCCCACCCGGCCCTGGGTCATCGCCACATGGTGGGGGAAATGCCGCAACAGGATATCCCGGTAAAGCCGCAGCAAGCCCGGAATCCGGCACCAGCCGTAGGCCCCAAACGTCTGGGCGGGGTTGTCTTCGATCTGTCCCTGGGCCAGGACGGCTTTGAAGGGACCTTCGGCCTCCAGATTCACGCGGCACAAGGTAACTGGGCCCGGTTTGGCCACAAACTCTACCGTTCCCTGGGCCAGTTCTGCGGGCGCGCCGCCGCTGGAGACCATGATTTCGTGCCGTCCGTACCGGGGCGGAGTCTTGGCAAACGTCCTGGGAAATACGCCGCAGTGCCAGAGATTGGCCAATTCCTCATCTTCGTTGTGGAGGTTATTCCAATCGGCCAAGGCGGCCGGGCTGCCGCTGGCCAACCAGCAGGCATGCATCGAAAGAAGTCCCAATATATCCGCCTCGCACGCACAGGGGATGCCTTCGTCGCCCAGTCGGCTCATCGTGGCACAGGAGCAAACCCCATAATTATGCTGAATGGATGTCCAGCATTGGATGGCCAATCCGTCTAGCCCGTTCTCCTCCACCCACCGCCGCAAAAAGGCCTCCAATTTCGCACTGCGCAAAAGGGCCGCACCGCTTATGCCCGACGGGTCCGCATATTCCCGAAGCGCCTCCCCAATCCGCTCTACCATCGGGTCGGTATCCGAAATCTTCTCGGCCCCGGCAATCAACTCCGATAGATCCAACACCACCGTGGTGGGCCCAAGACGCTGAAGCCGTTTCTCGTCGAATCGGCAAGTCCAAAATGCATCCGGCCGGGTCCCCACCTGACCATAGCGGGCATGCCGAATGCCCTGCACCACCCGGCAGACCCGCAAAAACCAATCCAAATCCTGGGCAAATGCCTCCTGCCGGGGATAACAGATCGGACGTTGGCCTACCGAATATCGGGCGCCGATCTGCCGGAGGGCTTCTCCTATGGACAAAAGTCCACAAAACGCATCCCGCCGCTCCATCCCCGGCCGAAGGACCCCCTCCTCCTGACAGCCGAAAATCAAAATCGGCACATCCAATTGCGCCAGCCGAATCGTCCAGGCCACCGACTGCTCATCCCCAAAATTGACCGCCCCGACCACAATACCCTGGACCCGCTGCTGGCGGAATAGCTCGGCACACAGTTCCGCCTCCCGCCGATTCTCCACACACCCTACCTGCGTCTGCTCCGGCGTAGGAACCACCACTTCCACCCCCAGCCGCTCCAACGCCTGGATCGTCTCCGCCCGCATGGAAGCGGCCAACCGGGGACTAAAAAAACCTCGATGCGCCGGAATAAACCCAATCCGCATCTTCCCACTAGGTAACGGCATGGTGCATGCTCCTTTCAGACCACCCAGAGAGCAAAGAAATTCCGTGCCTTCCGTTTTATCCCATTTTTCGGCCCAAGACAAGCAAAGAAAAGAAAAGCCCTTCCGCCGGGTGAGGCCGGGCCAGATTCGTTCCCCAGAGGACCCTGCCGGGGGTTCGGAGGATCGAACCGGTTTTTATTCTCCACCGGCCAAATGGGCCAACACTCCCAAGACGATTTTTCGCAGTTTGGGCTCGGCCTGGTGGGCGGTGGCCAAGATGTCTTCGATCACGGCCGGTTTCAACGCATCCGGTAAACACATGTCGGTCACCACCGACAGGCCCAACACCCGCATGCCCGATTGTACCGCCACGATCACCTCCGGCACCGTGGACATACCGACCACATCGGCCCCGATCAGACGCAAAAACCGATACTCCGCCCGTGTCTCCAGGTTCGGCCCGAGCACCGCCACATAGACCCCCTTATGGGCCACAAAATCCTCCCGTCGGGCAATCCGTAAGGCCACCTCGATCAACTCCCGATCATACGGAGCCGACATGTCCGGAAACCGGGGGCCAAGCCGATCATCATGCACTCCCACCAGCGGATTGCCGGGCAATAAATTAATATGGTCTTCGATGACCATGATATCGCCCTGGCGGAACTGGGGATTCAACCCGCCGCCGGCATTGGAGACGATCAGCACCTTGGCCCCGAGGGCCTTCATCACCCGCACGGGAAAGGTGATCTGCTGGAAGGAGTAGCCCTCATAGGCGTGAAACCGGCCTTCCATGGCCACCACGGGCACCTCCTGCAATCGGCCGCAGACCAACTGCCCCGAATGGCCGATGACTGTCGAACGGGGAAAATGGGGAATGCTTTCATACGGCAGCACCGCTTCCTGCTGGATGTCCTGGGCCGTGGCGCCCAGACCGGTGCCCAGGATGATGCCTACTTCCGCCTGGCCGGACCAATGGCGACGGATATGGCCAAGGGCCTCTTGGATGCATGAAAATAGGTCTCCCATCGCCGCGACGTCTCCCACCAGAGCCGCAAAATAAGCCAGCCTTCCAAAAGAAAAAGAAAGAAAGAATGTGTCCAGTTTGCAGAGGAATTTTAGCCCAAGTCGGCACGGAACGGCCAAACTAATCCCCTCAAACAGTCCATCCCGGATTCCCCCCTGCCCGTGCGAAATCCGCTTCTTGCGAGAGCGGAAAGAGGGCTAAAAATCTTCCTCCAGATCGTCCAAATCTTCATCCAGATCTTCAAACTCGTCTTCTTCCGGCTCTTCGAATTCTTCCTCTTCGACTTCCGGAAGTTCTTCGGGCGGAGCTTCTTCCTCTTCGGGGACTTCTTCCTCTTCGCCTTCGAACTCCTCCCGGAATTTTTCCTCTAATTCTTCGTCGAACTCGTCGAACTCGTCTTCAAAATCGTCGTCGAAATCATCGTCGAAATCATCTTCGTCGAAGTCGTCGAAGCCCTCGTCTTGGTCTTGTTCCTGGTCTTCCTCTTCCTGTTGGCAGAAGAGGGGGGCAAAAGAGGGTTCTCCACAGGGGGAAGGAAAAGGAGGATCGGCTGGGGCCAGGAGAATACCTAAATGTTCCCAGATGCCTCTTTCGCTCCACCTCAACACCGTGCATTCTTGGAATTTTTCTAGAGCGGGCATTCGATGGTCCTTTATGGATCCCACGAATTGGTGCACAAATAGGGTGGGCAGAAAATCTACCACTGGGACAGCCCCCTGACAAGCCCCTCCCCTCATTCCTTCGGAGCTTCCCCATGCACAACCCGAAACTCCATTGTCCCTAAAAAACCCCTTTGACCCCCAACACAGTATCTCACCCGGCGGCGCCTTTGGCCCCGCCGGCCTCTCCCGCAAAGGGGAGAAGCGTACTGGGTTCCTGCTTTCGCAGGAATCACACGGGGCCCCCAGTGGGTGTCATTCCCACGAAAGTGGGAATCCAGGACCCCGTCAGCCGGCCAGCGTGCCGCTCCCTAGTGGTTGCGGCTCAGCCAGGCTTTGCCGTCCTTGTGTGTCATTCCCACGAAAGTGGGAATCCAGTTGTTTCTTTCTGGATTCCCGCTTGCGCGGGAATGACACTGCTGGATTCCTGCTTACGCAGGAATGACACGGGGGGTGGGTGCAAAGAAGCCTGGACTCCTCCTTACGCAGGAATGACACCTGCTGCATTCCCGCTTTCGCGGGAATGACACATTGGCCCCCTCAGCCGGCCAGCGTGCCGCTCCCTAGCGGTTGCGGCTCTGGCCGGCCTCTCCCCCGGTGGGGAGAGGCGGGTTGGATCATTCGGCTTAAATTTCTGCTTAAATTTCCATTTAAGTGATGGCCTCCGAAGGGATTACGCCGGCTTTCCCATCTGTTCCAGGGGCCGAACCTACTCCTTCAGGGGGGTGCACTTCCAGGGCTTACCGGGCAGATTGCTTCAGCAACTGCCCATAGCGGCGCAGTTCCGGATGGGCGGGATCGACTCGTTGCCATTCTTGAAAGATCGGCTCGGCTGTGTGGGGTTGGCCGCTGGCCACCTTGCCGGCCACCAACCAGTGCAAACAGACCGGTTCCCGGCACCCGGCCTGATAGGCCTGTTCCAACAAAGGCAGGGCCGCTTCGTAGTCCTTTTGGGTAGCAAGATAGGCCCCTTGCACCACATTCTGCACCATCTCCTCATCCGTGTCCTGGCCTTTTTCCACCCCCCAAAGACCAGAAAGCTCCTGGGCAGCATCGGCGAGTCGGCCCAATTGGACGTACTTTTCTACCAACCGACGCCGAATCCACACCGCACCCGTTTGCTCGGCCACTTCCTGCAACGCCCCCAGGGCCAGCACCGGCTCGTTTTGGTGCTCCAATGCCTGCGTCCATCCCCAACCTGCCAATGCCTGCCAATCGCCTACATGCCAGACCTGTTTACAAATGGTCCCATGGCGGAAAGCCTGTTCGAAGGCCCGGGCGGCCAATTTCCATTGCCCTTGCACACCCAACAATTGCCCCAAAAGACACAGCAACTGGGCATCCAAAGGAAACCGCTCCACCGCCTGGAGGGCATAGACCAGCAGTTGCTGGCCGGATTGGCCACGGGTCTCGCCGGTGGTAAGCAGTCCGTAATAGGCTTCCAGTTGTGTGGCGGAGGTCGGCTCGGCTTCCTGCACCGCCTGAAGATACAGCGCATGGGCATGGGGCAAATCCCCTAGATCGACCAAGGAGTCGGCCATGGCCAAAAGCAGCCGAACCTCCGGACTCCTCCGCTCCCCATTCTCCTGGTGGGCAATCCGCAGGTTCCGTAACGCCCGCTGCGCCTTCCAGTCGGGATGATGCCGACGGGGATGACAAAGGATTTGCCCGGGTGCCTCGGCCCATTGCATCTGGAGGGACTGCATGGCCGGCTGAAGGCTTTCCCGAATCCGCCCCTGAAACCGAAGCCCAGGCCGATTCGGCATCAACCGGCCTTGCAACACCTCCATGGGCGACCCGGCCCCCTCGGCAGGCGGCAACACCACCCGCATCCCATACACATAGCCCGGATCCGCCTGATGGTGAACAAACTCCTTCAGCGGAACCCGACTTTCCGAATCCACCTGTTCGCCGGCATCCAGCCATAAAATCCAGGGCGTTCGGACTTCTTCAATGGCTCGGTTGCGGGCCGCTCCGAAATCCTCCTCCCAAGGCACCTGCACCACCCTGGCTCCATACCGATAACCAATCACCCGGGTCCGATCCTGAGACCCGGTATCCACGAGCAGGAGTTGGTCGGCCACCTGCCGGGCCGATTCCAACGTGGGGGCTAAAATTTGCTCCTCATCGCGGGCCAAAATCACCGCGGTAAGCCGCCCCGCAAGGGCCGATTGCCCCTGCCCTTTCTCATCCCAAGAAGCCTGTTCGATCATCGGAGTCTTCCTTGACGAAACAAGCGGAGAGTCAAAAATCCTCTATATGGGGGGAGGTATATAACCGAATTGGTTAGCAATGCCCCATGCTTCTTGTCCCCTCCGGCCGGCCCTTCGCTTGCACCCAGCGAAACCCTTACCTAAGTGTACTTCTTCGGCCCCATTTCTCAAAGTGCGCTTTTTTCCCTCGGAAAGGTTTTTCCGTTTTCCCAAAACCGGATGGCCCATTTCTTGAAGCGGTTGATATGCTACCCTTTTCCAAAACCGGAGGGTGATTTCTCTAACCTGTTCCGATTGAAGAAGTTACGATTTTGCGGCGGCTGGAAAATCCCTTTTCAGGACCATGGGAGCCGTGGGGAGGACAACAAGGCATTCCTACGTAAGCAGGAGGCTATGCTGCTTTGTGCTGGCTGGGGTGTTCCCAAAGGCCCACCGGGCACCAAGCACCATAGATAGCTGCCACTGTCGGGACGGCCGGTTTCGCTGGAGTGGTACCCCCCGCATGGAGGAGATAAATTTCCTCCGGATGAGGGGGATCAGGGAGGAATGCGGGCCTTTAGCCCGCATAATTGGACTGTATCTACCCGCCCGGCCACCTCCCAGGTCTAGGGGCTAAAAATCAGAACGAACTCCCCAGATGTCCTCGTTCTTCCCGGTGGATACAGTCAGGATAAACAAGATCAAAAGGTGCTCCCGATGTCCACCTTCCGAAGATGCCTCCTATGCGGCTAAATGTTACACGAGACATCCCAGGAGGCTTCCCGGGTGGTGTGGCCCCTCTGATTTAGCTTTGCTGAGTTACCGGGAGCCTTGCTGAGTTATGGGAGGCAGCCCCACCCGGCGGCGGCACTCGTCTAGGATGGCGGCCGTTTGGCTTGCGCCGACCCGGGTTACGCCGATGGCCCGTACGGCCAGCAGAGCATCCAGGTCCCGGATGCCGCCGGCAGCTTTTACCTGCACATGGGGCGGGCAGTGCTCTCGCATCAGCCGAAGGTCCTCCAGCGTCGCCCCCCCCGGCCCGTAGCCGGTGGATGTTTTGACCCAGTCGGCCCCGGCCTGGCCGCAAATCTCGCACAGCCGAATCTTGTGCCCCTCCTGCAGATAGCAATTTTCAAAAATCACCTTCACCCGGACGGCCTGGCTATGGGCCAGATCGACGATGGCCCGGATTTCGTCGGCCACATAGGTCCAGTCTTCGCTCAGGACTTTGCTGAGGTTGACGACCATGTCGAGTTCGACGGCGCCGTCCTGGATGGCCTGCCGGGCCTCGGCCAGTTTGACCGCCGTGCTGTGGCCGCCATGGGGAAAGCCGACCGTCGTGGTCGTCAGCACGCCGGAGCCTGCCAGGCGCTCCGCGGCCCGCCGCACATAATAAGGCAAAATGCAGACACTGGCCACCTCGTACCGCCGGGC
>Ga0209017_10001032_pt1 | contig 23140 bp, 15 predicted proteins | sample YNPBryunderm2012_FD_185812 | JGI IMG/M metagenome (GOLD analysis project Ga0209017, IMG submission 185812) | Anoxygenic and chlorotrophic microbial mat microbial communities from Yellowstone National Park, USA - YNP Bryant MS undermat 2012... ...
AATTGTGTGCATGTTCGACGCTGCCGGTTGACTCCGGAGTTCAAGGGGTGTTTGTCTCGGACCAGGAAAGCTTGTTTGAGGCCATCTGCTTATCGCCGGAGGATGATTTACTCCGGATGATGTTTGCCGATCTCCTCGAAGAACAGGGGCACCCCGCCACGGCCACACGGGCTGCGTATATCCGCTGTCAAATTGAAGCGGAATCTTTACCGCGTGGCTCTCGTTCCCGTCAGGAGTTCGATCGTCGGTTAGCGGCACTCCGTGAGCAATTTCGAGATGAGTGGGACCGGAACTTTGACAATCATGACCATCAGCGAATGATTGCCATCCGACGCCGAGGGTTTGTCGATGACGTACAGATTGCCGTCGATCATTTAGTAACTCTCGGAGGGAGAATATTCGCTGCCGCGCCGGTCCGCTTTCTCCGAATTCTTGAAGCGAGCAGGCCCCAGGTTGCGGCAGAAGCCTGGGAACAAGTCGGCAGACAACCCTGGCTGCAACGACTGCATGGCTTGCAACTCGGGCCGCGATTATGCCAGTTGAACGGCTTGGATCGTCCTCGGGTTGACTCTCCTCCGATGCGAATGCTTTTGACGGCTGCCGGATGGAATCAGTTGAAAAGTCTGGAGTTGCCCAGCAACCAGCTTGACGATGCTTGGCTGATAGCATTCCTGCATCGACGCTTTGAATCTTCGTGGGTGATGTCGGTATGCGAGATCGATCTGTCCGACAATCACCTGACGGATGCCAGTGCTTATGCTCTCGCCGCGGCTCCGTGGCCACGAGAACTTACCCGAATCAAACTGAAAGGGAACCGCTTCAGCCCCCTGGCGCTGGCGATGCTGAGGCGGAGGTTCGCTTCCGCCCTCGACTGGGAATAATCAGAAGCTAGTGTCATTTCCGCCGGATTTTTTTCAGACTGAGGTTTTCTGCATCAGTCCGGGGAAAGGATGGCGGCCAGAGCGGTGCCCACTTCGACGCGGGCCAAGGTGCGGAGCATCAGCACGATCCCAGCATTTTCGGCGAGGATGGACACCCGGCTATTCCCGAGCAAATCGCAGACCGTGCCCAGGTATTCACCACGTTCGACCCACTGCCCAAGCGAGACGGCTGGCTCGAAAAATCCCGCTGAGGGGGCCGGGTGCTGACGCTGCAAATGCCCGGAGTTTGTTCGACCATCTTCGACCAGCAGTGGCGTGATCGCCGGTCGTTTCGGGGCATCATCGATCATGCCATACTCAGCCATCACCCGGAGGCAGCCCTGCTCGTATGCGTCGATTCCGGCTGGATCGCAAGTTCCGCCACCGTGATATTCCGCGTAAATCGCAGGGACACCAGCATCACGGGCCACGGAAAGTGTGCGGCCGTTCAAGCTCGAGTCGGTGCCCCAAATGATTGGCAGTGCGAACGCCTTTGCCATATGCCGCTGCTCCGCCAGGATCGCTTCATCCGGATGCAGCATGTAACCGACCAGAGGTGCAATTCGGCAGGCGGTCCCACCTGTGTGCAGGTCGATGTAACGATCCGCCTGGCGAATCCGCTCGGAGACGGCGAAGGCGATCCGCTCGGTGATACTGCCCTCGACGCGGCCCGGGCAAGTTCGAGCCAGATCGAGGCCGTCGTCCGCGGTTCGGGAGGCCCGGCGAAAAGCCGGCTCATTGACCACGGGAATAATTGTCAGCGTACCGGATCTTAATGGAGTTCGCTGAAATCGAGCGATCAACCGCCGGCATGCCGCCATCGGTTCCCACTCATCACCATGAACACCACCGGTAATCAGCAGATGAATCCCTGATGATGATCCAATAAACTGTGCGACAGACAATGCATAGATATGATTGTTCATGGCTAAAATTGCCAAGTACGAATTGCTACCGTCCTTGATTACGATACCATCACGGTATGTCGCCGGACTGGTCGATTCGCTTGCCTGGGCCGCCGTCACGATAGCCGGTCCGGACTCAAGCAAGGTTGTTGCTGGCTTACCGGGCCGGACACCTCGAGGATGCCGGGTTGGCAGTGGTTCAGTGGTCGCGTCCCCACTGCTTAGCCGCATACCATTTCCAGCAGACGCTGGACATCAGCATCGTCCCAGGATGGATCGGTGGCACCGAGCGGGGGCCGCGGCATGCCAACTTCAATGTTAAAGCGAATGCGCATGGCCGAGCGGATGAAGCTCCAGGTGCCTCCACGGGAGAGCACGGCGTCGAGGGCAGGCTGAAAACGACGCATAAACGCCGTACCAGCAGCAAGGTCGCCCCGTTTCGTCGCCTCCCAAGCGGCTTGACACTCGGCACCCCAGACGTTGTAAAAAGTGCCGATCGCTCCGTCGGCCCCGGAAAGAATGCCGTGGCAGATGACCTCGTCGGCCCCGCTAAAGAGTGTCCACTTGTCGCCGGCGTACGCCCGGATCAGACCGAACAAAAACAGGTCGCGATCGGTGATTTTCATCCCTGCGACCGTGGGTATTTCCTGAAGTCGGCGGACATATTCCGAGGCAGTTACGGAGGACGGACTGACAGGACTGAAGTGATAAGCATACATTGGCAAGCGAGTCGCCGCTGCGATTGTCCGGAAATGATAAAACAGATTCTCAGGAGTGGGGCTGTAATAAATCGGGCCGACGGCGGAAATGGCATCGGCACCGAGTTTCTCGGCGTGCCGGGCCAGTGCCACCGCCTCGGCCGTGGTCGTCGCGCCGACATGCACCATGATCGGAATACGGCCAGCGGCCGCTTTGATTGTTCGCTCGACGACCGCTTCTCGTTCGGATTGGGATAAAAGCGGCCACTGTCCGGTGGACCCGGTGACATAAAGTCCGCTCAGCCCCTGCTGGATGAATAATTCGACCAGTCGCTCGACTGTATCGAGTGCCGGGGAGCCATCCGCCGCGATCGGTGTTACCATCGCCGGCCACAATCCACCGAATCTTTTTGCCATGATCATTCTCGCAACTTTTTAAGATCCTTGAGGTCGTGCCTTGTCATCAAAGGCGAAATAATTTTTGTTGTTATATCCTTCTGTCAGCAAGCGGATTTCGCGGTCAGCGATTCTCGGCGTCATCGACTGCTTGCGGGAGGTGCTCTTCCGGGAATTTGTTTATCCGAGCTCGCACTCCCCGCCTAGCAGATTGCCTGAGGCCGTTTCGCCTCACGTCAGGGTCTGATCACCTTAGCCAGCGGCGTGCGTAGGAAAAAGACCCCGGATGTTGCTTTTTCTTGCTCACATCCCGAGTAATCATAAAATACGGTGCCGAGTGTTTGCGCGTCGATGAGCACCGTCTTCGGACAGGCTCGACCGTTAATCGGGCGTCCTGGCTTGTAAAACGTCCAAGTATTGTCAAAGTCCCAGGTTTTGCCTCCGTCGGGCGAGAGCACGAATCGCCATTCGAGTCCGCCCACGCCCGGGCCGAGCACTTCGGCCGTTAAGACGTGATCGCCGGGCAACGCCAGCATGTCAAACCGCCAGCCATTCTCGTTGATCGCCGGGAAGGGTTTGATCGGCTCCCAGGTTTTTCCCAGATCGGTCGAGCGTTTGCCTTGGCCGCTGACGAGTGTTCCCCGGGTCGTACGCACGATTGGGGTCAGACCGTGTGATGGCCCCGGGAGGGGGGTCAGTGTCCCGTTGCTGGGATGGTAAATTGCGGTGGTATCGCTGAGCGGCAGCAGCCAGTCATCGTCCCCGAGTTCGATGAATGGATGACGGATTACGCGGTGCACGGGTGGATTTTTCGGGAGTTTTGTCGGATGGCTCCAGGTCTTCCCGTCGTCAGCGCTGACCGAATATTCCGGGTAGCGGGATTTCCCCTTCATTCCCTCGATGTCATACCAGGTGTTCCAGAAATGGACGATGCGGCCGTCTTTCAGCACGGTCAGCGATCCGGGGTAAATGGTTAACTGTTCCGTCCCTGGGAACGGGATCGGCGGCGACCAGGTTTTCCCGCCATCGCTTGAACGAGTCAGTCGCAGATCTTTGAACTCAGACTGACTGAAGATGACGAGAATTGTTCCAGCCGGTGTCACGCAGATAGCAGGGTGGACATGACCGCTCACGCCGCTGGCAACCCGGATACATTCCGCAGCCGTATCCCCGGCGGAAAGAGGGGCTCGTGTGCTAAAATTGATGATCAGAAGCAGCCCGACACACGTTTGAATTGACCGAAGCATTGTCGATGACTCCTGGCGTTCACTCGGTGATTTCTCGACGAAAAGTGGCAGAACCTCTTGTCGTTGAGCGTGGAGGATGGAATTCGGCGATTTTTGTTGTGCTTTCAGTCGCAGATCGACGCTGCAGGCCACTGCGGCGAGATCAATCCGTCAAACAATCAGGCCGATGGCACTGCTAGGCTGACTCAGCAGGTGGTACTGGGGCATCACAATTCGAGATCGTGGGAGCAGTCGTTTACCTTGGATGGAAACGTCGCAGGGTGTAACATTCATCCTGGTTAGAAGATCACACTCCCGGTGAACTCAAAGTCTGATCATATCCGCAGGGATTATCTCCCGCAGCAAAAAAATGTAATGATGCGATCTTCCTGGCATCGGCAGACGTTATCGAGGAACTTGTTGAACCTTGGAACGGCTTTCTGAGCGGGTGAAACGGCAATCGCCGCCGCTGGCAGAAGGACGAGTCACGCCTTTGCAGTTCGCAGCGTTAGAATTGTCAAGTCCGAACAGACTCGAGTCCGAAATCTGGCTTGAAATCCATCCTTTTCGGCATCACCGCTGTAAACCTGGACAGGCTCGAGTGCTCAGGTCCGAAAATCGTGAGGATCGGTGGACTTTACCTAGTCATCTAGGCAGAGCCGGCGAGTTGTCGTATATCAGTGTTGCTTCATTTCGATTTTATGTGAAGTTATGAGCAGGTGATCCGGCAAGGTCGCGGACCGATGAATTATTCACTCGCCACGATCTGGTATGAACGTCATCGCTTTCTCCCGGCAATTTTAGCCGTGGGATTTAGCGCCTTACTGATTGCGGTTCAGGGCGGGCTGGTGATCGGTTTGCTTTCGATGATGTCGTTGCCGATCGACAAATCCCTGGCGGATGTCTGGGTCGGTTATCCCGGTGTTCGCAGCGTCGATCTTGGCCGACCGATTCCGGCGCGGTGGGTGAGTCGGGTGGCCGCTCATCCGCAAGTGCGTCGGGTGGATCCATGCATGATCGGTTTTTCGTTGTGGACCCGAATCGATCGTGACCGGACACCGGCAACGCCAGAAGTTATTACGGTTGTCGGTGCGCGTCTCGATCCGGATTCACTCGGTGCTGTCGCCGCTCTGCGTGAAAATCCAGAATTACTGGTGAAGTTGGCGGAGCCGGGGGCGGTCGCGGTGGATGAATCGGAACTGGGCCGGCTGGGGATCGAAGGACCGGGTGCCCAGGCCGATGTGCTCGGTCGGCGGGCCAAAGTCGTCGGACTAGTTCAAGGGTACAAAAGTCTCGGCGGGCCGTATGTCTTTTGTTCCGTTGAAACGGCCCGGTGGTTGTTGAAAGATCCTGGGTCGGGGGTGACGTATTTACTTGCGGAATGTATCCACCCCAGCCACGCTCCGGTTGTGGCCGCACAGTTGAATCAGTTCGGGCGGATGGAGGCATTTACAGCAGAGGAATTTTCTCTGCGTTCGCGGATGCATTGGTTATTCACCACGAAAGCCGGAATTGCGGTCGGATTTACCGCGTTGCTCGGCTTGCTGGTCGGTGCGGTTGTCACGAGTCAAACGCTGTATGCAGCAACAGCAGCCAGTCAACGTGAATTTGCCACCATGCGAGCCATGGGAATTCCGTCGTGGCGGTTGCAATTGACCGTGTTGTCGCAATCATTCTGGGTCGGTTTCTTCGGTATTCTGATTGCTGCCCCGATCGCGGTGATGATTGCCGAGGCGGCGAATCGATTCGGGACGGCAGTGAGACTGCATCCTCTCGTCGTCTTAGCTGCAGCGGTGATCACGATGGGGATGGCGTTATTGTCCGGATTTGCGGCCCTTCGCTCCTTTCAGGGAGTCGATCCCGCTCACAATCTTCGCTAGGTATTGGCCGATCGGGATGGGGATTCAGAAAGGATCCGAGGACAGGGAATGACCGCAGGACGCCGATTTGCTGATTTCATTGCCTTGCTGGGAATGATTCTGCTGGTCGGATCGGTGGCCGGCACCGGCTGGTGGTTGACGCGCCCGAACACGCCAGCGACGATTGTTCCTTTAGATCCTGCCCGATTGGATGTCGTCTGCAGCGGACGGGTGGATGTTTCTGGGACCGTCGTCCCGTTGGTTCCGGCTCAAGCAGGCCGGATTGTGGAAGTGTTGGTGGAGGAAGGGGCAACTGTTCAGCCCGGTCAAGTCTTGATTCGCTTGGATTCGACGGCAGCGAAGGCACAACTCTTGCAGGCGGAAGCAGCCCTGAATGTGGCGCAGGTGGAACTCGAAGCGGCAATTCAAGAAGCCGAGCGTTGGCCGACACAGTTGTCGGCGCGTGAGCAGTTACTCTTCGCCGCCAGGGCAAGGGTAGAAGCGGCAAAACAGCTTCTTCAGCAACGCCGGGATCAAGCCGCCGTCGCCCCGCTTGGACGCGGCGAACACGAAGCGTTGGAAGCGCGAATCCGGGAATTGGAGGCCTTGGAGGCGGCAGAACGTGGCCAGATCGCCGATCTCCGCAAAATTGATCCGCGATTGAAGATTCGTGCTTGCGAGGCTCGGCTGCAAGCCGCGCAAGCCGATCTCGCCTTGGCCCGGCAAGCTGTTCAGGAAACGGTCCTGAAAGCCCCGGCCGAGGGGACCATCTTGCGACTGCAGGCGTCGGTGGGGGGAATGATCGGACCGGGTTCGCCGATACCTGCGATTGTTTTTGCACCCGCGGGGCGGTTGGTCATCCGTGCGGAAATCGAGCAAGAATTTCTCGGTCGCGTTCGGGTGGGCATGAAAGCCCTGGTCTATGATGAAAGTCGTGGGGATGGCCCGCAATGGCATGGCCGCGTCAGCCAATTGGCATCCTGGGTGGCGCAAAAACGGAGTTTCTTGCTCGATCCTGGAGAAATTAATGATGTTCGGACCGTGGAATGTGTCATCGAACTGGAATCGCCGGGCAGCGGTTTATGGATAGGGCAACGGATGCGGGTGCGATTACTCCAGCAAGATTGACGCGCAAGAATGAGAGCGACTCGGTTGCGAGTCGCAAGCCGGGCTCATAGAATAAGCATTTGTCGGTACGTACCGAGGTTATGCTTTGCGATCGGAGACGATGCCGGAAGCGGCCTAACACGTCGCTGCCGAGATTACCCCCTACGAGGTAGATGCGGTGCAGGTGAAAGTTTCAGCCCGGCATGGGCAACTGACAGTCGAAGAACAGGCACAGTTGACGGAGAAGGCCAACAAGTTGCTGCATTTCTTCGATCGACTCACCATGATCGATGTCACGGTCGATTTTCAGAAGCTGGATAAGAAAGTTGAAGTGATTGCGACAGCAGAACACAAACACGAATTTGTCGGCCACGCTCAGGCCACGGATTTGATGGCGGCGGCCAACGCGGCCATTGATAAAACCGCGCAACAAATCAAGCATTATAAGGAGAAACTCCAGGATAAGCGTGGCAACGGACATGGCCAATAAGCCTCACCCGCGGTGGTTGGCAGGGGGCACAGTCTGGTGGCTGCGGAGACATCGTAAGTCCCGCCGCTTAGAGGAGTTGTAGTTATTATGCGGATGTCGCAATTTATCGTGCGGGACGCCATTCTCCCCCGGCTAACCAGCACCACGAAAGACGAAGTGATCCGGGAGATGGTGCAGAGCTTGCATGATGCGGGGCAATTTCCGAATACTGATCTGGAGGATGTCGTCCGTGCGGTTCTCCGCCGCGAACAACTTGGCTCGACCGGAATTGGCCGTACCATCGCTATTCCCCACACGCGGCACCCGTCGGTTCAGCAAGTGGTAGGTACCTTGGCTTTGTCTCGTCAGGGCGTGCCGTTTGAAAGTATCGATGGTGAGGATGTCCATGTTCTGGTTTTGGTCATTTCCCCGCAAGATCGGCCAGGAGATCACCTGCGTGCCCTGGAAAATGTCGTCCAAACAATGCGTGATGATCAGTACGTTCGGACCTTGCGAGCATGCGAGACACGCGATCAAATCTGGGATCTGATCCACGGAGCGAGGACAGCGTGGTAAATCTGACAAGCCGATCTTTACTTCCTCGGCAGGAGTATCAAGGCCCCATGGCCAGCAATGGACCGATCCGCCGAACTGTTACGGTCCGCAATCCGATGGGATTGCATATGCGGCCGGCGACGCGGTTCGCGCAGGCGGCCCGAGCGTTCCGCTCCTCGATCACCGTTCGCCACGGCGACAAATCCGCCGACGGGAAAAGCTCGCTGGATCTAATCCTTTTAGTGGCCCTCGAGGGTTCCCAGTTAATTCTTGAAATCGATGGGGACGATGCTCACCAGGCCATCGAACCCCTTTCGGAAATCCTCGCAGCCATGGATGACGACTGTTAAGATCGAATTTGGAGTGTCGGTGATGCGCTTAATTTCGAAACACCGGGCAACGCAGGGATCGCCCTGCCGACCCGACTGTTCTTAACTCGCTGGCAAGGTGCATGGAAACCCGCCGAGGTATCGCTGTTTCCCCGGGGATCGCCATCGGTCCGGCCCTCGTCCTGGATACGACCGGTATCGTCATCTCTCAACGGACGATCCCCCCACAACTCGTGGAAGCGGAGGTCGCACGCCTTGCCGATGCCCTGAATCGTGCCGCTGAGGAAGCCGAGGAACGGGCGGCGATAATGAATGCCCGGCTGACGCCCGACTTGGCCCGCGACATTGGCGGCATCCTCTCCAGCCAAGCGGAACTGCTCAAACATGATCACGTCCTCCGCTACCGAGTTGATGCGCTCATTCGCAACCATCATTATTCCGCGGAATATGCCCTCAGCCGAGCGATCGGTGCTTTGGTTCGTGAACTCGGACAAGCGGGTGGCCCTTTTGCCCGCCTGACCACCGATTTGCGAGATCTCGAAACCCAGGTGCTGCGGATCTTGCTCGGTGAACAAAGCGATCGGGTTCCCGAAACACATGAGCCGATGATCGTTCTGGCTCATGATCTGACCCCCAGCGAAACGGCTCAGTTGAATCCCGAACGGGTGCATGGCTTTGCCACGGAAAGCGGCGGACCCACCAGCCACACCGCCATTATGGCCGGAGCCTTGGAAATTCCTGCCGTCGTCGGCCTCGGACGCTTCCTCGATGATGTCACCCCCGGCGACATCGTCATTCTCGACGGAACTCAAGGATTGCTGATCCTTGACCCCGACGAAGCGACCATCGCACGCTATGAAACCATCCGCCGAGCGCAGTTTTCCAGCGTCGCCTTCGTCGCCGAGCCGCTGCGGGATGTCCCAGCCTTGACTCGCGACGGCGTCCGTATGACACTGATGGGAAACATCGAATTCCCCAGCGAAGCCGGGATGTGTCTCGAGCGTGGTGCTGAAGGGGTCGGGCTTTACCGGACGGAATTTCTCTATGTCAATAAATCCACCGACCCGACCGAAGAAGAGCATTTTGAGGCCTACCGAGAAGTCCTCACTAAGATTGGCCCTTACCGTCCAGTCGTCATCCGAACACTCGATATCGGGGCCGATAAGTTTTCCTCGGTGTCCGGCATGCTCAGTGGCGAAAAAAACCCGTTCCTGGGATTGCGCAGTGTCCGCCTCTGCTTGCGGAATCTCGATCTGTTCAAAACACAATTGCGGGCCATCCTCCGCGCCAGTGTTTATGGCGACCTCCGGATCATGTTTCCGATGGTCAGCACAATCATGGAGTTGCGACAATGCAAAAGCCTAGTACTCGACGTTCAGGAACATCTGGAAGAAGAAGGAATCCCCTTTAAACGGCAGATTCCAATTGGTACGATGATTGAAGTACCCTCAGCAGCGTTATTGGCGGATGTGCTTGCGAAACAAGTTGATTTCTTTTCCATCGGAACAAACGACCTGGTTCAATACACACTCGCCGCTGACAGGAATAATGAAAATGTCGCCGCACTTTATAATCCCGCGGACCCAGCCGTCCTTCGCTTGATCCGGATGGTGGTTGATGCCGCCAAACGCGAACAAGTGGAGGTCAATGTGTGCGGTGAAATGAGCGGTGAACCGATTTACACACCGCTACTGATCGGGCTCGGTCTCAGGCAATTGAGTGCCACGCCGCGCAAACTTCCCGAGGTCAAGCGGATTGTTCGAGCACTGACGGTTGCTGAGGCAGAACGAATCGCCCGAGAAGCCCTGCGGATGGAATCAGCCCGCGAGGTGACGACATACTTACGAGAACAATTACGACGCATCCTCCCCGATGCCGCTGATTGACTTTGCTGGTGCCGGGCGATCGCCCCGCCAGAAAGTAGTCGCGAATCGGCCGAGAATCCCTGGGATTTCTCCGCCAAGATCGGTCTTGCCGATTTGATGCGTGGGACAACTCCTGCGGCATTCGGCCACCAAGCATCCGGGGCCAACACACGGGAGGGGTGATCATTAGGGCCAGGTCGAAGGCGGCCGAATCAACGCCGACGATTTAGCCTTCCGATCACCATAGACCGATGGCCGACGCCGAAATCGGCGACAAAATTCGCTGCCGCTTCCGCAAGGAAGGCGACTTACGACTTCTCAGCCACCACGACCTGATGCGCTGTGTTGAGCGCATGCTCCGACGCGCTCAGTTACCTTTCCGCCTCACTCAGGGATACCACCCCTGTCCACGCATTATCTTTGCACAAGCTCTGCCACTCGGCGTGGCCGGACTGGCCGAAGTCCTCGAAATCGAATTCACGCAACCACTACCGCTGTCAGAAACGCTTGAAGCACTGAACCGCGAAGCACCATCCGGCCTGGTCTTCACCACCGCGAAAATAATTCCCTTGAACGTCAACGCCGTTCCCCGCCGGGCCGTTTACGAGTTTCCGATTCCTCCCGATCGAAACACGGAAATCAGCGAACGTTGCCAGCACCTCCTGGCGGCAGCCACCATTTGGATCGACAAACAGCATCCACGGCCACGCCGCGTCAATGTTCGCCCCTACTTACGCAGTCTGGAGATCGACCAGCAACGTCTCCGAGTGGATACCTGGATCACCGGCCACGGCAGTATCCGCATCGAAGAATTTCTTGCTCAATTCGGGCTCGACGATGAGCTTGCCCGCGGATCTGTCCTCACCCGAACCTGGCTTGAACTCCATGATGAGGTGCCCCCGACGGAAGCGATGGATGCACCTCCGAACGGACCGCCGGAAACGGTCCCGCTGGAATCCATCCCGCCCTCGCCCACGGACGAGGGCGGAGACGACAGACCACCATGGCGTGGTGCCTGGGGGCTCTCCCCTAACGGCCCCGTCGTGGAATGAATCGATACCCCGGCGACAGGCCGGACTACCAGAATTGCACCCGAGGTTGCCCCGACCGCAACCTGGATCAAAAACCTTACCTCAAGGAATCCAATGAAAAAAGAAATGCTGATCAACGTCCTCCAACCCGAGGAATGCCGGATTGCCATCGTCGAAGATGGTGTGCTCGAAGAACTTTATGTGGAACGAGCCAGCCAAGAAAGCTACGTCGGCAACATCTACAAAGGGCGAATCGTCAATATCGAACCGAGTATTCAGGCGGCATTTGTTGACTTCGGTATCGGCCGCAACGGCTTCTTGCACGTCTCCGATGTCGATCCCGTGTACTTCAAACACCTCTTGCCTCCCGAAGTCCGAGAACAACTCGAAGCGGAAAACAACGCAGAGTTTGCCCCTCAAAACGAGGCAAGGCGAGGTCGGGAACGCACGGATCGAGGCGAAAGCCGAGAACAAACCCGTGACCTCACCCGGCCAGGAACCGCCCCCGAATCAGCACTCACCCCTGCTCCGGCCACACTGCCGCCGGCACGGCCTGCGATTCCACCAGTCGGATACTTCGAAGATGAGGATGCTGCGGAATTCGGTGCCGGCCTCGATTTGAATGAGAGTCAATCACCGCTCAATCCCCCGGGCGGTGACGGCGATTCCTCGCAAGGGACAGCAGACGTTTTTGAGACTCTCACCGCTGCCCCACCTCGCCCGGACACGGGAACTTCAGCCGCTGAACTTCAGAACGAAGCGGAGTCACCCGGCAAAGCATTATCTGACTTCAGCCAACCAACCATCAGCACCCGCCCGCGACACCATCCGCCGTCGACGCAACTCCCTCATCCGGCCTCGCTCGCTCATAACGACGAAGACGAGGAACCGTTCGCGGTCGGCCTGGAACTTGAGGCCGAACCGGAAGCAAGCACAGACCTCGATGCAAATGCTGCGATGACAACACTCCCCTCGGCGGGCAACAGTTCCGCCCCTGCGGGAGAAGCCGCGCACCACGATTTTCCCCAAACCCAAGAGAGGGCAGAACATGACATTGCCCCCGGTATCCCACAGCCTGATACCGCAGATTCCCGTTCAGAGTCTCAGGAAATCGTCCTCAGGGAAGTCGAATCCACGCCTACGGAGAGTAGCGGCGAGACGTCGGATTTGCCCCCACTTCATGAGGAGTCATTGAGTGAGGACGATAAACCGATAAAGCCGCGTAGCCGCAGCCGGACGCGGAAATCCAGAGATGCTACGGATGACGATGAAGCGGCGAGCGAGTCGGAACCGAAAAAACCGCGGAGCCGCCGGGGACGAAAAAAAACGGAAGGGGAAACCGCTGAGGATGCCAATTCCTCCGAGGCGGTTGCGGAGGATTCCCCGCCAGCCGACATGCAGTTCCCTGATGCCGAGCCACGGATCATGGGCGGACCAGAACGTCGGACATCCGCTGATGATGAGGAACCGGAAATTCAGCCGTTTTTCGAAGGCTCCAGCGACGATTTCGATATTCATGGCCCGAATGATCGCTTTAGCTCTGGTTCGACTTCCGAGGGATCAGAGACGACAGAACTTTCTTCAACAGTCATCGATCGCGATGACACCACGGATGAGGTCGAGGAGGCCACAGCGGCGGAAGCCGGACTCGACGATGAGTCCGACGACGACGAGTTCGCTCCGCCCCGCCGAAGTTTCGACGATGTTGATGGGGACGATGACGACGAGAGTGGGGGTCGAGGCCGAGGCCGTAGCCGTGGTCGAAGACGTAACGGCAAAGATCGCCCGGCTCGCTCTGGACCATCATCGCGTGACCGGATTTATCCGCGACCGCCAATCCAGGAAATCTTCAAACGTGGGCAGGAGGTCATCGTCCAGGTGATCAAAGAAGGGATCGGCACAAAAGGTCCGACGCTCTCCACATTCATTAGTATTGCCGGCCGTTATCTTGTCCTCATGCCCAGCCTGAACCGCGTCGGCGTCTCCAGAAAAATCGTCGATCCCGAAGCCCGCCGCCGGCTTCGCGACATCATGAACGAGCTTAATCCGCCGAAGGGCGTCGGTTTCATCGTCCGCACCGCCGCGGTCGATCGCAACGAAAGCGAATTGCAAAATGATCTTGCTTATCTGCTTCGTCTCTGGCAAGTGGTTGTCCGCCGGATCAAGCGATTACCAGCCCCTGTGGAGATTTATCGTGAGTCCGATATGATTACTCGGACGATTCGCGATATTTTCACCAACGACATCGATACCATCTACGTCGACGAGGAACACGCCTTCGCCCACGCCAGTGAGTTCTTGCAGATCGTCATGCCCCGTTTTGCTAGCCGCATCCGCTTCTACGCTGATACTGAACCATTGTTCCACAAATATCGCATCGAAGAGGAAATTGCGAAAATTAATCAAAAGCGTATCGATCTTCCTGGCGGTGGTTCCATCATCATCGAGCAAACCGAGGCACTCGTCGCGATCGATGTGAATAGCGGCACCTTCCGTGCTGATAACAATGCCGAGGAAACCGCCTTTCAGATGAATCTCCGTGCTGCAAAGGAAATAGCCCGGCAATTGCGACTCCGTGACCTCGGGGGAGTCATTGTCAACGACTTCATCGATATGCGTGAAGAAAAACACCGCCGCCGCGTCGAGGATGCCCTCCGCGAAGCCCTCAAACGGGATCGTGCTCGGACGAAGATCCTGCGAATCTCGCAGTTTGGCATCATCGAAATGACTCGGCAGCGGATTCAACCCTCCCTCAAGAAACGCATTTTCAACGAATGCAGTCACTGCAACGGCACCGGCTATGTGAAAACCCAGGAGACGATGGGGATTGAGGTCATGAGGTTGTTGCAGTTGGCGGCACATCGGGCTCCCCCGGTCGTCCAGGTTGCAATTACGGTGCATGTTGACGCTGCCTTCTATTTATTGAATCGGAAACGCAAAGCGTTGGCGGATCTGGAAGAGCGATCGAAAATTGAAGTGCACGTCCACGGCCAATATGGGGTTTCTCCTGAGTATTGTGATTTCAAATGCTTCGATGCGAACGGTAATGAAGTGCGGTTATACGGCACGCCGCCGATGAAAATGGCTGGCCCGCTGAATCGGCCGCGGGCCCTGCCGGAACGCCGCTACCCACAACCGATCGATTGATCAACGCTGTTGTTTCCTGAGGTTGGCCCTCTCACCGGCTTGCCTCAGAAGCGAAGCAATCTTCTGATTGAAACAACGTCATGCATTCACTCGATCTCCCCGGAGTGCGATCATGTTCTTCCCGCTGATTGTCAGTTGCTTCAGTTTAGCCGCGGAACCGTTTCCGGAACCGTACGACAGTCAGAAGGGTGGTGCAAAACCGATGCCGCCAGCGGAGGCTGCAACTGGCTTCAAAGTCCCGAGTGGCTTCATCGTGGACGTTTTCGCCGCCGAACCCGACGTCCGCAATCCGATCGCCATCACCTGGGATAACCGCTGCCGCCTCTGGGTCGCAGAGAACTACACATACGCTGAACGTGACAACAAATTCGACCTGAACTTGCGAGATCGGGTACTCATCTTCATGGATGCGGACGGGGATGGCAAACCCGAAAAACGAACCATCTTCATTGACACGGTACAGCGGCTGACCAGCGTCGAAGTCGGCCTCGGCGGGGTCTGGCTGATGTGCCCGCCACAATTGTTGTTCGTCCCGGACAAGGACGGCGACGACAAGCCAGACGCTCCGCCAGAAGTCATGCTCGAAGGCTTCGATGTTCCGACAGAAAATCATCACAATTTCGCAAACGGTCTCCGCTGGGGACCGGACGGCTGGTTATACGGCCGCTGTGGGGCGTCGGCCCCCGGAAAAGTCCGCCGGCCTGATCAACACCCGTCTGAGGCGATTCCCTTGGCTGGGGGGATCTGGCGTTATCATCCGAAAACGAAGGTCTTCGAGCCACTTTGCCATGGCACGACGAATCCGTGGGGGCACGACTGGGATGAGTCCGGCGAAGCGTTTTTCGTCAACTCGGTGAACGGCCACTTGTGGCACTTGATCCCTGGTGCCCACTTCCGACGCCCGCATACAATCAGCCCGAACCGGCTCGTCTACGAGCCCATGGAAATGATTGCGGATCACTGGCATTTTGACACCGGAAAAGGTTGGACCGCGTCCCGGAATGCGGCTGGTGGCAGCGACGAACTGGGCGGCGGCCACGCACACAGCGGCGCGGTGATCCTCAAGAATCGCGGTTGGCCGGACTCCTTCAAAGGGCGGCTCCTGACGCTCAACCTTCATGGTCGGCGTGCCAACGTCATGCGGTTGGAGCGGGTCGGCAGCGGCTACGTTGGCCGCCGCGAACCAGACACTCTCAAAGCCGCCGACCCCTTCTTTCGCGGCATCGACCTGATCGAAGGACCTGAGTCGACCCTGTTCGTAATTGATTGGAGTGACACTGGCGAATGTCACGAACATGATGGCGTACACCGCAACAGTGGTCGCATCTTCCGCCTACGCCCTCAGGCAAAAGCAATCACCTCGGTGTCGGATTGGCGATCCGCTTCGTTAGAAACCCTGGCTCAGATGCAAACGCAGGGGGGATTTCCGGCTCGCCGAGCGGCTCGGGAATTGATCGACCGCCAAGCTGCCGGGCATGACGTGGATTCGGTCATGCCACGGCTGACTTCACTGTGGAAGTCGGAGAATTCTCACCACCGGTTACGGGCAGTTTGGCTGTGGCACGCCCTAGGCGTGGTCGATCCTTCTCTTTTGCAAGAAGCGTTGGCCGATCCAGATGAACACGTCCGTGCCTGGGCGATCCGTTTGCTGACTGACCACTGGCCGCTTGACACGGTCACAGGCGTGAGCCGGGCCGAACGTGTGACGGTGCCGCCGGAACTGCTGGAACGGTTTGCCAAGATGGCGACGACGGACAACTCGGGCCTTGTCCGGCTGGTTCTGGCCTCGACTCTCCAGCGTTTGCCGATGAAGTATCGTCCGACGCTGGCCGCCGCGTTGCTGTCCCGAACCGAAGATGCCACGGATTCTCAGCTTCCGTTTCTGATTTGGTACGGGCTGATCCCCCTGGCCGAGAACGATCCGGGCAAGCTTGTCTTCCTGGCGGCAAACGGAAAATTCCCACGCATCCGTGAGTGGACAGCCCGACGCCTCTCTGAATTGCTGGCGAAGGAACCCGGCCATCTCAACGCCTTGCTGATGGCAACTGCGGACAAGCCCGAAGTCGACCGTCGTGATCTGATTCGTGGGATGACTGCCGGTCTGGCAGGCATCCGGAAAGCCGTCGCTCCAGCAGCATGGAGCCAGTTTCCGAAGCACTTTACCGGCCCGGATGCGGAGCAGTTCGCCGGCTTAGTCCGCAATCTTGAGGTCGTCTTCGGCGACGGCCGGGCGCTCGACGAAGTCCGCCGCTTGGCACTCGATACTTCCGCTGATCTGGCTGTCCGAAAAGCGGCGCTCGAGACGCTGATTGAGGCCCGCCCCGAGGATCTGCGAACCATCTGCGAACGCCTACTGAGAGTCCGATTCTTAAATAGTGTGGCATTGAGGGGGCTGACGCAATTTGCCGACCCCGGCGTGGGAAAATTGATTGCCTCGAGTTATCGCAGCTTTCACCCGTCCGAACGAACTGCGGTGGTTGAGGCATTATCTTCCCGACCGGAATTCGCGGCGGAACTCCTCGCAGAGGTGGCGGCAGGCAGGATTCCTGCTCAGGAAATCACGGCAGTTCAAGCCCGGCAAATTCGTAGTTTTCAGCGTGAAGATCTGTCACAGCGGTTGCGTGAAGTCTGGGGGGAGCTTCGTGATTCGCCGAAAGATAAGGCGGAGTTGATTCGCAAACTGACCGCTGATCTGACCCCCAGTCAAATCCAGGCAGCGAATCCACAACTGGGCCGGGTCACGTTTAACCGTCTTTGTGCGGGATGTCACCGGCTTTACGGTGTGGGCGAATCAATCGGTCCCGATCTGACCGGAGCCGGTCGCAAAGATCTGCATTATCTTCTCTCGAATATCATCGATCCGAGTGCCGTGGTGACAAAAGATTTCCAGATAACTGTGCTCGCACTGATTGATGGCCGGGTGATCACAGGAATCATCGTAGCTGAAACCCCAGCGACACTTACTGTTCAGACCGAAAAAGCACGAATGATTGTATCGAAGGAAGACATCGAAAAACGGACACCGTCGAATTTGTCGCTCATGCCCGACGGCTTATTGCAGTCGTTGTCACCCGAGGACATTCGCAATTTGATTGCTTATCTCATGACTGACAGTCAGGTGCCACTGCCCGCGCCTGTTCCCGGCGCACCGTGAATAATACCACCGACAATCTCACCGTAACTGTCGGTTATCCGGCAGCGTACCCTGTTTACAAAAAACTCAGGGATATACGTCAATGGCACGCACAAAGCTTGCTTGAGTCACAGGTCGGGTCACCGGAAGCGAGTCGGAATCGCTGGACAGATCGCAGACGCTTGTTGCAAGGCTGGCTAAATTACCGAGCCTGCACGGACCGACTCCGGGCGGGATATACCGAATTTTTAACCGGAATCGGTCGGGGTCGGAATCGATCAATCACCGAGCGGTTGCTGAGGAGCAGTCAGCGGTGGATTCAATAAACTGCGGGCCAGCACCTCTTTTGCCCGGTCAAATTCCGGTTGCCAGGTAATTTCGGGCCGGCCATATTTCATGCAATCGCGGATTTTTTCAAGCGTGTTTCGGGCCATATGCGGGCAATTATTGCAGGAACAAGTGATTCCTGGCACGGGAATGTATGTGTGTTGTGGATACCGGGTCTGCAATTGCCACATCATATTCGGCTCGGTAGCGACTAGGAACGTGGTCGGTGTCGTGGTTTGACCGACATGGCGAATCATCGCCTCCGTGCCGCCGATGAAGTCGGCATGTTCCAGCAAGGATTTCGGACACTCCGGGTGCGCTATCGTTAGAGCGTCAGGGTGAACTTTTTTGAGCTTGAGCAGGTCGTTGACGCTGAAGATTTCATGAACCATGCACGAGCCGTTCCACAAGATCATTTTCCGGCCGGTAACTTCCTGCAAATAACGGCCGAGATGTTGATCGGGGACAAACAGAATTTCTTGGTCCTCAGGGATCCGGCGGACAATCTCTTCGGCATTCCCACTGGTAACAATCCAATCGGATAACGCTTTCACCTTCGCTGAGCTATTGATGTAGGTGACGGTTTGAAATTTGCGGCCATTTTCCCGCAGTATCTCTTGATAACGGGCTAACTTTTCCGGGGGGCACGAATCGACAAGGCTGCATCCGGCTTGCAAATCCGGCAGCAACACACGTTTTGTCGGGTTCAGCATTTTGGCGGTTTCCGCCATGAATAATACCCCGCAGAACACAATCACCGGTGAATCAACCTTCGTCGCTTCCCGCGCCAGCTTTAAGCTATCGCCCGTAATATCCGCGAGTTCTTGGATTTCCCCTTGCTGGTAGTAATGGGCGAGAATTGTTGCACCGATCGACTTCTTGAGTTCCAGAATTTCCGCGGCGACATCGTCAAGAATGGCAGGCATCATTAAGGCTCCTTGTTTTTTTGGCGTGGCGGAGGGCCAACCCACGCACAATGAATTTCGTTCCAGTCTATCTCGTATTTTACAACAACCAGATTTTACGAAAACCAGACAATTCCGTAGACCCGTGTCAAGTGTCCGGCGATGCTGATGCAAACCGAGTGGAGGGGCGATTCCCTGAAGGGTGTGCAACGAATCAGGATGGAAAGGATCTAGTATCCAAACGATGATCTGGAAGAAGCCGACGATCTGTGGCAATTCCAGGTGCCGGCATTGCCACTTTTCAACCGGCATTAAATGATGGCTCATCAGTGCATGATAGTCTACTCTTAGCTAAAAGGCATTCATCAATAATCGCCAGTGATCGTTTCTCCTCCGCTCATCGTACCGAGCGCTCTCCAGGTATCGAGGGCAATACTATCTCGAATAGAACGGACCGAGGCATCGCTTAAGCACATGATAATAACATTCGTATGAGCACCGCCAAACTGATACCGGCAATTGCCGTCCGTCAAACCGCCGTTACGCGTGCTGCATTCGCGCAAACTCGGGGCGGGTAGAAATTCCGTCGATCGCATGTTGTGGTGATCGGACTCAATCCACATCGAACGAAGTCGATGACTCGGAATCGCGGCCATTTCCGGATCAATGGCCGGCGTGGACGGTGTATTGCTGTCGTCATGAACCGACTCACCGACCAGAAAGGTATTCGATGTACCATCTTTGATTTGACTGAGTTTTGTTTTGCTGTCGATGGCGAAGGGGCCGACCCGGTTCATGCCTTGAATCGGTTTGGCGCGAGCAAAATAATTGGTATAACCGATACCCCAGCGGCGGCCAGAATTCAAGCAGTAACTCGAAATCGGCACCGAGGAAGTGTCGGCAAGATCGGTGTGGCCGTCACGGGGATGCGCCCGCAAACCAGCGACCGGGTCGGCCGGACAGTTGTAACCTTTAAAATTGGTGGCTTCCGTTTTGAACGTGGCCTGATCTTGGCCGCCGCCGCCAGCCGCCATATCAGCACCACCTGGCCCGAGATTCGGGTTATATAATTGGAACAATTGATTTTGCTCCAAATATGGGAGAATGGCCACGAATCCGCTCATTCGATACACAAATCCTGACCCTGTATTACCCGTCCCGGCACGAGCCGTCACCCCGGCCGGCAAATTGCCGATGTTGTCATGATAATTGTGCAATGCCAGGCCGATTTGCTTGAGGTTGTTCGTGCATTTCGTACGGTCGGCTGCTTCCCGGACCTTCTGAATGGCCGGTAACAACAGACCGATCAAAATCGCAATAATGGCGATCACGACAAGCAGTTCGATCAGTGTGAACGCATCTGGATTCGGGAATTGCCGCGACTTCAATCCAAGGTGAGTTTTGCGGTCCATGGGAGAGTTCTCGAGCCAAGAGGGAGAATTTGATCAAGCATTAAACATCATTATATTTAGATGCCATGAGATTTCTGTGAGAAATCCCTGGCAAGGGATGGACGAGATCATCAGCATGATATGCTGATCGACTTGCGTCATGGCCACATCGCGCAGCGTGGTAATTGGTGCAATCAGAATGTGCTGATGCTCCGGCAGGTGCGGTGTCCCCCGATGACGTTCGGCCCTTCCTCATCAGTGCTAGCGTGGACAGGCCGAGCCGGGCCGCCGTGGCGGTCGGCATGTCTGGAAGATGCGTGATGATCTTCTCGTAAGCCTGGCGGGCCTCGTCGAACTTGCCTTCGGTCGCCAACTTCAGCGCCGCGGCAAGGCGCTCGCTTCGTCACACCTATGGGGACTGTCGGGGGTGAGTATCAACAACGCGGGCACGAAGCCGAGATGAGAATCTCAGGATGTCGCGTGCAACAGCTTCTGGCCTTGGATCAATCAGAACGGGTTGCAGTTTTTGGCTCGATCGTGCCGCCGTCCCAGACGATCTTGCACTTCGGCAACGCGGCGGCCAGCTTGGCGATGCCCGCCTGCGTGAGCTTGACTCCATCCTTGCCTTGGTTGTGGTTGACTTGGAGATACCGCAGCGTCTTCAGCTTCGCCAGCGACTCCAGCCCTGCGTCGGTCAGTTGATTGCCCTCCAAGCGAAGGGATTGCAGCGATTGCGACTGAGCCAGTTCCGCTACCACCTCATCCGTCAAAGGCATCGGTACACCGTAGCCCCAGTGAATCGGATAGAACTCCACCAGCTTGGGCATCGCCGCGACCTTCTTGGCGAACTCGCGGTCGAATCCGCCATACATCAACCACAAATGCCTGATCGGGCGGGCCGTGAGCGCCTCGATGCCCCGAGCGTCCATCTGGCTTGGCAGGTCGAGATACAGTCCCAGACTGGTGATCCCGCGTGGCAGGTGTTGACAGAAGCGGATCATCTCGTCCTCAAACAGTCGGCCGCTAAAGGTGCAGAGGGTCAAGCGGGGGAAGCGGGCCAGTGCCCGCAGGATCTCGGGGGAAGGCTCCAGCCGACAGTTAAGCGACGTCATCTGGCGGCCAGCGGGGGCAGCGGCCAAGCGGGCCAAATCGTCCGCAGTCAAGGGGATGGGGTGTCCCCAACTATCAATGGTGTTGAGACGTGGCAATTGCAGCACCGCGGGGAGGTATTTCGCTTGCACTTCCTGTGGGGTGAGGAGGCGTTCAAGGGGAACGGTCACCCCGAGGATGTCACAAGGCTCTTTGGGCAACTTTATATTGTAGAGCATTTGCCGGTTGTGATGAAGCTGGACGTGGAAGAGGAGGTCGAGTTCGCTTAAGGTCTGGGCGGCGGCCTGTTCGGGGTCGATGGCGGGTGGCGTGGTCGCTGGGGCCAACCCTTCCTTGCTGACCCGCACCACCTGCCGGCCGTTGGTGGTGACCGTGACCAGCTCCTGCCGCACGACCTTGCCGTCCTTGCTGGCCAGCAGCTTGTACTGGCCGGGCTTCAAGCGGATCTCCTTCGCCCCCGCGCCGGTGATGACCATGTCCTCGCCGTCGATGCTCACGCTCACGCTGGGGTCGTCCACTTCCACAATCAGCGTGCCGTCGGGCGAGAACAGGCGAATCACCGCACTGTGGACGTTGGTGACGCCGGTCGCCTCGGTCGTGCCCAGCCCCGCGACCAGGGCCAGGAGCACTGCAGCAGCCGCGACCCAGCGATACCTCCGTGCTGGCAGCGGCCGACGGGCCGGTTCGACGGCAGGTGCGGATGAGCCTGTGGCCAGCGGGGATTCGTTCTTCGTTGCCGGTTCGCTCTTGGGCACATACGCCAGTAACTCAGGCGGTAACTCGACTCGACCGTGCTGTTGGAGTTGCGTTTGGCAGCGGGCCAGCAGGTCGGCTACCTCACGCGCCGATTGGAAGCGGTCTTCGGGCTTCTTGGCGTGCAGCTTGGCGATGATCGCGACCAGCCAGTCCGGCACCTCGGGCAGGACTTCTTGGATGGGGCGGGGCGCTTCCTCCACGACCCGCTTGAGGACGGCCATCGTCGTCGCGGCTCGGAACGGCGGCCGGCCACAAGCCATCTGGTAGAGGACACTCCCCAGGCTGAACAAGTCGCTGCGGTGGTCGAGTGGTTGGCCCTGCGCTTGTTCCGGGGACATGTACATCGGCGTGCCGGAGATGACGCCGGTGCGAGTCATGCTGGCATCGTCCGCGGCTCGAGCCAGGCCGAAGTCGGCGATCTTGACGCGGAGTGTCCCCTCAACCCCGACCCCTCTCCCTCTGGGAGAGGCGAGAGAAGCACCTTCCAGCAGGATGTTGCCCGGCTTGATGTCGCGGTGGATAAACCCCTGGCATGGGCGGCGGCCAGTCCGCTCGCGATCTGCCGACCCAGGTGCAGAACCTCGCGCACTTCCAGCGGGCCGGTATGGTCCAGTTTGTCCTTGAGAGTCTGTCCCTCGATATATTCCATCACCAGATACGGCAGCGGCTGGTCCTCGACGCTGTAGATCTGCACGATGTTCTCGTGGTTGATGGCCGCCGCCGAGCGGGCTTCTCGAAGGAACCGCTTGCGGGGCGGCGACGTGGCGGCCAACTGCGGATTCATCACCTTGATGGCCACGGTGCGCTGGAGCTTCTCATCGTAGGCTCGGAAGACGAGGCCAAAGGCTCCTTGACCGAGTATCTGGACGATCTCGTAATGGGCCAGAGTCCCGAGCGAGCCCGGTTTGGAGGAAGGAGCCAAAAAGCTCAGGTCGGGGGATGAAGACACCCGCTCCGGAGAGTCGTCATCCTCAGCGTGTCTCCCGGGGGCTTGTCCACTGTCCACCGTGT
>Ga0209017_10001034_pt1 | contig 23107 bp, 16 predicted proteins | sample YNPBryunderm2012_FD_185812 | JGI IMG/M metagenome (GOLD analysis project Ga0209017, IMG submission 185812) | Anoxygenic and chlorotrophic microbial mat microbial communities from Yellowstone National Park, USA - YNP Bryant MS undermat 2012... ...
GGGGGAGCCGTATTTTGCTTTGGGGAGGGGAACTCGCAAACTCGGAGCGAGCATGGGACTTGCCGTTGACCACCTGGGGTTGGCATGATGAAAATCGGTAGCGGGAACTGGAGCTGGCCGGAAGGTTCCCCACGACGTGACGTAAGCGGCTCGATCGGCCAACCCGACCCGGACCGCTCCCTTCAACGACGAAACACCATGCTAATGCGACCTCATCAGGCGACGCCTCAAGCCCCTCGGATCACCTCTGAAAGGATGCGCAACACGTGAGGACGGTCATCACCGGCGGAGCGGGCTTCATCGGCTCCCATCTTTGCGAACGGTTTCTCCAGGACGGGGAGGTGATCTGTGTGGACAACCTCCTGACCGGCAACCTCCGCAACATCGAACATCTCAAAAGCCATCCCCAATTTCACTTCCTTGACCACAACATCTCCAAGCCCCTGGAGATCGACGGCCCGATCGACAACGTGCTGCACTTCGCCAGTCCGGCCAGTCCGGCCGACTATCTCAAGCATCCAATCCCGACCCTGAAGGTCGGCTCGTTGGGCACCCATAACGCCCTGGGGCTGGCAATGGCCAAGAAGGCGCGGTTCCTGCTGGCCAGCACCTCGGAAGTGTACGGCGATCCCGAAGTTCACCCCCAACGGGAGGATTATTGGGGTAACGTCAACCCGATCGGACCCCGGGGCTGTTACGACGAGGCCAAGCGATTTGCCGAGGCAATCACCATGGCCTATCACCGCCACCACGGGGTCAACACCCACATCGTCCGCATCTTCAACACCTATGGACCCCGCATGAGGCTCAACGACGGTCGGGTGTTGCCGGCGTTCATGTCCCAAGCGCTTCGCAACGAGCCGATCACTGTATTCGGCGAAGGGCGGCAGACCCGCAGCTTCTGCTACGTGGACGACCTGGTGGACGGCATCCACCGCCTGCTCTTTTGCGACTACCACGAGCCGGTCAACTTGGGGAATCCCTCCGAGATTACGGTCTACGAACTTGCCAAGGAGATCATCGCCCTGGTTCCTGGCTGCACCAGCGAGATCATCCACAAAGATCTCCCCCAAGACGACCCCAAGCGCCGCCGTCCCGACATCAGCCTGGCCCGCCGCCTGCTGGGCTGGGAGCCCCAGGTCGATCGTGCAGTGGGGCTCCAACGGACCCTGGACTACTTCAAGACCGTGATTTGATCCGGTCGCGTGGCTGTCGCCTCGTTTGTCCGCTCGGTTCGCCGTTCCGTCCCTCCGAGCTTCGCCCCCGAGTCCCGCGAGGGATGGATTCATGGTCACCACCACTTTGACAACCTCTCCCCCGTCGGGTTCCGACCCCGCGCTGGCCTTCTTATATCGTCGGATCAACTACGAACGCGCCGGAGTGTCCGACCAAACCAAACGCGAGCTTCGTTTGACCCGGATGCGGAGACTGGTTCGGGTTCTCGGCGATCCTCACGACGGCCCGATCGTGTTGCACGTCACCGGCACCAAGGGCAAAGGCTCGACTGCGACCATGCTCGCGGCGATTTTGAGACAAGCCGGCTGGCGTGTGGGGCTTTACACCTCGCCCCATTTGCACCGCATTGAGGAACGCATTCGCTTGGACGGCGAGCCGATCGACCCGCAAGTCTTCCGCGGGTTGGTCGAGGAGGTTCGCCCAGTAGTCGAACGGCTCGACCGGGAGTTAGGCGCGTCCTTGACCTTCTTCGAGGTGCTGACGGCGATCGCCTTTCTGCACTTCGCTCGGGTGGGGGCGGAGATCTGGGTGGTCGAGGTCGGGATGGGAGGGCGTTTGGACTCGACCAACATCGTGCGACCTGCGGTGGCCACGATCACGTCGGTGTCGCTCGATCATGTGCGGATCCTTGGGGATACCCCCGAGGCAATCGCCTACGAAAAGGCCGGGATCGTCAAACGAAGACGTCCGGCGGTGACCGGGGTGGGCGAGCCGGGACCCGCGGCGGTGATCCGACGGGTGGCTCGTCAACGCCGGGCTCCGCTGACTCATATCGGCTTCGACTTCGACTTCGAGTACGACCCGCCCGCGCCTCCGCTCGATCGCCCCGATCCCGGACGGGCCCGCGTCTGGTCCCGCCGCCGCGAGCTCCAAGGCTTCCGCCTGCCCCTGTTTGGTCGTCATCAGGCCCATAACCTGGCGGTGACCCTGGCGACCCTCGACAGCCTAGCCGAGCATCATGGTCCGATCGTCGATCACGAAGCGATTCGGCTAGGGCTGGAGCAAACCCGCATCGACGCCCGCGTGGAGACTAGGCGCGACCCCGGCGGTCCCTGGCTGGTCATCGATGGCTGTCACAACGTCGCCTCCGCCCGCGCCCTAGCTGAAACCCTGGCCGACTGCTTCCCGCCCGGCTCCCGCACGTTGGTCTTCGGCACCAGTCAGGACAAGGATCTCGCCGGGCAGCTTGAGCAACTGCTGCCGACCTGCGATCGCGTGGTCGCCACCCGTTACGTCAACAACCCCAGAGCGGTCGCTCCCGAGGCGGTCGCCCGCGCCGTCGAGCAAGTCGCTTGCCGCATTGGTTGGTCGGGCGGGGTTCACATCGAACCCGACCCCGCCCGCGCTCTGGAACGGGCGCGCGACCCCGATCTGACGCCGCCCGATTTTGGGCAAATCGTCGTCGCCGGCTCCTTGTTCCTCGCCGCCGAAGCCCGCGAAGTCCTCGATGGAACCCATTGAAAAGGAAAGGAAATCGTTCCCAATCCGATACCCGCACGAATTGGTTCGGGGGGTCGGTTGGGAAAGGAAGCCAATCCCCAACCAAGGTCACGTGGACACTGTCTCAACGGCTCATCCAGATGGTTGTCTCGATCAGCGACCACCTTGGATCCCAAGCCCCCCTTTCTTATCCAAGTATTCAAAAGGAACGCATCATGATCTGGATTCGTATGGCAGCCATTTTGGGCGGTCTGGCCGTCGCGTTAGGAGCCTTCGGTGCGCATGGTCTGGAGTCGAACCTGCCGCCCGATCCCTCCCCGACGCTCATGGAACCCTCTTCCAACGGAGTTTCGGCCTCCGAAGGCGACGCGGAGTCCCGCCCTCCGTTATCCCGGGCGCGACGCCTGGAGGTCTATGAAACCGGCGTGACCTATCATATGTCCCACGCCCTGGTGCTGTTGGCGGTCGGCTTGCTCGGACTTCACCTTCCTTCCAACCGAACCGGTTGGCTCAAGGCCGCAGGGGCATCCTTCCTGGTGGGCATTCTGGTCTTTTCCGGGAGCCTGTACCTCATGGCGTTGACCGGCCTCCGCTGGTTGGGCGCGATCACGCCGATCGGCGGCGTCGCCTTCCTGGTGGGCTGGGCGTGTTTGGCCCTCGCCGCTCGACATGCGCAACGTCATCATGGCGACGAGGGGTCGGCGAACGCACTGCTTTGAAATTGAAAACGAACACCAACCTCGCGGTTGAGCGCAACGCCGTTCCTAATGGTTTTTGACCTTGGTTCATTCGACCTGGGGATGAATGAGTTTGACGTGCGCCAATGAGTCAGGATCGGCCTGGGGGTCGAGGAAGAGGCGGACCCGGTCGGGTTGGATGGTCTGGCAGGCGCGAATGGGGAAGGCGTCGCCGTCGTGGGCGGCGGGGAATCGATCGACGATATCGCCGTCGTCCACGGTCATGGGCACGGCGCGGGGGTGACTCACCAGCGCTGTGGGCGGCACCTTGGAACCGGCAGGGGTTGTATGAAACACCACCTTCCAGCCACCCGAGAGCCAGCCTCGGCGTAGTTGATAACGCAGTTCGACTTCTTGATAGGTTGGAGCAATTTCCACCCGCGAGGTGGGGTGTAAGCCGGGTGAGATCTGGCGGCGTCCGCCCACCTCGGCCACGGCGAAGGCCCGTACCCGCCAGGTGGACCCGGACGGGGTTTCGGGCAACGAAAGGATCACTCGTCCCTGACGATAATAGTCTAACTCGTCGATCATGAGATGTTGGGCGTCGGGGTCGTCGGGCGAGGCCGGATCGGTTCCCAACCGCCAGACCAGCAGGGTTTTGGTCCCGGCCTGGCCCCAGTTCCAGCGCAGTTTGACCTTTCCAGAGCGTCCGATTCGATCAGCCCGCAGTTCGGTTGGATCGGCCAGGTAGGAGAGGACGGCCTCGGCTCCCACCACGAACGCGCCGCCGTAGGCGATTAGCGCGGTGTAATGCCAAACCCCCAGCGAGGGGGGATCGGGGTCAAAGGTGTGATCGGCAGCCACCTGTGGGAGCCAAGTACCCTCGATCGACTTGGCGACGGCGTGCGAAATCGGGTCGCCGGGGGCGCGTCCCAACGATTCCAGGGTTCGGATGATCTGCACTTTTCCTTTGCGGGGACGGTCCCAAAAGAGGTGGACTCGGCCACGTTCGTCCCGTTCGATCCGCAGTTCGGCCACGGTTTCGACCAGGCCGCGTGGCCAAGCGGTGGTGAAGACTCCGCGTGAGGCTCGGAGCTTGTCGGGCCTTCTGGGGTTGCGATAGAGCGTGAAGAGGCCGTAGTGATAGACCACATCTTCACGCACGTTGGTGTCGATTGCCCGATCGCGGTGGGCTGGGATGGTGACGCCGTCGAAGGGGTCGCGTGGGTCGGCCTGCTCCTTGCGAACCAAGCGGACGCCTTCGGCTCCGGGAGGCAGAATCCAACTGAGGTGGACCTGACGGGCGTAAGAGATGGCCTGGAAGTCGGTCGCGTCGGCCCAAATTGGTAGGGGACCATAAAGCGCCCCGATGCGCGAGACCGCTTCGCCCCGGCAGGAGTGGGCGGCATAGCCGACGAGTTCGCCGGGAGGCGGGTCGGGGTCGATCGCTTCGGCCAGATCGGTCACGGTGATGATCACCCCGTCGTTGGCGTGGGTGGGGACGCCGTTGCGTTTACGAACGAGGCGGGTCTGAATGGGACCCAGGCCGTCGGGTTCGGGCGGCATCCAGGTCAACCGCACCTGACCGTCGCGGTATTCCGCGACGAGGTCGCGGGGAGGCGGTGGCGGGCAACGTCGGATCCCCTCGCGGGCGTCGGGAAGATCAGCGCAACGCTCCAGCGCCGCGCGGAACAGCCGCAACGCCTCGTCGGGGTTGGTGTCCACCAACGAACGTCCCCGGGTGGCCAGGTCGGTCGCCCGTCGGATCGCCTCGTTGAGTTGGCTCATTTCCGCTTCGTATTCGGGGTCCAGGGGACTGACCAACCGCGACCAGCCCGCCATCGCCTCGCGGGCGGCGATCAGGCAGCGACGCGCCATCAGTTCGTAAACCAGTTCTTTGATTCGCTCGATTTCCTCCAGACGCTTGAGAACCTTGTGACGCGCGTTGATTCCTAGGTCATGGTAGGGATCGAGCCGCAGCAGTTCGTCCAAATGCGCCAGCGCGACGGCGTAATCGCGTTGCTTGTAGGCCGCGTCGGCCGCGTCGAATCGCGCTTGGATTTCGTTGATGCCAACGATTGCGCCATTGGTTGTGACAGAGCGGGGAAGCGGTGGCGGGGCAAGGGCGACCGGGTTGGCAAGTCGCTTGGACTCGCGTAGTGGGGCGGAACTTGGTGGAGAGAAGGGATTGTCGGTTGCCGAACCGGATGCAGCGTGGGGGACTACAATGGGTTCGATGGGCTCGAGGACGACCCCGCGGGTGCGACAGACCCGTTGGATGATCCGCTCGACTACGCGGGGCGGTCCGATGTCCCGGTGGCGTCCTTCTTCGAGCAGCACCTCGCGGGTGCGGGTGTCAAGAACGGTGAGTCCCTGGACGACGAATTCGACCAGGTCGCGGTAGGCTTCGGCGGCTTCGAGCAACAAAGTGCGGTCATAACGTTGACGGCTTTCGGGGCGACCGAGTTGGGATTGGGCGTGCGAGACGACCTCCAGCCAGGCGGTCTTTTCGGCGGTGACTTGACTTTTGCTCATCCACTTGCGCCGTTCGGCGTCGGCCCGTTCGGCGATCTCCTCGAAACTGGCCGAGCGGGGGAGTCCCAGGGCGTGGTAGAGGTCGGATTTTTTGAGATGTTCCAAAGCCAGGCGGATTTGGCGGCGGGTGGCCGGGTCGAGAACCTCGCCGGGCGCGGCGGTGGTGGGGTCGAAGTCCGCTTCGCCGCTCTCAGGGGGCGGGTCGGGTAGAAGCGGATGACGGTTGATGAGGCGATCGACTGTTTGGTTGTCCAGCCCAAACTCGACCGCCTTGTCGTGGAGCAGACGACGGTCGGTGGAGGAGAGACCTCCCTTGGCCGCTTTGAGCGTGACCAGTTTTTCAAAGTCCTCGAGACGCCGATCACGCTCGGCGCGCTTGAAGGCCGCAAGTTCGGCGTCGTAAGAGGCGCGGTCGGCCGGGCTGCCCAAGAGACATTTACGGATCGAGGGAATCTGATCCAGACAAGCTTGATAGGCGTGACGGGTTTTGGGGTTGCGGGTGCCCGAGGACCAGATCGCTTGATGACGCTCCAGCGCTTGGCGGATTGTTTCCGGATCAGCTCCGGGTCCGATGCCGAGCATCGCGTAGTAATCGGTCACGGAACCGCCCTTTCCTGTTCGCTTTTACCAAGATCCCTTCCGATCAAAACAGGTTGGGCTAGGCTGAGCTCGATAGGTTGCGAGGGAGGATGGGGTGGCCTGCCGGTTGTGGCCAGTCGCGCCGTCCTCTTCCTCCCCGCGGTCCATCCTTGTGGGTGGCGTGAGGGCTTGGGATTAGGAGTTGGCCCCCTGGGCCGCCAGGCGGGAGCGCAGCGATTTGGGCAGCGGGAAGTGAACATCCTCGCGGCGGACCACGGCGTGTTCGACCTGAGCTCCATAGGTGGTTTCGAGATGCTTGACGAGGTCCTGGACCACATCCTCGGGCGCGCTGGCTCCGGCGGAGACCAAAACGGTTTGGACCCCTTCGAACCATTCGGGTTGAAGTTCGCCGACGCCGTCGATGAGGTGGGCCGGAGTACCCAGCAGGTTGGCGATTTCGGCCAGCCTTAGGCTATTGGAGGAGTTTTGGCTGCCGATGACCAGCACCAGATCAGCCTGGGGGGCGAGTTCGCGGATCGCCTCCTGGCGATTCTGGGTGGCGTAGCAAATATCGTCCTTGGGCGGGTGGTGGATCGCGGGGAACTTCCGCTTGAGCGCGGCAATGACAATGTTGGCGTCGTCCACCGAGAGGGTAGTTTGGGTCAGATACGCAAGCTTGTTGGGGTCGGGCACCTCTAGGCGTTCGACATCCTCGACCGACTCGACCAGCACCATGCGGTCGGGGGCTTCGCCCATGGTGCCGACGACTTCGTCGTGGCCCTCGTGGCCAATCAGGATGATGGTGTAGCCGAGCTTGGCGTACTTGACTGCTTCGAGATGCACCTTGGTGACCAGCGGGCAGGTCGCGTCGATGACCTGGAGCCGTCGCTGGCGGGACAGCTCGCGGATCGCTGGGGAAACCCCGTGGGCGCTGAAGAGCAGAGGAGAGCCTTCCGGCACGTCGTTGAGGTCTTCAACAAAGATCACGCCGCGGCGTTGGAACCGCTCCACCACCCATTTGTTGTGGACGATTTCGTGGTAGACGTACAGCGGCGCTCCGAAAATCTCCAGGGCGCGGTCCAGGCTTTCGATCGCCATGTTGACCCCGGCGCAGAAGCCTCGGGGATTGGCAAGAATGACCTTCATGTCGAGCGGTCCATCACAACGGGAACCAAACCGGGCTTGGGCCAGGGTGTCGAGGTCGGCGGGGCGCAAAGAGCGCCTCGTCGGATCGCGGCACACGCAAGAATATTGTAGCCGTTGCTGGGTGGGTCGCCCACCGTTTTGGGAGCGGCGCGACGATGGCCCGCGACCGCGCGTTAGCCCTACTCGAAGCGGTCGCCGGGCGCGACGGGGTAGCCGTTGAGGAATGCGGCGATCGGCATGGGCTTTTTGCCGGGAATCTGCACTTCGCGCAACGCCAGCAGGGTTCCCGCTCCACAAGACACAACAAGACGCTTAGGTTCGACGATCCACGCCGTACCGAAGGAAACGTTGGCAATAGTGGGGTCGTCCGACTCGACCTGAGTTTTCAACACGATCAGGCGGACCTGGGGACGCCCGCGGGGCGTCCAGAGGGTGTCGGCCAGCGGCCAGGGATGCAGAGCGCGGACGTGGTTGTGGATGGTCCGAGCCGTTTGCGACCAGTCGATGCGGCTTTCCTCCTTGCGGAGCTTGGGAGCGCGGGTGGCTTGGGTGGGGTCCTGGGGCAGTTCCTCGACCGTGCCCGCCAGCAGACGCTCTAACGTCTCCTCCACCAGAGGCGCGCCTAAGGCGGCGAGGCGGTCCTCCAATTCGCCGGCGGTCTCATCGGGGTCGATTGGGGTACGGGCCACCGCCAACATGCCGCCGGCGTCGAGCTGGGGGGTCATGCGGATGACCGTCACTCCGGTGACGGTTTCGCCCCGTTGGATCGCCCGGGCGATCGGCGCGGCTCCCCGGTAGGCTGGCAAAATCGAGGCATGCAAATTGATCGCCGCGAGTTTCGGCACCGCTAGCGCCTCCGCCGACAGGATCTGGCCGTAGGCGGCCGTGACCAGCAGGTCAGGCTCAAAGCGCCTCAGCTGGTCCAGCGACTCCGGGGCGTTGATCGACTCAGGTTGAAATACGTCGATCCCGCGTTGTTGGGCAGCCACTTTGATCGCCGCGGGGATGAGTTCCTGGCGACGTCCCTGGGGACGATCCGGCTGGGTCACCAGCGCGACCATGTTCCAACCCCGGTCGCACAGCCGCTCGAAGGTCGGCAAGGCGAACTCGCCAGTTCCCAGCATCACGATCCGACATTGGGACGGTGTCTGACTCACCCGAACCTCTCCCTGCTCGACAATGGCCAACCCGTCGGCCGGATTAGAGCATCCGACGTTAGGCGGAACCCGCGACAGTCGCGCTTTGAAGGGCGGCCAGGGCGTCGAGTTGACGCACAATCTCCTCGTCGCTGGGATACTCGCCCCGTTCCTGGGCCGCTCGGAATTCGGCCTCGAAGGCTTTGAGCTTCTTGGAGGCGTTGATTCGACCAAGTGTGGAGAATTTGTCGATGAACAGGCGACCGTGGAGGTGGTCCCACTCATGCTGGATAGCGCGGGCCAACAGCTCGTCGGCTTCGAGTTCGAACGGCTCGCCGTACTGATCCCACGCTCGGACCTTGATCCGCCGCGGACGCAACACCTTGCCATGCAGGCCGGGGAAGCTCAAACAGCCCTCTTCGTCCTGCGCGGTGGCCTGTTTGCGGAGAATTTGCGGATTGATGAACACCTGTTCGAGTTCAGTCTGCTCGGGGTTGCCGCTAATGTTGAGGATGAAGAATTGGTAGGGCAACGCGACCTGGTTGGCGGCCAGCCCGATTCCTTCGTTCTCATACATCAGCGCGAACATCGCTTGAATTTGACCGCGCAACTCGTCGTCGAACCGGGTCACCGGCACCGAAGGGTAACGCAACGCGGGATGAGGGTAGGGAACGATTCTCACGGCGGGGCGGTCCTCGATCGCGGCGACCGGATGGGCGGGGATGGGACGAGGAATCGCGGCGTCTTGGTTCAGCGACCCGCTTCAATTGGACGCCGGCGATTCCAACCGTCTCCCATCATAGGGGGACCATCACACCTTTCCAAGTCCGAGATGGCGCGGCGAGCGGACCAGCATTGGTTCGAGGCGCGTCCCCGCGCGAAGGGGGGCTGCCCCTAACTTTCAAGGTGAGGCCGCTCGGCTCAAACGCGCCAGATAAATTGAGGTCCGGCCCTCGCGCGAGTCGTAGTAGCTGACCCAGAGGAAGCGATTTGTTTCCACCAGGCCAGGATAACTGGTGTCGCCGCCGCCGGGCAAGGCAATCAGGGGGATCAAAGCCTGTTCAGGGGAGTCGGCCTGGGGATCGAGCGCAAACAGCGCTGTGGTGGTGGGTTTGCCCGCGCCGACGGCGTGGGGGTCGTTGGGCTTGGGGGTATAACGTCCCGAGGCGATCATCGAACCATCGCGCAACACCAGGAAGTTGGGACCGCCCACCGAGTGACGACTGGCGATCCAGGTCCAATTCTCGGGACGGTACGGCGGCCGCGCGCGTCCGATCGCCGCTGATTGATCCCCCTTCTCCCGACGGACCAGGGCGATTAGGGTGCCGTCGTCGAGAAACCGCAACGTTGTTTCGTTGGGATAGCCATCGACAGCAAGTTCGCCGAGATGATCATACGTCAGTCCGTCGGTGGTTTTGAGCAGGGTGATCCGCTCTTGAGGCGGGCCGTCGCCATAGGCCACGCCGAAGCCTTCCCCTTGGGGGCTCCAGGTGACCCGCCACAGCCAGCGATCCGGCTCATGCACCTTGACCGGCTGGGTCCAGGAGATGCCGTCGTTCGAGAAGGCGACCCGGGTTTGGTAGCCCAACAGGCGGTTGCCCGGCGCGTACTTGGAAGCACCTATCAATAGCATCAGCCGGCCGTCGGGATGGATCGACAGTTTGGGGTCGCGCAGGTCGATGCCCTCTTCAGAGACGACGGCGACCGACTTCCAGGCGTTGGGGTCGATGGCCCGTTCCTCGTCCATTCCGAGTTCGACGGCCAGCACGCGGACGACTCCATCGCCGCCAACGTGGTCCTCGCCTTCGCGGAAGACGCACCAAAGTTGGTCCTTCCAGGCGATCAGGTCGGTGAAGGCATTGTGGGGCGCTCGGTCCCAGAGCTTGACCACCGTTTCCAAACGCCACGCCGGCCTCGGTGGTTCAGCGGCGTGAGTCGTCGCACCGACGATCATCAGGGACGAGAGGACTAGCCAAGTCGCGGGCAAGGGAGCGAAAGAGTTCATGGGCGGACGGAAACCTCGGGAGCGAAATGTTGAGAGGGGATGGAGAAACCGAACATCAAAAGTTTAACACTTGCGGCTTGGGTCGGGGAGGGTGTGGAGGGGGGGGAGGGGAGAGAAGCCGTGCGGGAGGCGTGGCGTGATCGTCGTCGCGTGGCGGGTGGCCGCGTTCCTGCCCGGCACGATCAAGCGGCCTAGGTGACAATTGGGTAAACTGACAGGCGAGTCGGTTGGTCGCCCGCTGTTTCGGAAACGGGTCCCCTCCCCTGCTTGTGTTCCTGCCGAGGTTATTGACGGATATGCCCGCGTATCATTTCCAGCGAATCGAATCCAAGTGGCAAGCCTATTGGCGTCAGCATCGAACCTTCCGCGCTCCCGATTTGCCTGCGCGTCCCAAGCTCTATGTTCTGGACATGTTTCCTTATCCCAGCGGCGATGGTTTGCATGTGGGCCACCCCGAGGGCTACACCGCCACCGACATCTATGCCCGCTACAAACGAATGAGGGGCTACGACGTCCTGCATCCGATGGGTTGGGACGCCTTCGGACTACCCGCTGAACAGCACGCCATCAAAACCGGCACCCACCCGGGCGCTAAAACTCAGGCCAACATCGCCACCTTCAAACGCCAGATTGAATCACTCGGCTTTTCATATGACTGGGATCGGGAAATCGATACCACCGACCCCAATTACTACCGCTGGACCCAGTGGATCTTTCTCCAACTCTTCGACACCTGGTACGACCCCGACTTCGAGTGGACCGACCCCCAAGGACGCTCCCGCCGCGGCAAGGGACGGCCCATCGCTGAACTACCGATCCCCCCAGGGATTGATCCCTACGACTACCGCGACTCCAAACGCCTAGCCTATCGCGCTGAGGTCCCGGTCAACTGGTGCCCCGAACTGGGCACCGTGCTGGCCAACGAGGAGGTCGTCGATGGCAAAAGCGAAGTCGGTGGATTTCCGGTCATCCGGCTGCCTTTGAAACAGTGGATGCTTCGCATCACCGCCTACGCCGATCGACTCCTGGAGGATCTCGACCTGGTTGATTGGCCTGAACCGATCAAGGACATGCAGCGCAACTGGATTGGTCGCTCCGAAGGAGCCGAGGTCGATTTCCCCCTGGCCTACCCCGACTTCGACTTCGCCGCCTGGAGTCAAGCCCGCGCTGCGATCGGTTTCCCTCCGCCCCAGGCCGTCGGCCACCAGGTGATCCGGATCTACACCACCCGGCCCGACACCCTCTTCGGCGCGACCTACATGGTCCTTGCGCCGGAACACCCGTTGGTCGATCGCATCACCACCCCCGAGCAGCGCGACGCAGTGGCCGCCTATCGTCGGGCCGCCGCGGCCAAGTCGGACCTGGATCGCACCGATCTGGCCAAAACCAAGACCGGGGTCGCCACCGGAGCTTTCGCCGTCAACCCCGTCACCGGCCAGTTGATTCCGGTCTGGATCGCCGATTATGTGCTGATGGGTTATGGCACTGGGGCGATCATGGCCGTGCCCGGCCACGACGAGCGCGACTTCGAGTTTGCTCGTGCCTTCGGCCTGCCGATTCGTCGGGTGGTCGCTGCCGCGCTCGATCAGGCCGACCAACCCTTAGACCAAGCGGAAACCGCCTACGCCGTTTCGGTCAACTCGGCCAACGCCGAACTCAAACTCGACGGCTTGCCCTCGGCCCAGGCCAAGGTCGAAATCACCAACTGGCTGACCTCGAAAGGATTCGGGCGCAAGGCGGTCAATACCAAGCTGCGCGACTGGCTTTTCAGTCGTCAACGCTACTGGGGCGAACCGTTCCCCATCCTGCTCGACGACCAGGACCGTGCCCATCCAGTGCCGGTTGAACAGCTGCCGGTACGTTTGCCTGAACTCGCTGACTTCAAACCCACTGGCAAGCCGGAACCCCCGTTGAGCAAAGCGGTCGCGTGGGTCAACGAAATCCCCGGCTTCCGCCGCGAAACCAACACGATGCCTCAGTGGGCCGGCTCATGCTGGTATTATCTCCGCTATATCGATCCGCGCAACGACCAAGCCCCCTGGGATCCCGCCAAAGAACGCGCCTGGATGCCGGTCGATCTCTACATTGGCGGGGCCGAACATGCGGTGCTGCACCTGCTTTACAGTCGGTTCTGGCACAAGGTGTTGTTCGACCGCGGCTATGTCAGCCACCCCGAACCCTTCCAGCGTCTGGTCAACCAGGGCATGATCCTGGGCGAAATCGAATATCACGCCTACCAGACCGAAGACGGCCGGCTCGTCTCGGTCGATCACGTCATCGACACCCCGCAAGGCCCCACGCTCAAATCAACCCCGCCTGACGCCCAGCCGATTCCGGTCCGTTTGCTCAAACTCGACCCTGCGGCCGTGGTCAAGACCGGCTCGGGCTTTGTCATGGCCGATCACCCCGAGATCAAGGTCGAAGGCCGTGCCTCCAAGATGTCCAAGTCCCGGGGCAACGTCATCAACCCCGATGGGGTGGTGGCCGAATATGGAGCCGACTCGCTTCGACTTTACGAAATGTTCATGGGTCCGCTCGAAGCCACCAAACCGTGGAGCATGAAGGGGGTTGAAGGCGTCTATCGCTTTCTCAACCGGGCCTGGCGGATGATCGTAGACGAGGAGGCCGAGACCCCCCGGCTCCATCCCAAGGTGGTGGACATCGAACCCTCGGCGGAACTCGTTCGGTTGACCGCGCGGACTATTGCGGCGGTGACGGAGGACCTGGAGGGTCTGCGATTTAACACGGCGATCAGTCGCTTGATGGAATTCGTGAACGCCGTCGCGCCTCTGGAAGCGCGGCCCAAAGCGGTGCTGGAGACCTTCACGTTGTTGTTGGCTCCGATGGCTCCCCACATCGCCGAGGAGCTTTGGGAGGTTCTTGGTCACGCGACGAGCTTGGCGTATCACCCGTGGCCCACTTACGACCCCAACGACCTGAAAGAGGAGCGCATCGAAATCCCAGTGCAGATCAACGGCAAGCTCCGCGGCAAGGTGGTGGTGGACGCCCAAGCTGAACCCGCCGCGATTGAGGAGGCCGCCCGCGCTGAGCCGCGCATCGCCGAGTTACTCCGAGGCAAGACGATCCGCAAAGCGATCGTTGCCAAGGGCAAGCTGGTGAACTTCGTGGTGTCGTGATGGGCTTGGACCTGGATCGAATCGAATCGGACCGGACCAGACCAATTCTCCCCCATCCCCCAAGCCGCGCGCTGCCGGGAACGGACAAGCCACGATGTCGGACTCGTTCGTTCTTCTAGGAGAGGTTAGGGGATTGGGAAACGTGGAAGGTCGATCCAGGGTCAACCTGGAGTGGGAGGATCACCTGGCGGGGATGGCGTCGTCGCGTTGACTCAGCGGCAGGCAAGGATCGGGATGCGACATCGTTCAGGCCGCACGGCGGGTGTGCCCCACGGGTTTGGTGGTCTCGGTGCAACGTGGGGCGGAGCGAATCTGGGCTCAAACGGGAGTTCGGATCTCAATAGACCCGCACCTCCGGCTTGACCTCGAAGCCCCGCAATAGCGGCATGGAGCGAAGGATGGCCAGGACGCGGACCCGGTCTTCTGGCGAACGGACCGCGCCCAAGACGCGGACCACCCGGCCCTCGACCCGGACCCGTTCTAAAGCGAGCAAGTCGTCGCACTGCCGACCAATTTGGAATTCGAGGTAGGGTTCCAATTGGTCGGTCAACGCGCGGTTGAGCAACGGGTTGTCGCGGCCGTCGTCGGCCTGAGGCAAGGGGAAGTCAAGACGATCGACCACCTTGCGGACCCCAGGCGTGGTTCGGGCTGCCTGGATCGCCAGCATCGCCTCGTAGGCCGAGGGGACCGGACCATCCAACGTGACCACGCCGCGTTCGACCACCGTGCGAAACCGCGCCCCGTCCAATTCGGGACGGCGGCCCATGACTCGACCAACCCGCGCGGCCAGGTCGGTTTCCTCCTGATCCCTAAGGTTGGCGTCGTGGTCGTCGCCCGGCATAGGTTCAGGCTCGACCGCGTGACGGCCTTCGGGCTCAGCCGCGGGCGGCGGCGGCACCTCGATGGGCCGGCCCGGTTGGGCGTTCGGTTGGGCGTCGGGGGCGGGAGCCGGCGCGACGGGGCCGGGGGTGGGCGGGTTGGCCTGTGGAACGACTCGCAACAAATTGATGATCGCCGAGACATTGGGCAAACGACGCGCCTTGTCGGCCAACTCGCGCTTGATCTCCTCGGTAGGCACCACGCCGCGCAACACTCCTAAGCCATTGCGGCCCATGAGCAGTTCCACCGAGTCGCCGGGGAGTCCTGGAGTGGGCGTGGGATCGAGCAACCCTTCGAGGGCTTCGATCTCGTCGGGCGTGATTCCTTCCCGACTAGGCCGACGCAACCTCGTCAGGTCAAACCATCCCAGGGGGTACATCAGGTCGGGCGTGGTCCACACGCCGTGGAACACGGGGTCGAGCCCCGGTCCCAGACGATCCCATCCGCCCGCCCAGATCGGTTCCCCCGAGTAGAGGGGCGGCGGTCCGGCTACCCCACGCAGCAGCGGATACGGCGGAGCCGGCGCTGGAGTCGATCGCAACGGTTGGCCCGCCACCCGGTGCGCCTCGCCAGTGTCGATCACTAGGCCATCGACCAACGGCAACCGTGACTCCAACGCCAGGCGGATCGCCGCGTCGTAAACCGGACGGGTTCCCACCACCCCTGAGATCACCAGTTTGCCCCGCCGCGCGTCCCACTCCAAACGATAGGTGTAAGGCGCGGTCAACGGGTGGTCCCTCAGCGCTTGAGCCAGCCGCTCCATCGCCATGACGACCTCCTCCGAAGCCGTCGCCCCCGACGACGCCGAGGAGGGACGTGGTTGAGCCCACGCCGCCGAAACGCCGATTCCCACCCCGGCCAGCGCCAGCGTCACCCTCGGCAACACCCTGGACCAACCGCTCGTCTTCGATCCGTGGACGCTCATGGTTGCATCCTCCTCCTCGATCGGCCGCAACCGCCTGGGGCGATCCCAGTTCGCGCCGATCCTTCACCCCACCCCTGCACTGGCTGATTCTAACTCAATCCGGTCGCTCATCACAAGACGCCTGGGTTGCAATCATCCACGCAATCGTGGTGAGCGTGTGAAACGGGAAGGTTAGGGTTGATGGGGGATTGGTCTGGACGAAGAAAGCGGGTTGAGGCAAAGTGATAGGTCGATGAGAATGGCCCCGTCGCGTTCACGATGAGAGGGGGCGGTTGGACCAAGGAGGATGGAGGCGATGGGGGGTGGTGGATATCCAAGGAGGGAGCGACTGATGAGCAAGGAGACGCGGACGCCTTGCATGCGCCTGGGGCGGAGGGTCGCAATCGGGCTGGCGATCGTGGCGATTCTCGGCAGCGCGACGGGATGTGAACAAGTGAATCGATTCTCGGGCAAGTCCCGCTCCAACGACGACGAGGTGGTGCGTGCTTTGCGCGAGGAGACGCGGGTAGACAACGAGTCGCCCGAGGACCGGGAGGCGCGGGACCTTGTTCGGAAGTTCTTTAAGCCCAATCGTCTCAGTGGAGCGTTGAGTTCCGAGGCGGCCGAGATCGAACGCAATCTGGGAGTTGGCCGTTGAACCAACACGGGGGACTTGAACCCGAACGCGGTTCGACCTTGTTGGGACCGCCGCTCTTACGATCCGCGTCGAAGCTTATGGCTGGGCGATCGAATCGCCGGTTTGCTGGGCGACGAGTCATCGACCGCTCCGCTCCGCTTTGAAGGGAAGGGTTGGGGACGATCCGCCGCGCTGGAATGAGATCGATTCCAAGTCCCTCGAAGTCTGAATCGGTCTGAAGTGAATCATCCTTGCGAGCCGATTTGGGGGTGGGTGTGTTCCAACCGGATCGCGGGGCGTTTACGACCGAGGCGGGGGAATCGCGGTCTGGAGGGCGTGGGCGAGGCGTTCGGCGGCTTCGAGGGAGGTTTCGTAGAGATTCCAATAATCTTTGATGCGTCCCGGCCGGTGCCAAAGCGAGGCGGCGACTGCGCCCAAGCGTCGGGGGGTGGTGGAGGCGGCCAGGACGGCGGCTAGATCGGAGGGGAGCGGGTCGTCAACCGCGTCGGAGACGACCCGCAGCCCCAACAGGGGTTGGCTCCACTGGTGACAGACTTCGGCCACGGCGGTGGTTTCCATGTCCACCAGGTCGGCTCCGGTGTCGTGCCGGAGTTGGGCTTTGGCCTGAGGAGTGGTGAGGAGGCGATCGACCGTCGCCAGGGTCGCGGTGGGAAAGGGCCCAACGGGCGGGGGCCTCAGGGGGAAGCGATGGCCTTCGGGGTCCAGCGCTTCCCGAATGATCCAGACCGAGAAGCGGGCCGCGTCGGGCCGCAGCGCTCCGGCGAAGCCCAACGACACGACCAGGTTGGGCGCATGGCCGGCCAGCAGGAACCGGGTGGCGGCGCGGGCATGGTCGCGTCCGACCCCGGCCAAAACCAGCGCGATCCCTCGCCCGTTCCATTGTCCTTCGATCACCCGGTGGTAGCGGCCTTGGATGGTGACCCGTTCGCTCAGCGCGTCCAGAATCGCGCCGACCTCCGAACCCAGCGCCGCGACCAACCCCAGGTCGCAAACGCGGCGGTTCGAGGTTGCTTCGCTCGACCCCATCGCCGTCGAGCCAACGGGTTGGAAGGGCGAATTGGACGCAGAGGGGTCGGCGGTCATGGTCGCGGCCTAGAACCTGGCGGGAGGCAACTGGAAACCGAAAATGCTCTTCGGCACAACACGCCGTCATCTCGCTATCAGGTGAATTGCCACTTGAGCAGACGGAACATGTCGCCCAGTTTGCTGTTGACCCCCAGCACCGCCGAGGCTTCGTAGCCGGAGTGGACCATGCAGTTCTCGCAACGCGGGTCGTTGCCGTAGCCGTACTTTTCCCACGGCGTCTTCTCGATCAGGTCGTTGAAGGTGGGGTGGTGCAGGTCAGTGATCAGATAGCACGGACCTTTCCAGCCCTTGACATTGCGGGTCGGGTTGCCCCAGGCGGTGCAGCCCATCTCCCGCTTGCCCATCAGGAAATCCAGGAAGATGGGCGAGTTGTTGAACCGATACTTCTTGAACATCGCCTCGGCCGAGCGGAACTTCTCGCGGATCATTGCCCGATCTAGGAAAATCTCCTTGGTTTGCACCGCCTGGTATTCGTAGCCCGGCGAGATCAGGAAGCCGTCCACCCCCAGTTCGGTCAAGTAGGCGAACAGCTGGTCCAGTTCGTTCATGTCAGTCTCTTTGAAGACCGTGGTATTAGTGCAGACCAAAAAGCCCCGCTCCTTGGCCGCCTTGATCCCGTCGATCGCCTTGTCGAAGACCCCCTGACGCTCCACCGCCAGGTCGTGGCTTTCCCGCATTCCATCCAGGTGGACGTTGAAGAAGAACCGGGGCGAGGGTTTGAACTTATCTATGTGTTTGCGAATGAACATTCCATTGGTACAGAGATAGACGCACTTGCCGCGTTCCAGGATTTTGGCGGTGAGTTGGTCGATACCGGGATAGATCATTGGTTCGCCGCCGCAGATTGAGACCACCGGCGCGCCGCATTCGTCCACGGCGGCGAGGCATTCGTCGATGCTGAGTTTTTCCTTGATGGTCGAGGCATATTCGCGGATGCGTCCACAGCCGGTGCAGGTCAGGTTACAGGCGTGGAGCGGCTCCAGCATCAGCACCATCGGGAACTTCTTGTTCTTGGGCCCGGTCAGCTTCTGCTTGGCGACGTAGGCGGAAATCCGGGTGGTCATTTGCCAGGGGAAGCGGAGCCTCATGGGCATTCTCCTTGAATTCGACGGCGCGGTTGGTGGGGGGGGATGGGATTGGCGGGATGGGCACGGGGTAGCGGATGACGCGATGGTTGTGGGGCGTCAGGACGGCCGGCGGGTGAGGGCCCGGGCGTGGCGGGCCAACGCCATGATCGGGAACGAGACCCGATAGAGGTGATACTTGAGGTAGAAGACCTTAGGGAAGCCGGTGCCGGTGAATTGATCCTCGGGCCAGTCGCCGTGGGAGGTTTGACGGTCGCGCAGCCAGGCGGCCGCGCGATGGGCGGCGGGGGAGTCGGCCCGTCCGGCGGCGATCAGACCTAGCAGGCCCCAGGCGGTTTGCGAGGGGGTGGGGGGGCCCTGGCCGATCCAGGAGCGATCCTCATAGCTTCGGCAGCTTTCGCCGAAGCCGCCGTCGGCCTGCTGGATCGTTTCCAGCCAGTCGGCCGCCTTGACCAAACGCGGGTCGCTCATCGGCCAACCTAGGGCGGCCAGACCTTGCAACACCTGCCAGGTGCCGTAAATCGCGTTGACTCCCCAGCGGCCCTCCCACCAGCCTTCCGGCTCCTGACGGCTCCAGATGAACTCCAGAGCCCGTTGGATCGACGGATGAGACGAGGCGAATCCCAGTTGGCCCAGCATCTCGACAACCCGCGCGGTGATGTCGGCGCAACCAGGGTCGAGCATGGCGTTGTGGTCGGCGAAGGGCACCTGGGTGAGCACCTGATTGTCAATGTCGGCGTCGAAGGCGGCCCAGGCTCCGTCGCGTCCCTGAAGCGCTAGCAACCAGTTGAGCGCCCGTTCGATTGCGGGCTTGACCGTTGGATCGTCGCGCAGACCGGCCCGATCGAGCGCCATGAGGACCATCGCAGTGTCGTCGATGTCGGCGTAATGATCGTTGAGATATTCAAACGCCCAGCCGCTGGGTTCGATGTGGCGGAACCGTCGGCGGATCGCCCAGTCGCCCTTGCGGCGGATCTCGCGGGCGACCAGCCAGCGGGAGGCGGTCGTCAGGGCGGTTTCGAGCTCGGCGCGGGCAGCCGGGTTGTTCTCGGCTTGAGCGTCGCGGACGTCGGCCAAGGCGATTGTGGCGATCGCGGTGTCCCAGACCGGCGAGAGGCAGGGTTGGAGCCAGAGCAGGCTGTTTTCCTCGTCGCGCACCTTGAGGTCATCGAGTTGCCGCACGGCCCACTCGAAGAGGCGGTCGTTGCGGTCGTACCCGAGGGTTTCCAACACAATGACGGTGTAAATCATCGGCGGGAAGATCGCCCCCAGGCCATCGGAATCCTCAAAATGGTCAAGCATCCATTGGTGGCAGGACCGCACCGCTGCGCGACGCCAGACGCCGGGTTTGATCCGGTCGAATGCCTTGAGCAACCGATCGACCCCGAGGAAGAAGCCCCGCCAGGTGAACAGGCCGGCGGGTTTGCGCCAATCGGGAACGAAATGGGGATTCTTGAGTTCGTCGATCCGAAGCGCGTCGGGCACCGGGCGGCGCGGCTTGAGGCTGGAGAGGATCGCCAGAGGGACGACCAGGGTGCGGGTCCAACTCGACATCGCCGCCAAGCTGAAGGGAACCCAGGAGGGCAGCCAGACGAGTTCCGGCGGCACCGCCGGGCAATCGTCGTAGGGAATCTGGCCCAGGAGCGCCAGGTAAAACCGGGTGAAGCTGTTGCAGGCGTCGAGGCCGCCGTGTTGCAGGATCAACTCGCGGGCCCGGACCATGTCTGGCTCGTCGGGCGAGACCCCAACCAGCTTGAGGGCGAAGTAGGCTTTGACCGAGGCGCTGATCTCGAACGGGCCGCCGGGATAAATCGCCCAACCGCCCTCGGGCCGGGCGTCGCGGCGCACCGAGCGGCAGGCGGCGACCACCTCGGGGTCGTCGAGTTCGCCGAGGAACGCCTTGAGCAGGACCCACTCGGTTTCCAGAATCGTGTCGCCTTCGAGCTCGCCGACCCAGTGGCCGTCGGCCTTGCGCTGGGCGAGCAACCACGAGGCGGCGCGGCGCGCGACGAAGGCGGAATCAGCGGCGGCGGCCTGTTGCGACACCGGCGCGGCCGATCCGCGCCCGTCCTGGGCGGTGACGATCATGGGGGAATCATCCTTCGGGTGCGTCATCCTTCTCCTTCGCGGGCGCGATCATTCTCACTCGTCTCGTCCAGGCCGCGTCGCGTCCCAACCCAACCGGATGGGTCGGGGGCGGTTCATCCGGCGCGTGAACCCCGCGACCCGTCGAGCGACAACGGAACGATCCCACCCGTCCGATCGGTCCGTCATCCTAGTGGCTCCCCGCGCCTTGGACAACCCCAAACCGCTTGGCGAAACCAAGTTGAGTCCGTCAACCCACCACGCTCCCCAAGAGTCCGGCCCCCCACCGTTTGAGCCGCTGACGGCGATCATCCGAGCATGGACCATCAATATTCATCTTGGCGATTGATGATTGGCTGTCCGGCCTGGTTCCTTCCCGAGTCCCGACGGGATGTCCTGGGATTGTGAGCTTTGCTTTGAAGGTAATGAGCGAATGGATCGGTCTCTTGAATCTGTTGGAAACGTGGTTTTGTGCGCGTTAGGATGTGGTTGCAATTCCATCCGAGAGACCATTGCCGCCAACGATCTCCAAGAACGCTGGTCTTTCCGAGACCCGTCCCCACTCCACCGCCCACTCGATGCGTTCTCCTTGTCGACGTTCCGAACTCACCCATCCACCGGTTCGATTGCCCTCAACTCACAAGCGAATCACTCGCCCGCCCTCTTCCAACCCATCGAGACGAGACGACCGGACGATGAACCCCAACGACCCCAACGCTCCGCCGTCCAACCCGGGCCAGCACGCGCCATCCCCGAACCGAACCCAACGGTCTCAGCAAACCCTCTGGGCCCCTCCGACCCGTGGCGGTCAGCCCGCGCCACCCGACCCCAACGCGATTCCGCCCACTCCCGCACCCGCCCCACGACCGACCAACCCCGTCCCAGCGGTGATCGAACCCGGCGCGATCTTGTTCGACAGATACCAGGTGGAGCGTTTGCTGGGAGAGGGGGGGATGGGCCAGGTCTGGGGCGTCACCCACCTTCAACTCGGCACGCGGCGGGTCGTCAAGCTCATCCGGGTTGATCGCGCCGCCGAAGCCCGCAACTTCGATCGCTTCCAGCGCGAAGCGACACTGCTGGCTCAGCTCAATCATCCGGGGATTGTGCAGATTCACGACTTTTTCCTCGACGCCGAGAGTGGCAAAGCGTACATCGAGATGGAGTGGATCGACGGCAAGAGCCTGGACAAGGTTCTCGCGCTCAAGCCGGGGCAACCTCGTTCGTATGCCTGGAGTTACGAGGTTGTTCGCCAACTCTGCAACGTGTTGAAGGCGGTCCACACCGAGGGGATCGTCCACCGGGACCTCAAGCCGGGCAACCTGATGTTGCGGGATCGTGTGGATGGTCGTTTGGAACTGAAGGTGCTGGATTTCGGCCTGGCGAAGATGATCGACGACGTGGGAGACGTCACCCAGTCGAAGGACGCGCCGTTCACGTTGGCCTACGCCGCGCCGGAACAGATCGACCCTTCGATCAATCAGAACAAGATTGACCGTCGGGCCGATCTTTACGCGGTGGGAGTGATGCTCTACGAGTTCCTGGCGGGACGGCGGCCATTCGTTGCGGGAAAGGCGGAGCTCATCGCCAACATCCTCCATTCGGTTCCCTCGCCTCCTTCGAAACACAACCCCAAGATTTCCAAAGACCTGGACGCCTTCGTGTTGCGTTGCCTGGCGAAGAAGCCAGCGGATCGTCCTCAATCGGCGCGGAAGTTGTTTGAGGAACTGAAAGAAGCTCTGAATCGCTCGGGCGAACTTCAGGTGGAATCCCGTCGGGTGATCGAGCCTGACGAGCCGACCTACAGCAATGACAACGCCCCTGCCTCTCAACCCCAATCCGCCACCAAACCGGGGACCGGCTCGAACCAGGCCGTGAGTTCCTCGCTCCCTTCGGATGTTCACAACGACGTTCATTTCACCGATTCCTTTGGTGAGTTGAAGCCGACTTCGGCGAGTTCGGCTCCGACCAGTCCGATCAGCGAGGGCGGAACGCGGCAACGCTCCCAGGCGAGATTTCCCTGGAATGGTCTCGCGGTTGCCTCGTTGATTGCGATTTCCGTTTTTGTGGCGTTGATCAAAATGCCCTTTGCTGGCGAATCCAATTCAACGCCGTCGTCCCCACCTGATGAGCGATCGGTGAGCAAGCCGGATCAAGCGTTGAAGGATGCACAACCGTCGCCTGACGCGCCCGCTGTTGCGAGCAAACCGGATCAGGAATCGCTCGCTCCCTCTCCTCAACCGGATCGGGTCGCCTCTCCGCCACCCGCAAGCTGGGAAGGTCAACGTGCGGGTGAGTTGAAGGTGGTGCGGTTGGGAGATGAGGAGTTGCGTTTTCGTTGGTGCCCTCCTGGTTCGTTTCGGATGGGCAGCCCGCCGGAGGAGGTGGGTCGGTTCGACGACGAGGCGCAAGTGGATGTTCGTCTGACGCGGGGCTTCTGGATGCAGGAGGTGGAGGTGACTCAAGGGTTGTGGCGGGCGGCGGGTGGTCCCGCGCTGGATTGGTCGAGCATGGGCGCGGGT
>Ga0209017_10001035_pt1 | contig 23096 bp, 10 predicted proteins | sample YNPBryunderm2012_FD_185812 | JGI IMG/M metagenome (GOLD analysis project Ga0209017, IMG submission 185812) | Anoxygenic and chlorotrophic microbial mat microbial communities from Yellowstone National Park, USA - YNP Bryant MS undermat 2012... ...
TCAACACGCTCGAAACCGACGAGGTGGCCGCGCGGCTGGCCGCTCTCAAGCGACTGTCCGGCGGTTTGTAACCGACCCTGGGATTGCCAGCTTGAAGGAATTGGCCTATCGGATCATTTCAAAGTCATTTCATCGATTGGGTTCAGGACAAGCCCAAGCGACGAGGTCACGGGTGCCGGCGGTTTTGTAGGAGAAAAAGAGTTCGCCGGCTTCATACCCGGCGGCCTGACCGATGAACCGGGCGGCTGTCTCGATCAACCGAATCACACGCTCCTCCCGATGGGCGAACTGGGTGCGGTAGGCGCGGATCGCGGCGAGTTTGGTCTCCAAACTTGGTCCGATGTCGCAGACGATCCGCGAATGGGCCTGGGGCACGTTGAAATCGAGGGTGTGCAGGCCGATCGGAAAGGCCAGTTGGTTGGTGATCGTGTGGGGCGGCAAACCGTCGAACCACTCGTCCCATTTGGTCAAGCGACTCATGAACACCGCTGCCTCGGTGATGCGCATGACCTGTTCGTGGTCGGGCGAGGCCATCGGCGTTTTGGAGCCGAACCCTAAGACGACCCGGGGACGGTAGGTTCGAAACACCTTGGCGAGGGCCAATCGGGATTCGAAGTCGTCGAAGAGACGGCGATTAGGTTGGTTGAGCGTGAGACGCACGTGAACGCCCAGAATCCGCGCCGCCTCGGCCGCCTCGGCTAAACGGATATCGGGTCCGGGCGAGAGCGGGGTTGGTTCCCCGTCGGTAAGATCGACAATCCCCACGCCGTACCCCTGCCTAACCGACTGCGCCAAGGTTCCTCCGCACGCGATCTCCACATCGTCGGGGTGCGCTCCGACGGCGATCAGATCCAATGCGCGACGATCGGGTTGCACGCCCGCCATGAAAGCCATACGGATTCCAAACGCCTCCAGCGGCAATCGGATACCACACCACACGGTGGATTGAGCACCGGCGGATTCCACCTACGACCAAGTGGGATTCTTCCACGACCCACCTGTTGGGGGAAACACGTCCCCCTGCAATGGAACATGATGATGACCAAACCATTTCGAGCCGTCCAGGGTTTTCCACTGAATTCCAGGTCGGACTCTTGACGACCTCGACGCCGCTGGGTAGACTTCCCGCGTTCAACTCAAGGCCCCGTCGTCTAGCCAGGTCCAGGACACAGGATTTTCATTCCTGCAACACGGGTTCGAATCCCGTCGGGGTCACTAGGATTGTTCTATGAGCTTGTCGTCATTTGAAACTCGTCTGACGTTCATCGTCATGGCGGGTTTCTTGTTGCGCCTGCCTGGGTTGGAACGGTGGTGCTGTTCCCACTACGACGAAGGTGCCTATGTGCTGGCGGCGGCGAATTTCGCCGATGACCCTGCCGCTGCGCTTCAAAGTGTGATCTACTTCGCGCCGCCCTTGTATGTCACCCTCGTCGGAGGGTTGACCCTTTTGGGTCTGCCGGTTGATTTCGCTGCCCCGTTGGTCTCGGCGCTGGCAGGATCGGCGGCGGTTGGCGGGATTGGTTTGCTGGGTCGGCGGGCGTTTGGCCCCGCGGCCGGCTTGGCCGCCGCGTTGTTGGCCGCCATGTCCGGCAGCTTGATTCACTTCGCCCGGTTGGCGTTGACCGACTCACTCTTCCTGGCCCTCTGGGTCACCGCAATTCTGGCCACGATTCGAGCAGTCGAACGGCCCACCCTGTCACGGGGGGCAGGGGTGGGACTGCTCGCCGGTCTAACCTGGCTCACTAAGTACCACGGTTGGCTGGTCCTGGCGGTTTTCCTGGCCGCCAGCGGAGCCGAAGCGCTCCTCTCTGGTCCCGGCGGCTGGCGCGACCGGATTCAGAGACTCCGCAACCGTGCGCCTTCGCTGCTGGTCGCTCTCCTGATCGGGGCGGGACTTCACGGGCTTTGGTTCCTGTTCGTCAAGGTCGTCGGACCAGGTTATCAAGCGGTTCTGACTCATCAATCCGGCTATTTCAAAGGTTGGGCGGCTTGGTGGCCGCACCTGAACGCCCAGTGGGCGCAATCGGTCCGCCTTCAAGGATCCCTCCCGTGGACTTTGAGCGCTGCGGCCCTCGCCTGGTTGATCGCTTGGCGTTTTGAGGCACACCGAGAGAGGATTCGCCCAACAGACACTCGGGACTCATCCCGGACTCGTTGGTGGCGAACCCTTGGCGTCTCCCTGGCGGCTGTATTGCTGATCGCGGCGGGATGGGCCACACAGGGAGCATTCGCTACCGCATTGGCGTTGGCAGGCGTGGGATTGGCCGCGACCCGTCAGCGCGTGGTGGGCTGGACCCTGTTGGCTTGGTGGTCAGCCTTCGCGTTGGGTGGTCCGCTTTATCAGCCCTACTCTCGGCTCTGGTTGCCGATGACCGCCCTGGCCCTGGTTTGCTGGGGAGGTTGGATCGGCTTCTTCCTGGAAGGGGAAGCGGCCCATCCCGCCAACCCGTCTCCAAACGCGGTCCAGGCGACTCGGCAACGTCTGACCTTAGCAGTGTTGGCAATGGCAGCGCTTGCGGTTCTCGCCGCGTGGGTCGAGCTGGTGAATGTCTCCGGCTCCGAACCAAACGCCCGGCCCAACGGTGACAAGGACCAGCGGAAATGGTTTGTCCAGGATCGTGAGTTGCCTCCATCACGATTCTCGCCATGGCACTCAATGACCGACTGGTCGGCGATCGCGTCCCAAATCACCAAACACTTCGCCAAGACAACGACCGCTGAACGCGCCACGACTCGACTGGTCGGTTGGGTGTCGCCGGCGGTCTCGTTCAATCTGGCCATGCGCGGGGTTCAAGTCGGACGTCTGGCCGATTTCGAGGCGCTCGACACACCTGGCGGCGACGCCTGGGTGGTGATCGACCACACCATGCTCAACATCATTGAACCCACGCTCCGAACCACCGTCTTGAACCGACTGGCTCGAACGCATCAAATCGTTGAACGTTTCCCGATCCACCCCGCACCTGCGGCGATCTTGGATCTCGACCCCTTCGCCAGCCCCCGTACCATCGCCGATGTCTCCCAATTGACGCTGTTTGGTCCGGGTCGATCCAACCCCATCCGCGAGTGATCGCCGCCTGACAGGCGTAGCTTGCCGAAGGGTCCAACTTGTCCTCCCCCGAAGGTAAGCTGCCAACCAACTCCCGCCCACTCACGTTATCAGGAGTGGCAGCACTGCCTATCGTGACTCCGAGAGGCAGCGTCGCCAACGCGAGATCGTCATGACCACCGAACCTCACTCCAACCCTCTTTCGCCGGCGTATCATCATAGGCCGTGTCTGGATCCCCAGGCGTTGGGACTGGTAACCGACCTGTATCAACTCACCATGATGGCCGGTTACCGCGCGCGGGGTGTCCATCAAAGACCCGCGATCTTCGAGGTCTTCATCAGGCGTTTGCCACCGGGCCGGGGTGCGATGATTTTCGCCGGGTTGGAACCACTGCTGCAGGATCTCGTCAACCTAAGATTCAGTGCGGAACAGATCGAGTGGCTCAAGAGCCTGGCGATCTTTCAAAACGCGACGATCCCCTCGGCGTTTTGGGAGGAACTGGCAGTCTTGCGATTCACCGGCGACGTCTGGGCCATGCGCGAGGGGGAAGTCGCCTTCGCTAACGAACCTTTGATGAGGGTGCAAGCCCCTTTGTCCGAAGCGCAGTGGATCGAGTCATATGTACTAGCCAGCCTGAGTTATCCCACGTTGGTGGCCACCAAGGCAGCTCGGATGGTTCAGGCCGCGAAGGGACGTCCGGTCATCGACTTCGGTTTGAGGCGAGGACATGGTCCCCACGCTGGCTTGCTCGCGGCCCGCGTCGGCTGGATCGCCGGATTCGCCGGAACCAGCCACGTCGAGGCCGCCCGACTCTGGAACATTCCCGCCTTCGGCACGATGGCCCACGCCTGGATCCAAAGCTACGGCGAGGAGCGGGAAATGGACGCCTTCGCCGAGTTCGCTGCGCTCTTTCCCCACGCGCCCACCGTATTGGTGGACACCTTCGAGACCCTTGAGGGTATCCGCAAAGCGGCTCGAATCCATCCCCCAGTGGCCGCGATTCGGTTGGACTCCGGCGACCTGCCCAACCTTGCCCGTCGCGCCCGCGCGATCCTGGACGATCACCAACGCAGTTCGACCCGCATCTTCGCCAGCGGCGACCTGGATGAGTACAAAATCGACGCCTTGACCCGCGCGGAGGTTCCTATTGATGCCTTCGGGGTCGGTACCGAGTTCATCACCGGCGGCGACATCCCTAAATTGTCGATAGTGTACAAATTGGTGGAACTCGATGGCCGTCCGGTGATCAAACGCGCTGAGGGCAAACGAACTCATCCCTTTGGCAAACAGGTCTGGCGTTCCCAAGATTGCGTTGGCATTTTCCGAGGCGATTATGTGACGCACCGTGACGAATCCGCCGAAGGGGAACCGCTTCTGATTCCGGCCATCGCCGGCGGACGATTGGTTGAACCCCGCCCCAACCTAGAGACCATTCGCGCCTATTGCGCCGATCGTTGGGCGAACATTCCCGCCGAATTGCGTGATCTCCAACATCCCGGGACCTATCCCGTAAGCTATTCGGAGCGGTTGGAACGCGCGTCGCGGGCAATGGGTCTTTGAGAAGAGTTGAGCCGATCGTATAGAACGACACACAACCAACTGAACAGGCAAACCCAGGCTGTTGTCGCCCATCGACCGTGCCGGCTGGGTCCGGGCGAGGCGTCCTGCACCTGACCCAACCAGCTGGGAGAAAATTAGTTGATGTTGGCGCTGACGATCGTTTTGAGCGGCTCATCCATCGACATCGGATGACCAATCCATGCGATTTTACCGTTGGCCACGATGAAGGCGGTGGGGATACCCCGCTGCTTGGCTGCCATCATCCAATTCTTGGCCATAAATCCTTCGGAGGGGTTGGACCCTTCGGGAACCTCGTCCAGCGCCACGCGGTAGGTCATCTTGTCACCCATCTTTTCGATGAACGGCTTGACTTTCTTTTCGGCGTCCGGCTCAAAAGCGTTCAGCCCAATGATGACAACCTTGTCGCCGTACTGCTTCTGGAGTTCGTTGAGGTGGGGAATCGAAGTGCGGCAGGGCGGGCACCAGGTCGCCCAGAACTCGATGACATAGACCTGGTTCTTCTCGAACGACTCAACCTTCTCACCCTGAACGAACTCTTTGACCTGAATCTTAGGCGCAGGGTCGCCGACCTTCAGGGTGGCGTCTTGGGCAGAGGCGGTGGTCGCGCCGACGAGCGCCAGCACGTAGGCGATGGGGAGAGCGAAGAATCGCGTCATGGTGTGACCTCGGAACAGAGGAACGGGTACGGCTTTAATGGGAACGGGACGGAATGATTGGGCGAGTCTCGGTCCTGTTAGGGACGGGTCAGATCCCGCCGCCACACCAAGCTGTATTTGATCGTAAGCAATTCCCACCTCTTTGTCAAACGTTTTGTCAACTCAAGCGATCAATCAGTTCAAGAACACTCAAGTCAATGCGAACGACCAAATCTCTGGTCGAAACACAGGGGCGGGCGGCGACCCGACCCGCTTAGACGTTCAGACCGACAGCGCGCATGAGGGCGATTGCGTTGCTTTTGGTGACCACGCCGGGCTTCATGATGTGGTCAAAGACGAGTTTGCCGTCTTCAAGATGATCCTCAAAATGGACGTTGATGGCACGATCGCCTAGGTGCTCGACCATGTGGGCTAGCGCTAGGTCGTGCGTGGTCATGAAACCGATCGCGCCCCGATCGAGCAATCCCCTGACGACGGCTTCGGCTCCCAAGCGGCGATCATGCGAGTTGGTGCCGCTGAACAGTTCATCCAGCAAGAATAGGAGGGGACGGTCGCCATTGGCGAGATCAACGAGTTGGCGAACCCGAGTTAATTCGGCGTAGAACCGCGACTTGCCTTGTTGCAGCGAATCCTGCACCCGAAGGGTGCCGCCTATTACCAGGGGCGAGAGGGTCAAGCGACGCGCTCGCACAGTCCCGCCGGTTTGGGCGAGAACGGCCGCGACTCCCACCGAGCGCAACAAGGTGCTTTTGCCCGACATGTTGGAACCACTCACAATCATGAGGGACACGGGTTTGCCGAGGTTGACATCGTTGCGGACGTTGATAGCGCGGGGAATCAAAGGATGACCTAATCCTTCAGCGTGAAAGACTGGTCCTTGAGAGGGATCCACCAATTCAGGGAACGGATCTTCGGGGTTCTCGAACCGTGCGGTGGCCAGCGAGGCCAACGCTTCCAGTTCCCCGAGGGCGTGAAGCCACTCTCCCACCTTCGGACCGGACTCGCGCCGCCAGGCATCGATCCGAAAACCGAACTGGAGCGGCCACATCAGCAGACCACCCAATGGGGCGAATAGGGCGTTGCGCATGTTGGCGTAGAGATTGGCCAATCGACTGAGCCGGGCGATCCGTTCCGAGGGCGGGTGGCCTTCGACCTTCAGTTTTTCCTGAAGCGTCACCAGGTGGGGAGCTTGAAAGGTCTCGGCCTCGAACCGTCCTAGCAGTTCAGCCAGTAACTCCAGTTCGCGCGCGTGGGTTTCGATCGATTCGACCGCTGGAGCGATTCGCGCTCGAAACGCGCGATGAAACAGGATCAATCCAAGAGCCATCGTCAGAAAGGGTGAGGGTCCGGTGATCCCCACCATCCAGGCCAGGAGGGTTACCAGGGTCGCCAACGAGCTCAACGCCGCCAGCGGCGGGGCCCAGGATTGGGTTAGGCGGGGTTCCTCGACGGCCCAGCGGATCAAGGTTCCGGGTTCGATGCCGGTTCGCACATCGCTGCCTAGCAAGGCGAGATCCTCGCGGAACTCCAGACGCTCGGCTAACTCCGCCACGGCCTGTTGTCGGGCGATCACGACCTCGCGGGGCGCGGGATGAAGCAGCCAGTCGGCCAGGGTCTGCTCGCCCACCCGGGTTCGGGCCACGCAAAGCCATTGGAAGACCGAGCCGTTCCCGAACAGGTCCAGATCCGCGGCGTAGGGATGATCGGCCGCGGCATCGAGGTAACGTTCCCCGGTGGGTCCGGTACCGGTCCAGCGATCTTCCAAACGGGCCAACCCGCGTTCATGGAATGCCACCGCCCGCCGGGCCCGCTCGGCCAAGCGGTCGAGTCGGCCGTTGAGCAAAACGAGGAACGTGAACCCCAACGCCAACGGAATCAAACTCCACCACGGAACGAAGGAGGTGGAGGCCGCCGCGATCAACGCAACCAAACCTAGCACGAACAGCAATAAACGCGCGTTGGCGATCATTTCGACGCGTCGATCGCAGTCAAGGAGTTCCCGACGACGGGACTCCAGACGCTCTTGGTAAATCCGAGCCGGTTCGCCTAGAGGCGGCGTGGACGACGCAGTTGCTCGGGACTCGACCGGCCGAGAGGAGGAAAGGGTCGGCACGAACCCGGAGGTTGCCGACTGAGTGTCATTGCTAGAAGCCACGCCCGCCAAATGCCAACCTCCTCATCGCTTAGGTGAAAGGAGACCCTTGGCCGCGCTTGCGTGCCGCGTTGGAACGGCGGAGCGCGGCTTGGACAAAACTTGGTTCATCGTGCCGTCAAACGGATTCACGTGGCCACTGGTGATCGTGGCGATTGCCCTCGCCCGCCAAGACTGCGGCATGGTTTCCAATCCAGTTTGAGATTGAGATTTAGAGAGGCAAGGGGACCCAAGAACCGTGGAACCCCGCGGGAACCCTCCGGGGAAGCGCGATCAGGGCCGCGGGCGGCCCGGCGAAGTCGCGGGCATCGATGAGGGCAACGAAACTTTGATTGGCCGCGGGGTCGTGGGTATAGGTGATGATCCAACCCTCCTGTTCCCCGCCTTGGCCTTCGGGGTCGGGAAGGAACACCCCCTCGCCGCACCACTGGTTGCCCCCGAAGGTTTGGACTAAGGTGACATTCCGCTCGAAATCGTGTTGCACCAGGCTGTCGAAGGCGGCCGCGGTTTGAGCTTGTCCAGTGGCCGCCACATATCCAAATCGATTCTTTCGACCCGCGCGGCGGTCATTCAGGCGGGGAAATTCCACGTCGCGGTCGTCGAGGAGGTGAACACGGGCGGTTTTGTGGACCAGGTCGAGTTCGTAGCGCGTCAACAGACCGGGGTCGTCTTTGACCTTTTCTGGATCGCCGTCGATCTCGAAGCCAGAGCGTTTGACCAGGTCTACCGTGATCGAAACAACCTGGTTGGTTTGGGGGTCGCAGGTTTCATAAGCGTTGAGCAGGTGGTAGCAGAAGAAGGGGTCGAACTCGAACCAGATGGGTTCGGCAGGGTGGTCAGACCGTCGGGGAATCACCCCCAAACGCGCAGGGAAGGCAGGCATCCATTGGAGGATCGGCTTGCCTAAAAGCGCTGCGGCGATGCTAAAAACCGCTGGACAGTCAGGCACAATTACATAATTGGGTGTACATGTAAAATCATGAATCATGACCGGCCGCGGCAGGTCGATCGGGCGGTGGTGGGTGATGACGCCACGGGCGTCGGCGATGAAGAACACCAGGTAGGGGCGGATCGGCGCATAACGGAAAAACAACAATTCACCGGTCTCTGGATCGATCTTGGGGTGGGCGGTCATCGCGCCTTGGAGTCGTCCGTTGAAGTCGTAGGGTCCCAAGGTATTGAGGTCGAGGTCGAGTTGGTAGGGCAGGCCGGCTTCATAGAGGGCCAGGATGGTGCCGGCATGGGCCACGACGTGGGTGTTGGCGGCGTTCTTGCCGCCGGTGGTTGGAGCGCCGGGGGGCAACGACTTGGAATCGGGCCGGTGCATGACTGCGGCGATGCCGCCGTAAAGCGGGCGTTGAGCGGTCATTTCGGCCTCGACCCAGGGGGTGCGGATGAGGCGGTTGCGGTAGGAGGCTTTGCCGTCGGCGAACTCGACGGCGTGGATCATGCCGTCGCCGTCGAAGGGGAAGGTGTAGCCGCCGACCGGTTCGTAGAGGGGGTTCGGACCATTGCGGAGGAACACCCCGCGCAGGCTGCGGGGAATTGTCCCGTGGACCACCTTGAGGTTGGCCGCATGGCGTTCGTCGAAGACGGGAACCCAGGGGCCGGACCGCAGCCACTGAGATTGGAAGGAAGCCGCGTGCGGAAGGGGCCGGGGTTCATCGAAGGTTTGGTCGTCGGATCCGGCGGCCCAACCCCGGCGGCCGGACGCCGCGGCCACTCCCCAAACCAAACTCTGTTTCAAAACGTCGCGACGCCCGAGATTCATAAGAACGATCCTTCCGAGTTATGAGGGAGAGGGGGGGACCGGCGGGGTCGAAGGTCGCGGACGAATCAGACGGGATCGACCAGGGTCTTGATCCTCAGGTCGCGGAGTTGGCGGGGTTCGACCGGCGCGGGGGCTCCGGTCATGAGGTCCGCCCCTTTGGCGGTTTTGGGAAAGGCGATGCAGTCCCGGATACTGGTCAGACCGGCGAACAGCATAACCAGGCGATCGAGTCCCAGCGCGATGCCGCCATGCGGCGGCGCGCCGAGTCTCAGGGCCGAGAGCAGAAAGCCGAATTTCTCCTCGGCTTGGTCGGGGGTCAGGCCCAAGAGTTCAAAGATGCGGGCTTGAATGGCCGGGTCGTGACACCGAATGGTGCCGCCGCCGGCCTCCTCGCCGTTGATAACCAGGTCGTAAGCCTGGGCGCGAACTTTGGCGGGGTCGGTCTGGAGCAGCGGGAGGTCTTCCGGCAAGGGCATGGTAAAGGGGTGGTGTTCGGCGACAAACCGGCCTTCCTCCGCGTCCCAAGCCAACAGGGGAAACTTAACAACCCAAGAAAAGTGAAACGACGCAGGGTCGTACAGCTTGAGATCACCACCGAGCTTGGCTCGAAGGGCGGCGAGGCACTGATGGGTGGTCGCCTCAGCGTCAGCGACGATCAACATGAGATCGCCCACCCGCGCTTGGAACCGTTCACGCAGTTGAGTTTGAATGGATTCGGGAAGGAACTTGGCTGCCGGCCCGTTCAGGCTGGTCTCTTCGACTTTGAGCCAAACGAGTCCTTTGGCTCCGAGGGTTTTGACGAACTCGGTGAGGCCGTCTAGGTCTTTGCGGCTGTAACGGGCCGCGCCGGGGGCACACAGGCCGCGAATCCGATAGCCGTAATCTAGCGCTTGCTTGAAGACCTGGAACTCCGTGTGGGCGGCCAGGTCAGCGAGGTCGTGGAGTTCCATGCCGAAACGCAAGTCGGGGCGATCGACTCCGTAGCGTTCCATGGCGTCGCGGTAGTCGAGGCGGGGCAGGGGTCGGGAGAGGTCCATGCCGGCGAACTCGCGCGCCAACTCCACGATCAGAAGTTCGATGGTGTCTAGAACGTCCTCGAATTCAACAAACGACATTTCGACGTCGAGTTGAGTGAATTCTGGTTGACGGTTCGCGCGGAGGTCCTCGTCGCGGAAGCAGCGGGCGATTTGGAAGTAGCGGTCGTAGCCGGCGACCATCAGGAGCTGCTTGTAGAGTTGCGGGGACTGGGGCAGAGCGTAGAACGCGCCGGGATGGATCCGGCTGGGCACGAGGAAGTCTCGCGCGCCTTCGGGGGTACTGCGGCCCAGGATGGGGGTTTCAATCTCCAGGAAGCCGTGTTGAGACATGACCCGCCGCAGAGTCTGGTTGAGCCGATGGCGAAGGATCAACACTTTTTGTTGTTCGGGGCGGCGTAGGTCGAGGAAGCGATATTTGAGCCGTAGTTCCTCGTTGGCTTCGCCAGCGACTCCTCGGATATCGAAGGGGGGGGTTTTGGCCTGGTTGAACACGTCAAGGGCCGTAGCCCGAACTTCGATGGCCCCGGTAGTGAGCTTGGGGTTTTCCTTGCCGGGCAGGCGGGCGGCGACGATTCCCTGGACTCCGACGACCCACTCCGCGCGGAGTTCCTGGGCGCGGGCTTGGAGACCGGAGTCGTCGGGCTCGAAGACGATTTGGGTCACCCCGTAGCGGTCGCGTAGGTCGATGAAGGTCAACCCGCCCAGGTCACGCCAACCATCCACCCAGCCGTTGAGCGTGACCGTCTGACCAATATGGGAGGCGTTCAATTCGCCGCAGGTATGAGTGCGTTTGAGCATGGCGGAGCCGGACGACTTTCCAATCAATCGGGTGGAGTGCGTGAGATCGAGGCCGAGGTCCGTGAGGATGATCGGGCCAGTGTCGATTTCGTTTCGCGACCACAAAACGTGGTTCAGACTAACCGAGGGGTCGTCGTTTCGCAAGATTCGGGTTGATTGAGGGGAACTGGGGTGGAACGTGAGCCGGTTTGAGGAACCGTCTATCCGGTACGATCAGGTAAACGGGGTTGCGATCCGCGATCCGTTTTTGGCTCAGAGCGCGTCGAGATGGGTTGGGGAGGGGCGCTCGACTGAGGAGGACGCGGCACGAGGCCGAGGAAGGCCGGCTTGATTCTCCAGAAACAGGTCGATGGCCAAGGCGAGGTTGGCCGGAACTTCACCCGGGCGTTCTGGAGAGCAGGCCACCGCGCCGAGGAGGATGGTTTCGGGCGGAAGCTTGCGGCCCTCGAAATAGTCGGGGATGTTGGCCAGAGGGCGGAACGAGCGGTCGCGGTGGAGCAACACGACCTGACGAATCGGCTGCCAGCCGGTTCGAAGGTCGAAAATCTGACGAGAGTAGTCGGCAAGGTCGCGGAACTTGGCTGGGCTGAACTGGTCGGTTGATTTGGCGTCCAGCACGAGCATGACTGGAGGCCGGTTGGGGTCGTTGAAGACCACCTCCACGGTGATGTCGGGCCGCAACGGGTCTTTGGTGAAGGCCGCGCCATAGGTGTGACCCGCGCGATCGGCGCGACGATGTTCCAGAAACTCCGGCATGTAGGTGACCACCAGACCCACTCCAGGGGCCGCATCGAAGCGAAATTCCTGTCCTGGTTTGAGTTCGGGGCGGTAAATCTCGTCCACCAGACTGAAGCTAGAGCGGGCTCCGGCTAGGTCGAAACGGTTGCGCAAGTGAGCGACCGTCTTGAGGAAGCACCAATACTCGTAAAGGGTGGGCAGATCCCGATAGGAGATGCGGAAGGCGTCGCCATCGACCAGCAATCCCAGAGGGTCGCGGGATTGTATCAAGCAGCGGTACACCTCGCGGTAGGCGGTACGTCCCAGAAAGGTGGGGGTGGGGGCTAAAACAGTCCGGGGGGGGCCGGCATGACGCAGAAAGTCATGGGTACGCAGCAGGTCGCCGAACCGTTCGGCCAACTCCTCCGCCTCGCGGGCTTGCTCTAGCAGCGCTTCAATGCGGGGGAGGTCGCGTTGTTCAAAGACCGAGGGGCCTCCCGAGGTTCGTTGGCCGCCCCATCGGGACTGCTCTTTGCGGAGCAGTTGGGCGGAGGTGCGGCAGTGCTCGGCCAGACCGCGTGAGCGGCTCTCAAGCCGCCGCAGACCTTCGGCAATGTGCCGATGTTCAGGCAGGTCGTCGCTGAGGACGGCGTTGCGCACGAGTACCTTGCCCAGGTTGACCACCCGTCCTTGGGGGTCCAATCGGGTCGCCGGATCGCGGGCGGCGCGGGCCGCGGCGTTGGCAGCCACCCGATCGCCGCCGCGATAACGGGCCAACCGATGGTTCCAGTGCAGAGTCAGCGACGGCTGCTTGGCGATCAGATCCAACGCGCGACGAAGGTGATCATACAGGTCGGTCAACTTGTCCAGCACCATCCGTGGTTGCAGGCGGGAAATCACCGTGCCGTCGAACAGTTTCCGGGTGTAGCCCCGTCCTACCACATCCAGCGCCAAACCTTCATGGATTTCAGTGAGGTCTTCGACCATCACCCGGAAGTCGCGGACCACCTCGGGGCGGGGGATGATCTGAAGATCCACAATCATGAGGGGGCGAGCTGATCCATCTTCGTCAACTTCTTCGAGCAAAATCCGGCTCTCGCCGAATTCGTTGCGCAACCAGGGCTGCTGGTCGGTCTCGAAACGAGCCATGCCGGGTGGAACCTCGGCGAGGATCTCCTCGCCGAGTTTCAAACGCAAGCGGGGGTGGTTGGGTCCCCAACGCGCCACTGAAACGGCGAAGTGGTGGGCCGCGTGGAGCGACAGACCCCGGCGGGTTGGTTCCGTGGAGGCGGCGGGGGAATGCCGCTCGTGGAACTGGATCTTGTCGCCAGGTCCTTTGACTTTCAGCTCATAGAAGTTGGAAGAAATCATCCTCGGCCCTTTGTTCGGCGATCCGTTCGAGATGGTCGGCAGCGCGGGGGAAGCGATCGCGGGTCACCAAAGCCCGCAACGCGGCTAGGGTTTCCTTGAAATGGGGCGCGGTGGGTCTCAAACGGGGCAGAATGATCTGAGAGATTTGATAATCGAGGGCTTGATCCTCGGTGAAGAATGGTTTGGCGGACTCGACATAGGAAAGGATCCGATCAAACTGGCGGTAGCCCAGACCCAGCCGGGAGCGGCCGAGGATATCGTTGAGTTGCAGCACGAACGCCCGGCCGAGTCCTGGAGTAGGGGGGGTCAGACCGGCGATGCGGGGCGGAGGGCTAGCGGAGGCGGCCACCCGATCGCGGTCGTTTTCGGTGCGGATCCAACGCTGGTAGCACTGGATGGAGACTGGATTGAAACGCGGGGCTTCGGTGCGCGCCGATTTGCGGGGAATCGACAGGTCGGGGGCGGAGAAGGCGACGACCTGTGAGCGGTCCAGCACTTTGGGGCTGAAGAAGTGGGTGGTCTCATCGATGTTGACTGTTCCTAAGAATCGCAGGTTTTCTCCCAAACTCACCCGCTGGTGAGGGAAGTAGGGGTCGTCGGGGCGGGCCTGGCCAGGCGCAAACAGGCTGATGCCCCGCAGATCGGGCGGCAGTTCCAAGACGCTCAGGAACTGGGCGAAGTAGTGTTCGACCCGGGCCAGGTTCATTTCGTCCAAACCGATCAGAAAGATCGCGCCGCCCCCCTGCTTTCGATCCTCCTCGGCGGCGATAAGCCGCTCAATCAGGCCGCAACTGGCCGGCTCGAAGCGTTGAGCCAAGACGTTGAAGGCACCAATCAGGTCGCGGTCGTCCAGCCAGTCGGGTCGGACCGGGACGTGAAGATAATCGCGTTCCCAACCCAGCGCCTCGGCGTAGAGTCTGGGCAATGACGACTTGCCGGTGCCGGTGGGTCCGGCCAGAATCGTCAGGCCGCCGCATTTGACCGTCACGTGGAAGTTGATCAAATCCTCGCGTCGGAACATAAAGCCGCGGTAGGCCACCAACGACTCGAAGTGGTTGAGAAACGCAGCCTCGTCGATGTTGGGGAGTTGCTCCCCTGGAACAACGCGACGTCCCAAGCGCTGCACCAGACCACTTGCCCCGACGTGGGGAAATGAGGTCGCGGGCAGGCTGTGGGAGGTGGTTGCGGAGGGCCCTTCTACGTCCGCCGCATCGGTGACGGCGAGCGGAACCGGGGCCGTTGCGGCGGGGGGGCCAAACGGTGGAGCGATCCATCCGGGCGCGGCCAGACCATTCGGACTCGCGGTGGCGACGGCCCCGGCGATTGCTGGAGCCCCCCCCGCGGGAAAGCCCAACTTGCGAAGGATCGGCCAGGCGGCTAGCAGGTCCTCGCCGAAGCGGTTGGATTCCAGGTCGTAACGCTCGATGACCCGGTTGAGACGGGTCTCCAGTCCTTCCTCCAACTCACGGACCTGTTGCTCGCGGGTATCGAGTTCTCGATGTTGGGCGGCGAGTTGATCCCGCTGTTGCTGGAGTTCGGCTTCGAGCCGCTTTCGGTCCTCATCGAGCGCGTGGCGGTGGCGGTCCCGCTCCTCGCGGAGTTGGGCTTCAAGTTGAGCAAGTTGATGCTGCTTGGCGGCGATCTGCAACTCGATTTCCGCCTCGCGGCGGCGTACTTCGGCCTCGACCCGTTCGACCACCAGCTTGTCGGCGTGTTGCTCAACGAGCTTGGCGAAGACCTCGGAATGCTTGGCGAGCTCGCGGGCCACCTCCTCGGAAAGGTCACGAACCCGTTGCGTGTCAGCCGCGATCTGGCGCAAGCGGTCTAGCTTACGGGCGTTGATCTCATCGTTGGAAACCACCGCGTCACCTTCGAGGGTGGCCACTAGGTCCTTGAGCGGCTGGGTTTGGCTGCGGGGAATGCCAGCCAATCGCGCTGCCCAGTTCACGATCTGATTGTCGGTTGAACCATCAAGCACTTGGCCATGCAACCGAAGTTCGTCGAGGTCGAACCAGTTACTCCGGGTCAATTCAATCCGCAGGTGTCCATCAGGCGCGCCTTCGGGGGGATGATCGATTCTGACATCGAAGCGTTCAACCCGAACCAGACGGTGAAAGACTTCCAACGGCAACCGAATAATTTCTGCCGGCGCGCCTGGAGTGGGGGCGATGGCTTCGAATTTGAGCTGCTTTTTGCTTCCGTTCCACATCGCCCGCACCGGACCGATCACCGAGCGGCGTCCGGCTAGGAACACGCGGGGCGTGGTCGAACGCGACCAGGCCATTGGCAAACTCCGTTGAACCCGCGCCGGGTCGGGATCGTCCTCGGCGAGGTTGAGGATTTCCAAGAGGTCGTTGCCGGGCGGTTGGACATCGTGAATTTTGACCTGAAACTTATCGTTATCGGGACGTTGAGGATCATACTTGGTGGCGAACTCCAACGGGGCGGTCCAAATCGAGCCGGGCGTGACTTGCTCGGTGAGGATGCTGTCGCGGATCAACCACCAAACTCGCCCTCGATTGGGAAAGGCGGATTCGCCGGTCTCGCAACGTTCGCCGTCTACTGACATCAACGGCAAGAGCACGCTGAAGCGATTGACGTGGGTGGTCCCAGACGCGGGAATCTCGAACGGGGCTTCATTCACCACAAAAACCAATCGCTTGCGATCGTAATACGCGCGTTCGCCATCCACGGTATGCAATCCTTTCAAAGTCAAAGATGGGTTGTTCGGACATGCAGGGCGGGACCAGACAAAACAATCTTCGGGTTGGACGCCGCGTGGAATCATTCATCCCACCCCGGCCAAATCGAACCTTCTTCGAAACGGCCCCGCCAACCAAGCCAACGTCGCATCGTCCCTGTTGTTTCGCGCCGCGCCCCTGGTTTTGCCCGGCTCACCTCTTCAGCGAGTCCATCGTCGAAGCGGCGGCGTTGATCGAATGATCCCGAAAAAACGACGACCGGATCGAGTCGATTGCGACCGGTCCTCACCCGGGAAACGACATCCGGGAAGCAGGGGGGCGCAAACCGAGTCAAGTCGGGAGGGCCAACCGCAACCCGTGGGTGCCGTGTGGCGACTGGAAGCGTCATCCTGATCGAGGCAACCTGAAATGGGGTGGTTGGGTCGTTGATGCGGAGAAGGGATCGCGACTCGACTCGGGACCACCGCCCGGATCGATCCCATCGGGAGGCCGGACGAACTGGGGTTGGACTCTCCTCGCGGGGTTGGGAATACGCGCTGGATTGTGTATTCTATCCCGAACCGCAAGTTCCGACCATCCACCCCAACGAATCGGTCACCGACGTTTGACAAGTGTGCGAGGTCCGAAGCCGGGGGTAGGGTCTTCACGCGGACCAGACTCCCGCCGGGTCGCAACGTCATGTTCTGTCCCAATGCTATGATCCGCCCCCAGGTGATGGCCGGACTCGCGCCGTCTTTTTCTCCCACCTCTGGAGGAGCTTTGGGTGATGACGATGACGATGAATTTGCTAACCACGCTTGATGGTTCGCTGATGCAGGGATTTTTGCCTCGTGGTTGGGATCTGGCCAAAATTGATCGGCTTTGTGGGTTGTCCACGGCCGAAGCGTTTGCTCGCCGAGACTGGTGGCATCCGGATTTCCAACCCATTGGCTGCGGCTCACTGGAGGAGTTCGACGTGATGCTCGGCCACGAGATCGCCTGGTCGATCAAGCGTTGCCGAGACCAAGCGCGGCCGGCCGTGCTCATCCTGCCGGTGGGACCGATGGGAATGTATCGCTGGGCCGTCTACTTCCTCAAGGAGTGGGGGGTGTGCTGCGACCATGTTCACGGCTTCAACATGGACGAGTGGTCCGACGCCCAAGGAATGACCCTGCCGCCCAGCGATCCGGGGGCGTTTCGCAACGCGATGGAAACGGCGTTTTATGGTCCCCTCGGCTCGGCCGCCCCGCCAGAGTCGCAACGCTTCTTCGCCACCGCCGATCATTTGCCAGAATATGCTCAACGGATCGGCGATCTTCGCAAGTCCGGGGGTGAACTGATTGTCATTTTTGGGATTGGGCGGGTTTGCCACATCGCCTTCTGGGAACCCCACTTCATCGAGGATTACCCCGACCTTGCCGCTTGGAAAGCCGACACCCACCGGATCGGAGCCAAGCTCCATCCGTTGACCATCGAGCAAAACGCCCTGACCAGCTTCAAGAGCCGCACCACCTTGGTTCCCGCCTTCGCCAACACGATCGGCCCTGGACTGTTCCTCACCGCCGATCGAATCATCGGTGGTGCCGACGGCGCGTTTGGACGGGGCATGCAGTGGCAGGGAATGAGTCTACGCATGACTCTGGGATATAGCCCCGACCCTTGGGTACCCTCCTCTTTCATGCCGACCTTGCCCGGACGGTTGTTCCATCTCACCGAACTGACCCAACCTCTCGAACCCGAAATGAACTAGGCGGTGCTGACTCGCACCCGAGTCGTTTCAACCAAGGTCCGAGAGAAGGACGCGACTTGTTCTCCACTGATTCCACCGTCTCCGACCCTAACGGCGTTGTTTCCAACACCCTGGGAACGGGGCGCATGAACGACGCGACTTCTCCTCTCACCATGCCGGTTGATGATGTGGGTTTCCCGACCCCAGAGAGGTTGCTAGGGAATCGGTTGGGAACAAGCCGCTCCCCAGCAATCCGTCCTTACTTAGAACGACCCGGTGATGGTCCGAGAGCCTAACCAAGCGGAGCGACGCCCCCCCCATCGAACCCTCGACGCTCCAAAGGACCTCCTAACCCTCCTCGCGGAGCAGCTGCTGGCGAAGGGCCATCTCGCGGAACACCCCGGGTTCCCGAATCAATTCCTCGTAGCGACCCTTCTGGACAATCCGGCCTTCCTTGAGAACGTACACCCGATCGGCCCCCATAATCGTACTCAGGCGGTGAGCGATCACCACCCGCGTTACTTTGAGCGAGGCGATGTGGTCGGACACCTTTCTCTGGGTCGGATTGTCGAGCGCACTGGTAGCCTCGTCGAACAACAACAACGCGGGCTTTTTGACCAAGGCTCGAGCGATGAACAGGCGTTGACGTTGTCCTCCAGATAGGGTGGCCGCTCCCTCGCCGATGACGGTGTGCATCTGCATCGGCATGGCCGCGATGTCTTCGGCGATGCCCGCCAGACGGGCCGCCTCCCAGGCGTCCTCCATTGTCAAGGAGGAGGAAAAGCCGACGATGTTGGTGTAAAGGTCGCCGGGCATCAGCTGGGTATTCTGCAGCACCACTCCCAGTTGCCGCCTCACGTCGTACAGATCGAGGGTCGCCAGGTCTTTGCCGTCGTAGGCCACGACCCCCTCGGTTGGTCGATCGAACCCTAAGAGCAGCCGAAACAGGGTCGATTTGCCGCTGCCCGAGGGACCCACCAGCGCCACGAACTCGCCCGGCAACACTTGAAAGTCCACTTGGTTGAGCACCAAGGGACCGTCATCATGGTAGCGGTAGGAAACTCGGGATAGCGACACTGCCCCTCCCAGGCAACCGACTTCGGCTCCGGGATGTTCCTGCTCGACCGGGGTTTCCAACACGGGACGGATTCGGTCGTAAATCGGAATGACCGAGACCATCGAGGCCAGCAGGTTACCCAACGACAGCGCTGCGCCGACGAAGCCGAAGAAGGCGAAGTTGAAGGCCAGGAAGTGGCCCACCTCCAGCCCGCTGGCCACCAGCGGAACGGTCGCGGCATAGAGAATGGCCATAGTCGCTAGGGGAAACGCCGCGTAGAACAACGCCAGACGGTTGGCGATCACCCGCCCCCGCCGGGTTTGCTCCACTTGCTTGACGAACACCTCGCTCCAACGCGCGAAGGCGCGACGCTCCGCTGCCGCCACTCGAATCCGCGCGATCCCCGCCAACAGTTCCAGCAACAGACTGGAAACCTCCCCCTCCAGGGCGCGGATGCGTCGTTGAATCTGGACGTACCGACCAATCAGAAAAAAGGTGATGGTGGTCATCGCAACGACCAATCCGAGCGCCACGAGGGCGAGAATTGGTTGATACCAGAAAAGGAGAATCAACGCGAACGACGAGGAGAGGAAGCTCAGCACGGTGTTGACGGTCGCTCCCGAGAGTAGACCCAGCACCGTCTCGAAACCAAGGAGGCGATGGGCGAGGTCTCCGGCGCGTTGTTCGGCGAAGAAGCGGGTTGGGAGGCGCAACACCCTGTCCCAGATCGCGGGAAGCAGGTGGGTGGCAAGCAAGCCTTCAATCCGCAACACGGCCCGTCCTTGGAAGAAGCGGAAAGCCCCGATCATCAGGGCAATCACCGTGATCGCGCCGCAGAGCAACGCCAGGCGGTCGAGTTCGGCGGCAGGAACCACCTGGTCGATGATCAGCCCCAGGGCGATGGGCGGTATCAGAAGCAGCAGGCCCACCACCACCCCCAGCACGAGAATCCAGCGAAGTTGGCCTCGAATCACCGGCCATGAGAAGGTCAGGAGGTCGCGCCAGGTGAGGGTGTGTCCGGGCAGACCGCGGTAAAACCGATAAGCGTAAGGACTCAAGGCAACGGGTTGTCCGGGGGATTGGGCCGAGGCGGAAATCGGGGCGTTCGACTCGCGGGAGGGTTCGCGGCAGCGGCCAGCAGATCGCCGGGCGGGACGCTTGCGTCTCCACCAGGTCCGGGGATGGAATTGGATCCTTGGCTGGGACTCGCCGTGGAAACCAGCATACTGGTTGGTGGTCGTCGAGCCGTTGGTGGCCAGGTCGCGGTGGGTAACGGCGGCAGGTTGATCGTGGGTCCGAGCCGAAGAGGGAGGAGGGTAAGGAATGCGGCCGGGATGGGAGGGATCGAAGAGGTCGTAGCCATCGCCCGAACGGTTGGGCAGCAAGGCGACCGGGCGTCTCAGTGGTTCGAGAAAGGCGAGAAGCGGACCGTTCTCCGCCGCGCTCCGCCACCAGTCCGAACGCAGACGAACCCGGCGGGCGTGAAGACCACTGGCGTGCCCCAGTTCGGTCAAAGGGTCCGACACCCCCTGGCCCTCCCTCAAGCTCCTCGGCGGCTTGACTTCGATTCCAAAGACGCTGGCCACAGCACGATAGGCCGCCAACAGCGGTTGGCCGCCGCCCACGTCGATCGGCACATGGTTGTTCCGTTCCTGGAGTGGGGCAATTAAGCGACCCAACGCATTGCCCAACGCCGCCTCGTCTCGCAAGCTCGAAGCCCGCGCGATCCGATTGCGTCGCATGGCAATCCCGCGGCCGATCTGAGCGGCGTAACGGAGAACGACCTCGTGGAACAGCTTCAAACCAATCCAAGGGTCTTGATCTTCAAGAAGACGCTCGGTTGAGCGGCATCTGAGGATCGAAGCGGTCTCGGCTTGAATCCAGGTACCGGGGGCCAGAGGAAATCGGGCCTCGTCTTCGTTGCGGGGAATCGTGACCTCGCCCAGGAATCGCAGGCTCCCCTGGCGGGGCCACACCCAAACCACTCCGGAGCGGGGACGGGCGAGGTCGCCTTCGGCTAGGACCAGGTCGTCCTTGAGGTCCTCGACCCGAAATCGGGGTGGCTCGCCAGCCAACCCCCGCGACATCGCCTCGATCCAGCCGTCGATCCACTGAGCCAACTGCCAACGCAAATCATCTTCGAGACCCAAACGAATCAAGTCGCCGCGATGCACCGAGCGCAAACGGGCCTCACCCACCCCCACCGCCAGGAAGGAGGCTCCAGCTGGTCCCCGCGTGGCCCCCACACCGAAGATCGTGCCCCCTTCCAGAATTCGGCAAAGGTGACGACGAGTTTTCGCAGCCTGATTCGCTTCAGACTGAAGAAGAAACACATCGACTTTTCCCTCGACCACCTGCCAAACGCGGTTGGGGTCGTCGAGCGGCACCGGCGAGCGTCCCGAAACCACGATCCGGCTGGTCCGATCGGAGCGATCGAGTTCCCGCTCCAGGTTGAGCGGAGTGAGGGAATCGTCCCGCTCGGGGGACTCTCTCGCACTCTCGGTCCATCCCGAGGCCAGGGCATCCTCGGGCGAGGGATGGATGATGGCGGCCCGACGCGACGACGTCACCTGAGCATGGTGGGTTCGTCCGGTCTTTCGACGGCGGGGTAACGATTGGCCCTGAGTGGCCTGGCCCTGGGGGTCTTGTCCGATCGTTGACTCGTCCTGTTGGATCAGATTCCAATACTCCCCCCGAAGATCAAGCAATTCCTCATGGGTTCCGCGCTCCACGACCTTTCCTTGACGCAGGACCACAATTTCGTCGGCGTCGCGGATGGTGCTGAGACGGTGGGCAATGATCAAACAGGCGCATCCCCGTTGACGGATCGCGTCGTCAACCTCTTCTTCGGTTTTCGGGTCCAATGCGCTGGTCGCCTCATCCAAAATCAGGAGACTGGGGTCACGGGTCAAGGCGCGGGCGATCTCCAAACGCTGACGTTGACCGCCCGAAAAGTTCAGGGCCGCTTCGCGGATGGGGCTGGCGTAACCACCGGGGCGCTTGATCAGATCACCGTGAATCCGGGCGTCGATCGCCGCTCGTTGGATCATCTCCTCGGGAATCGTCTCGTCCCAGAGGGTCAGGTTCTCACGGATGGTTCCCGCGAACAAAAAGGTGAATTCGTCCACAATGCCCAAGGAGTTGATCATCGTGGCTCGGGGGAGGGCAGCGCGGGGCCGTTGATCGAACAAAATTTCCCCAGACCAGGGTTGAAGGAGGCCGACGATCAGCTTGCCAATGGTCGATTTGCCGCTGCCGGAACCACCCACCAACGCGATCCGCCCTCCGGGTTGAATGGTCAGATTGAACCCCTCCAGAAGCGGAGGACCATAGCGCTGGTAGCCGAAGGTCACCTCGCGGACTTGCACCAGACCCGACAGACGGGGAGGAGGACGACGCGCGGGTCGAACCACCGGCGTCTCGATGTTCACCGGATGCCAAGCGGCTGCGCATGTCGCAACAACCGTGGCGGATTCGCCGCCGGCGGGCGGGGCTTTGGGAGAAGGAGAAGCCGTCAAATCGGTCCAAGAGGGTGGCAAGGGAGGGCTGGCGCGAGCGGCAGACCCGACGGAGTGCGAGGGCGGCAAGGTGGTGGGGTCCGGGTCGTGGTGGATCACGTCGTTGAGACGGTTGAGATCGGCTTCGAGTTCCTGGGTGGTCGTTCCAATCCTCACCAGATCGTTGAATGGCTGCAAAAACGAGGCCAGCAAGGTCTGCATCGCCAGCAGACCGCCAATCGATAACGTCCCCTCGACCACGTGCGCTCCGCCCAACCCCAACACCGCGGCCGTGGTCGCCACCCCTAAGGTCGCGGGCAAGGCCAAAAGCGCAGCATCCGCCATCCCCAAGCGTTGACGCGCGTTGATCAGACGGGTCTGAAATCCAGTCCAGCGCACCATCATGTCCGCTTCGGAGGCGGAGGCTTTGATCGTCTCGATCGTCTGCACGGCAAAGGTGAGGCTGGCGGTGAGCTTACCTTGAAGCTGGGAGATTTTCTGCTTTTCCTCCGATCGCCAACGGGCGACCAGCTGCACCCCCAACAGGTTGAGCGACCCCAACGCGATTCCCGTCAGGGCCACCTGGGGATCGATCGAAATCATCACCACACCAAAGAAGACCACCATCAACAGCGAGATTGCCAGCGTGGCGAACTCGCCGGCGACGACCCGGGCGATCCGGGGGTTGGCCGTGATCCGCGACGCCACATCACCGGCAAACCGTTGATGAAAAAATGACATCGGCAAATGCAATATCCGCCAGAGGACTCGACTGGTCTGGCGAGTCGTCAAGCCCAACTCAAGTTGGAGCAGCCGGTTTTGTTGCAACCAGAGCAAGACCACCCGCGCGATCATCGTGAAGAGCATGACAATCAGCAGGGGCCGGAACCAATCCCATTGACCGGCGATCAGAATTGCGTCCACGAAGATTTTGCCGAAGACCGCGCTGAGGATCGACGGCACCACGCCCATCAACCCCAGAGCGAAAACCAGACTCCA
>Ga0209017_10001038_pt1 | contig 23039 bp, 16 predicted proteins | sample YNPBryunderm2012_FD_185812 | JGI IMG/M metagenome (GOLD analysis project Ga0209017, IMG submission 185812) | Anoxygenic and chlorotrophic microbial mat microbial communities from Yellowstone National Park, USA - YNP Bryant MS undermat 2012... ...
TAAAGGTAGGTTAAGTCGAAATCAGGTCGGAAGCATCCGACCTGATTTCTTTACAAATCAAAATAGAGATAGACGCCATTCAGGCTGTCTCCAGATAGCGTTCCAGCTCCCAATCGGTGACTTTCATGCGCGATTCTTCGACTTCGGCCCATTTGGCACGTTGAAAAGCATCGTAGGTGAAGGGTCCAAGCGCATCTTTGAGCACTTCATCCTTCTCCAGCTCACGGAGTGCTTCAGAGAGTGAGCCGGGCAGTTCAGCGATGTTCATCTGGGCGCGTTCTTCAGCCGTCAGGTGATAGACATTGACATTATTCAACGGCGTCGGGCAGGGCAATTTGCGATCGATCCCATCCAGAGCGGCTGCCAGCATCACTGCAAAGGCTAAATAGGGGTTACAGGAGGGATCAGGGCAGCGCAACTCGGCGCGCACCGATTTCTCCCGCCCTTTCGTAAATTGGGGGATGCGGATCAAGGCCGAGCGGTTGATTTGCGCCCAGCCAATGTAAACCGGTGCCTCATAACCTGGCACCAACCGCTTATAAGAGTTGATGGTTGGGGCAACCACAGCCGAGAGGGCGCGCGCATGGTGTAACTGGCCGGCAATGAAACCCTTGCCGATTTCTGAGAGATGATACTCATCGCTAGGGTCGGAGAATAGATTCTCGCCATCTTTTGTGAACAGGGATTGGTGGCAATGCATGCCGGAACCGTTAATGCCAAAAATTGGTTTGGGCATAAAAGAAGCTACCAACCCGTGCTGCGCGGCAATGGCTTTCACAGTGTATTTGAGCGTCAGGACGTTATCAGCGGTGCGCAAGGCGTCAGCGTATTGGAAATCAATCTCATGTTGCCCAAGGGCAACCTCGTGATGGCCCATCTCCACCTCCAGGCCCATGCTTGCTAGCGCTTCCATGAGCTCGGTGCGCACGCGCACAGCTTCATCATTGGCCGAAAAATCGAAGTAGCCGCCGACATCATGGGGCACGGGATGAATCATATCCGGCCCATTTCGACGGAAGAGAAAGAACTCTGGCTCGGGACCAACGTTGTACACCCAGCCGCGCGCCTCAAGTTTTGCTAACATGCTTTTGAGCGTGCCGCGCGGGTCGCCTTCAAAAGGCTCGCCAGATGGGGTATAGATATCACAAAAGACGCGCGCCCGCCGCAGTTCAGGAGGCGTCCAGGGTAGAACGGCATAAGTAGATGGGTCGAGCACCAGGCGCATATCGCTCTCCTGAATGCGCGCAAACCCTTCAATAGAAGAGCCGTCAAACCAGACGCCATCCTCCAACGCTTCTGGCAAGCGACTGACCGGGATATCAACCGACTTGACCGCTCCGGTGACATCCGTAAATTGGAGCGAAATAAATTTGACCTGATCGGCCTGGACAGTTTTGAGCATTTCTTCGGGTTTCATGTTGACTCTCCTGATGAAGTAGATTTGGCAGCCGTCTCGGTCTTCGCTGTCTCGGTCTTGGTTGCTGAAGATGAATGATCTCGCTCCGAATTGGATGAGGTTCGGCTGGCTCCAGAGGGAGAGCGATGATCGGTAGCATAAAAACCAGATCCTTTGAAGACAATCCCGACCGGCGTATAGACTTTTCTTAAAGCGTTTTTATGACATTCAGGACAACGCACCAAAGGCGAGTCGCTGTAGCTTTGTTGTTGCTCAAATCGAATACCGCAATTTTCGCATTGATACGTATAGATCGGCATATTTCACCTCTCTTTAATACGCTAAATATCGGATGATTATAGTCCTCTCTAACTCTTTTGTCGAGAGGAGAAAGTAAACGGTTGTTAAAATTAACCTTCTCAGATACTTTGACATTTCACTCCCTCAGGGGTATAATTTCACTTCGCGGTCATTACCGCTTTGACCAAGGCTTATTCCCACCCTACTGGTGGTTAACTTCTGATTAGAAAGAGTGGAGAGTGGCGCTATGGAAGCAAACGAGATAGCAGCCCCAGCAACACAACAGGCGATTCCTCTTGAGGGAATCAAACGCAAGATGAAATTTAACGGTGTGGTCAAAAAGATCAACATCGCCGGCGCTATCGTTGATGTGGGTTTAGCAGTACCCGGCGTTGTGCATATTTCGCAATTACAGGAGGGTGAAACCAAGCGGGTCGAAGATGTTGTCCAGGTTGGACAACAAGTCGAAGTTTGGGTGCGCAGGGTGGATCCCAAAAAACAACGCCTTGAATTAACCATGATTAAACCTCTCGATTTAGAATGGCGTGAAATTAACAAAGGGATGGTTGTAAAAGGAAAAGTCACCCGCATCGAGAAGTTTGGGGTTTTTGTGGATATTGGCGCTGAAAGGCCTGGTTTGGTGCACATTAGCGAAATGACGCATGGCTATATCAAATCGCCCTCCGATCTGGTTAAGGAAGGCGATGAAATTGAAGCCCAAGTGCTGGAGGTCAATCGGCGCAAGAAGCAAATTAAGCTGTCGATGAAAACGCTGGAACCCCCGCCCCAACCCGCCGTGCCGTCGCCGAGCAAAGCCGTTGCGCCGGAGAAAGAAACGCCAAAAGAGCCAATCAACCCGCCTCCTGCTGATGAGAGCGAACCAACCGCAATGGAAATTGCCCTGCGAGAGGCAATGGAACGCTCGAACGTCAAGCTGGGATCTCTGGTGGGAGTGCGCAAAAGAAAGAAAAAAGCCCCCGATCAGCAATTCGAGCAACTGTTTGACCGCACCTTGCAAAACCGCCGCAAGTAAACCCATTGCTTGTTGAATCCGGCAAAGGAAATGGCGTGGGAGGGTGATCCTCCCACGCTGATTTCAACCGATTTCAGGCTTCGCGAAATTCCCCCTCAACGACTTCACCTTCACCACTGCTGCTCGAACGGCCATTGCCGCCGCTAGAGGTTGTGCTTTGCGCCTGTTGAGCGTAAAGCTGCTGGCTAATGGCGTGGAAAGCGTTCTGTAACTCTTCGGTGAGACGCCGAATCTTTTCCATGTCATCACCTTGCACTGCCTGACGCAGGTCATTGATCTTTCGTTGAATCGAGTCGCGCTCTCCAGCCGGCACTTTATCACCCAACTCGCGCAGAGTTTTCTCTGTCTGGTAGGCTAATTGGTCAGCCGTGTTGCGCGCCTCGACCAGTTCACGGCGCCGCCGATCCTCGGCTTCGTGTTCGCGAGCCTCGCGGATCATGCGTTCGATCTCGTTCTTGTTCAAGTTGGTCGAAGCTGTGATGGTCACTTTTTGCTCCTTGCCGGTTGCCTTGTCCTTAGCGGTGACATTGAGAATGCCGTTGGCATCGATATCGAAGGTAACTTCGATTTGGGGTACGCCCCGCGGCGCCGGAGGAATGCCCTCCAGGCGAAAGCGACCCAGGCTCATGTTGTCGGCTGCCATCGGCCGTTCACCCTGCAAGATGTGGATATCCACGGCGGTTTGGTTGTCCTCGGCAGTCGAGAAGATCTCGCTACGGCGCACGGGGATGGTGGTGTTTCGCTCGATGAGGGTAGTCATCACTCCACCGAGAGTCTCGACGCCCAGCGACAAGGGGGTGACATCCAGCAATAGCACATCTTTGACTTCACCCGCTAAGACGCCACCCTGGATCGCCGCACCGACAGCCACCACCTCGTCCGGGTTGACACCCTTATGAGGTTCTTTGTTGGTCAGCGAACGGACAAGGTCTTGCACCATTGGCATGCGGGTCGCACCGCCAACCAGGACGACTTCATCGATATCCGAAGCCTTCAAGCCGGCATCGTTTAGAGCGGCATTGAACGGACCGCGCAGTCGCGCAACCAAATCCTCGGTGAGTTGTTCGAATTTGGCGCGAGTAAGCTTCATTTGCAGGTGCTTCGGACCAGAGGCATCGGCAGTGATGTAGGGCAGATTGATCTCCGTCTCCATCACGCTGGAAAGTTCGATTTTGGCTTTCTCGGCCGCTTCACGCAGGCGTTGTAACGCCTGGCGGTCGGCGCGCAGATCGATCCCATGTTCTTTTTTGAACTCCTCCGCGACCCAGTTCACAATGCGCTCATCCCAGTCATCCCCACCCAGGTGGGTGTCACCGTTGGTCGCCTTGACTTCAATGACGCCCTCGCCAACCTCCAGAATGCTAACATCGAAGGTTCCACCCCCCAGGTCAAAAACCAGGATCGTTTCATTTTCTTTCTTATCAAGACCATAGGCCAAAGCCGCTGCCGTTGGCTCATTAATAATACGCACCACATCCAAGCCAGCAATCCGACCGGCATCTTTGGTAGCTTGACGTTGGCTGTCGTTGAAGTAGGCTGGCACGGTGATGACCGCTTTGGTAACTGGTTCACCCAGATAGGCTTCGGCATCGGCCTTGAGCTTGGCGAGGATCATGGCTGAGATCTCCTGCGGGCTATACTCGCGACCGGTGACAGGGATTTTCACCCGTGCGTCATTTGCAGGACCGCGCACCACTTGATAAGAAACCATCTTGCGCTCGGCTTCGACCTCATCGAAACGCCGGCCCATAAAGCGCTTGATGGAATAAATGGTGTTCTCGGGATTGATAACCGCTTGTCGTTTGGCGGTCTGCCCTACCAGGCGTTCGCCATTTTTATTGAATGCCACGACAGAAGGCAACAGTCGCCCGCCCTCCGCAGTGGGGATTACGGTTGGGTCACCGCCTTCCATCACAGCTACAACGCTGTTGGTTGTTCCCAGGTCAATACCAATAATTTTTGACATAATTCTCTCCTCTCTCTTCTAGTTTTTGGGTTCTGTCTTGCTATAGGTTAATCCATCTATGCAAGAAAATCGTTAACATCTCATAGGAAAGTTGTTGATATATCTGCCCAAAAAAGCGCGCGAATCTGCGTAAATTGATCGCGAAATAATTTCTATGGTTAAGTCAATTAATATTACTTAATACAGTTTATCGCCTCTTATAACCGCTACATTTGGGGGAATAATGAAGACATTCCTTATATCAGGCATATCCATCTTGCAGTTAATCTTTAAATCAAAGAACTATCTCTTAATGGACTTAACATCTTAAAGACCTTAAAATTTTCAATTTTTTTAGCCAACCGTAGGACAATCGTCTTGCATAGAAAGTGTTTCTTTTGTAAAATGCTTAGGACATAACAATCGCCCTTTTAGAATGTTTTGAACACCGCGCGTCCTTAAGCAATATCAAAAGCACATATCATGACGCTCCAATCTCTGCTAGTTGGGAGAGCTGGCAAAGGCTGTCGCGTCATGCAATCCCGATAACAAGGAGACAAGGCATGAAAGCAGAGCAAGCTTGGCAAGCCGCGATGGGACAATTGCAAATAGAGATGCCCAGGGCCGCGTTTGACACATGGGTACGTGAGGCAGCCTTTATTGCCTACGAAGACGGATGTTTCATCATAGGAGCTCCCAATGCTTACGCCTGTGATTGGTTACAAAGCCGGTTAACCGGGGCGATTAGCCGTCTTTTGACCGGGCTGATGGGTCGTTCCGTACAGGTACGGTTCATCGTATGGCAAGATCCAACCCCCACCGATAACCCTATCACAGAAGAAAGCGAACGCTCATCGCAAACGATAACGGTCATGCCTAGAAACGGAAGTTTAAATCCCCGTTATACCTTCGATCATTATGTGGTCGGAGCAAATAATCGCCTTGCCCATGCGGCTTCTCTTGCAGTGGCTGAAAAACCGGCTATTGCTTATAACCCTCTCTTCATTTACGGCGGAGTGGGCTTAGGAAAAACCCATCTACTCCATGCAATTGGCAACCTTTGTCATGAGCGTGGTCTGCAAGTCCTGTATGTCTCGGCTGAAGAGTTCACAAACGATTTGATCAACGCCATTCGATCGCAAAACACGCAATCCTTCCGAGATAAATATCGCCGCATCGATATCTTGTTACTTGACGACATCCAGTTCATTGCCGGCAAAGAGTCTACACAAGAAGAGTTCTTTCACACATTCAACACTTTACACGGTCAAAACAAACAAATTGTGATTTCTTCCGATCGGCCGCCGAAGGCCCTGGTCACTCTCGAAGAGCGCTTACGTTCTCGGGTGGAATGGGGCTTGACGGTGGACATTCAACCCCCTGACCTTGAAACGCGCATAGCCATCCTGCGCCACAAGGCGGAAAGAAATGGGTATTCCATTGCGGGAGAATTACTGGAACGCATTGCCAAGCGGGTTCAATCCAATATTCGCGAACTGGAGGGCGCCCTGAACCGGGTGGCAGCTTATGCTCAGCTCAGTGGTGCTCCCATCACCCCTCAGTTAGTTGATACCGTATTAAGTGATTTTGTTCCCCATCGTCAAGAAATTAAACCGGAAGAAGTCATAGAAGCTGTTTGTCAGCTCTACAATATCCCCCAACAAAGGTTATTAAGCGCCGAAAGAAGTCGGGAGGTCGCTTTGCCCCGCCAGATTGCCATGTATCTCCTGCATAGAGAAGCGCAATGTTCTCTGCCCCAAATTGGCAAACTGTTGGGTGGAAGAGATCACACCACCATCCTGTATGGTTGTGAAAAAATTGAGGATTTACTGGAACGGAATGAGCAACTGCGCCGTCAGGTTGCCCAAATCCGTGCCCAGCTTTTCCAGAAACCGACTACCTCAGCAGTACGATAAAATATCGCCTGAGCCTCTGGTCTAACCCAACACCCATTCCACAGTATCACCGAGGGCTTCAAGGGGACGCGGCAGGGAACCCTGATAGCAGATAACAAGTTGCTGGCGAGCGCGCGTCATCGCCATGAAGAGCTGACGGAGAGCATGGGAAAGACGCTCTTCGTTGTCGGCATTTTCAAAGAGTAGATGAACCTGACTGATTAGCACAATCTCAAATTCCAGCCCTTTAGCGCGTAGCAGCGATTCGGCATTTACCCCTGTGCCACGCAGAATTCTATTCAGCTCCTCAATTCTGTTGCGTCGAGGATTTAAGACAGCAATCTGGGCAGGCTTAACTCCTTTTTGCAACCAAAAATGGACCTGGTTGGATAAATAGCGGCATTCTCGCTCAAAGTTAACCTGTTGAACGAGAGTGGGTTTCGGTCCATGACGCATAGCTTGCTCATCTAACGGGGGTAGCAGGAATTCCTCTTGCTGAAATTGCTCTTTCAGGACCTGGTCGTTTTCGATGAGAGCCTGGGCAGCACGATATATCTCATATGTATTGCGATAGGGCAACTTGAGATGGCGCGTTCGCCCAACCACTTCGATGCCTTTCTCTCGCCAACTGAAAAAGCGGAAAACGCTTTGAGAAGGATCATCTGCCAGAAATAACAAGCCGTCTTGTTTTAGCACCGCCTTGACAATTTTGATCCAAAGGGGAGCAAAGTCTTGCGCTTCGTCAATCAGCACCGCATCGAACAATGATGGCTTGAGTTCACCTGCGCGAATCGCATTCCAGCACACGGAAGGAAATTCAATCCAATCCATTTCTTCTTCATAGGATTTAAGGCGGCTATCAAAAGCCTGCATGAGTTGATAAATTGCAGCCTTGTCAGTAGTGCTCAGACGATGTCGCCCTAAACCACGCCGCTCCGCATGGATATAATCGTTTGCAGCTTCAAACCCCATGTCCTTAATCCAGGCGATCTCACTTAGCAAAAAGTTTAGCCCCAAGCGGCGAATAATCGGGTATTGGGTCTGGTGTTTTTTTAGCCACTCTTGAAGGCAATCATCTTTCAGGTTGTTTGTCCGACCGCTTTCTTGCCACAATTTCGTGCATAAAGCATGGAGCGTATTCACCGATACATTTGAGAGGGGATTAAGAACCTGTTGAAGCTGCTGGCACAAAGGTCGATTATAGGTCAGAACGAGAATATTCCATTCCGGATATTGGGCAGCGAGATAACGCGTTCGTTGGGTTAATACAATGGTCTTGCCACTACCCGCCGGCCCGCGAACCAGTCGAACATATAGACTTTGGATCACTTTTTGCGCCGCTACAGGAAGTTCATCTTTATCCTTGTCGTACTCAGATAGACCAAGGATGAGTTGCTCGGCCGCAGGTTGTTCAACTTGCGGGGCTTTTTCGACAGTACGAGTTGGTTCTAAAACAATCTGTTCTTGGGCCTCGTCTAAGATGATTGGCTCCCGCTCAGGGTGTTCAAATTCCACTAAGGGGTTAATGATTTGACGAATTGAGCGCAATTGCTCATGTCTCAAAGTATGATTTGACCAGCTCGGCCGGGTAGCACTCAGTCTCTTAAGAATGATATTCGGGCGTAAATCGTCCTGCCCTAACACTTGACTCTCACCCCAGGCAATGCGGAGGTTTGCCAGGATAGTGGGCGGTAAGTTTGGTAAAATAACCGCGCACCCCCAATCTACGTTTTGACCTTGCTTTTTCAACAGATTTTCCAATTCGATTGCAATTTCGCGCACGGTTTGAACCGGGTTTTTCTCCTGGCGTGTTTCCCCGTTGCGGGTAATGACCTCGGCGTGGTAACGGTCTGCTTTGCGCAGTCGTACCCAGTCCTTTACCTCCAAAACAATCACTCCATAGTTGGTCAGGATAATGAAATCCGGATATCGTTGAATGCGGTGTTTGGAAGGAAGCGGACACTCCACATAAATCGAGTATTCTTTTGGTAAGTTCTCTCGGAGCTGTTTTAAGACAATTCGTTCCCCATGGGTGGCATCTGGACGCAGTTCTCCAAAGACTTGAGCAGGCATGAATCCTCCTAAAGCAAATTGTCAATTTTCCAACATTCGCTTCAGAAAGGTAGATGATGATTACAGGTTGATAACACCAATTCATCACTCCCTTTGCCCACGAATAATGATAACACGAAGCAGTCCGTTCCTAATAAGCCAACCGAATTTTCCCTGAACAAAACCGCTCGTGATTGCCCACAAGGATAGCGAGAATTGACAAAACTATGCCTCCATTCGTAAATAAAGGTGAAACCACCACAGATTGAAGAGCGAAGGACACCAAGAGAACACCTCTTGCGGTTTGACAAAAAGAGATTATGATTTAGATAAATTGATACAAGAGCAGTCCATTACAATAATCAGGCCGACTCCAAAGATGCCAAATACGACATTGGAGTAAAAAGCGACCGATGAAGCTCCTTGAAGAGATTGAACAGCTTCTGGCAAAGACAACCCGCGCTGAAAAAGCGCAAGTGCTGCAATGGATCGTGCGTGATCTGGGAGATGCGTTCCCTGGAATCGAAAGCACACCAGACGTTTGTGGTGGGGAGCCGTGCATTGTGCGCACACGGATTCCGGTTTGGGTTTTAGTGCAAGCCAGACGTTTAGGAGCAAGTGAAGCAGACCTGCTGCGAAGTTATCCTGGCCTGCGTTCAGAAGACTTGGTAAATACCTGGGCTTACTACCGCTTACATCGAGAAGAGATTGAGCAACAAATCCTTGAAAATGAGGCCGCCTAACGAATGGCACGATTATACGCCTACGAAAATTTCCCTTGGGCACTGTTGAGGAATTACGACGGCTTGGACATGAGGTGCTAACCAGCTATGAAAGCGGTCAGGCAGGCCGGGCAATACCCGATGAAGCCACACTGGCGTTTGCCAGGACTGAAGGGCGCATCATGCCAACCCTGAATCGCAAACATTTTGTTCACTTGCATAAGACACACGCAGATCACGCAGATAATATCGTCTATACGTTCGATCCCGACTTTCGGGCTTTGGCACAACGGATTCATAAAGCCCTTCAGGCTCAACCGCAAATGACCGGTCAACTGATGCGCATTAATCGACCTGGGTAAATCAAAGTGGCTGCCTAAACTGCGAATGGAGTAGACTTTACGACTTATATGTCTCAAGTTCAAACTTCAAAACCTGCATTAGCAATTTGAAAGAGGAATGCCGGTCATCCAGTTACCATCAGAAATGCATACTATGTCAAACTAGGCAGAGGCGGTAAATGGGCTGAAGACAGCTTAGGAAATAGCCTTATATGCATCGGGTGGGAAGAACTGACCATTGACGATATCAACAACTGGCAGGAATCGGAAATTCGCTGGAAAATAGAAGAAGCACGCAAGCAGCAAGGTTTACATACAACATCAAACGATAGATCCAATGATGCAGGGGCATTAAGAAAATTAGTATTATCCACTCCCTAAGATGATGGATCACATTTCACCGTTCCTCTCTGTGGTGGTGTCGAGTAGCTGAAACTGGAATTGAGCAAGATATTGTTTCAAAAAAATCGTAAAGTTCAGGGGAAATGGAGTAATACTGACATCAAAGGCACACTGCTGATTATTAACCAAATTCCGGGCAGGCTATCCGCGCTCCAGCGATTTATGGGAGAAATATGCGAACTCGATGAAACAAAAGTTGAAGATTTGCGCCGATTATTGAATGACCAATTCCGTGCTGAAACCTAAGACATCTCTCGTGCTAGAGACGAGCTAATACAACCGGCTCAAACAGGATTAGCGCCACTTTACTGGAAAGATTTTGAGATTTTGGTAGATCAGATTTTTCGCAGTGCCGGTTGGCGGCGAGTTAGATTGTTCCCCTCGCAGGAAGGTGTGTTTCCGGCACAGGCTTTCAGCCGCAAAACTTGCCAGGCGATGAAAGACTCGCTCGCTTTGCGCCTCTTTTTCCTCTTGCGGCAGCGAGAGCATGGCATCTACTTGAGAGATGATCTCCTCATAGGCTTGAGGTTCAGCAAAGGGGGCAAGATGATCGAAAAGGCGTTCGTGAGCACGTTTGCGTTCCATCGCTTCAAGTCCATCCAGGATCTGGCGATGGGGCGTGCCCTCCCAAATGGGCAGGATCATTGCCTCTCGCAACCATCGCTCTACCCCAAATTCAGCCAGAACTCCTATGCCGCCATACACTTCCATCGTCCACTTGGCAGTTTGTACTGCCAGCTCAGCAGTAAAATATTTTGCCAAATGAGCCACCAGCCGAAAGAGGTGGTAGCGCGGAGGATAGGGAGGGAGCTCTTTCCAGACCTCCTCAAGCATTTGGACAGCCTCCCAAGCCAGGCAGAAAGCTTGCTTGAGAAGGGTGAACCACTCCTCAAATTGGCGCCGCAAAAGCGGCTGTTCGTAAATCGGTTTGCCAAATGCCACCCTTTTGGTAGCAAAATCGGCGGCTGTTGCTAAGGCACGCTGCATCAGGGCAACGCTGCCAATACTGTTGGCAACCCGCGAGAGATTCAGCGTTTCGAGAATCAGATAGATGCCTTGCTCAGCGCGTCCTAACAGGTAAGCTTCGCTATCCTGAAATTCAACCTCACCGGTGGGAACACTACGTGTGCCAATTTTATCTTTCAAGCGTCGAATCGTATAATTCAAGCCGCCATCCGCCCGGTAACGCGGCACGAGGAAGAGAGAAAGCCCCTTTACAGTGAGCGGGGCTTCGACTCGCCGCGCAGCGACAACCGCCAATTCAGCACCGACATTGCTGGCAAAATACTTTTCCCCAGTCAACCGCCATCCTTGTGGCGTGGGATAGGCGCGGGTCTCGACATACGTTCCCAGATCAGAACCACCACCCGCTTCGGTCATCCAGGTTGCCCCTTGCCACACTCGGTCATCTTTGCGCAGGAGCAGGGGGATAAACCGTTCTTTTACTGTCGGATCGCCGTATTTTTCCAGCGGAACAGCCGTAGAAAGGGAAACAGTATAAGGACAGTACATGCCAGCGTCGAAAAAGGCCGTGATGTATCCCAGCAAATAACAGTCTGCTAACCTGCCCCCTTCAAAGGCTCGCCAAACCAGGCCGGCTTTATACCCCTGGCGGAGAGCCCGCCAATAGGCCGGGGGGTAGAGAATCTCGTCCACGCGCTTGCCCAGCGCATCGAACATCCGCAGCCATGGCGTTCCAGCTCGGTCGACCTGATTTGAGATCTCCATCCCTTCCGCGACCCACCATTGTTCATAGTCACTCAACACGGTGGGGATAGGCAAACCGCCCAACATCCGCTTGAGAAAAGCCGTTGGAGATTGCAACTCGCTAACGTCCATTCATCACTCCCTTCGTCTATACTATGATAACACAAAGTGGACGAAGCTATCTCAGCCCGACGAGGTTTTCCCATATCAAAACTGGCTTTGACAAAATCTTTCCCAAAGGTTAAAATAAAAGTAGCTTTTGATTGGCAAAGTTTGCCGATTGAGGACGTTGTTGGAGATTTAGAAGGAAAATCTATTTGAACTTTTTGAATCATTCCATGATCCATTCTTGCTTCTTACCAGCAGCCCGGTCGGTGATTTGCCGTTCGGGCTGTTGTTTTGACTTTGATTGAGCTTTATAAAAAGGACTGTAGAAAGTATGAAAGAAAAAATTTTACGCATCCTCCCCCTTGGAGGATTGGGAGAAGTAGGCAAAAACATGATGGTCTACGAATACGCCGACCAAATCCTGGTGGTCGACGCCGGCTTAATGTTCCCCGAAAACGATATGTTGGGAATCGATTACATTATCCCCGATTTTCAATATCTGGTCGAGAATCGCCACAAAGTGGTTGGGGTAGTTTTTACCCATGGTCATGAAGATCATACCGGGGCAGCGCGCCATGTTTTGGAACAGGTTCAAGCGCCAATTTATGCCACCGCCCTAACCCTTGGCTTATTGGAAGCCAAACTTGCCCGCAACGGTTTGTTGAACAAGCTGAAACGAAACACGGTGCGAGCCGGTGAGCGATTGCAGATCGGAGTCTTTGACGTGGAGTTCTTTCATGTCTGTCATTCGATCCCGGATGGAGTAGGATTAGGCATCCGTACGCCGGTTGGTCTGGTGGTTCACAGTGGCGATTATAAATTCGACCACACGCCGGTTGATAACTGGCCTACCGATTTCGCCAAGCTGGCAGAATATTCTCAGCAAGGGGTTTTAGCCCTGCTCTCCGATTCGACCAACTCCACCCGGCCAGGCTGGACTCCCTCTGAACGGGTGATCGACGCGGCCTTTGACAGTGTCTTTCGCGAAGCGCCTGGGCGAATTATTGTGGCAAGCTTCGCGTCTTTGATTTCGCGCATGCAGCAGGTCGCTAACGCAGCCATGCGCTATGGACGCAAAATGACTTTTGTCGGAGCGAGCATGGTAGAAAACGCCCGCATTGCGCGTAAATTGGGCTATCTGACCATCCCCGATGAGGCTATTGTACCAATTGAACAAGCCCTGCGCATGAACCCCAACGAGGTGGTCTTGATGTCCACCGGCACCCAGGGGGAACCCAGCTCGATTTTGGGACGCTTATCCACCGGCACCAACCGTCAATTCGACATCTTACCCGGCGACACGGTCATTCTCTCTTCTCACCCGATACCCGGGAACGAAGAAAGCGTTTATCGCACCATCAACCGCCTCTTTCGGCGCGGCGCCAACGTCATCTATGAGGACATCGCTCCCGTGCATGTTTCCGGTCACGCCAGCGCAGAGGAGATTAAGCTGATGCTGAATCTGGTGCGGCCGAAGTTCCTAATCCCCATCCATGGCGAATTACGCCACCTGCACCAGCACGCCCGCCTTGCTCAGGAGGTAGGCATTCCAGCCGAACGGATCGCCATTGTGGAAAATGGCATGGTGCTCGAACTGAGCGAAGATCAACTGCGCATTGGCGAGCGCGTACCGGGTGGATATGTATTTGTTGATGGCGCTTCGGTCGGTGATGTCAGCCCTAGCCTGGTGCGCGAACGCGAAATTCTTGCCCGCGATGGCTTTGTGCTGGTCAACCTGGTTTTAGATCGCCGCTCCTGTCGTTTGCTGGACGAGCCTGAGGTCATCACGCGCGGTTTTGTAAGCGCCGATGAGATGGAAGAAATCATCGCCGAAACCCGGCAATTGGTGCGCAAAACGGTGGACTGCACCAGCAACGGCCGCTTGCAGAACGATCTCGAGCAATCCTTAAAGTCGTTTCTCTACACCAAAACCAAGCGTCGCCCAATGGTTTTTGTCACGATCAGTAACGCCTGAGCAACTTAATCCCACTCCCAGCGCTCATCTTTCCAGCCGGCCTCGCCGCGCAGCGGAACAAAAGAGACCGGCACAAATTCCTCCTGCTCATAGCGGGCACCGTGACGCGTCCACCGTTCAAGCATTTGCCCCCATTGCCCACCCACGGGGATGACTAACCGTCCCCCCTCGTCCAATTGCTCCAGGAGAGCCTGCGGCGCTTTGGGGGCTGCTGCCGTAACGATAATCGCCTGGTAAGGAGCAAACTCAGCTAACCCCAGCGAACCATCGCCAATATGAACGCGGATGTTCTGATAGCCCAATGCTTGCAGGATCAGTCTGGCACGTTCCGCCAGCTCGGCGTGGCGTTCAATTGTATGCACAAACCGGGCAAGTTCGGCGAGGATGGCTGCCTGATAACCAGAACCGGTGCCGACTTCTAAGACCTTTTCATCGCCCTCCAAACGGAGAAGCTGGGTCATCAAAGCCACAATATAGGGCTGGGAGATAGTTTGTCCGGCGCCGATTGGGAGCGGTCCATCAACGTAAGCCAGGTGACGGTGTTCGGTGGGGATAAAACGGTGGCGGGGCACTTTCAGCATCGCCTGGAGCAGCCGCGGTTCCTGAATCCCCCGTCGACGCAATTGCTCGTCCACCATGCGCATCCGCTCACGCTCAAAAACCGCTTCTTCGTCCTGATTCATCCAGAGCGCATTTCCTCCGCTAAGTTCCGCCAAAAGGCATCCTGCTTGCCAGGTACAAACGGGAGATACAACGCCAGACGTTGGGCGAGGGCAGCGTAGCGTTGGCGCAGCTTCTCTCCTAGGTGCTTTTCATCGGCAACGACGGCGAAGGTTTCCAACATAGTGTCGTCAATCAAGGCTGGCAGTTCCCCCCATTGAGCCCGACTTGCCAGGGTGGAGAGTTTTTCGCCAATCTCCCCCCACCCATGATGCTCCAGGACACGTCGATAGGAAGGCGTCGAGGCGTAGAAAGCAATTTGGGAGCGAACAAACTCGGCTTCCTCCTTACTAGTCGCGGTGAAGACGGTAACGCTGAGTTGCACAGCTTCTCTTTGCCGCTGACTTTTTTGCGTCCCGCGCTGGATGGCCGGCGCAATCACCTCGGCTAAATATTCTGCTGAATGAAAAGGATGAGCCAGGAAGCCATTCGCAACTTCGCCAGCCAGTTGGGCCAAACCAGGATTGACACCCGCAATAAAAATTGGGATGCTCGGCTGAGCAATCGGACCGGGATTGAAGAAAGGCGCCATGAGATTTAGACGATAGTATTCTCCGCGCACATTCAACGGCGTTCCATTCTGCCAGCAATCCCACAAAGCCCGCATGGCCTGGATTTGCTCGCGCAGTTTGCCGACCACCGAGTCGGGCCAGGGCATTCCAAAGCGCCGTTCGATATGGGCTTTCACCTGGGTGCCCAAACCCAATAAGAAGCGCCCCTGCGAGTATTGCGCTAAATCCCAGGCGGTATAGGCAAGGGTGGTCGGGCTGCGGGCGAATGAGACGGCGATGGCGGTGCCAAAGCGCAGTCGTTGGGTGTGTTCGGCGATCAAAACGCCCGGCAGAAAGGGATCATGGCTGGTTTCCGGGCACCACAAGGCATCAAAACCAATCTTTTCGGCCGCCTGGGCAATTTCGGCAACCGCAGAAAGATTAGAAGGGGAAAGCGTGGCATCAAACTCCATCATCTTACTCGCTTAATAAATACGCAACAATCCATTGGGTTGTCGCCAGGAGAGCCTCCAGATGGGTTCGTTCGTAGTTGTGTGAGGCATCCACGCCTGGACCGATTAAGGCCACTGCAACATCCCCACCCGCCCGCCAGTATGCTTCGCCATCCGAGCCATAATACGGATACGTATCCACTTTATAGGCAATGGCGGCTTGATCGGCTATGCGCCGTAGCTTCTGGCTAAATTCGTGATGATATGGCCCGCCCGAATCCTTAACGCATAGCGAAACATGAAATTCATCGGAGGTTTGTCCTTCGCCAACAGCCGCCATATCGACCACTAAAAGCTCGGCTAAATCGGGTGGGAAGCCGCTGGCTGCGCCATGTCCCACCTCTTCGTAATTCGAGATCAAAAACGTTGTAGTCTGGCGCGGCCGCAGCCCCTGATCGTGCAAGGCTTTAATCGCCGCAAGCACACAGGCAACTCCTGCTTTGTCATCTAGATAGCGTGAGCGGACGAACCCTTCATTGGTTTCGAGGCGGGGGTCAAATGCCACAAAATCGCCCACCTGGATGCCCAGGGCACGAGTCTGCTCGGCGTTGGTGGTGCGCGCATCTAAACGCACTTCCATGTTATCAGTTTCGCGACTGAGTTCATTGACTTGTTTACTGTACACATGAGCCGAGGCTTTGGTGAGCAACAGACTCCCCCGCACCGTTTTCCCGCTCTGGGTGAACACCGTACATCCTTCTCCTTCGACGGTATTCCAGGCATAGCCACCCAACTGGGTCAATTTTAACCGCCCATTGGCTTTGATCTCCTTCACCATTGCCCCCAGGGTATCCACATGGGCAGTCACGCCGCGGAGAGAATCCGCTCGCTCACCTTGCCATTCAGCAATCAGCGCCCCTTTGCGATTCTGACGCAGGGTTAGCGCGGAAAACGGTCTCAAAACCTCTTCACAATACGAAATAGCCCGCTGGGCAAACCCCGATGGGCTGGGGATGTTTAATAGCTGAGTTAGGTGATTGAGCAGAAATTCGCTGTCAATTGAGGGTATGGTTGTCATGGGTTCTCCTGGAGTTGAGAGGATGCGGAAGGGGTTTCCAGCCCTTCAAAGGCGCTGATCACCCTGCGCCACTCTTCTGGGATGGGAATCGATTTCTGTTGCCGATAGTCATAGGCGACCTGGATGGTCAAAGCAGTAGCGAGCTCGGCGTGGGTGTCAGCATCTTCGACCCGATACGCCATTTCGAAGCTCTTGTTGCCCAAACGGACAACCCGCACACCAACGCGCACAGCTTGCCCAAAATGGATGGGCGCTTTATAGGTCAGGCGAAGCTCGGCGAGGATAATCCCAATGTCTAAAAACGAGCCACCCTGCCAGAGATTGAGCTGTTTGATATACTGGATGCGAGCCTGTTCAAGATAGGTAACCGTTTTGGCGTTGTTAACATGTCCCTGCGGATCGAGGTCGCCGTAGCGCACTTCAATGGGATGAAAGAACCTGAATTGTTCCATATACAAATTATACTCTGGAGTATAATGCGTCTCATGCAAAACTCGGAAAACGATAAACTATCTCCTGAAGAATCGCCTGAACCACAACTTCCCGCGCAAGCAGGGGAGGAAAATTCTATCTCCACACCCTCTGACTTGCCAGAGACAGACCCTCTGGCAGCTACCCAGCTTCATTACCCTTCGCCGAGCCAGGCGCTGGCTGAATACCTTGCCGCCCAAGTCGATCCTTTCGCCGAGACGCGGGCGGTGAACGTTGAGACCCAAAGCACCACTGCGGGCGAGACAACCCTCGCCGACACGATTATCTCCAGAGTTCATCCACCAGAGCCAGGCGAGGCGCAGCCTACCGATAGCCTGGCAGCGACGCTTCCGACCAGGCTCAGTGCAGCCAACGCCACAACCCAGGCGGAGGACAGAGAACCACCTGACCAGACCAGCCTCTCCCCAGACAGCCACCTGCAAGCAACCCAGGTCGTTCCACTGGCTGACGTTGGCAGCGATCAACCCCCGCCAGGCAAACCTATCCACTCCCAGGGGACAAAACCATCTCGTCTGCGCTGGGTCATTTTGATCGGCATCCTGGGGTTGTTCGGGATTGCTTTTCTGAGCGCCTTTGCGGGTTACACCAGTGGCATCAACGCCCGCAAAGCCGCGGCAGCCACCCAGGCCGGTCTGGTTGCCAAAGAGCAATACGAGTTAGCCTTGCAAGAGATCGCCAGCAAAAACTATGGGCGGGCGCGGCAACGCCTGGAGTATGTCATTCAAATCGCGCCCGATTACCCTGGCGCAGCGGAGAAATTAGCCGAAGTGATCTTCGAGGCAAGAATCACCGCCACGCCGACCATCGCTCCATCGCCGACGGTCTCGCCAACGCCGGATTTACGCGGCGCCGAAGAGCGTTTGGAAGCCGCCAAACAGCAAATCTTCAACAGTCAATGGCAAGTGGCCATCGATACGCTGCTCTTATTGCGCAAAGCCGAGCCGAATTTTCAACCCGCCGTGGTGGATGGTCTGCTCTATCTGGCATACCGGAACAGCGGTCGCGATAAAATCCTCAAAGAGGCCAATCTGGAAGGCGGGATTTACGCATTGACCCTGGCTGAAAAGTTCGGGCCCCTGGACACGGAGACCAAAGGGTTGCAAAACTGGGCGCGCCTCTACCTCTTAGGAGCCAGTTATTGGGATGTAGACTGGGGACAGGTGGTGTATTACTTTGCTCAGGTGGCGCCGGCGGTGCCGAATCTACGCGATGGGAGCGGCTGGACGGCAACCGATCGCTACCGCATTGCGCTGGGCAAATATGCCGAGCACCTGTTAGCTCGCAAAGAGTGGTGTGCTGCAATGGAGATGTATCAGCAAGCCTTGAGCTATGGTGGCGACCAGGCTTTGCAAGATGGTTATAATCGCGCCTATGAGAAATGTGTCGGAGCACAGGTCACCCCCACCGAAGGCGCACCGCCGGCAGAGGTGCCCACGGAGACTCCCCAGCCCTGAGCCCTCACCCCCGGCCCCTCTCCCAGAACGGGCGAGGGGAGTAGACCCTCACCCCCGACCCCTCTCCCAGGGCGGGAGAGGGGAGATGACCCTCACCCCCGACCCCTCTCCCAAAATGGGAGAGGGGAGGAGACCCTCACCCTCGGACCCTCTCCCAGGGCGGGAGAGGGGAAAGACCCTCACCCCCGACCCCTCTCCCAGAACGGGCAAGGGGAGAAGACCCTCACCCTCAACCCCTCTCCCAGAACGGGCGAGGGGAGTAGACCCTCACCCCCAACCCCTCTCCCAGAACGGGCGAGGGGAGTAGACCCTCACCCCCAACCCCTCTCCCAGAACGGGCGAGGGGAGAAGACCCTCACCCCCAACCCCTCTCCCAGAACGGAAGAGGGGATTTAGATACCCTGATTTCCATCAGCAATGACCAGCGGCAAGTCGTCTTGCTTGGCACGGCGCAGGGCGGTGGATGCCCTTTCGAGCAGGTGTTCCCAGGAGACATCGCTCTTGATGCGTTCTGCCAGGCCAAAGCTCAGCGCAATCGAAACGGCGCCGTGGTCGGTTTCAACCGTCAGAGCGCTAATCATAGAGCGCAACCGCTCAACGATGTTAATCGATTCCCGCTGTCCGGTCTCGGGCAACACGATGACAAACTCATCGCCGCCATAGCGGGCTGTGATATCCACTTCACGCAGATTGTCCTTAAGACATGCCGCAACTGCCCTCAAAACTCGGTCGCCGACGGCATACGAGTAACGATCGTTAAAGGCTTTGAAATCATCAATATCACTGAAAAGCAGGCTGAGTGGCCGGTGAAAGCGCACCGAGCGCTCAAACTCACGCTGGGCAAACATCTTCAGCCCGCGGCGATTATAAATGCCGGTCAACTCATCGTGAATGGCTAAGGCTTGCGCCTGCTGAAAGAGACGCGCATTTTCAATCGCTTGCGCAGCCAGGTTGGCAAAAGCCATCAGGGAATCCACATCGGCAGCGTCTAATTCGCTTGGCGCGCTAAACTCCAGACTGAGAAAACCAATCACTTTACCCTTGACGTTCAACGGCAACCCCAGGTAGCTGCGCACCCATTCCAGACCGGCAATCTGCCGCCACTTCGGATATTCCCGCACATCCGGAATCAGGATCGGCGCACCCGTGCGGGAAATCTGGGAAAAGGTATCGAATTGTTGCCAGCGCAGGTGTTGCGCTTCTTCGTTTTGCGGCAGTTGTATCCCAGCCTGGGCAACCACCTGCAACCACTCTCCTTCTATCAAGGTGATCGTGCAGTTGTCATAAGATAAAAGGCGCTGGAGTTGAGCGAGAATGCATTCAAAGACCTGTTCGACCTCCAGGCTTTCGGATAGAGCTGTCGTAGCTTGTAGAAGCGCTTCGGCCAAACGACGCTGTTTGCGCTCCGCTTCCTCGGCGCGAAACCGCTCCAGCACCTGAGCAATCTGGGCGGCGATATACTCCATCATTTTGACCTGATGCGGGTTATAGCGCACCTTCGGATCGTAGGTTTGGACAACCACTGCCCCAAAGACCTCACCCTGATGGTCGCGAAGCGGCGCGCCAAGCCAGGCCTGACTGGAGATGCCAATCCGTTCGATCAGTCCTTGCTTTTCCAACTCACTGCATAACTCGTCCTCTGCCAGGAGGGTTTCACCGCGCTGCAAAACCACTTCGGTCAAGCCTTTTGCAAACGGGACCACGCCTGGGGAAGGATCAAACTGATTGACCCAATAGGGGAAAGAGAGACCGTTTTTGACTTTATCCCACAAAGCAATGTAGAAATTTTCAGCCGGCAGAATTTTAGCCACAATCTGATGAATACCGCGGTAGAGGGCTTCGGCATCGGTAGCCTGTTGGGCTAAACTGGCAATTTGGTACAAGGCCTGGCGCAAATCCTGCTCGTTTTTCTCTGCCGTAATGTCCTGCAAAATCACAACCCCGCCGATTACGCGACCATCAGGTAGTTGAACGGGAGCATGCAAGCCCCGAATAGCACGCCCATTTTGAAAGGGCTGGTCACGAAAATCCTCCTCTATTAATACTCTTTCACCTTCCAGGGTTCTTTTTACCGCCGATCGAATAGACTCTACTGGCATATTTAACAATTCCATACCTAACAAATTTTCCCTGGGGACACCATGTAGTTGAGCCACAGCAGGATTGGCTGCTTTAATAACGCCTTTTTCATCAATAAAATATACCCCCACCGGAGCATTTTCAAAGATTGCCTGAAAGACCGATTGGCTAGCCAGCAAGCGCGCTTCCATCTCCTGGCGCTCGCGCTGATGGCGCCATTCTTGCACAGCCCGTTCCAGCAGATACGGCAGCTCGTGAAAGAAGTCAAACCGTTTTGGCAGGTAATCATAAGCGCCGGCTTTGATCATTTCTACCGCTTTCTGCTCGTCCCCAAAGGCGGTTTGGATGATGACCGGGTAGGGTAAGGGCTGGTCGTTTTGCGGCAACAGAGCTTTGCCGCTGCCATCGGGTAAGTACAGGTCAGTCAATATCAGATCGGGGGTGTTTTCTGCCAGCCAGCTTCTGGCGGCGGACAGCGTATCCACCCACACCACTTCAAAGGGCCGCCGATGGGCGCTCAGAGCGCGGCGCAGCAACTCAACATAATCCGAATCATCTTCAACGACAAGCAACAAAAGGGGTTGGGTCATTCGATTTCTCCCGCATCAAACAACTTGAGAAAGGCCTCGACGACCTGCGGATCGAATTGACGCCCAGCCTGGTTTGCAATGTAGTCCCTGGCAACCTCGCGGGTCCAGGCTGGGCGATAGGGGCGGTCCGAAATCAGGGCATCCCAGACATCTATTACGGCAAATATGCGCGCCCAAAGCGGAATTTCTTTGCCCTTTAAGCCATACGGATAGCCGCTGCCATCCCAGCGCTCGTGATGATACAGCGGAATCTCGAGAGCTTCTTCGAGGATGCGGATACCCTGCACCATTTCTCGCGCATACAAGGGGTGCTGGCGCATAATCTCCCACTCTTTGTCATTCAGTTGAGTGGGTTTGAGTAAGATTTCATCCAAGACACGGATTTTGCCGATGTCATGTAAGATAGCGCCACGGCGAAACCTTTCCAGCTCTTCTTCTGTCAAGTTGAAGGCGCGCGCCAGTTTCAAGCCAAGCTCAACGACCCGCTGGGTGTGTCCCTCGGTATCCTTATCGCGAATCTCCAGGGTGCGCGACCAGGCCGCCAGGGTGGCTTGATAGGCTTCCAGCAACGCCTGATGTTGCCTGGAAAGCGTTTCGTACAGGTGAACGTTTTCGAGGGCAATGGCGGTTTGCATGGTGATCGCCCTGGCAAAGTCCTGCCACTCGGCGTCAAATACCTGCGCCTGATCGGAAAAAAGCACCAGAATCCCCAGAAATTGCCCATGCTGAGTCAGCGGCAGCAAAGCAATGGCTGCGCAATCCGCCAGAAGCGGCGGCAGTGAGGCATTTGGGGACAGATCGATTTGCACGAATTGTGGTTGCCCCTCCTGCGCCAGGCGATTGAGATCAACCGGCAACCAATCCTGTAGCTTTTCCGGCTGACAATCAAATTTTTGAGGCAGCGCAGCCTGCACAAACCAGAAATCCTTCTCGCCGCCTCGCGCTAACAGACAGCACCCTGAAATACCCTTGAGATGAACAAATTGCTCAACGAGGGCTTCAACCATCGCTTGTCTCTCTTGATGCCTAGCAATGGCAAGATCGATATTGCGCAGGAGGGTCATTTCCTCAAGCTGACGTTCCAGATGGTCTTTTGCCTGATGGAGGGCTCTTTGCATAACCGTTCGTTCGCGAATATCGCGCACGAAGGTGACCATTTTGCCACCGTGTTCGGACAGATGGGTCACGCTCACCTCAACTTCAATCAAGGTGCCATTCTGATGGCGATGACAGGTTTCAAAGTAGGCAGAGCCCTTCTGGCGAATCGTTGCCAGAGTTGCGCCGATCTCTTCTGGGGTCTGGAGGGCTTCGAGATCAAGAATGGTTTTACCGATTAATTCTTCGGGAGGGTAACCGACCAGTTCAGCGTAAGCGCGGTTGACTTCCAGGATTTTCCCTTCGGCATCAATCAAAAGATAGCCATCGCGGGTGCCTTGCAGGATGCCGTTTAACAAGGCTTCATGCTGGCGCAGTTTTTCTTCAGCCGCCTTCTTTGCCTCAATCACCCGCCATTGTTCATAAACGCGGTGCGCTACGGAGGGGATGCGCCGAAAGGTCTCTGGGCTCTTCACCAGGTAATCCATTGCCCCGCCCTTGATCGCCTGCACAGCACGCTGTTCATCTCCCTGATTGGTTATCAACAGGGCCGGCAATCGCCCGTTGAGCTGAGGGTGATTCAGCAGGTCTAAACCGCTGCCATCGGGAAGATGCAGGTCGGCAATGATTACATCAACGGGATGATCCTGCAGCCAGTGCAAGGCTTCTTTGAGAGTCGTGCAGGCAAAGAAGTGATCCTGGCTATAGGCAA